>CXWL01018033.1_pt1 | contig 23512 bp, 24 predicted proteins | sample 590931 | NCBI WGS metagenome assembly CXWL01 (sample SAMEA3498368, study PRJEB10139) | groundwater metagenome | biome: water well; material: biofilm material | place: Germany | collected 2015-04-27
GGAGATCCGATACACGACGATTGTCGGGTCGCTCGCGGCGCCGCTCAAATAAGCGCCGCTCGCCTCAGTGTTGTCGGCCTCATCGTCGCGAACGAACGGCGCCTCCGCGGTCACCGCCGCCGCCTTCGACATGCGGTTGATGAACAACAACGAGCCAAGCGCAAAGCCGATAATTATGGCCTCGGAAAGATCGCGGAAGATGGTGAGCGCGAAGGTGGTAACCAGCACGACCGCATCGCCGCGCGACGCCCGTAGCAGGCCGGCGATCGCGCGGCGCTCCACCATGTTCCACGCCACCGTGACCAGCACGGCGGCCAACACCGCCATTGGGATGAACTCGGCTAATGGCGCCGCGGCCAACATCAGCACCAACAAAAACAACGAATGCAGCATGCCCGATACCGGCCCATGCGCGCCCGCCCGCACATTGGTTGCGGTGCGCGCTATGGTTCCAGTAACGCATATGCCGCCGAACAGCGCCGAACCTACATTCGCCGCCCCCTGCGCAACCAGTTCGCAATTCGAGCGATGCCGCCGCCCAGTCATGCCGTCAGCAACCACGGCGGAGAGGAGGGATTCAATGGCGCCCAGCAAGGTGAACGAAAGCGCGTTGGGCAGTACATCGATGGCGAGTTGCGGGCTGAATTCCGGCCAATGCGGCGCGGGAAGAAAATGCGGCAAGGCGCCAAAGCGCGAGCCGACCGTGTCGATCGGCAGATGCAACAGAGCTGCAATAAGCGATGCCCCGACAACAACAAGCAGCAAGCCCGGCCAGCGCGGCAAATAGCGTTTCAGCAGAAAAATCAGGGCGACGGAGGCGGCCGCAAGCGCTGTGCTCGCAATACTGAAGCTTCCGGCCGCGCTCCAAAGCGTCGGTATTTTTTCGAGCAAGGCGCCCGGCTCCGGCGCAGCCAAGGTGAGCCCGAACAATTCCTTCACCTGGCTCGCAAGAATAATGATCGCGATCCCCGCAGTGAAGCCGACCGTGACCGGATACGGGATAAACTTGATATACGCGCCAAGCCGCAACCAACCGAGTGCGGCCAGCATGAAGCCGGACATGAGCACGGCGAGCACGAGTCCGGCGATTCCGTGAGCGCTCACGCACGCCGAAACGAGCACGATGAACGCCCCCGCCGGTCCGCCAATCTGAAAGCGACTGCCGCCAAGCGCTGAGACTATGAAGCCCCCGACAATCGCGGTGATCAATCCCTGCGCGGGCGAGGCGCCAGAAGCGATGGCGATCGCCATGGAGAGCGGCAGCGCTACAATCGCGACGGTGAGCCCGGCGATGGCGTCGGCCCGCAGCTGCGCCGCGCCATAACCCTCACGCAGAACGGTGACCAGCTTGGGCGTGAACAATTCGGCGAAGGTCGGCGCGGTGGGCGTGTTCATGGATCATTTCTCGCACCGCAACGTCATCGCGTTCGCAATGGGTGTCCAGGCTGCGCTACGCCGCTAAGCTCTCGCCTCGAAGCAGCTTCGGCAAATCGCCCGCCGCGCCGCCGGCATATTTCATAAAGAACCGCCGCGCCGGGCCGGCGGCGTTGACAGCAGCGAGGCCGAGCCCGCGCACCGCTCGCAACGGCGCGAAATCATTCGAGAACACACGATCAAAAAACTCCATGCCCAGCGCCATGCTCACGTTATCGAAGCGCCGCCAGCGTTGATAGCGCTCCAGAATGGAAACATCTCCGGGATCGAGCCCGACGCCCATGCCGTCGGCGATGCACTCAGCCAAAGCGGCGCAATCCTTCAGGCCCAGATTCAATCCCTGCCCGGCGAGCGGATGGATGCCGTGGGCGCTGTCGCCCGCGAGTGCGGCACGCGCATCGATCATGCGCTCGGCCAGTTGCAGCGATAGCGGATAGCCGAAACGCGGACCTTCGAGCGAGAGTTCGCCAAGAAAATCACCGAAGCGGCGGCTTAGTTCGTCGAGAAAATCTCGCTCCGGCATTTTCAGCAACGCATCCGCGGCCGCCCGCGGTTCGGCCCAGACGATATTCGAGCGCTCGCCCTTGAGCGGCAAAATCGCGAACGGGCCGTTGGGCAAAAAATATTCATGCGCCACTGCGCCATGCGGCTTTTCATGCGCGATGGTGGCGACAATCGCGGTGACCGGATAGTCCCAACCGATGGTGCGAATGCCGAGCGCGCCGCGCACGAACGAGCGCCGCCCGTCGGCGCCAACGAGCAAGGGCGCACGCAGCTTCTTGCCGTCAGCCAAGGCTATTGTTGCGCTCGCAGCGTCCCGCTCGATGCCCGCGACCGACATCGGCTGGATCATGCGGATCGAAGGCCGCGCCTTCACCGCGCTGTCGAGCGCAAGGCGAACGTGGCGCGCTTCCAGCATCAGCCCGAGGGGTTCGTCTGTGTCGTGCAACTCAGAGCGGTCGAAATGCAGGTGCAGCAGCGACGGTCCGCCGCGGCGCGTTCCCTGACCCAGCTTGCCATCGGTCACGAGAATTTGTTCGATCGGTTGCGCAACCGCATCAAGCGTCCCGCCTAAACCTAAAGCGCGCCACATCCGAAACGAAGCGAATGCGATGGCGAAGGCGCGGCCGTCGAACGCGGGCGCCAGCGTCTCAGCTGGTTTCGCCGCGTCAACGACAATGACCGCTACGCCAGCCTGATCCAGCGCCAGCGCCAACGTCTGCCCCACCAGCCCGCCGCCGCTGATGATCACGTCTGCATCGAAGCGTCCGTTGCTCATGGGCAACGATAGCGCGGCCACGAACGCTTCGCCATGCGGCCTGATGCGCAACAGAGCGTTTGACCGGCCCCCCTGTCGCATGAATGCCGCGGTAACCCTCTTCGCGGCGAAATCTTCACGGCTCATTTACCGGCAGGGCCAAAAGTCCGCCCGTACCTCCGGGGCAGAACGAGCACCGCCATCCATGACCGACGACGCCTATTCCGTGGGGGGAAGAACCGCCCCTGTCGCCCATTCGACGGCGGCTCGCGTCGCGTTGAAGCGCGCCGCCTTGTCCGTGGGCGCTGCGATTTTCGGCGCCTATGGCCTGGGCGCATTGCTCACTTACTCGCCGGAGGACCCCAGCCCCAACGTCGCAAGCGATGCGGCGACGCACAATCTTTTCGGCGGCCCCGGCGCATTTCTGGCCGACCTGCTGATGCAGACGCTCGGCGCAGGCGCGCATCTGGCGATGGCCGCATTCCTCGCCGCCGGCGTGCTACGCATCATGCGCCGCCAATTAGTGGCGCGCATCAATGGCCGGCGAATTTTGTTTGCGGCGCTGGGCGTGAGCTTCCTCGCCGCGGCTGTTTCCGCAATTCCGACCTATGAAGGCTGGCCGCTGAAGACCGGCTTCGGCGGCATTGTCGGCGACGGACTGGGTGGTCTGATCGGTGCGCTGCTGAGCGCGCCTGGATTGCCGTTTCCCCAGGTGCTTACCGGGTTCCTTTGCGCGCTCTCTGGCCTGCTTGCGATCGGCTGGTCGTTCCAGGTGCGTCCGGAAGACGTACGCCAAGCCGCCGCGATCGCGCGGCGCGCCGCTGTCGGCGGCGCCGGGGCTGCACAACGCGCAATTGGCTACGTAGCGGAAAAAACACGGCGCGAAGACGCGCCAGCGCCGCGCGAGCCGATCGTCGATCCCCGCGACGAACACCGCACCGAAATGCGTCCGCGTCCGGCGGTCCCGCGCGAACGCGCACCGGTGCGTCATGAAGAAGCAGCGCCCGTCGCCCAGCGCAAACCACGCGCGGAAAAGCGTAAACCCGAGCAACCCAGCGCCTTCCGCTTTGGGCGTCCGTTCGAACTGCCGGAAGCCGATCTCCTCACCACGCCAAAGCCCCGCGTCACGCAAACCGACGCACAGACGTTGCACGCGATGAGCCGACAACTCGAGGGCGTGCTCGCCGATTTCGGCGTGCAAGGCGAAGTGCTGAGCGCGCGGCCGGGCCCGGTGGTGACCTTGTTCGAGTTCGCGCCCGCCGCAGGCGTGAAATCCTCGCGCGTGATCGGCCTCTCCGATGACATCGCCCGCTCCATGAGCGCCACCGCCGCGCGAGTCGCCGTCATCCCCGGCCGAAACGCCATCGGCATCGAACTGCCCAACGGCAAGCGCGAAACCGTGTTCCTGCGCTCGCTATTGAACAGCGCCAGCTTCGTCGGCACCCAAGGCGATTTGCCGCTGGCGCTGGGCGAAACCATCGAAGGCGACCCCTTCGCCGCCGACCTCACCAAAATGCCCCACCTGCTCATCGCCGGCACCACCGGCTCGGGCAAGTCGGTGGGCATCAATGCGATGATCCTGTCGCTCTTGTACAAGCACACTCCGGAAGAGTGCCGCTTCATCATGATCGACCCGAAGATGCTGGAACTCAGCGTCTATGAGGGCATCCCGCACCTGCTGCACCCGGTCGTCACCGATCCCAAGAAGGCCGTCGTCGCGCTGAAATGGACCGTGCGCGAGATGGAGGGGCGTTACCGCTCCATGTCCAAGCTCGGTGTGCGCAACATCACCGGCTACAATGAGCGCGTGCGCGAAGCTCTGGAACGCGGCGAGCGGCTGGAGCGCACCGTACACGCCGGCTTCGACCCCACCAGCGGCGAGCCGATCTACGAAACCCGCGAACTGCCGNNGAGCGCACCGTGCACGCGGGCTTCGATCCCACCAGCGGCGAGCCGATCTACGAAACCCGCGAATTGCCGCTCGAGCCGATGCCGTACATCGTCGTCGTCATCGACGAAATGGCCGATCTGATGATCACCGCGGGCAAGGAGATCGAAGCCGCGGTGCAGCGTCTGGCGCAAATGGCGCGCGCGGCCGGCATTCATGTGATCATGGCCACGCAACGGCCTTCGGTCGACGTCATCACTGGCACGATCAAGGCGAACTTTCCGACCCGGATTTCCTACCAGGTCACGTCCAAGATCGACTCACGCACCATCCTTGGCGAACAAGGCGCGGAACAACTCCTCGGCATGGGCGATCTTCTGTTCATGGCCGGCGGCGGGCGCATTCGCCGCCTGCACGGCCCGTTCGTGACCGACGGCGAAGTCGAGCGCGTGGTTGACATGCTGAAAGCCCAAGGCGCGCCGCAATACCGCACCGACGTCACCGAAGAGCCGCGCGAGAACACGGGCGGCGAAGAGCAAGAATTGTTCGAAGGCGACGGCAGCGACGCCGACCTTTTCGATCGCGCCGTCGAGATCGTCCGGCGCGACCGCAAAGCGTCCACCAGCTACCTGCAACGTCGCCTCTCCATCGGCTACAACCGCGCCGCCACGCTCATGGAGCGCATGGAGAAAGAAGGCGTCATCTCAGCGGCGAACGGGGCCGGAAAGCGCGAAGTGTTGCTGGATCTGGTGGATGAGGATTGATTGTCCCTCGCCCCCGATCATGGCTCGGCAATCTGAGCAACCCCAGCCACACCCGATTCCACATCCAGCAAATCGGCCGGCCTGCACTGCAGCGCTTCGCAAATCTTCGCGAGCGTGTCGAAGCGCACGCCTTTTACCTTGCCTGTCCTCAGGAGCGAGAGGTTGGCTTCGGTGATGCCCACGCGCTCGGCGAGGTCCTTCGCCTTCACCTTGCGCCGCGCAAGCATCACATCGAGGGTGACGACGATCCGCATCAAACGATCTGATCGTTCTCGGCTTTAAGCGCGGCGGCGGCGGCCTCAAGCGTACTTCCGATCATCATCACCGAGGAAGCAAAGACCATCAGAGTAATATCGAGGGGATCGAAGCGCCAGGAGAACGCGGCGCCGCCGAGCAGCGAAATCGCCAGTGGTGCTACCAGCAATTTCAACATGAACGCCGCGAGCGCCAACAAACCCGCCCACAGGAACGCACCGCTCGCCTTCTTAGAGACAAAGCGGCCCTCATGGTACTCGACGAGCACCGGGCCGAGCATAATGACTGCGCCCACCGCGGCGATCGCCGGCGCGTAGCTCAGCAGTTTGATCACAATCGCTAGCGGCGCGCCGAGTTCCGCCGCCCACGGCGCTGGTTCGAACGTGACTAGGTAAAGTTCACCGATGAGGGGCAGCCCGACCGCCGCAACCAGGAGCGGGATAAGAAATGAATTCATGACGTGGGTTCGGCCGGCTAGCGCGCGAACTTTATCGATATCTACTTTGCTCATTATACAATCTCGTCGTTTTCAGCTTTTATTTTCGCGGCGGCTTCAAGCACCCGACCAAGAACCATCACGGCTGCGGCGAAGGCGAAGAGTCCGAGATCGAACGGCTCAGTATGCCAGATGAAGCCGCGGCCTTCGTGCGTGATCCAACTCACGATCGTCGGCGACGCCACGATCTTGAACACCAGCGCCCAAATCGCCCCTTCGCCCGCTTTACGGACGTGGGCGCTGGCGCGCAGTGTGAAGAACCGGCCTTTGCCGTACTCGTCGAGCACTTTGCTCAAATCGAGCATCGCGCCCGCCAGTAGAAAGCTTGGCAGCGCCATCAGCCAGAACACACCGACCGCGCGGATCAATGCAGCAGCGCCTGGGAGATCAGGCGTCACTTCACGATTGCGCGCTGCCATGATGACCGGATCGACCTCGCCAGCGACCGCAGCCAGAGCGATCAGCACCGCCCCAACGACCGCCACAGTCGAGGCGCCGCCGGCCAGTTGCTGCGCCCGCTCCAGCGGAACTGCGGCTGCCTGGGTCATTACGGATCTCCATCAAGCAATACGATAATATATTATCGTATGGCGATAATAACGTCAAGCCCCGGCAGTTGAAGTAATCCGCGACGCGTCCACGCAGCCCGCGGTGAGTTTGAAGGGCGATACGCGCCGCATTCGCGCGGACCGTTTCTTGCTTTAGGCGCACTGAATATTCATCGCTGCGGCGGAAATCGGGATCTGGCCGTGGCTCTTGTGCCAGTTGTCAGCGGGTTCGTGCTCGCAGGTCTGAGGGAGCGGCGCGACCGGCGCGAACGGGCCAGCCCGGCTCGGAGCGCCTCATTATTACCAAGGGCTGTTTCGACCCGATCCTGGCGCGATCGCTCCCCTACCGCCACCTCGCCTGCATCGCCTGACGCTCGGCCGCCGCATCAAGCGGATCGCCCGCGCGTCTTTGATTGGCGGCGTTCAGTATGGCGTCCGGCAGCTCGCCGCCGGCGGTGGCGTAGCCTGACGCATCCGTAGCGCCCTCGCTCGCGACCAGCGCGTCGATGCGCCATTCGCCGCCTTCGCCGCACGCTAGTCCAGCGGAGGCGTCGAGTTTGAAGACGCGACAATAGCCGCCGCCATCTTCGGGAATGCTCATGGCGATTTGGATTCGCGCGCCCTCACTCGCGCCGGCGGCTTGGGCGTCCAGCGCTCTGTCCAAATCTCCCCGCGCGACGATGCCGCCATCGGCGCGCGCGAACATCGGCGTGTCAGCGCCAACGCTTGCTCGTCCCACCAGAAACACCAAAGCCGCGCATGCCGCGGCCGCCAGCATGTAAAGCGGTCGTCGCGCCGCCTGCGGAAAAGCGATGATGCTCGCGCCGCGGCGAGGCGGGCTTGCAAATGGCGCCAGCAAGCGCGCTGGCGTTTCAAGTTCCAATTGACCCGAGAAAGCGCCCTTAAGCGCCGCTTTCGCCCGCCGCATGCGATCGAGCTTCAGTGCAAGCGCTGGATCAGCCTCCAGCGCGGCGACCACGCGTCGGGCTTCCCCGGCGGACAATTCATCGTCCGCGAAAGCCATGAGCGTTTCATCGCTGATCATCATGTCCTGTCCTCGCCCAACACTTGCGCTTCAATCGCGGCGCGCGCGCGCACCAGGCGGCTGGTCACCGTGCCTTCGGGAATGCCGATAATTTCGGCGGCCTCGCGATAGGTGAAGCCTTCGATCTGCACGAGCGTAATCACTATCCTTTGCTCCTCCGGCAGCGTCGCCAGCACCTGGAGCGCTTTCGATAAGGTCAGCGCCGCATCCATCGCGGCGCGGCCGTCAAGTCCTGCAGCATCCGCATCGGGATCGCTTACAACCACCCGCTCGCGCGCGCGTTTTGACCGGATCTGGTCGATCCACAAATTCTTCGCGATGCGAAACACCCAAGCGTCCAATCTGGTGTCGGGCCGCCATTGATCGAGCCGCAGCAAGGCGCGCTCCAGCGTGTCCTGCACCAAATCGTCCCCATCGGCCCGCGACCCCGTCATCGCCAGCACGAAGCGCCGCAGGCGGGGTATCAGGCCCATCAATTCCGTCCGGACGTCACCGCTTGGCCGGATTCCGCCGCTTGGATGTTGCATCGTCTGCTTTCACAACGAAACCGGGCGGGAAATCCATCCACGCTTAATGCTGAATTTGCCTGTGGGTCAGGGGATGAGTCCACGCCCGGCGTACGTTATTCTCGAAACAAGCCGAGGCGGACCGGTGTCGCGTATGAAACAAAAGCTGAAACTGCTCCGAACCGTCTTGCTGTCGGCCTTGGTTCTTGTCGGCGGCGATTTTGCCGGCGCCCCGCTATCTTGGACGTCTGGCGGCGGCGAGGCGCAGGCGCAGACCGCCGCCCAGCAGCGCCAGGCGCGACGCGAACAGCAGCGGCGGCGGCAAGTCAGGCGGGCGCGGGCGCAGCATCGCTTGGCGCTATGGCGTGAACACGTGCAGGAGCGCCGGCGCGCCAATGCCGACAGGTTCGACCGCGGCCGCCGCGGCGAGAACGTGCTGCGCGCGCGCATCTTGGCGATCAACCCAACCGAAGCGGCCTTGGCGCATGCGCGTGGCTTGCGCTTCGTGCAGATGCGGACAGCGCGCACCGAGGACCTCGGCTTGCGCATCGTGGTGCTGCGCGCCCCGCCTGGGCTCTCGACGCAGGAAGCGCTCGATATGCTGCAAGCCGCCGATCCGAACGGCGTCTACGATTTCGACCACGTCTACGATCCCTCCGGGGCGCAAGCCAACGCCGTCGGAAGCCGCGCCGCAACCTCGCCTGCCAACGGCGCCGGCGCGCGCATCGGCATGATTGACGCTGGCGTCGCGCTCGACCACCCAGCGCTGCGCGGTGCACGCATAGAATCGCGCTCCTTCACTGGAGAAACCAACGTCACGCCAAGCGCGCACGGCACGGCGGTCGCGTCGCTGCTGATCGGCAGTGATGGCGCCTTTCATGGCGCGGCGCCCGGCGCGCAGCTCTACGCCGCCGACGTGTTCGGCGAGAGCATAGAGGGCGGCTCGGCCGAGGCCATCGCCAACGCCTTGGCGTGGATGGCGCGCGAGCGCGTCGTGGTGGTGAACATCAGCCTCACCGGGCCGCAAAACCGCGCCCTCGACGCGATTTGCCGCGCCATGATCGCGCGCGGGCTGATCCTGGTCGCCGCCGCCGGCAATGACGGCCCGACCTATCCGGTCGCCTTCCCCGCCGCCACCCAAGGCGTGATCGCCGTCACCGCGGTCGACGCCGCAAACCGGGTCTATCTGTCAGCCAATCGCGGGCCGCAGATTGCGTTTTCCGCTTATGGCGTCGAAGTAGAAGCGGCGATGGATGATGGCGATTACGATGTCGTCTCGGGCACATCGTTTGCGGCCCCCATCGTCGCGGCGGCCTTGGCGCTGCGTGTGCGCAGCGCCTCCACCCCCGAGCAAGCGATCGCAGCGCTGTCGCCCAGCGTCGTCGACCTCGGCGCGCCCGGCCGCGATCCGATCTACGGCCTTGGCCTGGTGAGCGAGCCTTAAGCGCCCGCGAACCTGTACAAAATAATTCCGCGTCCATGGATGGAAACGATGCGGCGTTCCGTTGTGTGAGTGTAGGGACTTTCACAAAGGAAATTCAGATGTCGTTCACCAAAACGCTCTTGGCCACGGCGGCTGTGGCTTTGACTCTGGGCTTGGCCGTCGCCGAGGCTCACCCCGGCCATCACCGCCATCGCGGCAACCCGCCCGGCCCCGCAGGCGGCCCGGGCACCAATTGGCGCAATCCTCCCGGCCCTGTCGGCGGCCCCGGCGCTTCGCCCTTCTATCGCGGCTGGCATTACCGGGCCTGGCGCGGGCACAATTATTATTGGCATCCGCGCCGGCTCTGCTGGTACCTGCCCGACAACGANNGCTCTGCTGGTACCTGCCCGACAACGATTCCAACCCGCCCGGCCCCGCCGGCGGCCCCGGCACCAATTGGGAAAATCCCCCCGGCCCGGCAGGCGGAGCGGGCGCCTCGCCCGATCGCAATCGCTGCCGGTGATGGCTCGATGAGCATCGCGAACCCTCGCCCCCCGAAAGGGGGGAGAGGGTGACCAACTTCTCGCACTGTCATCCCTCTCCCGCATTTGCGGGAGAGGCTAGGTGAGGGTGCGGCGCGGAGCTTCGAAAGTGTCGCGCCACACCAATCACACGCCACCGGCGCTCCACCCACACCCTGCCCTCTCCCTCCCAAAGGAGGGAGAGGGTGGCGGTCAGTGCGCCTGCTCGAGCACCTGGGTGCGGCTGACGGTTGGAAAGTCATCCAGGAACACGTCGATAGAGTCGCCAGCTTCGAGGTAGTCGGTGAGCGTTTTGACCGGGACGCGCGTGCCGGCAAACACCGGCTCGCCGCCGAGGATGCCTGGGTCGCGGGTGATCACTTGCTCCGACATGAATTCAAGGTGGCGCCGACCGGGGCAAAGGACAAGGCCGGTCGCCTCACCGCCAAGAGGCTAGGTGAGGGTGCGGCGCGGAGATCTGAAAGCGTCGCGCGCCACACGCCACCGGCGCTCCACCCTCACCCCGCCCTCTCCCTCCCAAAGCTGGAGGCGGAGGCAGCGGCGCTAACGCAGATGGGCGACACGTTTCGGATACGCCACTCCGAGATCGACCAGGAGAAATTGGCGGGAGCGCGCGAACTCGACTATGCATTCACGCGCATGTTTGCGTTCATTTCACTCGTCCTGAGAGCTACTGGTCGATTGGCCGACTGAGCGAACGGCGTCGGCAAGGTGCCCGTGGCGGAGTCGATAATCATGAGCAAGATCACCTCGCCTTACGCCCCCGATGGCGAGCCCCGCCTCGTCCAATCGGTCGTGTGCTTTCTCGATTTGCTCGGCTATGGGTATCACTTCGACGAGAGCGCGAGTATTGAGCAGCAGTCAGAGAGACTGACGAGCTACCACGCTGCTCTGAAGGATGCCTCAGAGTGGCTAGATTGGTGGAAGGGCGACGAGGATCAGGAGACACCCCTCCAACAGCCGTTTGTTGTGAAGTCCTTCACAGACAATACCGTGATCGGCTGGCCGATTGATCGTGACGGCGAATACGAACTCGGGATGATGATCGATCAGGTCGCCGACTTTCAGATCAGCTTGGCGACCAAGGGCTATTTTGTCCGGGGCGCCATCGCCGTCGCACCGGTTTACATAGATGATCTCGGTGTGTTTGGGTCCGGGATTTCCGAAGCCTATCGGGGCGAGAGCCAACTTGCCCGTGATCCGCGCGTCATTCTGACCGAGTCCGCCCGCCGCTATGTGAAGCAGCATCTAAGATACTATCCCAGCGTTCACGAAGCGCCCCACTATCAAGATCTGATGCACGACGCGGACGGCCAGTGGTTCGTGAACTACCTCGAAAACCTTGTCATCGATGAGTACTCGGCAAATGGCGTGCTCACCTACCCGCTTGCCCAGCACCGAGACGCGATCTCAGAAAATCTGAAGCGTCACGCCGCGAGTCCGCGACTATGGGCGAAGTACGAATGGCTCGCTCGGTATCACAACCATTTCCGTGCTCAGCATGAGCATCTGTTTGGTGCCGAGTATGACGTGGCGATAGAGCAAATGCGGACCTCAATTGGCAAGATCGTGGATACGCCGGCATCGGCCCAAGCCTGATGGGTGGACCGCGGCCGAGTACGCGCTGTGCCTATCCCGCCTTCGCCCATGAATGGACCAACACCCGCACGCGTACGCGACCGGGCTTCAATGCGGCCCTGACTAAGAGCTTGATGCCGCCGCGCTCATCCAACGTCGCCGTTTGCTCCGCGTAGGGATCGTCGGCGGAATCGAATTCTGACCGATCTAGGCCAAGGGCAAGTCGCCAATCACCCCTTTCAGGCTCGGTTTCGATCGAATGTCGCACGTTGGCGCCGCCGTCGATGATCAGCACGTAGTGTTCGCTCTCGTCGTCATCGTGCAGCAGCTCGGTCGTGAACACTTGGCGCGGATTTGAGTAGACAAAGCGCTCGCCCCGCCACGCGCCTACCGCATCATCCACCCCGGGCGCTGGAGAATGTGAGCGCCATCGATTTGTTCAACCGGATGTCGGAATATGCGGGTTCGCCATCCGGCGGCGTCGCGTGAGGATGGTCGGACAGGAGCCCTTGACTACAAATCAGGTGCGCCTGCGGCCGCTCTGTATGTCCGCGGCCGGCGATGCGCACCGGGCCTCAGGCTTCCGAAATGCCCCTCTTCGCCTGTCGGCGCGCGAGCACATCACAATGCAACTTTGGTGTCCGCTAAGCCTGCTTTCGCTGCAAAGCCAAATGGCTCTTCATGCCCCGCAGCCGACCTGAGCCCCCCCGCGCGGGCGCGGCGGCAGATTTTGAATCTGCTGCCTCTGCTTTCGCGAGCACCTGGGAAGCTCGCCGCGCCCCCGCTTTTGCCCCGCCCCGGAAGCGAGACGGCCCCCCCCCAAAAAAATCTCCCAAACTCTACCCCACCCCCTCGCCCCCATGAGACACTCCCTTCATCTCCTGCTGGGAGGCGTTTGGTCGACCGATGCCGAGCAGCGCAGGAGACGCGGTTTGAGCGCGATGCGGCCGAGGGCTTTCTTCCCAAGGCCGTCCGTTTCGGGGAAACCCGGAGCGGTTCGGGATTGGTTTCGGCCCAGCCCGCGCGTCGGCCGGGAACGGGGCGCTAATGCGCGTTGATGGAGAACCCCAAAGTCGCGCGAATGCGTCGCGGGGATCGGCCGCCAGCCAGTGCTGGCGAGAGAGTGAGGCAGGCTCGCCGATCGATCCCGTCGCTGAAGCGTATGGCCGCTCCAGCGCGCCCCCGAACGCCGACGGCGTCCGCCGGCTGAGTAAACGAACCGCGCGGGGCGCGCTCCGGCGCCACCCCTTTTATCTTTGAGCGCTCTGCCAGGGGCGCGCCCCGCTCTCCCGCTTTTCGCCGGGTTTTCCGGCGAGTGCGTAGACGCGCGCCTATATTCCTTCGCTTCGGCGCGTTTTGACAGAAAGCCGCTTCACTAACGCGCCCGGCGTCACGCGGCTGAATCTCCGCTGAACCAAAAATGGCGAACGCCGCCCGGCTCTGCTCTTTATTTCGCCATTCCGATCAGCCACATGAGCGCAATGAACCGACGCCTCCTCCTTCTCGGCCTGCTCGCCGCCAGCGCAACGCCCGCTCTCGCGCGCCAAGGCTCGCCCGATCTGCGCCCGCGCACAATTGTGGCGCCGGTGACGCCAACGCCGGTGACGCTCGAGGGCGCGCAGCGCAATGCAGCGCTCGCGCGCGCCAATGCCGCGCTCAACGGCGTGCAGCGCTTGCAGGGTCGCTTCGTGCAGAGCTCGCCCGATGGCGGCAACGCGCGCGGGCGATTTTTTCTGGAGCGGCCGGGCCGGCTGCGCTTCCAATACGATCCGCCGTCAACGCTGCTGATTGTGTCGGACGGGCGCGTGGTCGCCATGCGCGACACCGCGTTGCGCACCACCGAGCGCACGCCGCTGCGCTCAACGCCGCTGCACCTTATTCTCGACGCCAGCGTCGATCTCGCGCGCGATGCGCGGGTGACGCGCGTGGCGCAAGCGGGCGAACGGCTGATGATCACCGCGCGCGACCGCACCGGGGAAATGGACGGTTCGATCACTTTGAATTTCGGGCCGAATGCGGCGCTGGAATCGTGGGACGTCATCGACGGCGCAGGCGCAACAACGCGCGTGGCGCTCTCAGAATTGACGCGGCCCGCGAGCTTTGACCGCGCTCTCTTCCGCCTGGACGATATCGTCGTCACCCGCCCCGGCCCCCGTCGTCGGTAGTTGGCGGCGCGCCAAGTCCGAAAACCGCTTCGGCGCAACAAGTTTCTCCGTTCCGCTCCTTGATTGTTTCGCCTCTGTGGCGTACATACAACGCAGCGGTCGCCGCACATCCCCCTGGATGGCGTCGTCCCCCCCGCTGACGGATCCAGCGCGGCGCCCGCCTGCCGGACTTTATCCCCTGCCGGCGAATATGCGCTTCCCTCAAAGCGCATCCGAGGGCCCGGACGCGAAGCGCGTTCGGGCCCTCCTTTGTTTCTGGCGCCGGCTGTGGTGCATGGGCCGCATGCTTCGAATCGCCAGCTGGAACATCAACTCGGTCAGACTCCGCATCGCCATGGTCTGCCGCTTCCTGGCGGAGGCCAAGCCGGACGTGCTGTGCCTGCAGGAGATCAAGTGCCGCGAAGGCGAGTTCCCGGCCAAGGCCTTCAAGGAGGCCGGCTACAAGCACCTCCATGTCGTCGGCCAGAAGGGCTGGCACGGCGTCGCCATCGTCTCCAAGCGCAAACTCGAACCGATCGAAGGACCCGCGCTATGCCCGAAGAAAGAAGCGCGTGTCGCCGCTGCGCTTATCGACGGCGTGGAGATCCACAATCTCTACGTCCCGGCCGGCGCCGACGTGCCCGATCCGATCGGCAACCCGAAATTCAAGCACAAGCTCGATGTGCTCGACCGCATGAAGCGCACCTACAAGAAGCGCACCGCACCGACGATCCTGGTCGGCGATCTCAATGTCGCGCCGGGCGAATTCGACGTCTGGAGCCACAAGCAATTGCTGGATGTGGTCAGCCACACGCCAGCAGAAACCGAGCGCCTGGAAGCAGCGCTTGAAGCCGGCCGCTTCGTCGATCTGGCGCGGCTGCACAAACCTGCGCCGGAGAAGCTGTTCACCTGGTGGAGCTATCGCAGCCCCGACTGGACCAAGAACAACCGCGGCCGCAGGCTGGACCACATCTGGGCCAGCGAAGACCTCGCTCCCGCATCGCAAGCCGAGGCATTCCGGATCGAAGCCCACTGTCGCTCCTGGGAGCGGCCGAGCGATCATGTTCCGGTCATCGCCGGCTTCCAGTTGTGAAGCCTCTGTGCTTTTGTGCGAGCAAGATGGGTGAGCAATGGACATAACCGCACAACTCAAGCAAGCGAGGGGGCGCGGCGCGGCGGCTTTAGGCGCCTTGGCCAAGAGCCTCCTTTCGGCGGACGCGCCCAGCCGGGACATTACTTTGGGGCTGGCGTGCCTGAACGAGGCGGCCGAAGCGGGCGACGGCGCGTCCCTGTTGCTTCGGGCAACGATGACAGCAGGCGGCGTGCTGGGGGAGCCAAACTGGGAAGCCTCGTTCGACATGGTGCGAACCGCCGCAGAGCGCGGCGACAAAACGGCGCAGAGCATGATGCGTTTGTTGTCTGGGGGCGACGGTGGCAATTGGGGCGCTATGCGCACCAAGATCGATGTGCGCCCCTGGCTGCAGCCGCCGCAAATGCTCCGGCTTAATAAGGAGCCCCAGATCGGGCTAGCGCGCAATTTCCTGACGCCCGCACAATGCGCCTGGTTCATTGAACAGGGCCGGCCGCGTCTTACCCCCGCGCTGGTTTATCGCGCCGAAGCAGCCGCTGGCGCGCCCGCAAGCGAACGCACCAATCGAGAAGCGCCATTTGGCTTGTTCAACGCAGACGTCGTCACCTGCCTGCTTCAGGCGCGGCTGCAGATCGCGATTGGGATTTCGGCGGTGCAATTTGAGCCCCTTACATTGCTTCACTACAAGCCAGGGCAAGAATTCAAGCCGCACGTCGATTTTCTAGACGGTGCGAAGCCTGGGCATGCCGAGGATCTCCGTTTGCGTGGTCAACGCGTGGTGACGGCGCTAGTTTACTTGAACGACGATTTCGACGGCGGCGAGACTGACTTCCCCGAGCTCCAGCTTCGTCACAAGCCCTCGCGCGGCGATGCGCTGGTGTTCACCAATGTAACGCTGCAAGGCAGTCCCGACCCAAAAACACGCCACGCCGGCCTCGCGCCAACACGGGGCGAAAAGTGGGTGCTCTCCCAGTGGGTGCGCGACAGGCTGCAGGGCTGGTAAATTAATCAGAGAAATGGCGGCAAGCTGAACATGCACGAAGTCTCCCGACGCGCCCTCATGACCACTGGCGCCGCGAGCGCTCTCCTTGCCGGCTGCGCCACTGCGCCGGCTGCAGCTCCTGCCGCACCCGCGCCGGCGCCGACAACCAGCCCCAGCCAAGCGCTCGCGCAGCGGCTGGATTTACTGGTGACCGAAATTCTGCGCGAATCGCCGGAGCGCTGCACTTCGCTGGGGGTCAGCGAGGAGCGCGCGGGCGGGCGTTACATTGATCGATTGAGCGATTCCTCGCTTGAGGGCTCGCGACGTATGCGCGCGATCCTGCAACGGGCCTTGGCCGACCTCGCCGCATTCGACCGCGGCGCGCTGCCGCCGTCAGATTTGATCACCTTGGATATTGTCAGCACCGCCTATCAAAACAGCCTCGCCAATTCCGCCTTCGAAATCGGCGGCAGCGCCGGGGCGCCATACGTGGTCAGCCAGCTTACCGGCGCCTATCGCAGCTTGCCCGACTTCATGGATTCTCAGCACCCGCTGCGTACCCGCGACGAGGCGGATGGCTACATGGCGCGGCTCGGCGAGTTCGTTCGCCAGCTCGATCAGGAATCCGCGATGATCGCCGAGGACGCCGGCAAAGGGGTAATTGCTCCTGATTTCGCGATCGATCGCGGGCTCGAGCAGCTCAACGCGCTCCTGCGCCAGAGCCCCGCACAGACGGTGTTGGTGCAAACGCTGTCCAGACGCTTGCCGAATGTAGCTGAGATCACCGAGGCCGAGCGCGGACGCTACCTCGCGGGAGCGGAATCCGCCGTGCGCGATGCGATCTTTCCAGCCCTACGCCGGCAGGTCGCGGCGCTGCAGGTGGTGCGCGCTGGCGCGGTGCACGACGCCGGCGTTTGGCGCTTGCCGCGCGGCGAGGAGATGTACGCTGCTGCACTTCGCAGCCGAACCACCACCGCCATGTCACCCGACGAAATTCACGACATGGGCGTCTCACTTGTCGCCGAGTTCAGCGCCGAGATGGATTCGATCCTGCGTGCGCAAGGCATAACGCGCGGCGCCATCGCCGAGCGCATTCAGGCGCTGTCGCGCCGCTCCGATCAGCTCTATCCAAATAACGATGTGGGCCGGGCGCAGATTCTCTCCGACCTCAATGCGCAGACCCGAGCCATCGAGGCGATGATGCCGCGCGCGTTCAACACGCTGGCGCGCGCACCGCTGGAGATCCGCCGCGTTCCGCCGACCACCGAAGCAGGCGCGCCGGGCGGCTATTACCAACGCGCCGCTATCGACGGCTCACGGCCCGGCGCTTATTACATAAACTTGCGCGACACCCGCGAATGGCCGCGGTTCACGCTGCCGACGCTGAATTACCATGAAGGCGTGCCAGGGCATCATTGGCAAATCTCGATCCAGCAGGAATCCGGATCGATCCCCTTCATCCGCAGCGCCATGCTTGGCTTTTCGGCGTTCAGCGAGGGCTGGGGGCTTTATGCAGAACAGCTCGCGGATGAACTCGGCGCCTATGCCGACAATCCGCTCGGCCGGCTCGGGTACCTGCAATCGGCCAGCTTCCGCGCCTCGCGGCTGGTGGTCGACACCGGCATCCACCACAAGCGCTGGAGCCGCGAGCAGGCGATCCAGTCCATGGTGCAGGCCACCGGCGACCAGGAGAGTTCCATTAGCACAGAAGTCGAGCGCTATTGCGTATGGCCGGGCCAGGCTTGCAGTTACATGGTCGGCAGGCAGGCCATAAACCGCATGCGCCAGCAAGCGATGGCAGCGCTTGGGGCCCGATTCGAGCTCAAATCTTTCCACGACATGCTGCTCGCCAACGGCGCGGCGCCGCTATCCGTGTCGGAGCGGCTCACACAGGATTGGATCGCCGCACAGGGCTGAAGCAGGCGCAAAACCAGCGCCCCAGCAATGCGTTCTTTCACTGGTGCTCACGGCCCCTTCTGCGCTATGGGGCTAGAAAAACGTCGCCGCCCCCCCCCTTGGGGGCGCGGTGGGAGGAATATTACTTGACCGCCAAGACCCCGGGCATTGAGCCTGCCCCCACTAAACATTCCGAACTGCTGCGCTGGGTGGAGCAGATCGCCGCCCTGACCAAACCGGACCGGGTCCATTGGTGCGACGGGTCCGAGCTGGAATGGGAGCGGCTGACACGCGAGCTGGTCGCCGCTGGCACGCTGAAGCGGCTGAACGAGAAAAAGCGCCCCAATTCCTTCTACGCCGCCTCCGACCCCAAGGACGTCGCCCGCGTCGAGAGCCGCACTTTCGTCTGCTCCAAAGAGCGTGAGGACGCCGGTCCCACCAACAATTGGATCGCGCCCGCGGAAATGCGCGCCAAGCTCAACGGCCTGTTCGACGGCTGCATGCGCGGGCGAACGATGTATGTGGTTCCCTTCTGCATGGGCCCGCTCGGCTCGAACATCAGCCAGCTCGGCGTCGAGATCACCGATTCCGGCTACGTCGTCGCGTCGATGCGAATCATGACGCGCATGGGCCAGCAAGCGCTGGATCAATTGGGTAATAATGGATTCTTCGTGCCGTGCGTACACACGCTCGGAGCACCGCTCGCGCCGGGCCAGAAGGACGTGGCTTGGCCATGTAACGACGAAAAATGGATCGTCCATTTTCCCGAAACACGCGAGATCTGGAGCTACGGTTCCGGTTATGGCGGCAACGCGCTGCTCGGCAAGAAGTGCTTCGCCCTGCGCATTGCCAGCGTGATGGCGCGCGACGAGGGTTGGCTCGCCGAGCACATGCTGATCCTCAAGCTCACCTCACCCGAGGGCGCAGCGAAATACATCGCCGCCGCCTTCCCCAGCGCCTGCGGCAAAACCAATCTGGCGATGTTGCAGCCGACGATCCCAGGCTGGAAAGCCGAGACCATCGGCGACGACATCGCTTGGATGCGCTTCGGCGAAGACGGCCGCCTCTATGCGATCAATCCCGAGGCGGGGTTCTTCGGCGTTGCGCCCGGCACCGGCTCGAAAACCAACAAGAGCGCGCTCGAAACGCTCTACGCCAACACCGTCTTCACCAACGTCGCGCTCACCGCCGATAACGACGTCTGGTGGGAGGGGCTGACCAAGGAACCCCCTCCCGGACTCACCGATTGGCAGGGCAATCCCTGGATCGCCGCCGACAACCGCTTTCCCGCCGCCCATCCCAACTCGCGCTTCGCCGCGCCAGCCGGGCAATGCCCGGTGATCGCGCCGGAATGGGAGGACCCCCGCGGCGTGCCGATCGATGCGATCCTGTTCGGCGGCCGCCGCGCGAGCGCAGTGCCGCTGGTGACGCAAGCGCGCGACTGGGCGCACGGCGTGTTCCTCGCTTCCAACGTCGCCAGCGAAGGAACCGCGGCGGCCGAGAACAAGGTCGGCGAATTGCGCCGCGACCCGTTCGCGATGTTGCCGTTTTGCGGCTACCATATGGGCGATTATTTCGCCCACTGGCTCAAAATGGGCGAGCGTGACAACGCACAGCTTCCCGGCATTTTCTTCGTCAATTGGTTCCGCAAGGACGATGACGGCAAGTTCTTATGGCCGGGGTTCGGCGAAAATTCTCGTGTGCTGAAGTGGATCTTCCAGAGGCTTGAAGGCCACGCCGATGCGAACGAAACGCCGATCGGCTTCGTGCCGACAAGAGACGCGCTTGATACTGCCGGGCTCACCCTCAGCGACCACGCGCTTGACACTCTGCTTGGCGTCGATCTGGACGTGTGGGCAGAGGAGGCCTCGCTGGTTCCGTCGCACTATGAAAAGTTCGGCGCGAAACTGCCCAAGCGATTGTGGGACGAGCACGAGGCTCTTGTGCAACGCATCGAAGCTGCGCGTGGTGTCGTCGCGGCGGCGGAGTAGGGGCGGCGTTAGCCCTGCAAACGATACCCGCCAGTCTCCGTGATGAGCAGGCGTGGCGACTGCGCGTCAGGCTCTATCTTTTGGCGCAGGCGATAGATGTGCGTCTCCAGTGTGTGGGTGGTGACGTTGGAATTGTAGCCCCACACTTCGCGGAGCAGCTCCTCTCGGCCCACCGGCTTTTCGCCTGAGCGATAGAGGTAGCGCAGTATGGCGGCTTCCTTATCGGTAAGCCTGATCTTCTTCTGTGCTGCATCCACCAGTGCGCGGATCCCGGGTCGAAAATCGTAGCTGCCGATCCTGTAGACCACCTCGTCACTGGCTTCGTGGCTGCGCAAATGAGCGCGTATGCGCGCCAGCAACACCGAGAATTTGAACGGTTTCAGCACGTAGTCGTTGGCGCCGGCGTCGAGCCCCTGCACCTGGTCCTGCTCCTCGCGCGCCGCGCCAGTGAGCAGGATGATCGGCGCTTTCACGCCCGCTTCGCGCATGCGTCGGCAGGCCTCGATGCCATCCATGTCGGGGAGACTCACGTCCAACACGATCGCGGCGGGCTTATGCTCGAGCGCCGCCGCGAAGCCCGCTTCGGCGTCCGCCGCGCCCAATCCTGCGAACCCCTCCTCCAAGTCGAACTGCTCAACCAGCGCTTGCCGAAAGTCGGGGTCGTCATCGATGATAAGGACGCTTGCTTCGCGCATTTTCCTCGCCTGACCCTACTCATGCCACTTCCTGCAAATCTGGCAATGATTCTCGCTTCGCCCGGACATCACGAGCGCGCGATCAGGGCCGCTCGCCAAACAAAGATGAGCCGATCCGCACATGGGTGGCGCCGAAGCGAATTGCGGTCGCAAAGTCCCCGCTCATCCCCATGCTCAGCATGGGCAGGCCATTGCGCGCGGCGATCTTGGCCAGCAGTGCGAAATGCATCGCGGGTGGTTCGTCCGCTGGCGGGATGCACATCAGGCCCGCGACCGGCAGCCTGAACTCCTCACGCACGGCGTGGATTAGCGCGTCGGCTTGATCGGGAATCACCCCGGATTTTTGCGGCTCCTCGCCAGTATTCACCTGCACCAATAACTCAGGACAGCGCCCAAGCTTTTGCGCCGCATCCGCCAGCGCCGCGGCGAGCTTGGGACGATCAACACTTTCGATGGCGTCGAAAAAGGCCGCTGCCTCCCACGCCTTATTCGATTGCAGAGGGCCGATCAGACGGAGCTTCAGATCGGCGAACCGCCCGCGCCGCTCCCGCCAGCGGACAAGCGCCTCCTGCACGCGGTTTTCTCCAAACAGCCTCTGGCCGCAGGCGAGCATCGCCTCGATCCGCTCGTCGGGTTGCTGTTTTGAGACTGCTACGAGGTTAATGTCGCTAAGTGGACGTGCGACCGTCTCCGCCGCGGCGGCGATCCGAGCGAGCACGTCGCTGCGCCTGGCGGCGAGATCGGAAGCAAGATCATGCACGAGGCCCGTGTGCTAACCCCTATCGCCCGCCGCCTCAACCGCGACGCCGGCGCCCCAAATCTGCCGGCGCTGTTTTTCCTGACCGACCCAGAGCGCACGCCCGATCCGGAGGCGGCCATCGGCCGGCTGCCGGCGGGGACGGGCGTGATCTACCGGCACTTTGGCGTTTCAAATCGCCGAGCGATCGCGCGGCGTCTTTCGGCGCTGTGCGGTCAACGCCGCCTCACGTTCCTCGTCGCCGCCGACCCAGACCTTGCTGCGTGCGTGGGCGCGCATGGCGTGCATTGGCCGGAGCGGATGCTGCGCGCCGCGCGCACAGGGCCGGGATTGATGACGGGCGCCGCACATTCCGCTGAGGCTGTGGCGCGCTGGCGCGATGCGGGGGCGAATGCTTGCGTGCTGGGTCCGATCTTCGCCACCAAAAGCAATTCCGGCCGAGAGCCTCTCGGGTTGTTCAGGGCGAGCCAGATCGCTTGCGGCACAGCGTTTCCAGTAATCGCGCTTGGCGGTATCAATGCATGCAACGCGCGAGCGCTTGTTGGACGCGGATTCTCAGGTCTCGCTGCCGTCAGTGCGCTAAGTTAGAAGCGGAACGCGGATTCTACCCGTACGCCCGCGCGCGTTTCTTCGCTGGCATTTTCCTCGGCTTCGCCGGGACGTTCCGCGGATTCGAGGCTGACTTGCCCGCCTACCCTCAAGTTCGGCGTAAATTGGTAGAACGCGCCGACTGAAGTCTGACCGCGCCGGCCGCCTTCGGGCAAACGCTCAACGCGCTGCGCTTCGCGGACATCTACAGTGACGCCCCAGTGCTGATTGACGTTCCAAGCCGGTGCGGGGAGGCGATCGTCTTCTGCCTGGCCAGTGATGGATCCGGTTACGCCAGAGGATGTGGTGAATCGCTCGTACCAAGGCACGGCCGCGCCCGTGGCCTCAGCGCCCACGGAGCTGGCGACGCTTTCCTGAGCCTGCGCAGCCCCAGCCGACGCCAAAATGGCGGCGCCCGCGACGACCCATGTTGAAGGCCTAAACACCTAAACTCACCCCTTCGGCGACTCTCAGCGGATCACTATACCTGAATCGTCCCGCGTCCGCAGTGAATTTGAGCCACAGGTTGCACAAATATTTCGTTACCTTAGCGTAACATAATACCACATCCAGCGCCGCGTCACAAGAAAGCCGTAGCGCAGCACCCCACTGGCCCACTAGCGGGCGCATGCTATATGGGCGCCTGCGCTGGGCCCTCGCGTGATTTGAGTAGGGCCGCGGCTGGAACTGGCGGAGGAATTTGAATGTCGCAGGCTGGGCGGAATTTTTGGCGCGGCGCGCTCGGCGTGGCGGCGGCGTTGGCGCTTTCGGCTTGCTCCATGTTCCAACCTGACTCGAGCCGCGCGCCGGGTCAGTCGCGTGCGGACGATAACCCGCGCGGCGGTGTTTCAGTGTTCGGCGGCGGTGGTGGTGGTAATCGCGGCGGCGACGCTGGCATCGGCGTCAACTCCTTCCTCTGGCGCGCCTCGCTGGACACGCTGAACTTCATGCCGCTTTCGTCAGCCGATCCTTTCGGCGGCGTTATTATCACCGACTGGTTCTCCGACGCGACCACGCCGACCGAGCGGTTCAAGGCTACAGTGTACATCCTCGACACGCGTCTGCGCGCCGATGCGCTCAACGTTTCGATCTTCCGTCAGCAGCAGGTCAACGGCGCGTGGGTGGACGCGGCGACAAACCCCGACACCGAGATCCAGATCGAGAACCAAATCCTTCGTCGCGCGCGCGAACTCCGCCTGAGCTCGGCCGGGAACTAGACTTCGGAATCATCATTGCGTGCGGCATCCATCCACCCATTCCCGGATGAATGCGCAGCATTCAGTCCGGGACCCATACTCACGAATGGTCGGTGATCTTGGGCCCCGGACTTCGCGTTCCGCGAATCCGGGGATGGGTGTTATCGTGCCGCCGATAACCACACCAAGATGGCGCTGAGTAATCATGTCTCGCTACAATCACCGCGAAGTCGAACCGAAGTGGCGCGAGCGCTGGGCCGAGGCGCGCATCGATCGCGCGCTTGCGCCCGAAGAAGCCAAGGGCAAGCCCAAGGCGTACATTTTGGAGATGTTCCCCTACCCTTCGGGGCGCATCCATGTCGGCCATTCGCGCAATTACACCATGGGCGATGTGATCGCGCGCTTCCGCCGCGCCAACGGCTACAACGTGCTGCAT
>CXWL01005606.1_pt1 | contig 23506 bp, 37 predicted proteins | sample 590931 | NCBI WGS metagenome assembly CXWL01 (sample SAMEA3498368, study PRJEB10139) | groundwater metagenome | biome: water well; material: biofilm material | place: Germany | collected 2015-04-27
GGGGAACCAGTCGGGCGGGAAGATCAGCATGACCTTCATCTTCCGGCCGCTGGTGGCTTCGAAGCTTTGACGATTTAAAAGGATAAGCTCTTTGGAAGCCCGCTCGCCCTTCGAATACTCAATCTTCATAGAACTCTGGTCTTTCTTTCGCCCGGCTGCGAAACGACCCGAATCATTCAAAAAGCCAAGGGGTTAGCTTGGAGAATGGGTATTGTACGGGGGCGGAAGAAGGATATTCAAGAGCGGGAGGGGGCGCAGGACACCCAGGTTGCTCCCCTGCTCCCGGAACGCGCGCCCTCAGAAGGGCCTCGTTCGACGGCCGCAATAGGAGCAACCTGGGTGCCCTGCCGCGATAAAACTGAAACGGTACAAAAAAGAGGGAGAAAGAGAAAAGAACGCGGCCAGGTGCCCTCGTTGGACGCGCGCAGTTGAGGGCAACCTTGGCCTCACCCTTTAAATACTGGGGAAAAGGCGAAAAGGGAGAAGGAAGAAGCCAGACGGTCCTCCAGGCTCGCTGAGGCCCCACGATAAAAAGGGATGGAATGACACCCGCGTCGATCCCTTGCTCCCGGAGCGCGCACGATCAGAATGTGCTCGCTCGACGGCCGCAGTGGGACCAACACGGGTGCCATTCCATGAGCGGAGCAGTGAGCGAGCTTGGAGGGATCATTAATGCGCGCATTTGAGGACCATCTGACTATCCCCCCCTTCAATACGAGGGAGGGGGAGAGGGAGAGAAAAGAAGGCCTGGCAATCCCTGTGCTCGCGCAACGCGCGGTCGCGGACGCCCCTCGTTGGACGCGCGCACGATGGGAACCAGCCAGGCCGCCCCTCCAATATAGGGAAGAGGCTGCCAACAATGGATACCATGTTCCTACGGTCATGCTCACTCAGGTCGAGGGCATTCCCTATATCAATGAGGATAGAAAGGAAAAAGCAGGATTGGTCAACTCGCCGTTCCAGATGCTCATCTCGAATCTTCGCAAGCATTTTTGAATAACCACGGGAACCTTGATATTGTGCCTCAACCACGCACTCTTGCCGTTAAGGCCAATTATGACCAAAGAAAATATTCTTGATTCGTTCAAAAATTTGGTCGGAGAACGAGGTTACCTCTACTCTCTAGCGCTCATGGTGATGCGTGACCTCTCTGTAAACGTTCTAGAAATATTGGAAATTGACTGGCATGCCAGGATCTCTTTTCGTGAATTTTCCTTCCTCTTCGGTTTACTGGTGAAGCAGCCAATCAACAGAGAACTCCCAAGTTCGGAAGATATTCAGAGGCATATTGATACAACCTACAAGTTGCTGCACCAGCTCCATGAATGCCACATGCTCTTTATCAAAGATAAGATGCCTGAACTACTAGCAGGAAGAGAGCACAAGACTGAAACAGAACTCGAAAAAGACTTTAAAAAACTAATCGGAAGTGGCGAATGGATGACTGAGCCTATTTTCTACGGTGGTTCAGGTGCTTACGGCTTCCAATTTCTTGAGCTAGCAAGAAAACGGTATCAGTTTGATATACAGTGGCTTGCCGAAAAAAGTCAGATTAGCGCCGAAGAAATGGCGGCGTTAGCACAGGAAATCAAAGCGCTTCAAGAAAAAAAAGCGAGAGAACGATCTACCCCTACAAACCATGAAGATGCCTGCCATACAGCCATTGCAATTCTATCTTTGCACGAGGACGAACTGATTTCTGTCAGCGGAAAGGCTCGCAAGTCATTCTTAAAGCATTTCTCTCTGACTCCCGGCACTGCAAACCAAAAATTTGCTGCCCCTGGTAGCTACAACCAGGTCGAATCTCACCCCCTTATCGCTTTAGGCCCTAACGAATACTTCTTGCCCATTTGGTTCAATCTCGCTCAATCAATCCATGAAAGTCCGTTCTATTGGATGCTCAAGGATAGCCAGTATCGAGAAACCTCTTTCAAGCACAGAGGCGACGCGACAGAAGAAATCTGTTACGAGATGCTAGTGACCGTCTGTGGACAGGACAAGGTTTTCAGGAATGTAAAAATCTCTCAAAATAAGGGGGAAACAATATCAGATATTGATGTCCTAGCATTTCTTGGCAGCAAAGCTATTGTTGTCCAGGCCAAGTCGAAAAAGCTGACCGAATTAGCAAAGCAAGGGGATGAAGAACAGCTGCGGTCGGATTTCAAAGAAGGGATTCAGAAAGCCTATGAGCAAGGACTAGTCTGCAGAAATTCCATTTTAGATCGTAACACTGAGCTCACCTCTCTCACAGGGCAAAAGATACAGATCGGTGAGGCCATCAACGATGTTTATATTGTATGCGTCACATCGGACGAGTATCCGGCAGTCATGCATCAAGTCGATGCATATCTCTCAAAAACGACAAATGATCCTTTCCCAATAGTCATAAGCGTTTTCGACCTGCAAATTCTGACATTCTACCTCAGCGATCCATTCGACCTCTTTTACTATTTGCGTCAGAGGACCAAATTAGCTTCCTACTTTCGCGGCGAGGAAATGAGCTTGCTCGGATACCATCTTAATCAGAAGTTATACCCGCGAGAAGGGGCAAACTTCGTAATGGTTGATCAGCGATTCGCTCAACTCATTGATGCCAATTATCCAGTAGCCCGTGGATTTCAGAAGAAAACCGAGGCATATGAAAAGCTCCAACATAAATGGAGGAACACAGGCTTCCAAAAGCTCTTGACTCAAATAAAGGGATCATGCCACCCAGGAGTCACCGATGGTGTCTTCTTCCTGCTCGACCTATCCGGCAGCGGTGCCGACTCATTGATGAACGCAATTGAAAAAACTCGGTCTAGAGCTCGGTCAAGGGGCAAACAGCAAATGTTTACAATGATGCTTAGCGATGGGAAAAGGGGACTCTCCTATCTTGCCGCCCCCAATAACACGACAAACATTGAGGAAGCGACCCTCATGTCTGCAATGCTAAAGAAGCACGAGATGAAAGCTGATGAGTGGCTTGGACTGGGCAGCGTGATTGGAAGCGAGGACTTGAGTGATGCGGTCATTTACAGTGCAAAACCTTGGATTGAAGATCCGAAGCTCGCCGAGCTATCAAAGGTTGTTATCAAAACTCCAGGTGTTGCCTTGAATAGCCAGATACAGAAGTTAGGAAGAAATGAACCCTGTTATTGTGGCAGTGGGAAGAAATACAAAAAGTGCCACGACTTTTGAGAAGGAAGCAGGAGGGAGAAAAGGGGACAGCAACTGTCTTGAAAGTCAAGCAGGCTGACTGGCCGCCACCCGCCACGGCATCCCACTCTTCAGCATCGCATTGAGAATCGTGAGCAGTTTGCGCATGCAGGCGGTCAACGCCAACTTCTTCGCTTTCCCCGCCTGACAGAGGCGCTGATAGAACGCCCGAATCACGGGATTCCTCCGCGTGGCCACCAGCGCCGCCATATAGAGCACGGCTCGGACATGGGCGCGCCCACCCCAAATGGCTCGCCGGCCTTTGAGCGTGCCGCTGTCGCGTGGGAACGGGGCGACGCCCGCTAACGCAGCGACTTCTTTGCGCGACAGGGGAGAACAAACGGGGACATTCTGAATTTCCCGGCGCGTGGGAACAGAAAAGGGCGGGAGTCTTTTCCTTGACGGGATCGCCGTGATTTCGGTAGAAGATCCGCATGCCGCGCCGTCCACGCCTCGCTGCTGGAGACCTCGCCTATCACGCCATGAACCGCCGCGGAGGGACGACTGCCTTTAGAAAACGCCTGGGTCCAGAGGATCGACCTTCCGGCCACGAGGACGGCCGAAAGGATCCTGACACAATGAGTCCCACCTCTTTTCGTCAGCTCCGACTATGATGGCTTTACACTACAATGGCTTATGAGGGATACTCCGCGTTCCTGAATCTATAACATTCGCTGAAGGAGAGACACGATGCGGAAACTATGGATCACTGTACTGCCACTGATCGGTATTCTTGGTGGCTGCGGACACATCTCAGGTGGTACTTCCCCTTCAACGGAACCGCTGACTCCTGGTTCGTATCGGGAAATCGGGGCGGTTCACGGTGAGGATTGCGTCGGTTATATTTTAGGGTTCATTCCTATATCCGATGGAAACGAGACCAAGGAGGCCATCGCCGACGCATTAAAGAAAGCACCGGGCGCAACGGCCCTTGTGAAGGTATCCGCCGACACATATTCTCAGCACTATATCGTGTATTCACGTGTCTGCACGCAGATCAACGGAGTGGCGGTCTCTCCCAAATAATCCGCTTACCGTATCCTGGCTCCCCGCTTTCGCTTACTCGACGAGCGGGGAGCCTTATCGCACTGGGACAAGAAAAGAGGACAGACTACTTTTCTAACGGCTTCCTCAGCCGCCCCCGTTCCCGCATCGACGATTCCAATCCCAGCGTCGCGGCAATCGTCGATTGCCACTCCTTTCCTCCGCGGGAGGAAAATACGGGGACATTCTGAGTTTCCCAATGCGTAGCCGTCACGGGAATTTTTCGCATCACCACTGAGGATTAAACTGGCAAACGGGCAACGTTCGTTTCCAGCTCTTGCACTCACCCCCCTCCTTTAGAGGCTCCATCAAATGGCATTTTCGAATTTCTTCCAACGCCTCGACAAACCAATACGTGCTCGATGCTTTCACTCCTGTGTTTCCCCTCACTTTGACGAAATAGGTCTGCCCCGCAACAAGATTTGGTACATGCTCGCTGTTTTCGTAGTGGCTCAGTGAAATGGTCACCTGCCCGGGAAGCGAAACAAATGAATAATACCCACCGTAGTCCAGCCGTGTGATGCGTGCGCCATTTACAGAAAACCCTTGGCAGGCATTAGATGAGTTAGTGCCATACGGGAAATAGACATACACGACGGATCGTTGCGGATCGACATTTTCCGCCGGCCTAAAGAGAGAGCCTGTGGCTGACTGGGAACGCCGCCGAGCGAGCATGCCGTTGCTGCAGGATCCAGACTCCGGATTGTGAGCAATAGTGAACAGACGATGAGGGAGGTGATTGATACTATAAACATGGCTGTTTGCAGCACCTCATGAGGTTAGGTTTATCACATTCTGGAGGGGAGGTCACACGTGAGCACAGTACTACTCGTTATTCTCATTCTGCAGCGCTCTCCTAAAACGCTTGCATGATGTGCCTGCGGTGCTACAGTTAGAATCCTGGACATATTTTACAGGGGAATCATATGTCGATTCGTACTGACCCTCTCGACTTGAACATCGTCATTTCTGATCGAGAGCGTCGCAGCGGGACGCTCTCGATCGAGAACACCCAGCTGGGGATCATGCTGCTACATGCCCGGGGCTATGTCGTGCTCAAAGGCGCGGTACCTGAATCCCTGGTGACGGAGCTTCATGCACGCTTCAAGACCATGTACAAAGACAATGTGCAGCGACTTCATGCGGAGGGGCACCGCACTCGATACATCGGCGAAGGTGAAAATGGACACAGCGTGTTTTGGGAAAAGAATTCCCGCTTTCGGATTTTCCCAAAGCTCAGAGGCCCGTTTGCGAGCCCTCTCGTGGTCAGAAATTCGTTTGCGGAGTCTATTCTCGCGGAAACGTTGGGCGGAGACTATTATTGCAAATTTGTCTCGAGCGACACCTGTGCGAAAGGGGCGATTACGCAGGCGCCTCATCGCGATATCGACTTTTATGATGAGGACACTGTGCGCGGTTGTTATGTCAATATTGCCCTCATGCATTGCGGGCTTCATAACGGCCCGACCGAGGTATGGCCGGGCGGCAGTCACCTGTGGCGCAGCGAAAAGTTTTTCAAGTTCAACCTTCGCCCATTCGGTGAGGATACCACCAACCAGGCCTTGGAGGCGTTCGCAAGCCATCTTCCTTCCAAAAAGCTCACGCTCCAACCGGGCGATCTCCTGATCCGCGATCCTGGCATGTGGCACCGCGGGACTCCCAACCCGACCGATGAGCCACGCACAATGATGACCATTGGCTACTTTCGCAAGGATTACTACTTTGAATACGGCGATCCGTTTTTTAGTATCGATGAGGAGATCTACACGGAGCTGGATCCCTCAGTGCAGGAGCTATTCGCGCCTTTTTTTAATAAGGGCGATTGGCGCTATTGGAAGCTGCGCCAGAATCGGGCCATGCGCCGCCTGACGGGGAATCGATATCTTGGAGCGCCCCTTCGCATCGGAATGCGCTGGTTGGCTGGGTGAAGGCCGAAACCTCTGAAGGGAAAAGAACGGGGTTGGGATGAGCTGCCCAAGCTTTTGTGGACACCAGGTTACGGCACTGCTCCGTCGCTCGAGCTCCAGCGGCATGAGACGGCCTAGACTCTGATGCAGCATCTGACGACTGTGGAACTCTTCAATGAACGAAACGGTTTCCCGGTACGTGGCGGGATTGTTCACTCGATGGGCGTCAGCGTAGCGGGCGTCCGGCTGGGCTTTTTCCGCGTCTCAACGTCCTGATCAATCAGCTTCAAGACATTCAGTTGAGATTCTAACTCTTCAATACGTTTATCCCGCTCACGGAGTTGTCTGTGAAGAGACTGGACGACGCTGGACTCACCGGCAGACGCATCGTTTCTGTGTACCGCCGCCACCGGGGCGGGGGGCACTGTGCCGCACGCGCTCAGGGCGATCGACAACAGCACGGCACCTCCCAGGCTGCCCCAGATTGTTCTGAATGCGCGATTCATCGTCTTAGGTTTCCCATTAGTCGCGACATCCCGCAAGGACATTCCTCTTCCTGACAGTACCCGTGAGGAAGACAACAGGGGGGGCATTCTGAATGTCCCGACGCGTGGCGGTCTAGCACCTTCCTCGCCGCCCCACCCTTCACCGCTCCCCCATCGCCTCAGGAAGCACGACGATAGGAGCCTGCCCCATGTTTTTTCTCCGATTCGAACCGAGATTCCCTCGGGTCACGAGCCAAGGATTTCTCGCACTGCAGCCGACACGGCCCCTATAAGAGGGTCATGCGCGCGCCCGCACAGGTTGGCAAAGAGCACCCGGACCTCTTGTTGCACACCGCCGAGCAACACAACCTCTCCTTTCGCCTCCGCCTCCCGGGCTGTCTCGGCATGCAACAGTCCTACGCCGACGCCCCCGGCGATCAGCGTTCGCGTCACATTCTCCTGATCGACGCTGACGAGCTTCTGCGGACGGAATCCGTTCCGCTCGAACAGACTCTCCGCCGCGCGCCCGCAGCATGTGTTCGACGCCGGGCAGATCCATGGCATGCGCGCCAGTTTCTGCCAGTCTGGGCGAACCACATCATCGATCCACCCCCGCGGGACGGCCAGGAAGACGCCGAACCGATCCACCTCGATGGTCTCCAGTTCTGCATCGGGATTGCCGTCATCGGTGTAGAAGCCCGCATCCAGCGTGCCACTGCGGATGGCGCGCACGATCTCGGCGGAGCGACCATACTCCAACGCCACTTCCATTTCGGGACATGTTTCGGAAAGCCTGGTCAACAGCTTTCCCAACACCTGCGCACTGGTACTGCGGTTCGACCCCAGACGGATCTTGCCGCTCACCCGGCCCTTGATACGCCGTGCCTCATCGATGAAGTCTCGCTGCATCACGATCATCTGCTCCGCCTTAGCCAGCAACTTCGCTCCGTTGCCTGACAGGCTCATGCCACGGGGCGTACGCTCGAACAACACCAGCCCGAGTTCATCCTCCATGGCTTTGATATGCGCGCTCACAGCTGGCTGACTAAGAAATAGGAGCTCCGAGGCACGCGTGATACTGCCTTCCCGTGCGACGGTCACAAACGTTCTCAGCTGGTAGATTTCCATCGCCCTGGCCTCCCCCTTGAAGACATCACTGTCGCTCTGGCACAGCCGCCCCTAGGCATACATGTGCATGACGTAACTCACTGGAAAGGCCGATAGATACAGCCCGACCCCAAAGACTGTGTGGGTGATCAAGCTTTTCAGTCTCGCGTGAGTTGGATTCGGCGTTTTGGCTGCCGCCATACCAAATCCCAAGGCCGGCTGCACAATGCAATACGGGATGGGCACGGTGCCTATACCAACCAACAAGGCTGGTAATAGAGACGGACCTTCAAGCCAACTGCCGGATGTGAGAAGGACAAGCATAACAGCAAAGGTAATGCCGATCAGGTAGTGTGCGGTCCAGCCTATCGCGCATTCTACCGGCCTTTTCTGGGCAGCGGCAATGCTCGCGTGTTTGAAGGTGCCGGTCAGCATGTGGCTCAGCCAACGCCCAACCAAACAAAAATTGAGCGAGGAGATATTAAACGCACGTTGCAAAAAAAGGCTCCAGAGATCCATGATCAAGACCGCACCTATTCCGACTGCCACGGCACCACCGATGTAACTATTTTCGATACCCATCACACCACCTCCTTCTACGTGCTTACCTATGGCTATGGAGCGGCAACAACAGACACGTGTTCTGTACGTCATCTGTTGTCTTCGACCACAATAGACACCAACTTGCGAACCATCGGCGTAATCAGCGTCAGCGTCGGGAAGGCGATGACAAACGCGAGCGTCCAGGCTTTTAACCAGATGACGACGATTCCGTCGATCAGTCCCACGTTAAAAATCGAAATAATAGAAGACATAATGCTCGACATGAGCAGCGCCATAAAAAATGAAAAGACATACGCCGTATGTTTTTTGGGAATCATGGTACAACCCTCCTTTGACAACTTGTGGCTTGCAGAGGAACCGCCCGGCGAATTCCGGACGCCCATCGATCTGACTCCCGCCGCCATGGCGAGATCGTTATGGGCAACATACGGCCATTCCAGCGACTGGTCCAATTGAATATCCGGAGGACCGTCCTCAGCATTACTGAGGACAATAAAACAAGGGGGAGGGAACCGGAGATGTTCAGAATTTCCAGGCCTGTGGCGGTCCGGCACCTTCCTCGCCTACCCCACACATCGCGATAGATCAATCTGGTGCGAACACGGACATAGGAAAATGGAACAGGCTGCACTAGCAGCTTCCTCGGCCTCCCCCGCTTCCGCCTCGTCGATTCCAATCCCAGCGTCGCCGAATGCTCGCTTGCCAATTCTTTCCCCCGAGAAAGAAAAGGGGACAGCAACTGCCCCCTTTTCTTTGCCTCGGCTTCACCGACCCGCTCCTCATGCTGGCCTGAGGGTGCCGGTCAGACTCCCTTCATGGCATGTGTACCATGGGTGACCGCGGCTCCCGCACGCAAGGCCGCAGCGACAAGAACGGTCTCCGCCATCTCCCGCTCAGAACCGCCTAACTCTCGCGCCTTGCTCGAATGGAGTTCGATGCAATACGGACATTGCGTCGTCAATGCGACCGCGAGTGCCATCAACTCCTTATACTTTCTTGGAATCGCTCCTTCAGCCAGAGCTGCCCTGTCGAATGCCACAAACGCAGCCATCGTTTCGGGCGCATGCACCCCCAGCATCCTCATCTTGTCGAGATTCTTCATATCGTACAGACCCGGTTCCCGTTGTAACTCCGTTGCTGTCGCATTTGTCATCGTCATTCTCCTTTGTGTGGACTCTTCAGGTTTCACGCACGCACGCCAATGACTTCCAGATATTCCCCCAGGACGGTCGTGCAATCCCTGCCTGCTCGGTTGTGAGAGGACCAGAGCGCTTCGAGTTCCTGGCGGAGCTGTTCTTGCCCCGCTCCGTCAAGAGATGCGAACGCCCGATTGGTTGGTCCGTAGTAGAGACGGAAGAGTTCCACCACTTCCGAGGGAGGAAACGGATAACTGAATATGTACTGACGCCGCACAAGACGGAGTTCGGACAGGCCCTTGCCGAGCCGTTCGCGAACCGTGGATTCATCTCCCCACAGGACCGGCGAGGGCATGCCGGACGGCGCAATGAATTTCGAGACGGTCTTGAACATCTGACCGACAAACCCCTGCGGCGTCCAATTCCCCATGGCAATGGTTCCCCCAGGCACACAGACTCGCAGTAATTCCTTCGCCACCAAGTCCGGCCGCGGGGCAAACATCGCTCCGATCAAACTCGCCACCACGTCGAAGCTCGCCTCCTCGAAAGGCAACGCCTCTGCATCCGCTTCCTCGAAGCGGGCTCGCAAACCCTCTGCTTGCGCGCGCGCCCGTGCCCGTTCCACCCAATTGCTCGCAATATCCACACCGGTCACCTCCAGGCCATCCTTTGCGGCGATCAGCGCGAACTGCCCGGAGCCGCAGCCCACATCCAGCAACCGGCATCCGGGCGCGATCTGCAGGCGCTCGTAGAACTCTCGCGCACCGCTTTCCATGTACCGCGAGAATCGGTCGTAGTCGCCGGCCATCCAGATGGTCTTCAGTCGAGTCTTCAGATTCTCCACGTCGGGTGATACCGCGCTGATAGCCATGAGGTTCCTCCTTTGTGAGTGCTCTGATTTCTGATCGGTTCAGCACGCCGCTGAACCACATGGCGCACTGTAGTACGTGGCGGCGGAAATACTCTTATCCGGGAGTCTGGTTCTCTTAGCCGGAGCGTGCTAGTCTGCGCGTCTCTTGATCAGGCGTCCGGCTTCTTTTGCCGGCACGCTGTCGCTCCAGTGGGTGACCCGCATGGATGTCTTGTCGGAAGTGCTCAAGGCCGTCAAGCTCGACGGTGCCGTCTTCTACAACGGCGAGTTCTCCGCACCCTGGTGTGCGCACGAACCCGACTCACCGACGATGGCGTCGTACCTTTCTGTCGGCGCCAAACACGTGATTATTTTTCACCTCATCACCGAGGGTCGTGCCTACGCCCGGATAGATGGAGTCGAACGGCCGGTTTCGCTCACGGCCGGGGACATCGTGATCTTTCCCCGCGGCGATGCGCACATCATGGGCAACGGGTCGCCCGTTGCGCCGATGGATAACGCCGGCGAATTACAACGTGTGCTGTCGGAGGGAGTAACGGTCTCGCGCTGTGGGGGCGGCGGCGCGCTCACGAAAATCATCTGCGGCTATATGACCTGCGACCTGCACCTCAGCCACGTCTTCCTGAGCGGACTGCCGCCCATTCTGAAGGTCAACATCCGCAACGACGAGTCAGGCCAATGGCTGGAACAGTCAATGCGTCATTCGATCGATCGAACGGATGCCGGCAAACCCGGGGTTGAGGCTGTCCGTGCCAAGTTATCGGAAGTGTTGTTTATCGAAACGCTGCGGCGCTACATCGACCGGCTCCCGCCGAAACAGACCGGATGGCTGGCCGGTGTCCGCGACCCTGACGTCGGAAAGGCCCTGGCGCTGCTGCATCGACGGCCCGCCCACCCCTGGACGATCGCCGCTCTCGCGAACGAGGTCGGCACGTCGCGCTCCGTCCTGGCCGAACGATTCCGGCGGTATCTCTCGGAAACCCCCATCGCCTACCTGACCCGCTGGCGGCTCCAACTCGGCGCGCAGAAGCTTACCTCCACGAGCAATAGCGTGGCAGAAATCGCGGCCGAGGTTGGCTATGAGTCGGAGCCCGCCTTTAACCGCGCCTTCAAACGGGAGTTCGATCTACCGCCGGCCCGATTCCGCAGCCAATCGAAGAATCGAAAATCTGACAGGCTATTTTTCTAGCGGCTTCCTCGGCCTCCCACGCCTCCGCATCGTCGATTCCAATCCTAGCGTCGCGGCAATCTTCGCTTGCCACTCCTCTCCTCCTTCTCCACTGCGGTGCGTGAGCACCGCGCTCTCTGAAGAGAAGCTTACCCTCCGTGATTGACATCGCGCTGACGACAGGATAAATGAGGAACATGGACTGGGATGAGAAGTATCAAAAAGGCGAGGCGTTCTGGGATAAAGGCGCTCCAGCACCGGCGATGAAACAGTATCTGGAGCGTCATGCCGTGCGTGGGCGAACGCTGGTGCCTGGCTGCGGACGCGGACATGAGGTGGCGCTGGCGGTGGAGTACGGACTGGATGCGACGGGGCTGGACATCGCGCCGACGGGGGTGGCTGAGGCGCGCACGAAATATCCCCATCTGGCGAAGCGCTTCGTGACGGGAGATTTCTTTGACCCGCCGAACGCAATGCGCGATGCCTATGATGTGGTGCTGGAACATACCTGCATGAGCGGGCTGCCCACGACGTTGCGTGCTGACTACCGGCGTGGCATCGACCTCACGCTACGGCGTGGAGGCTTGCTGATCGGGGTCTGGTTCATCGATCCGGCGCTCGGTCCGGGTGAGAACGGGCCGCCCTTCCCGTTCAACGTGGCGGATCTAACGGCGCTCTTTGCAGAGGGTTACGACATCGTCGAGGATTATGTGCCGGATGTGGCTTTTCCCGGTCGCGAGGGCCGGGAGCGGGTTCGCGTGCTGCGCCGCGTGACAGGGAGCTGAGGCCTCTAGGCTCTCTGGTTCATCTCGTCTATCTGGTCTTTCGAACGAGACCAGCCAGCCCCGCTGATTCCAGCTGGCTCTTGCTATCAGCCATCACCCATCCTCCCTGCGGCGAAGGTACAGACCCGCTAAGCGAAAACATATAGACTTCCCCGTCTCACCGCCCTCTCTTCGTCCGATTGCTTTGCTGCACGATTCCACACCCGAAGAGCGCTGCAGGAGATGGAACTCGGGTATTTGCCTACTCCTCGGCAGAGGACTATGCTATTACCTGAGGCTGGGTCCAACTTAAAAAGTGAGGTACCGCTATGAGTAAGTTGCTCTGTACCGCAACCCTGATCCTCGTCGCAAGCTCACTCGTTCCTCGTATCTCGAACGCGTCAGACCTGCCCGGCATCCCGCCAGAGACCGTGGCTGACTACATCCACGCGATTATTGAAGCCGACCGAACCTTCTACACGATTCATGTCGTCGAGCGGCTGCAGAAGAGCGGGGGCACCACCGCAGCTGAGAACTGGCGCACGAGGAAGAATGTGCTGCCGCTGCCCGCGCAGTTCCTCATGGAGTCCAGCGATCTGGCGATGAAGACCGGATTGAAGGTCCGCTACCGTCTGATCAGCCTCTGGCCTATTAATCCCAACAACGGGCCGTACAACGAAACTGAAAAGGATGGACTGGAAGCCGTACGCCAGCATCCCGAACGATCAGCGACGAACACCGTGACGGATGGCGATCAGACCTATTTTCAAGCTATCTATGCCGATCGCGCCGTCAGCCAGGCCTGCATCGGCTGCCACAACGCGCATCCCAAGAGCCCGAAGAAAACCTTCAAGATGAACGAGGTCATGGGCGGATTGGTGATCGAGATTCCACTGGTCCGATAGCGGACCAGACGCCGAGTCAGCAACTGTCTTAAAAATCACGTCAGCTGCCTACGGATCTGAAAGGTGTCAGAAACCATTTCCCGGCGCGTTGCGGGGAGCTGATTCGGCTGGTCTCTCCGGTTCATCTCGTCTGTCCGGTCTATCTCATCGGTGTGGTTCGATGAATGAGCGAAACCAGCCAGCCCCGCCGCTCCCCGCTTGCGCTGGCCATCCGCTATCAGCCATCCGCCATTCTCGCTTCTCTGCCCCTCCTTCACACAACGAGGGACCAGACCGACTCCGCCGGCGTCACGGCATGGGGAGCTTCACACTGATGGCACCGCCTAAGTCCCCTTCTTGCGCGCCCTCCCGCGGATAGCCAGTCACATCTCGCTCGCCTTTTGGCGTGCCATGGCATATCAAACAATCTTTTCCATAGAACAGCGGCAACAGCACCCGCACCGCCTTTCCATCCTCCGCCATGGCACTCACGACCTGCTCACCCTCCCGCGGGAAGGATGGCTCATTCATCTTTTTCATCTCGGCGGATTCAAACGCGTCGGGCTTATTCTTTGGATTGCGGACCAGGCTGTCAGGCGCCGTCTGTTTCATATACACACCGGACCACGATTGGAATCGTGTCCCCGTTTCCGTGCCGAACGTGGCAGGGATGAGCCCCTTGTATTTGATCCCCGGCATATTGATCACCGTCTGGTAACTCGCCACCGTCTTCTTGCTCTCCTCCAAGAGCCTCGCCAGCAGGGGCTTCGCCATCTCCGGCACCGTGGCGGCGGATAGATTCGCCAGATCATGCCCCGTCCGGTCCTTAAATGCCGCGAGAGTCTGCTGCGCAAACACCTCGGACGTGAACCCCTTGTTTCCCTTGGTCGGATCATTGAGCAAGAGCTGATTATGTCCAATCACCACCCGTCCGACGTCGAGCAATACCGCAAGCAGCCGTCCCGTTTCTCGAACCGTCGATTCATTCTCCGCAACAGCCGGCGTTATCGCCGCGCATAACATCGCCATGCAGGCCACAGATACAACCCGAACCACCCAACGCGTACACATGGATCCTTCTCCTCTTTGTCTGTTATGCCCCCACAGGCAGGCATCTCTTCCCTGTCCCTTGCGCCAGAAGACTAGAGCCCCAGACCAGGACCTGTCAAACAAGCACCCAGATCAGGCCTTGCAATCACACATATCGCGGCGCACGGCGGACCCTACCAGGTTCGTCGCTCGTCTCTGGCAGTTCGTCCCTACTGTAGGTCTGATCAAATGCGAGAGACGCACCATAAGAGAGGGTCTTTCTTTCTCGCCATTTACCACGCACTTATCTTCATAACGACTGATTCCCTCGGTTGCATAACCCCTATGTGATAGGGTCACGTACCACGGGATGACTCTATGACCACTTCTTTCCGCTGGATGCGCATTCTCTTCCTCTTGTCGATCACCGCACTGCCTATCAATGGGTTAGTAGATTCCCACGCCGAGGTTCCAGCTATTCGAAATCTTGATTTAAATTACGTTCGGCTCGTGATGGAGGCTGCACCGGAATTCAAAGCGAGGCTCTATGATCGAACCATGGATCTCTTTGCGAAAGCCGGCCTTCCCCTGCCTCACCCGGATCAGCCGCACTCACCACCCACTGCCATGCTAAAACTCACGCTGAACCCCACACCGCTGGGAGATACGTGTCCGGGCAACGTCCTCTACGAGCCTTCCTTGGCCCTCATCGAACCGGTCATCGTCCCAAGAAACTCGGAAGTCATACATGACATCACCTGGTCGATCGGCGCAGCCGTTCAAGCAAGGGCACCGGTTAGCATCGAAGAGCTTGAGTCGGACTTGGATGGGTTTGTCCACCGTTTCATCACGAACTACAAACTCGGGAACCCTGAATGGCAATCAGAGGATACACGTCACGGCCGGATGACCTCGGCGAGTCCTCTTGCTGATCAAAAGCCAGTAAACCCTGTCGCGTCAGCGATACCCGTCGCAAGCACAGGCGTCAGCTTAAGAGGTCTAGATATCTATACATTGCACGTTTCTGTGTTGGCAGGCCGGGCAAGTACAACACTTGCGGCCCGAGCGCTTCAGCAACTGACTGACGCGGGGCTCCCCGTCTCTCTCAACCCACACACCAACGACGCCACGACACTGTCGCTTGAATTGATCCAACGACCCGTCGAAGGCCAATGCCCTGGCAAAGTTTTGTATGAATCGGGGCTCTTCCTCGTCGAAAAAGTCCGAATCGAACGAAACCCGCAGATACTCATATGGAGCGACACCTGGATCCGGGAGACGCTGCAGGTCGTATCATCGTTATCCTTACGGCAGCTGGAGTTGGAGCAGGAAGCCCTACTGAAGCAATTCATCCATTTATTTCAAACAAGATGACACGATTCACGAAACCGTTTCGCACGACTGCTTCAGCCACCATTCAAACCAGCCCTGGTCCTGCTCGTTCGGATCGATCTTGCCAAGAATCTCCATCCAATACCCAAGGAGCTGAGGGCAACGAATCTGCCACCAATCCTGGGCGCTCTCTAGGCCAACGACAAGCGAAAGAATCTCTTCATACTCCGCCCCAGGCTCCGGCGCGGGACTTCGGGGAATAGTTACACGGTGCTGTAGGACCCGAGCCGCAGGCTCGAGATGATCAACCGAGCGTCTTATTTCTGAGCGCTGTTGGTAGGTCTACGGATGGCTACAGCCAACTCCCCACACTATGCTTCCTAAGAGTGCAAACATGCCGACGATGGAACGTCCTGATGGTGCATGCCGAACAACCTGTTCTCTGACAGTCATCTTCACGCCTCCAGACCTGATCATATTTGAAGTCGCCGGGAGAAGGGAAAATGTATCGGCTACCTTTCTAACGGCTTCTATAGAGAAAAGGGAGGATCATAACTTGACCTTGCTCCGAGGATCGGCTGGCGCGATCAGCCGAACGACCATTTCCAGGCATGTGACCGGCGGACTGCTTCTCGCTAACTCCCCCTCACGACACTCCGCTGTGCCTTGAGCCCTTCACAAGAACGGCGTAGACTCCTTTGCTGTCATGATCATGATGGCGCAGGTGCACGCCTTGCCCTCATGTCCCACAAAGAGGAAATACACATGAACCAGTTGTTCACGTCATTCATGGCCCTCGTGATCGTTGCAATGCTGACAGTCCCTCCCATGGCTCTCTCACAGAGCTTTCCACCGGTGGTGACACAAAAGATTCAGGCTGCACAGAAGCAGGTCAAGACAATCGGTATGGAGGAGTATCGGAAGATCGTTGAGCGTCCTGGCGATGCCCTGATCGTTGATGTGCGTGAGCCCCATGAGTATGCCGCGGGGCATATACCGGGCGCGATCAACGTTCCCCGTGGTGTCCTCGAATTCCAAATCTGGAAGCATGTAGGCTTTCCGACTAACACGGAAATGGGCAAGACCCTGTACCTCCAATGTCAAAGCGGCAACCGTGCCTCGCTCGCGGCACAATCTCTTGCGGAGCTGGGCTTCACACAGACTACCGCCGTGGTCATGAACCTCGAAGAATGGCAAAAGGCAGGCAATCCTTTCGCGAAGTAAACACAAAGGAACGGAGGAAACGAGGGATCTTGCGATCGAACATTTCTCGGCGCGTGGCGGAAAGCTGAGGCCTCTCGTCTGTCCGGTTCATCTCACCTCTCTGGCTTGTCTGGTTTATGTGGCTCGACGAACAAACGAAACTGCCAGCCCCACGCACCACGTAGTTCGCCGCCACGCCCCTTCTTACCCAATAGATCGGACCAGCTTAAACACGTACAATCTCTGTGCCCCCATTCATCTATATTACGGTCGACGAAAAATGAGTTTCAGAAACCGACGTACGCCACCCATCCGCTATCTCCTGCCTCTCCTCGTCATCTTGGGAATCACGCTTGCCCTATCACCCCTCTCACTGATCCGCGATCGCACACCCGCTTCGATAGCTCCCATCCCACAGACCGACGCCTGGTGGATAACCCAACATGAGCATGCACTCGCACGCATCCGTCAGGCTAACATCGACCTTGTCATGATCGGAGACTCCATTACCCAGGGATGGGGCNNCACAACCCTGCGCACCCGCCTTCCAGCAGCCAAGATTCTCTTGCTCGGCTTGTTTCCGCGTACAGCCTCAACCGATGACCCGATCCGTCTCATCAATGGGGCGGTCAATGACCACCTCCGCACCTACGCCGACAACCAGCATATATTTTTCATGGACCTCAGCCTGCACTTCCTCGACGTCAGAGGACACCTTTCTCAAGACCTCATGCCGGATTTCGTGCACCCAAATGAGCATGGATACCAGGTGTGGGCTGACGGAATGGAGGATATGATCAAGCAACTACTGGGCGAGTGATCCTGATAGACCGATCAGAAAAGACGCGGGGCTAGGCCTTACACTCCACCATGATGCGGCGCATGGTGGGAGCCGGCTCAGCTGAGTTCCGTCGCCTGTTTTCTTCGACGACACAAATGCGCATGAATACGGCTGCTTGACGCGCGGTCTTTTCGCTCGTAGCATGAATCCAGGCGTTTCAACCACGCCGACTGTCTCATCCCTCGCGCTTCCTGGCCCTTCCTTACGCGATCGATTCTCCAGTCTCCGCCGTTCCACCGCCGATATCGCTATGCGCATGGCTCTGCCAACGCGCACAGCGGAACAAGGAGCAATCCAGATGGCAGGACAAAAGCCCATTACCGACCGTATTTTCGAATGCCTGCAAGGCGCTGAGGAATGCGAGTTCGAGGCCCTCGTGGCTCGCTACCCGCAGTTCACCTGGAATGAGCTCTTTCAAGAGGTGTCTCGCTTGAATCGAACCGGGCAGGTGATCATTACAAGGAATGTGGGAATCTTTACCCTGAGGCAGGCTCCAGTGATGAAATAAACACCGGCCAGGAAACATAACCAGCCCCCTTCTGCAACGGGAGACGGGGAACTGGTTCGCCTAAGCTATATGGACCAGACCAATCTGAGCCAGTACAATGCTCCCAGGTCTTGTTTCTTTTGCGTATTCTTCCCACGATGATACTGCCACGCCCGATAGATCAGCTCGCAGGCTGTTGCTGGCTACCTCGCTTCGCCGCAAAAGTCCGTGCATCCCGTTCCAAGCAGTTGCCATTTGTGTACCGCCTGGCCTTGGGACATTCGCTCGGCATCGATGGAAGTTTCCTGCGCCAGTTCAAGATTTCTCACCGACAGTTTATCCACGCAATCGAGCAGGCACCCGGCAACGAGGCCTTGGCTCAATGGTTTCTGACTTTGCCGGCGGTGACTGACATCTCGATCAAGAGCTGGAACCGTCATGCTCCCCTACTAGGATCGAAAGGCCACCAAGGATATCTCATTCGCCATCTGATCAAATGGGTGTTGTACCCAAAGTCGGTGACACATCCTGTGGGGAGCCTGTTCGAAGCCATTGAGCAGGATGAACGACCATGAAGACAGGAACGATACCTGCTTCACTTCGCAGCCGGTGGCAAGCATTCGTCCAACACTTCCTGTAGAATCTCTCCGTAACAAGTATCTATCCTACCGGAGCTTGCATGACACGGGGCAACCAGTCTCATCAGGACCAGAGCTATCGAGAGCAGGCGCTCAAACTGTTTCCCTGGATCTGTGCGCATTGCGGCCGCGAATTCGACGGCAAAAAACTCCACCAGCTCACGGTCCATCACAAGGACCATAACCACGACAACAATCCGCCGGATGGGAGCAACTGGGAATTGCTCTGTCTCTACTGCCACGACAATGAGCACCAGCGGTATCGCGTGGCAGACGCGTCCGGTGAGGCGCTCACGAGCCATGAGCAGGATCGTCCGTCGACCTTCACGCCCTTCTCCCACCTCACGGATTTGCTCAAACAGAAACCATAGTGGCACCAATAGGCGGGAGCCCAAAAAATAGCTCGATGAGTGCGAGGGATACCCGATAGGGTTCCCCCCGCACCTCAAGACCTTACTTCTTCTCGACGATATCGCTCTTCATCGGGCCGAGCACGCCCAGGAGTTCATCTTTCTCTGTCTTGCCGACCTTATGGTGATCCAACGCGGCCACCAGGTCTTCGACCAGCGAGCCAAATGCCGCGTCATGCACCCCCATCCCGGCGTGCGTCTGCTTCATCGTCCGCCCGGTGTATTTGCAGGGCCCACCGCTCGCTTCGCAAATCTGGTTGACGAGATGCATCTTCAGTTTCGTGAGGTCCGTGCTCCCGAAAAATCCGTTGATGCGCTTATCTCCTCCGACGTTGCCCACGAACGTCTCCACTACTGCCGTGATTGCGCCCTTGCCACCCAATCGGTCGTACAACGACTTCCCCGTAGCTCCATCGGCCGCCTGCACCGGTCCAGCCATCAGCACCAGACCCAAAACCACCAGGCTCACCACGTTCCGCTGCTTCATCACCGTCCTCCTTATATTGATAATAAAAATGGCTTACCGCCCCTCCCCACTCCCCAGAAATCTCTCCCATCGCCGCGCCTGTTCGATCTCAGCCCCGGGTATAAATTCCGGACAATCGAGGCGCAACTGGCCTTCACCGATCGCCTTGTTAATTAATCCACAGTGATGCGGTTTCGCGGCATCATTGTGGGCATGGGGATGAAAATAGGTGCAGCCGGCGCACATCCGCACGACCGAGATCGCCCCTTGCTCTTGCAGGGAGTGAATCACCTTGGTGAGCCCCCGTAACAACACCGCTTGCTCGTCAGACGTGAGACTCTTCACGCCGGCTTGAACAACCTGGGTCCATCCCGTAACGCGCTGTGCTTCTCGTCTGCCTGTTGCCGTGAGCGTAATGACGAGTGCCCGCTGATCTTCCGCCGATCGGGCTTTGTGAACGAACTTCTTTTCAACGAGGGTCATGACTGCTTCGCTGGCCGTAGCCGCCGTCAAACACAACTCTGTCGCGACGTCATTCAGCCGAACGGGTTGGGCTACGCGATCAGCCAGAAATCCAAGGATTTGTCCTTGCGTCGGCGTGAGTTTTCGCGCCGTACCGCCTTCCCAGGCTTGGCTTCGTAGGGCCGTCGCGATCTTGGTCAGTCCGACCGTAATATGATCAGCGGTCGACTTCTCCCCCTGCAGGGGTAACTGTTTGCTCATCTCTCGCCTCCTCTCCTATGCCTATGCCGATAACGGCACGATGAATCCGCCCAACTGTCGATACTCCCGCTGCTGATGCTCCGTGAACATGACCAGCGGCTCCTGGTGACACAACCGGCATTCCTCCGCCGTCACTGCGACCGCCGCATATCCCTGCGCCTTCACATACTCACTCGCCAACCTGAGCGCAGTTGCTTGATCGCCGGTCATGACATCAAAATGCAGAGTCTTTCCCGGCACCTCCACCCACACATCGAACACCTTCACCGTATCCATCCCGGCCTCCCTCTGACATCGTGAACCATTTATCATTCAGGAGTCCATACTATATACGAATGAACACTTCTCTTGTCAAGCCTCCCTCCAGACAAATACAGAGGGAGAACTGAACCCCATCGGCCGAGACAGCCCATCTCCGCTAACGAGATGCGTGCGTCTCTTACTTTGATATAGACTGGCGACCCTGAACACGGAGACTCCTCGCCCCTGCTGCAAGGGCAATCTCCGATGAACCTCTTGATGGGACTACCCCTACCACCAACACTTGGAGCGTACATGCCACATGTCTTGATCATTCATGAAGTCGAAGCCTATCCGGCATGGAAAACCGTATTCGACCAAGCAGCAGGCATCAGAAAACGCGCAGGGGAGATCAGCTACCAATTGCTTCGATACGACAACGAAGCCAACCGCATCGTCCACTTCTCAGCCTGGTCCTCGCTGGACAATGCCCGTCGTTTTTTCGAGTCCCCGGAGTTGATTGAGATCAGAAAACAGGCAGGCGTGAAAGCGCCAGAATTTATCTACCTGCAAGAGCTAGAACGCGGCCTGTTCTAGTCTTGAGATGGCGTGCCCACTTCCCACCTTGACTCAGGCTTGCTAGCCGAATATTTTCACGCTGACAGTTCTCACAGAAGCGAGACTATTCGGCCTCTCGAACACAGACAATCTTTACAATTACAAGGAGGTGCGCATGATGCGGTTCGTGAAAGTGCAGGATGAAGAACGGAGCGGTGAAGTGGCGATCAATCTTGATCTCGTCCGAGAGGCTCACTTTGGAGGGGGATTATTACACCTCTACTTCGAACGCAGCGCTACGACACAGGATGACATGACATTTACAGGTGAGAACGCACTGAAAATCTGGGCCGCGATGGGCTAACACGGACTGGAATAGGAATGGGATGGAGGCAAGGGCTGGCAGAAACCCAGCGCGGGGCTTCTGCATGAGCGTACCCCTCGCCCTCAGCCGTCAAGATGGGCATGCCCTCGACGCCGCACCTCATCACGGGCGCGACGAGCCATGCGGAAATCCGGCGTATTGCGAGATGCTCTTGTTCGAGGGCGTGCAAGAGGGAAGGATCTACGGGACGAGCGCAGTCACGTTTCGAGGAACGTACGCGTCAGCCAACCTCGATCGTCAGATTGTGTAAGTGCTCCATGCCAAAGCACATCAGCGTGCAATAAATCTTGTAGCTCTGTGCCCCCTTGTCTCCGGCAATAAAATCAAGGATGGCCTGTCTGTTCTTGAGACTGAGCTCCTGTGTTTCCGCAACGATTTCCTTGCCATTATGCAGGGCAAATGCATGCACAAATCCACGTTGTTCCTCAGCGGCGCGCATGAGATCGCGCAAGACCTCAGAAGTCTTCTCGTCAAAAATAAATGTTACGCGCACGGATTCGCCCTTCTTAACATGGAAAGGCGCGTCAATGAGACGTCCATTAGAGTCACTGAAACCGTCTTTGTTGACCTTGATCCTGAACTCAATATCGGGATTGCCTGCCCCCGCATCAAGCGCGCAGACAACTGAAATAAATACTGCGATACACAGAACTAACGCTCGCTTCACAATCTGATCCTCCGTTACACATTCAACACAGTACAGCCGCGAGATACGCACCCCCCCGCCGACTCTCTCCCCTCACTTCATTTCTCTCGAAGTTGACGTCCACTGGCTCCTGGTGCAGAGGACAGAACGGCTCGGCCATAACGAAATCATTCACGGCAACCTAATATCTTACCTACCTTCATATGTGGCTGATGAAGATTGGAAGCGAGAGACTCGTTTTTCACCTTAGCAGGACGAAGCTTTTCTCACAAACATTTTTGACGCGGTGGGCCCGAGGCGTTCTATGCGCGGAATCTCACAGACGATAGGTGTGCATCCATTGTTGTTGACTCAGACTTGGCGGTCGATCTACCCCGGTGACATGAGCCCTCGATAGGGGGCTCAACAAGCAGGCATTCTGTCCCATCGGCAATGCCGCAAGAATGCGCGGCACAGGTCACTGGGAGTGGTGGCGAGCCACTCCCAGCCGTCATCCTAGTTCATCAGCTCACTTGCTATACTGCGACGCGATCCGGTCGACACCACTCCGTAATGTTTTTCTCCAATCCGTCTCAAGCTCAGGCGTCATCTTCGCATCGCATGCCTTAACGGCCTTTACCAGAGAATTGATCCAGTAGTCATAGAGGTTGGGATCGATATTCATCTTCTTCTTGCTGTGACTCTCGGCGATGCGATCAATGCCCGTTTTCCCCACACCATTCCCGCCCAGATCCATGAACATCATCGAGACGCCCTGGCGCAAGAGCGACTTCTGTTTAGCCATATCCGTCTTGGCAAACATCGGCGCGATCGTGGGATGACTCGCCAGAAAGTTCTCATAGAAGAGATCGAAAAACTTGGGATTGACGCAACAGCGGCTATAACTTTCTTTCACTTCAGCGAGGGCCATCGTAACTCCTTGCTAGAGAACGGCATGATCTCCAGCTGTGCTCAACAAGGACGAAACCATAGACATTGGGAAGCACGAGCCAATGCCTACGGCTGGACCGGCCATCCGTACAATCTCTTTCGGTCCAGTCAGGCAAGACTTAACCGTCTAAAAGATTAGACAGTGCTGCCAAAATTTGACCCGAACAGCGGAATGGATTGATACCGGCAGAAACGATGACGCGCGGGCGGGAAATGTTCTTTGGATCGTAAAATTCGAGCCAGTCAATTCATGCGATATCGACAGCAATAATGTGCAGCCAGTCATGATGTTCACTTTCGCCCAATGGAGCCACACCTTAGCGAACTCCCAGGCGCCAGAGGGACGTGAGTTCCGCCGCACGGGCGGCATGGAGCGGGTCGGTTTGGTCGGAGACACGGGGATGATTCGGCCTGGCATCGATCTTACCGATCACTCTGAGCCCCGCGCGCTCAAAAACCGCGAGTAACTCTGCCCGCGTCCGCAGTTCCA
>CXWL01002371.1_pt1 | contig 23502 bp, 20 predicted proteins | sample 590931 | NCBI WGS metagenome assembly CXWL01 (sample SAMEA3498368, study PRJEB10139) | groundwater metagenome | biome: water well; material: biofilm material | place: Germany | collected 2015-04-27
AGGTTCACCCTTTGCGGCTGGGACCACCCCCAATGCGGTGACGGTCTCCCCCAATGGAAACTTTTTATATGTGACGAATGGTAGCAGCGACAATGTATCGATGTTCACAATTGATGGGGCCACGGGAGCATTGACATCACCGGCGACAATTGCTGCTGACACATCGCCAAGCGGAGTTTCCATTGACCCGAATGGTCTGTTTTTATACGTCGCCAACGGTGGCAGTAATAATGTGTCCGCTTATACCATCACAGCAGGAACTGGCGCTCTGACTCCAGTCAGTGGCGCGTTGGGAAACCCCTTTTCCGCAGGAACGACACCGTCTGGTATCGCCACGCCCGGTCGGCCGTAAGTCTTCTTGTATAAACGAATAGACGCTAGCGGCGCATTAACTGGGCCGTTGGCGTCTTGCGCACAAAGATGCTGAGCTTGAAAGCGGCAGTCATTGCCGCTGACATCCAATCAGCGCTCCACCTCTCTTACTCCCACCTCACATCGACTCTGTGTTGATCGCACGTGACAATCGTACAACACTCCAAACTGCGTCGTTGTCAGTGCTTCGTGAGGGTGATATAAAACAAATATGGTCCGCCGAGACACTCACAACATTTTGATTCTGAAGAGGGCACTACTGGGAGGGCTCTTTTCATTGGTAGTGCTCTCATCAGGCTGTGGCGACGACGGAGGAGAGGGTGGGGGATTTGGAGGAACCGGGGGGACGTTAGGAGGACTTGGAACAACCTCCATCCTCTATGTCACGAATAACGGCTCTGATAATGTGTCGGGGTACAGCATCAATGCAACAAGCGGAATCCTCGCAGCGATTCCCGGCTCTCCGTTCTCGAATGTCTCAGGCCCTTCCGCCATGGCCGTGTCCTCCAATGGGTTTTTCGCCTATGTGACGAACGGAAGAACAAGTACGGTAGCGGCATTCAGAGTTTCTACAGAAGGCGCACTCCTATCTGTCCCAACGACGCCATCCAATCCCAATCCGGCGCCGGTCGAAGCAGCTCCAGGTGCACTGGCCATTGCTCCAAACACGAAGCATGTGTATGTGGGGAATAGTGGCACGGACAAGGTGACCGCGTTCAACATAGAGGCTTCCGGCGCCTTGACCTTGATACCGCAAACAGCCGGCACCACGAATCCTGTATCAGTCAATGGAGCAGATCCCGCAGCCATCGCGATCACTCCAAGCGGAAAATTCCTCTATGTCGCCAACAGTGGGTCCAACGATATCACGGCGTTTTCGATCGGAGCCACCGGGCTTCTCAGTCTGATCGCTCCGTCTGGAGCAAACACCAACCCTATCAAGACCAGTGTGACGGCCCCAAAAGGCATGGCCATCTCGCCGAACGGATCGTTTCTCTACGTGGCCAACAGCAGCACTCATAACGTGACGGCTTTTCAGATCGGAGCGAACGGCCTCTTAACGTTAGTGCCGCCTGCAGGGGGCACGACAAATCCGATCCTCACGGGCACAGGCGCTACGACTCCCAACTCCCTCACGATCTCCCTTGATGGACGATTTCTTTATTCCGCCAATGGTGGCGGCACTGTATCGGCATTCACCATCGGGAGCGACGGACTCTTAACGCTCGTATCAAGCGCGGCGGGCAACCTCAATCCCATTTCAGCCGGGCCAAATGCAACTCCCGTAGCCCTGACGATGTCACCAGATGGACGATTCCTGTACGTGGCAACCAACGTGACGACCCTGGGGGGCCGTGTGTCGGCTTTTACCATCAACCTCGAAACAGGGGCGCTTGTCCCGTTGACAGGGCTAGCAGTCTGTTGACAAACGAGCTATTCGAACTGATTCTCTTGGGTGGTCTGGTCTGACTCCGTTCTTTGTTGAATGAACGGCCTATCCGTGCTGGGCGCTGCGCCCTCTCTCTTCTGGGCGTCCCCTTATCCCCGGAGGCCCTTGTTGTTCGGCCCCCCTATGCCAGAGCCGGGAGGACAGTGGCCAGCCGCTTCAAGTTGAGCAGCCATCCCATCAGATAGGCTTCGTCTCGGACCTGGAGAAGTCCCCGCCGCTGGAAGCGCCGGAAGCCGTGCCAGCATTTCGCCTCCCCCCAGAGTTCTTCGATCTTTTTGCGCGCCCGTTGCGAGAGCCGATAGCCCACCGTCCGACTCAGGCGGCGCACTCGCTGATGGATAGGCTCCCGGCCCGTCGTCTTGGCCGCAATGTGGGGCCGGATACGCCGCCGGACGAGCGCCGTCAGAAAAGATTTCGCGAAGTAGCCCTTATCGGCTCCGACCGTCTGAAGCCGCACCGCGTGTTTCTGATGGAACGTATCGAGTAACGTCCGTCCGCCGTCCGTCTCGGAGGCCGGCCCTCGGAACGTTTCCACATTGATGCCCAATAAGAGCCGGTGCCGATTCTCCATCAGCCCATTCACGGTATAGCCCACCATGGCCGCCGTCCCATTCCCTTTGTTCGCCAGCTTCGCATCGGGATCGGTGGTGGAGACATGGGTCTGGTTCGAGCGCCGTTCCCCGCGAAACGTGACCGTGGGATTGCCGGGATCCTGCTCCTGATCCACGCCCTGATCCAGCGAGCGCATCCGCCGCTTGTACTCTTCCGGCTTCAGGAACACCTCCATTGGGACGAAGCTCTTGTGGGATGCATTGGCCTGCACCAAGGTGCCATCCAGCGTCGTATGCTGCGAGACCAACTTCTGCCGAATGGCGAGGGCCACCGTCTCGTCAAAGAGCCGTTCGAGGAGGCCACTCTCCGTAAAGCGCCGCTTCCGGTTCTGCGAGAACGTCGAGTGATCCCAGGGCTGCTGATCCAAATCCAGTCCGACCAACCAGCGGAGAACCAGGTTCCCGGTCAGCTCACGCACTAACGCGCGCTCGGAGGTCACGCCCAGCAGATACCCGCCCAGGAGCGCCAGAAACAGTTGTTCCGGTGGAATGGAGGGGCGCCCCGTCTCGGCATAGAGCGGTTCGCAAAGCTGGCGAATCCGCGCCGTGTCGATCAACGGCCGGATCTTCCGCATCGGATGATCGGCGGTCACATACTGCTCTAGATTGATGTGGTAGAACATCGACGGTTGCGGATCGGCTGTGCCCATCATAGCGGTGGCCCTCCTGATGGACGCTTCTCTTATCATAACGGCAACGGGAGGAGGAGAGGGTTTGTCAACACCCTGCTAGTAGGTAATCCTTTTCTGGCGGGAACCGCGCCCTCTGCGATCGCGACGCCTGGTCGTCCATAGGTTAGCTGTCGAAACCTCTCCAATCGCTGCACCGTTTTTCAGCTGGCCAGGCGATTTCGGAAACGCTCGGCTGCCATCGATGCCTCTTCGGATCGGCGATCTCGCAGTAGATGCTGCAGCTGATTCGCGGGGACCGGTTTGCTAAACAGGTAGCCTTGGTACGCGGCACAGCCTTGCATGCGAAGAAATGCCAGCTCGTCGCGAGTCTCCACTCCTTCGGCCACGACGTGAAGCTTGAGTGCGCGACCCATGCCAATGATCGCTCGTATGATGGGGGAATCGACTGTGCCGAGCTTGAGATCCTTGACGAACGCCCGATCGATCTTGAGCGTGTCGAGGGGAAACCGCTGAAGATACGCGAGCGATGAGTATCCCGTGCCGAAATCATCGATGGCCAAGCGAAACCCGGATTCCTTCAACTCCCTGAGCGTGGCAATGGTGGTCGACGCGTCGGTCATCAACACGCTCTCCGTGAGTTCCAGCTCAATATCCTGAGGATTCCCGCCCTGCTCATAAACGAGTGACTTGATCTGACTGCCGATATGAGGCTGTCGGAAATGCAGCCCGGAAAGATTGATGGACACGGCTGTCGGAGCTAACCCTCCTTTGTGCCACATCCGCTGCTGCTGCACCACGCTTGTGATCACCCATTCACTCATCTGGATGATCAGATCCTCTTCTTCGGCCACCGGAATGAACTCAGCCGGAGAGATCAACCCACGAGTGGGATGTTGCCATCGGATGAGCGCTTCAAAGCCGACGACCTTCTCCGAAAGAATATCGACCTGTGGTTGATAGTGGAGGACGAATTGATTCGCGGCAATGGCGGCGCGTAAATCCTGTTCCAGGCTGATCCGGGCGGCCAGTGAGGTGTTCATCGCGGAGGAGTAGTATCGGTAACTGTTCTGACCCGTGGTTGTGGCGGCTTGAAGGGCTGTTACGGCATTGCGCAGGAGAACATCAGCATCCACACCGTCGGCTCCAGGTATCGCAAGTCCAATATGTACCGAAAGCGTCACGCTCGTACCGTCGATCACAAACGGAGTACCGAGAGCGCTCATCACTGTGTGAGCCACTTTGGCAGAGTCCTCAGGCGCAGACAGATGGGTGTACAGCATCGCGAATTGATCGTCACTCAGACGCGCCAGGACGGGAGTCTCAGCACCGGTGGACGGTACATGTGTGACGCCAGCCGAAAGGGTGTGCTGGAGGCGCTCCACGACGTCCTTGATGAGCTGTTCTGCTTTTCGCGAGCCATGCATGTCACGCAGGCGATGATACCGATCGAGACCTACGACGAGGAGTGCGCCGATGATATGGCTGCCGGCGCCACAGGTCATCGCCTGTGCCACGCGATGGAGGAATAAGCTTCGGTTGGGGAGATGAGTCACACTGTCATAGTTGGCGAGAAAATAGATCTTCGCTTCCGTCGTTCGCATATCGGTCACATCTTGGACCGTTCCCACCATACACTCCGCCCGCCCGGTGTCGTCCATAATGGTCTCCCCGAGGACGTGGACGATGCGTTCGGTACCATCGTTCTGGACAAGGCGATGGTCGAGATCAAATTCTGTTCCACTAGCGACCGCCTCTCGCATGGCCTCGGCAACCAAGGCTCGATCCGCTTCGTGCACACGAGCAAGATACGAAGCCTGGGAGTGATCACACAAGGCTGGAGCGATTCCGAGAATCCGGCACGCCGCATCCGAGACGTGCATGAGGTCTTTGACGAGATCCCATTCCCATCCGCCTAATTGAGCGATTCTCTGGGCTTGAGCAAGCCGGGATTCGCTGCTGCGAAGGGCGTTGAGCATCTCACTTGCCCGAAGCATGTATCGTACGCGTTGGTTCAGGATGAGCCCAGGACAAGGCTTCACGATAAAGTCGGTGGCGCCGACTTCGTATGCCTGCGCGATCGAATCGATGTCATCCAGCCCCGTCATGATGAGAATAGGCACAAATTCCCCGCGCGGCAGCTGCCGGAGTTGCTGACATGCAACAAACCCATCCATGCCCGGCATTTGCAAGTCGAGGATGATGATGTCCGGCATCGTGACCGCGGCAATATCGATGGCAGCTTGCCCCGACGAGGCTTCCTCCACCCGGAGATCCTCTTGTTCCAGGCTCATCCGTGATAAGGCGCGCAACGTTGGATCATCGTCGACGATCAGTGCAAGGGGAAGGGATGGTTGGCAGGGGACGTCATGCGGCTCTCCTCTTGTTGAGTTCAGCTCCAAAAATCTGGCTGGCGTGGTCAAATGCCGCATCCAGTTGATTCAACAGTGGTTCAGCCTCGTTCAGCTGCCCCTGGCGACTGAGGGTCTCGAACTGCTGACAGAGCGTTGCGAGAGAGAGGGCGCCGAGGACCGCGCTTCTGCTTTTCAAGCTATGCGCAGCCTGGTTGACAGCCGTGGCATCTCCAGCAGCCATACCGTGATGCAGCGTATCGACAAGTTGTTGTGAGTCCGCCAAATACAACGTCAGAATTTTTGCCAGCATATCCTCTTTGCCTGGCTTTTGAAGGCTCGTGATTGACTTCCACGCCTTCACATCGACAATCAAGGACGTCTCTACCTCTGGTTCCGGCGTCGCCTGGACCAGCGTCATGGTCGGCTGTGGAGCAGGCTGATCGACCGTTGATGGTCTCGGAGCTGGTTGCAGCCAGGAGGTCAGCACAGCCTGCAGCCGTTCCATCGAGAAGGGCTTTGCGATGTAGTCGCTCATGCCGGCGGCTAAGCAATGTTCGCGGTCACCCGGTGTCGCATGGGCCGTGAGCGCAATGATCGGAATGGCAGGCCGAGATCCAGCCGTTTCCCATTCACGGATCACCTTGGTGGCTTCAAAACCGTCTATCTCCGGCATTTGGCAATCCATGAGAATGAGGTCAAAGGCGGATCTCTTCGCCTGGTCCACCGCTTCTTGGCCGTTCTGAGCCACTGTGACGGTACAACCCAGGGTCTGGAGCATGAGCACGGCGATCTCTTGATTGACTGGGTTGTCTTCGGCCAATAACACCTGTCCGCACAACTCCGAGGCCGAAGTCGGCGCGATCTGTGTCTGCGAGACCATCACCGATGTGTTGGTCAACCCATTGACGAGCCCATCATGCAGGGTCTGGTAACGGAGTGGCTTGGTGATACAGTGCATCCCACCGAATACGGGGTCTTGTTCGACATCCGCCCGCTGCGTGAACGACACCAAGCGGAGGATGCCGACTTCGCTCAGTGACGAATCGGAGGTCAGCGCCTGCAACAGTTCCTGGCCGGTCATGTCTGCACAGGATTCATCGACCAGGGCCAACACCTTACCGCCATCCGTGGCGAGTTCGTTCATGACGAACTCAAGAAATTCTGAGCCTGAGCTGGCCATGTTGACCGAAAGGCCCCAGTGCGTGAGATAGCGGGCCAGAATCCGACGGGTCACCGGGTGATTGACAGCCGCGCATACCCGTACACCTGTCAGTACGGGATCAGCCTGGTGCTCGACCACCGTTCCAGCTTGAAGCGGAAACGGAAGGACGACCCAGAACGTGCTGCCTTGCCCGATGACACTCTCGACCCCGATCGTCCCACCCATCAGTTCGCTCAGCTGTTTACAAATGCTGAGTCCTAGGCCGGTGCCTCCATGCACTCTGGTGGAAGAGCCGTCCACTTGGGAAAAAGACTGAAAGAGTTTCGCCTGGCCTTCGGCGCTGATGCCGGATCCTGTGTCCGTGACGGCCAGTCTGATCGTAGGTGGAGTCCCCTCACCGAAAGAGGACGGATCAAGTCCAACGGTCACACTCACGTCGCCGGCTTGGGTGAATTTGATGGCATTGCCTAATAGATTGGTGAGGATCTGTCGGATTCGGATTGGGTCGCCCATCACCGCGGTTGGCAGGGTTGGATCGTACTCCACCGACAGGGTGAGGTGTTTGCGCTGTGCGCGCTCAGCTAACTGCTCAACGGTTCGCTCGACGAGATCTCTGAGATCGATCGGCACCGACTGGATGTCCAGTTTGCCGGCATCGATCTTCGAAAAGTCCAGAATGTCGTTGATCAGTGTTAAGAGCGTGTCGCCGGAGTTGTGAATCGTTTCCACATAATGGCGTTGCGTGTCGGATAGGGGAGTGCGGGCGAGAATTTCGGTCATGCCAATGACACCGTTCATCGGTGTCCTGATTTCGTGACTCATATTTGCCAGAAACTCTGCTTTAGCCTTCGTCGCATCCTCCGCCGCGAGCTTGGCGAGGGCGAGGGCTTCCTCGGACTCACGGCGCCGCGCAGCTTCCAACACGAGCGTCATAAAGTTCGCCAAGGCCTGTGCGAATTGCTGTTCATCCGGTGCCCAATCTCGAGACGAGCCGACATGTTCTATCGTAATGACACCTGTCAGCTTGCCCTGGGTCTGAAACGGCGCGTCGATTCTGGCACCGATCTGCTGAGGTGCAAGACTCCCTGTGACCAGTTCTTGAAAATTCAGGTCTTGCTGCGCCTGTGATGCGGCGAGAAGTTGTCCGCGGCTCAGTGCTTCAAAATAGATGGGATAGTGTACGCGGACTAGTTTTCCGCCGAAGACATGCTTATTAGCCGGTCGATCGTAAGCATCAAGACAATACAGGGACTGTGTGTGTTCTTCAAAAATCCACACACTGACACGATCGACGACAAGCACCTGTGCAGCGACGCTGGTCAGCTGTTTGGCCGTAATCGGGAGAGATCCCTCAAACACCGTGCGGTCCTGCACCAGGGCCAGTGTGGCGCTCTGTTGATGGCGAAGCCGCTCTTCCTTCGTGTGCAACGACTGATTCATGACCTCAAGGATTGTTGCACGTTCCTCTGCCTGCTGCTTGTCATCGACGGCTCCAATCAATTTGATCTGCGCCTGTATCTGCGCTTTGATGGCTCGGTTCTTGGCCAGAGCTATAGCCACCTGATCGGCCAGGTGACGAGCATGGGCCAGACTGTCGGCCGGTGGCTTGTGTCTCTGGCGATAGGCCAGCACCAACGCGCCGCTGACGATCTCGTTCACGATGATTGGAAACGTGACAAAGAGGGAGAGATCCGGCTTCTGCATCGACGTCAGGTATGGCGGCAGGGTAGAGGNNTCATGGCCGCTGGTTCATGGCTCGAAAGAATCGCTTGGCTGATCGCCGAAATGGTCTCCAACAGGTGAAACTGTTGGCTGAGCTTTCCGGTCATACTATTGAATGCGCCTGCGAGATCGTGGAATTCATCGTTGCTATTCACGGTGACACAAGTCGTGAAATCGCCGGCGGCGAGCCGAGCGGTGCCTTCCTGCAAGAGTGCAACCGGTCGGAGACTGCGACGGATTTGCGCCAGGCTGAGCAGAACAACTGCACTCAACGCGGACGCAATGACGAGCAAGAACGTGTGGCGGAACTGCTCGACTGGAGCCAACGCCGATTCACGGGTTTGGTTCAGGACGATGACCCATGGTTCGACAAGAAACGTATGCCGGAGCGGCATGGTCCAGGCCCCTGCGACATACTCCTGCCTGCCAAATCGCCACCGGATCCCTTCCCCCATCGGAGCCGCCACGTCATGTCTGCGAAGATCAGGGAGCGTCACCGGTTGAGGAAAAGTTGAGTAGAGGCTGTGTCGCTGGCCGTCTTCAACGATGAGATCCGTATCGCCCGGGAGGGTATCTTTCACCTGAGTGCTCCACAGCGATGTCTCATCGATCTGGGCGATGAGGAGCCCTGCCTCCCATCGGCCTGGGTTCACGATGCGGGTGAGAGTGAGGCGAGGATCGCGATCGGGAACAGCCTGAATCTCCAACAAGGCCTTCCCTTCTTGAAGGTGGGCCACCTGTGCCGGCGTGAGGTGGCGCCGGCTGGGATCGGAAGCCGCAAGGAGACGAATCTCTTGGAAACGCCGACCCAACTCTTTTACCGAGGCCGTGATGGTTGTGTCTTCGCGGACTATTCCAGTCTGCGGCAATTCGGAGGCGATCCGATCTAGATCGGCCGTCAAGGTCATGAGATGGCTATACAGCACCATCCCTTGGGATTTGCTCTCCTGTTTCAGCCGGGCCGAGGTTTGAACAATCAGTTGTTCCGTGACTTGGCGATAGGAAACCCATCCGAGAATGGAGGTCGGCACGAGGGCACAGAGCACGAACAGACCAAGAATCCGACGTGCGATACGGCTGTGGAGGAGTGGGTGGGAGAACGTCGTCTGCATGGGCTCCACGCGTTAGAAGTTCTTGGCCAAGCCGTAAAATCCGCCGTCACTCGCGCGAATGATATCATCATGACTTTTGGGCGGATTCAGTGGGGCAACGGTGTCTTTATCCTTTCCCATGCTGTAGATATCAAAGTCCGAGTTGATCGGGACGAGGAACCGGTCCTTCCGTGCTCCTCCGACACCTCCACAGGGTGGGCCACCTCCACCTCCATTACCACCTCCTGCACCTTGAACAAAATGGAGAAGATGTTGGTGGCCCCCGTTATCAATGGCGAGAGAAATATGCCCATTGCTATGCGTAAAGGGGGAGTCGGCGGCAAGAATGACTCGAGGACTGTCCTTCTTACGTAATTTCAATCTGGCCAAGCTTCCAATGTCATTAATGGTCCCGCAGTTGATTTTGTAGTACTGATACGGGGTTCCCCATGGATCCAGCATGGTGCTCCGTCCGATATCCGCCAGTGAATTTGGATATTGTTGAGCGCCGAGCGCAAACCCTTTGATTTCTTTCGTGAGGCCGTGGAGTTCCGAGATGGTCTTGGCCACACGTGCCTTTTCGACAGAGTCGAGATAGTTGGGGACAGCCAGGGAAGCCAACACCCCCGACGATCGAGACCGCGAGCATGAGTTCAATGAGGGTGAAGCCTTTCGCCTGCTTGAGCATAGACTGCGGCGCCGCACGAGATGGGTGCTTTCGTATGATCCGCACTGTTTCGTTTTCCATCCTGACCGTCCACCCGCTGTAGGTTTTAAATATATCGAGGGAGGTCTTCAGTCCGGCCAGGTTCTGTTCCATTTGCTTGGCCAGAGCCGTCAAGGCTGGATCGTTCTTCATGACGGCCACTTCTTTGAACCGCGCGGTATCGAGTGCCAGTATAACCTGTGCATGTTTCAGCGTGTTGATCTTCGTTTGCAGCTGGGCGGTCATTTGATTCACGAGATCGGCTTCCGGGACGAGATAGTCCCCTTCTCGAAACGTGGCCCTCATACACAAGTTCCCGTCACCGATTTGGGGAAACACCCGGGTGAGACGATAGAGCGGGCCGGCGACACGTTGCATGAGCAGCAAGGAATGAATGCAATGGATCAGAACCACGACGCTCGCGCCAAGCGTCCAGGGCCAGAATCTGGCATGCAGACTGAGCAAGTCGTTGGCCACCACGGCGCGCTCCTGCCAGGAGAGGGCTGGGTTGTCGAGCGACTGCAGGAGTGGTTTGAAAACCGGGATGGCCAATAACACGAACACGATCAGCGAATAGGCAATCACGTGGCCCAACACGCGCGCTTGGAGCGGATGGACAAAGCCAATCAATCGGCGTTTGTACGTGCGACTGCTGCTCGGCTTCGTTCGCGCGTCTTGCGATGGTACTGACACCAGTACCGGACGTGGGCCGGAGGATTCCTTGGAAACGTTGGTGTCGGTGGGAGTTTCGGCACGTTGGTCGGATGGGCTTGTCGCTCGAAGTGGTTCTCCCATGATTACGCGGCCTTCATTGCATTGGAGGATTGACTAGTGCTCGATTCGGCCCGTTCAGAGCACTGTTGTGCGAGTGGCTGCTGTGTCTGTAGCTCAAATTCAGCCAGACAGGTCTTGAGGCGATGGATTTCCTCTTCAAGCGTCTGCAGAGAAGCTGTGATCTGTCCTGGCGCTTGCTCGCGAACTTGCAGGGCAACGGTTTCGTAGGCTTGTGTCACGAGTGCAGAATGCAGGTTGATGGTCTGCATCTTGTTTTCCAAATGGTCCAGCATGCTGTTAAAGGCCTGTGCTTCCCGATGCAAATAGTCATGCTCCCGCAAGCGTGCACGCTGATGCAGTTGACCGGTTCCAATCGACCGAAAGAGTGCCGTAAAACGATAGAGCGGGCCAGCAATGCGATGCATGAAGTACACGGAATGGAGGAGCAACACGAGAAATGTGATGATCAGCCAGGGCCAAATCCGACCATTCAACTCGAGAAACTGCGTCGCAATTTCTGCACGTTGTTCCCAGGAAATAGACGAATCATGGAGCGGCAGTGCCATCGGCAGGAACACCACGGCATAGAGCGTGAGCAGGAGACAGGCAAAGTAGAGGAGGGTGGTGATCACAAACCAGTATTGAACCGGATGAACGAAGAGCTGTCTGCGCTGAAACACTCCCTTCATGATTGCAGCGCTTTTCTAGCCCAGACGAGATGCGACTGGTTTTTAAAAGTGATGGTCTGTTCCTTCGTGTGGTAGTAGAACGATAAGGCTTGCTCGTCGCGTCGCGAGTCGCCATAGATCACCGTGTACAACGTACGAAGTCCATTGGGAATCGTCTCCAGACCACGGACGGCCTGTGCGTCTACGTGTTCTGCCCCCACGCTGAAGATCACGTCAGTCTTGGTAAACACCAACATGCCGTCTTCGTATCCTTTCGCCGATGTTTCCCATGCGCCGATCAGTTCGTTTGGACAAGAGACGGCTTCGTCCCGTACCACCACGGCATAGATCAGGCCGGCCAGCATCACGCAGGCTATTGCAAGGAGGACCCTGGTTCGTCGATCGGATTCTGTGTCGACAGGCAACGCAGTGGCTGTCGTCGCTTCTCTCATTGGAACCTCATCTCGTCGGACTATGAATGACGTAGAAGGAATTAATTGCATACTAACGCGTTTGTCTTATTGGTCAACAACTTGGCTACTTTCAGCGGGATAAGACAGCGGTAAGAAGTGACGTAGACTGTGGAGGCTTTCACTCGGCCCATACACGGCTGGAATTGGGCGCATGGAGAAAGGTGAAATCATGAGGAGGCACGCAGTCGAATGAGGCTTGCACGTTGACGCACATCAGAAGGAGAAGGTGGATGGCAGTTCGATGAGGAAGGTCAGCTATTGCGTCAATGAATCAGGTCCGCTCGTGATGCTGCAACCACATCAATATTTCGCGCGTGACCAGTTCCGGCTTGTCCTCATGCACGAAATGTCCCGCGTCGGCGACCCTCACCACCCTCAGGTCGTCGACGAAATCATGCAACCCATCAAGATTCTCGCTGACGAGTGCTTGATCTTGTACTCCCCAGATCACCAGCGTAGGGACGAGGACAGAAGGATATCCCAACCTTCGCTGACGCAATGCCCCGCCGCCGCGTAGGGCCGCGCGATAGTAATTCAGCATGGCTGTGAGCGCACCCGGCTCGCAAGCTTGTCGTCGATACAGTTGAATGAGATCATCCGGCATCTGCTCGGCCATACGTCGAAAGATCTCACCGATCACATAGCCATGACTAGCTGACAATGCCGCTTCCGGAAGCCAGGGCATTTGAAAAAAAGCCCATGTACCAGGAACGGTGCAATTGCCGCCAATGTCGTACTTCCCGTTCGAAGCAGGCCGGATGGGGCGCGTTTACAATGATCAAGGCTTCCACGCGATCGGCATGCCGCATCGCGTAGTACCAGGCGATGATTCCACCCCAATCATGCCCGACCAGGATGGCGCGTTGAACCTGTGCGGCATCGAGGAGTCCGGTGACATCGTCCATCAAGGATTCAATTCGATAGGCGTCTATGCCCGTTGGTCGCGTCGTACCACCATATCCCCGGAGATCGGGTGCCCAGACTCGATATCCTGCCTGTGCCAGCGGATCGATTTGATGTTGCCATGAGATGGCGGATTCTGGAAATCCATGCAGGCAGAGTACCAGTTTCTCGCCCGACCCGGCCGCTGCCACGCGAAAGGAGAGTTGATTGGCCGATACGCGATGAAATGACAGGGGTTGTGGGAAAGGGCACTCGGGAATCATGTCAGTCTAGACGCCATGTCAGGAATGTATGCCTGCGACGGCAGAAGCACGGATTCCTGAATCGGTAAAAGTTTTGAAATTGCTGGTCAGATCTTGAACGCCTCGCTATGATCACCAACATGGAACGACCAAATTGGGTGTATTGGCAAGATCAGGGCAAGTGGCGCGCCTATCCGGATGGCTCTCCTGATCGCGAAATTCAAGCGGCGTCATTCGATGAGCTGCAGCTCAAGGTTGATCAGTTGAGCCGTGATACTCCCAAAAGCAATCGAGAGATTCAGCGCATAGGACAACCCAAGGCAGGAATTTCTGACTTGGATACACCAAAGTACGTTCTTTCACAGGATCAAGGCAAGTGGCGCGGCTATCTGGAGGGCTATCCTGATTCCCCTGTGCAAGGTGAGTCCTTCGACGAAGTTCAGTTCAAGCTTTACCAGCTCTGCTGCGGTCGCATTAGCGGAAAGCTTCCCCACCTCAAAAAGATCGCCTGATCAAGAGTTCGCTGAGGTATCACAATCTCAATTCCAACTTTCCTTCCATCACATCGAGTGCTGCCTGTAGGGTATTTGATCGAAACAATCCGCTACATAACTCGGAGTTGTATTCGATAACTTCCGGAAAAGGTCTCACCGGGAACGAGCCGCTTCAGCCCCCATTCCGGATGGTTGAATGCATCGCTGGCGCAGGTCATCGGTTCGATGGCAAGCGCGGCTCGTGGCGCGTCAGCAATGGCATCTCCGGTATACACGACCACTGCGGAAAACGCGTGATCCATCATAATGTCGATTACACGACCGCTTGTGGGATGACGCAGGGATGCCGTGGCCATTCCCTGCGTGTCACGTTCGAGCTGTAGATAACAATGGTTGAAGCGCTGGTGACCGATCTCCCGAAATCGTCGGTAGTCCCACGGCGTACCGGTTACGTTCAGAACCCTACCTGTTGGAACAAGTCGCTCGTTGAATTCCACATGGGCGGCTCCCGGGATCCGCACCTCAGCCTCGTCGATCACAGACGTTCCAACGGTGAAGTAGGGATGAAATCCGACTCCGACCGGCGCTGCCTGTTGCCCGATGTTTTTCACGGTGAATGCGCAGGTGAACCCAGAGGCATCGAGGTGATACATCACTGAGATGGCGAGTGAAAAAGGATAGCCTCGTCCAGCATATGTCTCGGCATCGAGACGAATTTCAAAGGTCACCTTGTTTGTGTGAACATCTTGGACCTGCCACGGCAGACTGCGAACGAACCCATGAATGGCGTTCGGCCCTTCCTTATCGTTGCATTCCAGTTGAAATCGCTGTCCATCGAAGGAGTAGCGTCCATCTCCGATGCGGCCGGGAAAGGGGATGAGCACGTCGCCCTGTCCGCCTCGCTTCCCGCTGCCACCAGAATAGCCCCAGACAATATCGATCTCCTGCCCGTCTGCATCAATAAAGAAGTATCGTCGTAACGACGCGCCCCAGGGGGATACGACAGCTCGATGATCGTGGTACGAGAGGGTGAGTTCTGTATCTGGCGTCACGAGTGTCATCGTCTGGGTTCTCCGTGCGGGTGCGGTTGTGCCAACGTCGATCTTGGAGGGGAATCTCTGGATGTCCCATCCTGAGGTTCATCCTGACAGAGATCGACCAATACAGCCATCTATCGCACGACACCGTACCGACAGATCTGAGGTTCAGAGGCTAGAAGACCGGTCAACTGTTGCCGCGTGGCCAACAGGTGGGGAGTCAAAAAATGCGCCTGTTCTGCTGCCGGACTGGCCCATCGTTCGACAAACGCAACGTCAGTCAGATCGGCATGATTCTGCAGGAGCTCGTAGCTGAGACATCCAGATTCCCGGCGAGTCGTATCAACTAAGGCAGTCAGGATCTCCCCCACCTATTCCTCATGGTCAGTCTTGGCCTTCGCACGGGCAATCACACGGAGAGAGCGGTCGACGCTCGTGGGATTCTCCACAGTTGGGATCTGAATACCTAAACGACTACTTCACGAAAGGATTGCCGAATTGCTTCCAGTCGTCGAGGTTCATGATGACCGCAGAGGTCTGCGTGAATCCAAGCTCTCCAAGGGTTTGAGCAGCAAGGGTTGCACGCCGCCCAGCTTGGCACTGGAGCACAATCGGGCGCTCTCGGTCGGCCTTCTCCGCAGATCCGACATGGTTCCAGATTTGGGAGTCGATGACGCCGCGGGGAATGTTGATCGCTCCTGGGACGTGTCCGGCTGCATATTCTTGAGGCTCACGTACGTCGACAATCAAGGCTCTACCGGGACTATCGACGATTTTTCGATACTCTTCCATCCCGATGGTTTTGACAGGTTTCGGTGCGGCTTGAACGTTCTGTTTGACGGCCGGTGGCAGGCTCTGAGCGAGAGCGGGAGAAGATATGGACAGGGAGGCGCCGATGAGGGCAGAGACGAAACAGAGGGCTAACCCATTCATGGTCTTCATACAAGAATCTCCTTCTGATGACTGTACCGTACTTGGGTTTGGGAAGAGCGCAGGAAATTCAGTGTACCCTGACTCCCAGTGTTCCTCAAGGGCTACATTGTTGAACCCTCAAGAGCGGACCCTGCAGCTGCGTTTCCATGGTCACGATTGGAGTGCCGGCGTGGAGACTACCGGGGAGTGCGAAGGTGGGCGTCGGGTTGGGACAATCCTCCCTGTGGACGGCTCTTGGGGCGTCATTACACCGTCGAGTAAAACGGTAATCGTATCATGAGGTTAACTCGCAGAGTGAATGTATTGAGGACACTTCTATTCATCGAGCCCAGCGCAACTGGCGCCGAGGCAATTACCTTTGATATCACGATGGAACCTGCCTAATCCTGTCTCACTTCTCTTCCATTCCGCGAGAGCTCTCTTGCGTTGTCTCGTGTCTCTTCTCATCGGTGGCTCCCTCCTGTTCTGAACCGTGGAGTAGCCCACGGCGGAGCCACTCGTCACAATTCAACGGACTTCAGTATAACTTTGGAGATCACCTTCAGCAGTACCGGGATTCAGCCGATACGGGATGTGGGTCTTTATCCTGGATGGACTGAGGGATACCTATGTTCGGTTTCGGTAGAAAAAAGAAAGCCACTCCCTCGAATGATCAGAAGGATCGCCAGATTTCAGCACCATCGGCTGGGATCAAAGGGTCTCTCATGTCGCTCGAGCAGCGGCTCATGTTCGATGCGGCGGCATCGGCGACGGCTTCCGAGGTGGCGTCCGAACAGGTCGCGCAAGAGCAGGCGGAGGCGGCCGTCTCGTCTGACAATCATGCCGATGGTCCGTCTGCAGAGCAGGCAGAATCGCAGAGCGTGCTTGACGCGATCGCGACCTATAATCCAGGCGAGTCGAGAAGTGAAGTGGTGTTTGTTGACCCCACCGTTCCGAACTACCAGGATCTCCTCAGCGGCATGAACTCGAACGTCGAAGTCATTATGCTCGACGGCGGACAGGATGGCATTGAGCAGATGGCGAACGCCTTGTCCGGACGTACCGGCATTGATGCCATTCATCTTATTTCACACGGAGATGCCGGCGAACTCCAGCTCGGGACCGGGGTGCTCAATGCGGACTCAATGACGACTCAATATGCGGACGACCTGACGGTCATTCAACAATCACTTTCTGAGCAGGCCGATATCCTGGTCTATGGCTGTGAATTTGCGCAAGGGGAAGCAGGACAAGCCGCGGTGGACATGCTGGCGGATCTCACAGGAGCCGATGTGCAGGCGAGCAATGACCTCACCGGCAGCATCTCGCTCGGCGGAGATTGGGAGTTGGAAGTCAGTACGGGAACCATCGAGACGTCGTTGGCTGTCGATTACGACGCGCAAATGAATTGGGCTGAGGTCTTGGGAAATGAAATGGTTGCCGACACATTCTCGGACAAGTCCTATGGAAACAATGATGGAACCAGTTCATGGTCCTCAAACTGGGCGGAAGTTGACCGTGGGGCCAGTGATGCCAATGGTGGCCATATTAAGGCCAATTCAGGTGAGCTGCGGATTGAGACCCAGGTGGCTGGAGCATCAGTGAGCCGAGGTGTTGATTTGAGTGGTGCAAACAGTGCGAAGCTCAGTTTTGACTACAACAATGATTTGGATAAGGGAGGCAGTGTCGAGGTACGCATCTCAAGTGACGGTGGCGCAAACTATCGTACCTTGAGCGACGGCATCTTCTCTAAGGCCAGTCACATCGGCAGCGGCACGGCCAGCTTCGATATTTCCGATCATATGTCCGCCGATACCAAGATTCAGTTTGTCGTGACAGGAACGAGCGGTGGAGATCGCCTCTTCATAGACAACGTTCAAGTGGACTATCACGTGGCTGACGCGAATGCGGCACCGACCGATCTGAGCCTCTCGGCCAACAGCGTGGCCGAGAACGCCACCACCGGCACCGTCGTTGGCACCGTCACGGGTACTGATGTGGATACGGGCGATACCAAGAGCTACAGCTTGACCGACACGGCGGGCGGCCGCTTTGCCATCAATGCGAGTACGGGCGAGATCACCGTGGCCGACGGGTCCTTGTTGAATTACGAAGCGGCGACGAGCCATAGCCTTACGGTCCAGGTCACGGACAGCGGCAACCAGAGTTACACCGAATCGTTTACGATCAACTTGACCAACGTGAATGAAGGGCCAATCATCACCAGTAATGGCGGAGAAGCAGCGGCGGCTGTGAATGTGGCGGAAAATCAGAGCACCGTGACTATGGTAGCTGCGATGGACGTTGATTCTGGAACAACCCTGACTTATGGCATCGCCGGAGGACCAGATGCGGCGCGGTTTTCGATCGATAGCGCCACCGGCGCTCTTCGTTTCTCCACTGCTCCGAACTTCGAGCGATCGTCGGATGTGGGGAGAAATAATGTCTATGACGTAACGGTTCAGGTTTCTGACGGCCACGGAGGGACGGCCACACAGTCAATCAGCGTGCATGTCACGGATGTCAACGAAGCGCCAAGGATCACCAGCAATCGGGGAGGCGATGTCGCTTCCGTGACCATCCGGGAGAACGGTTCAGCCGTCACGACAGTGCGCGCCACGGACCCGGATCGAGCAGCGCGGATCACCTATAGCGTCGTCGGAGGGACTGACGCGGCCCTCTTCACGATCAATCCAAGCAGCGGTGTCCTGCACTTCAGCTCCGCCCCGAACTTTGAACAGCAGACCGATGCGGATCGCAACAATGTGTATCAGGTCGTCGTGCAGGCCAGCGATGGACGAGGAGGCACCGATTCACAAGCAATCAGTATTCGAGTGACGAATGTCAATGAAGCGCCAACTGATCTCACCCTCTCAGCTCATAGAGTGGCTGAGAACGCGACTACCGGGACTGTCGTAGGCACCATCACCGGCAGCGATCCGGATAGTCGCGATACAAAGACCTATAGCTTGACCGACACGGCGGGCGGCCGGTTTGCCATCGATGCGAGCACGGGCGAGCTCACCGTCGCCGATGGCAATTTGCTGAACTATGAAGCGGCGAGCAGCCATACCGTGACTGTGCAAGTGACGGACAGCGGCGGCCAGGGCTACACCGAGACGTTTACCATTGCGCTGACGAATGTGAACGAGGGGCCGAGTGACCTGAGCCTGTCGGCAAGCACGGTGGCCGAGAACGCGACGACCGGCACCGTGGTGGGGACCGTCAGTGGCACCGACCCCGATGCCGACGATACGAAGAGCTATAGCTTGACCGACACGGCAGGGGGCCGCTTTGCCATCAACAGTGAGACCGGGCAGCTTACCGTGGCCGATGGCACGTTGCTCAACTACGAGAGTGCGACGAGCCACACGGTCACCGTCCGCGTCACCGACAGCGGGGGCCAGAGCTACAACGAAACGTTCACCCTCAATCTCACGAACGTCAATGAGGGCCCGACGGGGGCCGATGCGACGGATGCGCCCACGGAAGATACGGCGAACATATTGACGACGGTCAATTTCGGCATGCGTGAGACCAACAGAATCCCAAATGCACCATCTTCTGGACTGAGTCTATTGATCGAGAGTGAAGAGGAGGGATTCCGTCTACCCGATGGTTTGCAGAAGACAATTGAAATCAAGACTGACGCACCGTTGACGGCTGATATCTTTACTCCTAGTAGAAATGGAGCTTCTGCTGTTTCCGAGAAGCTTAGTGAGAATGTTATTGCTACCCGAGAGACATCACAGTTAGCTCATCCGAATGAAAATCGTGGATCTGATGCACTGCGCGACTCGATGGAAACTCAGGGCTCTGCCGTTGTGGAAGCTGACCGCAAGGATTTTCTTGAGCCCGACGATCCCATTGAAAACGGGGACGAGTCTGTTGCACTGAAAATGTCGGCAGCAGTGGGAATGGCTGGCGTTGTGTTACAGAATAGGCTTGGAAACAACACGAAGGTCAGTAGGTTGATCTCACGCCCTGCGAGCGTGTCAAACGTCCCTCCCAATACGACGCCTCAGAAATCAGCCGATGATGATCGCGCTTCCGATCAAAACAGATCGGAACATCCTCGACCTGCCGCAGAAGGTGCCGACCAAGCTGAAACCTAAACCGAGAGACCTCCGACACAACATCGCAAGCAAGACAGCACACTCGCTACACCCACCGCTACACACAGAGAAGGCGCCTCGGGCTTAGGTCCCCGGCTAATCCAAACAGCCGTGGATCACAGATCTTCTCGACCTCCCCGCATCTAAGATTAGGAAGTCATTGCTCCCGCCAACATCTTGGGAGATACTGAGGCACGATTCAGAAGAGTTGCAATTCGCCAAGCTATTCAGAAAAGAACCGGAGGGGGCATGAAAGATCGGAAGGGAAAGGGGAGGAGAGAGGATACAGATAAGACAGCCGAGGTGCGCGCAGGGAGCGACCCCTTTCAACGTCTGCTCGGGCTGCTGTTCAAGGCGCACCCGTGGCACGGCGTGTCTATCGGGGAAGAGGCTCCCGATGTGGTCACGGCCTACATTGAAATCGTCCCGACCGACACGGTCAAATATGAAGTGGACAAGAACAGCGGCTTTCTCAAGGTGGATCGGCCGCAACGGTTTTCAAACTTCTGTCCCGTCTACTATGGACTCATTCCGCAGACCTACTCAGGAGACCAAGTCGCCGGCATCTTTGCCAAACGAGCTCGCCGCAAGGGCATGGTCGGAGACGGCGATCCACTTGATATTTGCGTGTTGTCGGAAAAGAGCATTCCCCACAGCGACATCCTCCTCACAGCGCTGCCGATCGGCGGATTGAGCATGGCCGACGGCGGCGAGGCCGATGACAAGATCATCGCCGTGATGCGGGACGATGCCGTATACGGCGGCTTCACGGACATTTCACAATGTCCGTCGGCACTCATGGATCGCCTTCAGCATTATTTTTTGACCTATAAGAGCGCGCCAGGAACGACCCATCACAAAGTAGAAATCACCAGTGTATATGGACGGGAGGAAGCGCGGAAAGTCATCCGTGCCAGTCACGCCGACTATCGCGCGAAGTATCCAGAGTTGGGTTCATTGTGGCCGAAGAATCTGTAGCGTGCGAGTGCCTTTAATCGCCGTTCCCTTCGTGAAGCGTTCCGTTTCTGGGAACCACGGTTAGACTTAGAAAACTAAGGGACGGCATACGTAGGATACCAACACCGTACAAGGACCAGCGATCACAAGCCGGAGACGATATCTTCCGGTAACTCTCGATTCTTGGGAGCGTTGAGAAACTGAATGAGTGCGGTTCGCAGTGTACGATTGAGGCGCAACCTTGCGTGCAACGCCAGCTGGATAAATTCCACTCCACACTCACGGCCCTGCACCCAGGTCACCCGGCCCAGCTCAATGGGTAAGNNGATCGAACAACCATCCATCGAGAGGTTCCGAAGCATCCCCTCACAGATATGGGATTCGCCGCCTATGATGAGCGGAACATGGAAGGGGAACCGTTTGTAGGTGCGTGTATGAGAAAACTGAGCCATTGCGTCTCCGTGATGGAGACTGATTGTACACAGCTACCATGTCGTGCGATATCCTACATTAGAAGGGCAGAGAGGAGTTAGAGACGTTAAGGGTGTAGGACACCTAACTCCTCGCCGATTTAAGACGACTACCTGCACGACCTAATTCCGTGGAAGGTCGACCGGCCAGTTACTCAGCCACGCGGTGAGGTTCACATCTCTCTGCGTTCAGCCCTTCAAGCTGGGTTCATAGCCAGTTGATTTTGGCCTCTCTGACCAGTTTTACCTGCGGTGCATTACGCTCCACGTAGCGCATGACAGTCAGGACATATTTATCCATCCTCCTTATGCCATAGTGAGCAATATGCATCACACCTCCAATAGAGATACAAATAGAGCCATACATCCCTAACTAAAAATACATAACAGGGCTATTAGGCACTAATCGCAGCCTCTCAATCAATGTTATGTATCAAGATGAGACACTATACGGAGATTCTGAGTGACACAGTGATACGTGGAACAGAGCAGGCACTTTGACGAGAACCCTAGTGCCTCTTTGCAGGATACGCTAGAGCCATCCGTATCGAGTATCGCCCTAAACTTACACGGCATGAATATACCCATCACCAACGACCATGACTCCTAATAGAGCCATTCAGGTCGGCTAGGGTGTGAACCATGCAAGACTGTACTGTGGAGACGTGCTTCTGCAAGACAAGACCTTAAAGATGTTATGTCAGGAATCCACACCGGGGAGGTACTTGTGGAAACCGTGAACGAAATGGTGGGAGTAAGTCCCGCTATCTGCGCAGTCTTTGACTTGGTTCGGAAGATGGCAACCACCGAGATGCCGGTGCTCATCACCGGCGAGACAGGCACGGGCAAGGAATTGACTGCGCAAGAGATCCATGAGCGAAGCCTCAGGAAGCACGGGCCATTCGTGCCAATCAACTGCGGAGCCATCCCGGAAACATTATTGGAGTCAGAATTATTCGGTCATGAACGCGGTGCCTTCACAGGAGCCATTCAACAAAAGAAGGGCAAACTGGAAGCGGCAGCTGGTGGGACATTGTTTCTTGATGAGGTCGGCGATCTGTTGCCCACCCTACAAGTCAAGCTGCTTCGATTCTTGCAAGAAGGCACCTTCGAACGGGTCGGGGGACAAGAGACGCTCCATGTGGATGCGCGTATTCTTGCCGCGACCAATGTCGACCTGAAAGCGGCAATTGACAAAAACCTGTTTCGGGAGGACCTCTACTATAGGCTTGGTGTGTTACGCATTCATCTGCCACCGCTACGGGACCGGGGCGAGGACACCTTACTCATGGCGATGGTCTTTCTCAAGCGCGCCGCCATAACCTACCGCAAGCCGATTCAAGGCTATAGCGTCCAAGCCGTTAACGTGCTGCGTACTTACTCCTGGCCAGGAAATGTGCGGGAACTCAGCAATCGGATCCGACGCGCCGTCGTCATGGCGGAAGGAACGGAGATTACTCCACAGGATTTAGATCTGGCCAGCGAAGAACTCCAAACGGTGGACTCACTGGATTCCCTGCGGGCCGCTCACCGTCGGATTGAGATGGAGTTGCTGGTGAAGGCGATCAGTCTGCATCGAGGGAACTTGACCCGGGTGGCCAGAGACTTGGAAGTGAGCCGCTCGACGTTGTATCGCAAACTGCGAACCTTTGGACTCGAAAAGTTTGTGCCCGCCGCAACCCCGCATTCTCTTGGTTCCAGAACCAAGTCCAAGAAATCCGCAACACTCTCCGCGCAGGAGAGCAAGCGTGAGGAATCGCCTGAATCTGCTCCGGTGGGTACCCCCTTGGAACCAGTGCATCAGCTCTCTTAACCAGCACACAGAGCTGTTTCATTACAAATGAGTCGTCTTCCTCCAGTAGATCTGCTCACCAATTATCGAGGTGAGGTCTGACTCATTCAAAATTCAAGACGGCAATCAGCCTAATTCCCCATGTCTTCTATGCGATACAGAGAGATCTGCTATGGATTATGTCAAGGCCTGACTTCAACATATATTCGTTTGCGCTTGAAAAGGTTGATTCGTGGAACCGCATACATTTGAGAAGTGTTTCATAATGAAACACCATGGAGAAGATGAATTGTCCGCAACATCTAGGTGTGTCTTCATAATAATTCGTATTCCATGTGGTAGGCATATCAGATTAGACGATGATATGGGTCATATCGCGTTTTAAAAGTTAGCATGAGTGTCCCAATAACGAAACAGTTCATGTTGGCATAATATCATCACGCGTGAAATACAATCGGCGTCAGACTCTCAAGAACATAGGCCATTCTGTTATCTTATCGGAGAACATTGGTGTCCGGTTAAATGACCCGCGCCGAGGCAACGATCAAGTATTGGTGCGGTCTGTAGG
>CXWL01002114.1_pt1 | contig 23468 bp, 23 predicted proteins | sample 590931 | NCBI WGS metagenome assembly CXWL01 (sample SAMEA3498368, study PRJEB10139) | groundwater metagenome | biome: water well; material: biofilm material | place: Germany | collected 2015-04-27
ATTCGCGAGCTCGGGAGCCCACCTGGCGCACCGAGTTTCGCCTTTTTCCGGACAGAATCTAGCTCTAGCTCTACACAAGTCGCTGCCGGGCCGGTGGGTGTAGGGTGTCACGGATGGAAATCGCCCTTGTTTCGGCGCCAACTCGCCCGGGCCGCCGGCGCCGACGATCACCGGGATCTCGCCGGCCGCCGGCGTTGCCGGGACCCAGGTTGCCATCAGCGGCACAGGGTTCATGTACTCCGGCGACCGGATGACCGTCACCTTCAACCACGTCATTGCCGACATAAACACCGCCCTTGGGACCGAAACCGACATCTTCGTCACCGTGCCTGCCGGCGCCCTGACTGGGGACGTGCGGGTCTGCATTGCTTCCGACAACTGCTCGAACCCGTTCCCCTTCGGGATCACCCATGGGCCGGCCTTCAACAGCCTCTCCTCGATCGCCTATGAGAAGGGTACCGGTAGCCTGTGGGTGGGCGACCGCGGGACCGGCGGCATCGCCGACCGTGTCTACGAGATCGACAGCACAGGGACGAGCACCGAGCGCGGTGCGCTCAACGAGCCCTACATCGCTCACCCATCTCCGGCCGACGGCACGGGGCGCATCTATTACTGCAACGGGCTCCAGTCCGCAGGCAATCAAGGGACCATCGAGTACATCAACTCGCCGGACAACGTCGAGACTTTCTTTCGCAGCGCGATGGACATCGACAACCCGATACCGATCGTTTGCCGCGGGCTCGCGACACGTGACGCGGCAAATACAGAGGTCTACCTTCTCGACAAGTCCGGCACCGGGAACGGCGGGATTCCCCAAGTGCTGCGGGTGCCCATTGCGGGCGTCAGCACGCAGGTCGCTACCGGCTTTGACTTCAACGACCCCGCCGGGGCCCGCTTCGACAGCGCCGGGAACCTCTATGTCACCAGCACGACGCAGATCTACCGTGTGCCGCCCGGAGGCGGAGCGCAGCTCGTGGCGAGCGGCTTCATCGCCGCCGCCGGCCTGGACCTCGTCGAGGACGGTGGGGAGATCCTGCTTGCCGTCGCCGACCAGGCTGCCGGCGAAGTCTGGCTCGTGAATGCCGCGACCGGGGTCAGGGCGCGGGTCGCCGCCGGGCTGAGCGCGCCGGTCGGCGTCGCCTTCGCGGACGATCCGGCCGCGGGCAAGACTGGCCTCTACGTGGCCGAGCCCACCCGGGTCCTGCGCTTGCCCGATCCGCGCCTCGAGTCCCTGCGAGACGATGATCAGAAAGTCCTGCTCTCGAAGGCCTGGAGCTTCGACGTCTACCCGAGCACCGACCAGACCACGGACAGCCAGATCACCGTTCGCTTCCGTCTCTCACCGCTCATCGACCCCACGGGGCGCTCCGCCTATTTCCGGCTCGTCGACCCCAAGGACCCCTCGCCCTACCTTCCGTCGTCAGCGGATGGCGACAACCTGCCGGTTTCGCCGGCGGGCAACGTCACCGCCCAGGCCACTCTTGACGCGAGCGGCGTTGCCGTGGCGACCCTCACGGTCGATGACGACTACTCGGGCAACAACTACCGCGTCGAGGCGAGCCTCACTGGCGGCGCGAGCTTCAGAGTTCTGGCCACAAGCCCCGTTTACACGACCTGGCGGCGCGTGTACGTCGAGCACGACTTCATGTGGCGGGCCGGTGCGTTCGTGACCGCCGACTCGGGCGCCGGCCAGCCCAATCCAATGCGGGTGTTTGTCAGTCCGGCGGGCTTCATTGTTGGCGAGAGCGTCCAAATTCTATCGGGCGCATCCTTTGAGACGGCTAGCGGGGAGTACGGAACGGTCGATGCGCTGGGAGCCAGCTACGTTGACGTCGATACGGACCCCGGGCCCGGGCAGGCCGGCCTTCAATGGTTGTACCCCGGCCCAGCCAACCCGCCAACCGACATGACACCCTTCAGCTTCCTGGCACGCGTGGGACCCGGGCAGTACGGTGTCGCGCCCGATTCGGCCTTGCTGGCGAGCACTTTCGACGATGCCTTCGCCGAATGGCGAGTTCTGCCGACCTCTGGCTTCGTACCCTCTTGGCCCCAGGTACCCACCATTGAGTTGGGAGCCGGTGACTTCATCAACAACCGCTCACCTCTGTTCTTCAATGCCCGGCGAGATCCGAGTGCGCCATTCAGCCTCAATACGGTGCATGTCGTACTGGCGGCGCAAGACGATGCTCCAACTTTGCTCGGACTCACGCAGTTCGACAACGGTTTGGACTGGACCTGGATATTCGACGGCAGAATAGCGGCCTTGTACCCGGATCCATTCACGTTCGCGACCGTGCATGAGGGCGTTATGGCGCACGAGCTGGCGCACCAGTACAACGTAAACACGGCCTCGGGCGGCCACGACAGCGAGGAAGCGTGGACGTCACCCGGAGCTCCGTGTCTGATGGTTAACCCCCACGACTTCACGAACGGGATTTTTCGTATGCACTCCCCTCTAGGGGCTCCCACAAACGACCTCATGTGCATTCGGACACACGTGGATGCTCTGAACGACAACAATTCCTGCAGCCAGCCTTGAGCGGTGCCGGGCAGAGAGCCAAAGATGCGACCACTTAGATTTCTCGTCCTGTCAGCCATGCTGTGCGCTCCCGCCGCTCGCGCTGAGATCGCCGTGGAGATCATCAACATGCCCACGGAGGCGTACAGCTTCGGGCCGGTGTACGTTCTCTATGCGGTTCAGAACAACGGCCCGGCTCCAGCCTACCTGCCCGCTGAATGCTGGCCAGATCACGGGCCAGACATTTTCTACGCCAAGGCGGGTGAAATTCCGCATCCCCCCCTGGGGCGCCCGGTTGCCGCATCAGTGTGGGATGGCGCGACGTCCACCATGTGGCTGGCCCCAGGCGAGCGTTGGCTCTTCTATCAAGACATCGGGCAAGAGTTGGGAGTCCTCGAGGGCACGATGTCGGTCCAGGCCGTGATGTCGAGCGACGGCCGCTGCGGCGAGCGGCAGGTTGGCGGCAGACACACATACCCTCTCGCGCCGCTGCATGTCGAGGCGAGTCGAGTTGGCACCGCCCGGTTCGAGACCTACCGGTGCTGGGAAGGGGAGGTCCGCTCGAGCGTCTGGGAAGTGACGATTAAACGCCCACTCGCACCAATAGATCAGGAGGCTGCGCGCTTCCTCCTGCAGCAGAGGGGAGTGGGTCTCTACCACGACGTGGAGTCGGGACTCTGGCGGCTGCAGTGGGCGCCTGGTCTCTACGAGAAGTTTCCCGCCAGCCAATACACCTATGCGTTGATGGCGCGCGGTGGCGGAACGCGCGCCATGGAGCTCCAGCCCGAGAATCCGTTGAATTCCTGGCTGCGCGGACTGCTCGCGCGACAATCCCTGGAAATGCGCAGCAGCTGCTCGAAGCAGAAGGATCGCAGCCCAGACCTCGATATCGCCAAGCTCGAGCTACCAACCGGGGTCCGGGAGTACCTGGACCAATACGCCTGGTACCTCGAGAACCTCCATTGTCCGCGGGTGGTGAAGGAGAGCAGAGCGAAGGGAGCGGCCAAGCCATGAGGCCGCGAGCGTCCGCGGCGGCGGCCTTCCTCACGTTGGCGGTTCTTGCGGTTGGGCTCTCGGCCTCCGCCGGCGCGGCCACGATGGCCTTCACTCGGCAGTTCTACTACCCCGCTTCCGGCCCGAGCCTCCACTGGATTGCGCTGCCCTGGCGTTACCAGCCGCAGGACGTGGGTACGATCGGCCAGCTCGACACCCGCGACCTTTGCCAGGACCTCGGTGGCGCATCGACGATTGCCGCCATCGTGCGTTGGGACAACGCCACCTCCACTCTGATCGAGCACTCGTGTGGCGGAAGCCCGTTCCCGCTGACCGAGGGCACCGCCTACGCCCTGCGCAACGCCTCGGGTCAAACGATCCTCGGCGCGCTGGTCGGCGCCCACGACGATGCCTTCACGTACTCGATCCCGGCGAGTGGTGGCAGTCAGCTATCGTGGCTCTCCATTCCTGGCCACGTGCGCATTCCTGAGAAACACGGCGACCCGAGGGTTACGGCGGAGGACCTCTGCCGGCAGATCGGCAACTCCGAAGTTCTCGCAATCGTCAGGTTCGAAGAGGCGAGCGGGCTCTACCGCGCTTACGGTTGCGGCAGCGCTTTCGAGACGCCATTCGACATCGTTCGAGGAGAAGCGTACGCCGTCGTCAACCGGCCAGGCCAGGCCATCGTCTGGCAGCCTCTGCACTACTGAGGGTGAAGAGGTGAGCCCCGTGACACAAGCGCAATGCTGGGCAGGATCGCTGGGAGGGCGGGTGGCAGTGTTGGCCATACTGGCGCTTGCGGGTTCTGGGGAGGTGCGGGCAGCGCAGTGCGGCTCGGCGCTTCTCCTCGAGACCGCCGCGCCCGCCGCCATCGGCGGTTTGAGCCTCGCCACACCGAGGCTAGCCCGCTTCTGGGAGGCAGGTGCGGCCGCCGCCAACCGGAGCGATGCAGGCTGTGCGGCGGGCTGCACGAACGCGACCGCCGCCGTGTGTTCTGGAGGCGGCGACTGCCTGGCTCTGACCGGGATCAACTGGCTCAACGCAACCTGTGCCACGGCCGGCCATCTGCCAACCAGGACCGTGTTCCTGGTCGAGCAGACAACCTCGTCATCTGGAGGGCGTTGGGCCGCGATCAATCTCGACCGCAACGCGGCAGACGCCAACACCGACGTCGATGCCAAGGCGTTGTCGGTCTGCGCGGGCTGCGCCTCGATCGCCTCGCCCTACCTCGGCGGAACGGGTGTGCCGCTGGTTACCGGTTCCTCGCTGAGCGGCAACGTCGTGGTAAGCGCAAATCTCACGTGGTCCGCGCCTCCTGCCGTCGCGCAGGCGCTTTCGAACGCCTCGAGCCTAATCAAGAGCTACGCAATCTATTACCGATCGCACGCTGGGCCACCACCGCCCGCGACTGGCGACCCGGCGGGTTGGACTCTGGTGCCGGACCTGCAAGCTGACGGAGCGGCGAACGGAGGCTTCTCGACCGACACCACAGCCACCGTCGACGTGTCCGTGCCAGGCGGGAGCCCGAGCATCACGTTTGCCGTCGGCCTGAGCTTCGATGGGACCGGTAACCCTACGGCTGATGCGAACACGCGAGCGTCGAGCTACCTGAGCGGTCAAAGTGCCGCGGTCCCTGCTTCGTTTCTTCTGTTCGCCAACGGATTCGAAGCGGGCAACACTGCGGGGTGGTCGAGCACAGTCCAATGAGGAGAGCGCGCAGGTCCGCCGACTCGAGGTTGGTAGACGTAGCGCTGCGTGCAGGCTGTACCGCCCTGGACCAGCTTCGATTCCTGTTCTCGTGTGTTCCCTGCCTCGCCTTACCCCTCGGCGGTCCTCGTCAGCTCGGCGACCCGGACTGCACAGACCTCGAAGATGCACCCGCGCAGCCAGCGATGCGCCGGGTCGGCATCCTGACGCGGGTGCCAGAGCAGGGCGACGGTGATCTCGGGCGCCGCGAACGGCAGGGGAAAAGTGTGCAGGCCGGCGCGGAGCGCGCCGGTGTGCCGCTCGGGGACGGTGGCGACCAGGTCCGTCTCCCGGGCCAGCGCCAGGGCCGTCGCGAAGCCGCCGACGATGGTCACGATCCGCCGTGCGAGCCCGAGCGGCGCCAGCGCCTCGTCGAGAGGCCCTTGGTCGGTGCCACGCCGTGACACGGCAACGTGTCGCTCGCTCGCGTAGCGGCTGGCAGTGATCTCGCCCCGGCAAAGCGCATGACCGTCGCGCACGACTCCCACGAAGCCATCGCGGAACAGGGCCCGCACCCGCAGCTCGGGAGCGGTGGCGGCGCCGACGACACCCGTCTCGAGATCGACCACCCCGTCGCGCAGCGCCGTGCTGTCCTTGTCGAGCTTCGGCACGAAGCGCAGGCGCGCACCCGGCGCGTCCCTGGCGACCCGGGCGATGAGGCCAGGCCCGAAAGTCTCGACGAACCCCTCGCTCGTTCGCAGCGTGAAGGTGCGGACCAACCGCGCGAGGTCGAGCTTCTCGGCAGCGCGGAGGACCGCTTCCGCGTCGCGCACCAGCTGGCTCACCTGCTCCCGAAGCTCGAGCGCCCGCGGCGTCGGGACGAGGCCGCGTCCAGCCCTCACCAGCAGCGGGTCTCCCGTCGTCTCGCGTAGGCGCGCAAGCGCCCGGCTCATCGCCGACGGGCTCAGTCGGAGCCGGCGAGCAGCGCGCGCCACGCTGCCCTCGGAGAGCAGCACGTCGAGGGTCACCAACAGGTTGAGATCGGGCCTGGACATGCGGCGATTAGAGCAGGCTCCACACTGACATGGCGTCGGACGCACGGATAGAGTGCAATCCGTGCGCCTTCCGCCTTGTTCGGGACGGCTCTACTCTGCCGACAGTCCCAATCGCGGGACGAGAAGAGGCAGAGACCGATGACGACGGCAGTGGCTGCAGGATCAGACGTGGTGGCGGCGAGAGGCGACGTCAGGGCGAGCTCGGCCCGGTGGGGGCTGGCGGCCCTGGCGTTGTCGATGCTGCTGTCGTCCCTCGGCACCAGCATCGCCAACGTCGCCCTGCCGAACCTGGCGCAGGCCCTGGACGCCACCTTCCAGCAGGTCCAATGGGTCGTCCTTGCCTACCTGCTGAGCATCACCGTCTTCATCGTCTCCGTCGGGCGGCTCGGCGACGTCATCGGCCGGCGCCGGCTGCTCCTGGCCGGGCTCGGCCTGTTCACGACCGCGTCGGCACTGTGCGGAGCCGCCAACACGCTCGCTCTGCTGATCGCGGCGCGAGCCGTCCAGGGGGTGGGCGCCGCGGTGCTGTTGTCCCTCACCCTGGCGTTCGTCGGTGAGATGGTGCCGCGGGAGCGGATCGGCAGCGCCATGGGACTGCTCGGCACGATGTCCGCCGTCGGCACCGCCCTCGGCCCGTCGCTCGGCGGCGTGCTGGTCGCCGGCTTCGGCTGGCGCGCCATCTTCATCGTCAACGTGCCGCTCGGGCTCCTCACCCTCCTCGTCACACAGCGACATCTGCCGGTCGATCGGCGGTCGTCGCCCACCGATCGCCCAGGGTTCGACCACCTCGGGACCCTGCTGTTGGCCATCACGCTCACCACCTACGCGCTCGCCATGACCCTCGGTCGCGGCCGCTTCGGTGCGCTCAACCTGGCCTTGCTGCTGGCCACCGCCCTCGGCGGCGGGCTCTTCGTGCTCGCCGAGTCGAAGGCGCCGTCTCCCCTGCTCCGCCTGGCCACCCTGCGCGACCCGCTGCTCGGCGCCGGCTTCGCGATGAGCGCGCTGGTGTCGACGGTGATGATGGCAACGCTGGTGGTCGGACCGTTCTACCTCTCGCGAGCCCTGGCGCTCGACACCGCCCTGGTCGGCATCGTCATGACGATGGGGCCACTCGTCGCCGCGCTGACCGGCGTTCCCGCCGGTCGCTTCGTCGACCGCTTTGGCGCCCACCGCGGAGCCGTGGTCGGCCTCATCGCCATGGCGGTGGGCGCCATCTCACTGTCCGTGACGCCGGCGCGAATCGGAGTTGCCGGCTATCTCGTGCCGATCGGTCTCCTCACTGCCGGCTATGCGCTCTTCCAGGCCGCCAACAACACCGCCGTCATGGGAGGCGTTGCTCAGGAGCAACGGGGCGTCGTCTCGGGCCTGCTCAACCTGTCGCGCAATCTCGGTCTGGTGACCGGCGCGGCCGTCATGGGTGCCGTCTTCGCGCACACCTCGGGGGCGAGCGACGTCGCGACGGCGACTCCCGCGGCCGTCGGTGGCGGCATGCGGTTCACCTTTGCCGTGGCTGCCGGGCTGCTCGTCGTCGCGCTCGGCGCCGCAGGGGTCAGCGCGTTGAAGGCTCGGCGACGCCCTTGACCATCAGCCAAACGGCGAAGGCGACCTCGAAGAGGAGCATCGGCATCCAGACGTAGCCCGTCGCCGGCCCCGCGAGCACGCCACCGAGCTGCGCCGGGAGCGCGATCAGGAGCAGGACCGAGGCGGCGACGCCGAGCCAGGCGAGCCCGGCGGGGAGGGTTCGGGCACGCAGGAAGAGGTAGCAGAAGAGCGTGCTGCCGGCGGCGAACAGGATCGAGCAGACGAGGGCATTGCCATCGCCCACGCTCAGCAGGTACCCGCCCACCGCGTTGGTGCCCGGGTCGCCGCCGCCGGAAGCGGCCACCGCGGTCGCGAGCTTCAGCAGCCCGAGCGACGGCGGAATACCGGCCAGGCCGACGAGGCCCTCCCCGACCCGGCAGAACATCGCCAGTCGCGCCAGCTCGGAGTCCTCGTCGCGGGTGAGCGCATGGAGCGTCACGGCCAGAACCAGGGCGCAGAAGCCCATCACCACCGTCAACACCGCGGCGGTCCGCACGTCGGCCGCGTGCTCGGCGAGGAGCGCGAGCTTCGCGCCCGTCCCCTCGGCGTTCGACGCCCGGCGGTCCAAGGCCATGCCTGTCAGGCCGACCGCGATGTAGAAGAGGAAGGTGAATCCGGCGAGCCGGGCGTTCGTTCTCCGCGTCATGACCGAGCTCCCTGCACCGCGAGCGCGTCGGCCCGCGCTGCCCATTTCTGCATGTCGGGACCCTTGGCGAGCAGCCAGGCGCAGAACGAGGCCTCGCCGACGAACGCGGGCACCACGATCACCGAAAAGACCTGGCCCGAGAACCGGGGGGCCAGCACGGCCACGACGCCATGCGTCAGATAGGCCAGGCCGGCCACCTGATACAGCACCCCGATGAGCCTCGGAAAATAGGTCGACCGGTAGATCAGGTGCCCACAGACCAGGAAGAAGGGGCCGAAGAGCAGGAGCGCGATGCCGAATCCGAACGCATGCGCCTTGAGCGACAGGCTCACCATGGCGTCGAGCTGCGCCGGCGTGAAGGCCGCGAGATACTTGGCGCTGCCCAGCGGAAACAACGTCTCGACGAGCCGCAACGAGTACGACGCCTGTACGGCGATCGCGGTCAGGTTGAAGAAGGTCATCAGCACCGCGAGATCCCTGCTGACCGGCCGCAGCAGGACGTAGAGAGCAAAAGCCACGACGACCGTGGCGAGGATCATGACCAGCTCGCCGACAATGCCCAGGCGCCACAGAAGCTCCATGGATCTCAAGTTCGCGGCCGTGGCAGCGGCGTCCCCGGGCACCAGGATCCGGCCCTTGACGAACGCCTCGTCGAAGATGCCCACGACGATGCTGATCAGGTAGAGCAAGCCAGCGAGCCTGGCCAATTTGCGGGGCGAAGCGGCAGCAACATCTCGTTCCATCCTGTCTCCTCGTCGCGGTCCAGCAGTGGACGAACGAGACGAGTATCCGGCCGGACCAACGCCGCTCTGACGCCGGTGCGACGAACGACCGTGTTCGCCTCTCGGGGCACGGTGGGGGCCGACGAACGGCGAGCTCGGACAACGATCGTAGGATGACGGCATGATCGAGCTCGAGGCGACCGCGAGCCCGTCCGGGCCAAGGCGGGCTCCGGCGTGGCGACGCCTGGGGATCGCCCTCGGCCTGGCAATCGCCATCACGCTCCTCTTGCGTTCGCAGTGGACGACGGGCCTCGCGTCCCTGCTGTCTCGGACGGTGCTGCTCGCGCTCGTCGGGGTCCTGGTCTTCGGGCTCTTCGAGCAGTGGCCGAGGCGGCTGCCGCGTTGGCTGTCCAGATGGATCCTGCAGGTCGTTGGCGTCGGCGTCGCCATGCCGCTCACCACCGTCACGGTCTACGTGCTCTCGACCCGGCCTGGCGCCACCGCGTTCTGGCTGGACAAGGATCGGATGGATGGCTTCATGATGCTGACGTTCCTCAGCATCCTCCTGGCACCCTGGACCGCCCTCGGAGCGCTGGTACGCCAGCGCGAGGCGTTTGCTCGTCACCAGGCACTCGCCTTCGAGCTCGAACGCAGCGAGCTCGCGCGCCAGGCCCTCGACGCGCGCCTCCACCTGCTGCAGGCGCAGGTCGCCCCGCACTTCCTCTTCAACACCCTCGCCAACGTGCAAGCCCTGGTCGACGCCGGATCGCCACGGGCCTCAACCCTCCTGCGCAGCCTCGTCGCCTATCTGCGCGCCGCCGTCCCCCTCCTCCATGAGCCCGTCGCCACGGTGGGCCGCGAGGTGCAGATGGTCCAGGCCTACCTCGAGCTGATGCACATGCGCATGCCCGACCGTCTCCGGTTCACGCTCGACGTCGACCCGTCGACGCTCGCGCTGCGCTGCCCGCCGACGATGCTGCTGACACTCGTCGAGAACGCCGTGCGTCACGGCATCGACCCGAGCGAGGACGGCGGCACCATCCGCGTCGAGGTTCGGCGTCGGGGTGCGCGGTGTGCCATCCGTGTCAGCGACGACGGGGTGGGACTGCGACAGGTCGGCCAGGGGCCGGGCATCGGCCTGACGACGCTACGCGAGCGCCTGCGGCTGATGTTCGGCGACGAGGCGCAATTGCGCGTCGCTGCCCGCGAGCCGCGGGGCGTTCGCGCCGAGGTCGAGCTCCCAGCCTGCGAGGAGGCGACCTGATGCCCGCGCCTGGCGACCCCGGGGCGCCCACCGGGCTGATAGCAGACGACGAACCCCTGCTGCGCGACGCCCTCGAACGGCAGCTCGCAGAGGTCTGGCCAGAGCTCGCTGTCGTCGCCCGGGCACGCAATGGCCGCGAGGCGATCGAGGTGTTCGAGGCTCGGCGGCCCAACGTCTGCTTCCTCGACATCCACATGCCCGGGCTGTCCGGCCTCGAGGCGGCGGACCACATCGGTCGGCGCGCCCACCTGGTGTTCGTCACGGCGTACGACGACTACGCGGTGCGCGCCTTCGCCCAGGGGGCTCTCGACTACCTGCTGAAACCGGTCGAGCCGGCGCGCCTCGCGGAGACCGTCAGCCGGCTCCGGGAACGACTGGCTGCCGGCCAGCCCGCCGTCAACACCGACGTCCTGCTCCAGCAGCTGGTGGCGCAGGTGGCCGCGCTCCAACGCGCGGCCACGGCCGCGCCCCTGCGCTGGGTGCAGGCGCAGGTCGGCCAGACGCTCCGCCTGATCGCCGTCGAGGAGATCGACTACGCCCGCTCGGACGCCAAGTACACGGTGATCGCCTGGCGCGTCGCCGGCCAGCCCGCCCAAGCCGTCGTCCGCCTGGCGCTCAAGGACCTCGTCGCCCAGCTCGATCCGGGGCAGTTCGTGCAGGTTCACCGCTCCGTGGTGGTCAACCGGCGCGCCATCAGCCACGTCCGACGGCACGACAACGAGACCGCCGAGATCCACCTCGAGGGCCGCAAGGAGGTGCTGCCGGTCAGCCGCACTTACCTGCACCTCTTTCACCCGATGTGACGGCGCCGCACCCCCGGGGGAAACGCGACTGGCTAGGGCTTTGTCGCCCGCTTGAACGAGCTCCGAGAGTAGACCTGGAAGTCCTTTCCGGGCTCCGCGAGCTCGAAGGTCTCGCTGAAGTCGTCGGTCGAGCTCAGGTCATAGGTCTCGCGAGCTCGCCACCGCCCGTCGAGATTCTCGAACGCCTCGCTAACGAAGACGACCCGGCGCGGGCCGCTCAGCGCGAGGTCCTGAACATACTGATTGACGAAGCCCTCCTGGTGGAACTGGCGCAACACCAGGCTCTTTCGCTTCTTGTCGAAGCTGATGAAGCTCCAGTGCTCATGGACCTCGCCGGTGGTGTTGGGCTCGGCCCCTGCATAGGCAGAGACGTTGCGTTCGTGAAGAAAGCGATAGCCGAGGATGAATTGATACGAACGGTGGACTGCGCCCACCCCTGGCTCGCCCGTCGCGACGCCTCTCCAGTCTCCCTCGAGGAAGCGCACCTGAGCCCACGGGTCAGCGACGACCGGAGCTGGCGAGGCGCCGGGGACGACGTCCGCCGTGCCCGACGTCGCGGCGAGGGTGCAGTACAACAGCAGCATGGTTCGCATGGCAGGCCCTCCGAAGATTCAACGCCTCAGACGAGGTCGACAAAGGCCCTCACCAGGGCCGCCTGCCCGGCCGCCGGCAGCAGGCCGGGCTCGACGATGCTCAGCATCGACTTGCCGAGGACGCGTTCGGCGGCAGCCGCGCGCAGCGCCGCCTCGAGCGCGGCGAGTCGAGGCACTCCGATCTGCTTGCCGAGCGTGGTGCAGGCGAGCTCGATCCGATCCTTCTTGCCGGCAAACTGGGGCGCCAGGAAGCAGACCGCGACCTCAGTGCCAGCGATCGCGCCGCGCAGGCTGACCCCGCCGGCACCCCACCTGAGCAAGCCGCCCGCCTGCGTCCACGCCGCGATCAGATCGGCAAAGAAGGCAGCGCACCGCGGATCGCTCTCGGCGCGAAACTGCGCTTCGTCCATCACCCCCACCCGGCACTTCTTGTCGTCGTCGTAGTACGAGGGCATCGCAACTCCTTCTCGAGCGTGTCTGGTGACGAGGATACGACCAGCGGCGGGCGGCGACTTGGAGACAACCGACAACTATTCGAGCTCGAGGAACGAAAACCCGCCCGCGGCGGCGAGCTCACCCGGCGTCATCCCTGAAAAGGCCCTGACGTCGGCGATGAAGTGCGCCTGGTCGTAGTAGCCACAGTCGTGGGCCAGTCGCGTCAGACTGGTCCAGCCACCGCGACGCAGGCGCGTGCAGGCGTGGAGGAATCGAGTCAGCCGGATGAAGCTCTTCGGCGCCATGCCAACCGCGTCGTGGAACCTCCTCTCGAGAGTCCTTTCGGTGGTGCCCAACTCCGCACAGAGCTCGGCGACCCGAATGTCCCCGCCACGTCGCTGCACCGCCCGAACGAGAGGCTCGACCGGAGACTTGCGGTGAGCCCGCAGCCGAGCGAGCAGGAAGTCCTCGACCAGGGCAATTCGCGCCGCCGAGCTCGCCGCGGCAGCCAAGCGCTCCTCGAGCTCTCGACTCGCCGCGCCCCACAGGTCTTCGGCGGCCACCAGCCGATCGGCGAGCTCAGAGACCGGCAGCGAGAGGAAGTGGTGGGCGCCCCACGGGCGAAAGCGGACCGACAGGAATCCGGCCGCGCCCCGCTGCCAGATCTCGATGAAGCGGCGCGTGAGCGTGACTGCCGAGCTGCGCGGCTGGGCCACCGGATCCCTCCGGGGCGCGTCGTCGCCAGCAAAGCGCATCAGCATCGGTTCGCGATAGTGAAAGACGAGCTCGACCACGCCGTCGGGGGCAATTCGCTCCGGCGGCGCCACGTCGGTACAGGCGTCGAGCTCGCAGCACCAGATCAACTGCACGTAAGGCCGCAGCCGCGCGCACGGCAGGATCTCGAGGCTCATCATCGCCGGCCTAGCCTCGACGACCCGGCGCGTGGGGCCGGCAGAGCCGGCGGTTGCGCCGCCCGGCCGGTTCAGGGCTCTCGGTGTGCGGCCTCTCGTTCGTCATACTCCCTCCGCGCCGCCTCGACCGTCCCCACGTTCGCCTCCACCCAGGTCCAGATGCCACACACCGCCTCGCCCAGGCCACGGCCCAGCGGCGTCAGCTGGTAGTCGACGCGCGGTGGGACGACGGCGTGAACCTTGCGGGTAACCAGGCCGTCGCGCTCGAGTTGGCGGAGCGTCTTGGTCAGCATCTTCTGGCTGATGCCGCCTATCTGTGCCCGCAGCTCGGTGAAGCGGAGGACGCCGGGAAGGTCCAGTGCCTCGATGACCTCGAGCGTCCACTGGTCGGCAACGCGGCCCAGCATTTGGCGCACGAGATCTTCGCGGCGGGAGTCCGGGAGCGTCGAGTCCGCGCGTGTCGACGCCGACAGCTGATGGCTGGCGGCATTGGTCACCATGATGTGAGTATGGCACTTTCAGGTGCCTACTTTCCTCTGGAGAGCGTAGGACCTATCGTCCCTTCCATGAGCCCAGACACCACCACACCGTCGCCTGCACCGCGGCCGCTTCCTCGCTCTCTCGGCCGCTCCGGCCCGCCCGTGTTCCCACTCGGCCTCGGGTGCATGGGGATGTCGGATTTCTACGGCCCGGCGGACCGCCGCGAGAGCGTGGCGACGATCCACGCCGCGCTCGACGCCGGCGTCGACCTGCTCGACACCGGCGACTACTACGGCATGGGACACAACGAGCTGCTGCTCGCCGAGGCCCTGCAGGAGGTGCCGCGCGAGCGGGTACGGATCAGCGTCAAGTTCGGCGCCCTGCGGGACCCGGCGGGGAACTGGCTCGGCTACGACGGGCGGCCGGCGGCGGTGCGCAACTTCGTGGCTTACTCGCTGCGCCGCCTCGGCACCGACTACATCGACATCTATCGCCTCGGGCGCGTCGACCCCGCGGTGCCGATCGAGGAGACCGTCGGCGCCATCGCGCGGCTGATCGAGGAAGGCTACGTGCGCCATGTCGGCCTCTCGGAGGCGGGAGCCGAGACCGTGCGACGGGCCTGCGCGGTGCACCCGGTGGCGGACCTTCAGATCGAGTATTCGCTCGTCTCGCGCGGCATCGAGACCGCGATCCTGCCCACCTGCCGCGAGCTGGGAGTGGCGATCACGGCCTACGGCGTGCTGTCGCGCGGGCTCCTGTCGGGGCACTGGTCGAGCGACGGCGCTCGGGCCGGCGACTTCCGCCAGCACCTCCCTCGCTTCTCGGGCGCCAATCTCGAACGCAACCTGACCTTCGTCGAGCGCCTGCGCACCCTGGCAGCCGCGCACGGGGCGACGACGGCGCAGCTCGCGATCGCCTGGGTCCTCGCACGCGGCGCCGACATCGTGCCGCTGATCGGCGCCCGCCGGCGCGATCAGCTCCGCGAAGCGCTCGGCGCGCTCGGGATCGCGCTCGGCCCCGACGACCTGCGGGCGATCGAGGAGACCCTGCCGGTCGACGCCATCGTCGGCGACCGCTACCCGAGCGCGTTGATGGCACACCTCGACAGCGAGCGAGGGTAAGGTAGCCGCGAGGACAGGTTCCACCCTTGACGCGGCGCATTCTCCTGATCCGCCACGGCCCATCCGTGCACCCGCGGCCGGGCTGGATCGACATCCAGGGATTCCGGGCCTGGCGGACGACGTACGAGGCCGCGGGCATCACCGACGACCCAGCCCCTGCCACCGCCGCGGAGCTGGTCGCGGCCTCTCGGCTCGTCGTCGCCAGCGACACGCCGCGCGGGCTGCAGTCGGCGTTGCGGCTGGCGCCCGACCGCGCCGCTGTCGCGTCTCCCCTGCTCCGCGAGCTCGAGCTGCTGGCGCCTCCTCTCGGCCGGCTGCGACTGCCCCTCCTGGCGTGGGCCGTGCTGGTCGGCCTGCGCGCCGCCTGGCTCCGGAGCAGGGGCCGCTACCCAAACGCCGGCGAGGCGCGACGCCTGGGGCAGGCCACCGCCTGGCTGATCGCGCTCGCCGCCGAGCACGGCTCGGTCGCCGCCATCACCCACGCTTCCGTCCGCGGCCAGCTGGCCAAAGCGCTCGTGACCGCCGATTGGCGCCGGGCGACGCCGGAGACGTCGCTGCGGCACTGGAGCGTCTGGTCGTTCGCGCGCGGACGCGGCGGCGGACCCGGGCCGGCGGACCCGGACCGGCTTGACCCGGCTCGGCGTCGTGCCGCAGGCTCGTCGGTGTGAGCCGACGCCGCATCATCGAGGGCACCTGGACCTGCTCGTCGTGCGATCGGGCCGACATCCCCGGGCGCCTCGTCGCCTGTCCGAGCTGCGGCAACCCGCGCGACGACGGCGGCGAGATACGTTTCGACTTCGGAGCCACCACGCCGTCCGGCGCCTCGACGCGCGAGACGGTCACCGACGCCGGCGTTCTCGCCGTCGCTACCGCCGGGGCAGATTGGTTCTGCGCCTACTGCCAGATCGCCAACCGCCAGGCGGCGGCGGTCTGCGCCGGTTGTGGAGCCGCGAGGGACGAACGCGCGCCGCCAGCGCCGAAGCCGGTTGCGCTCGTCGAGCTGCCGCCGACGCCCGCCGTCGAGGCCACGCCGCCGCCCGCTCCACCCCAACGCGGCTGCCTGCGCCTCGGCTGCGCGAGCCTGGTGGCGCTCTTTCTCGGCTTCCTCGCGCTCGGCTACTGGGCGGGCCGCACCCACGAGGAGCCTGGCCGGGTGACCGATCGGAGCTGGGAACGCGAGATCCGCAGCGAGCAATTCGTCGCCGTGGTCAAGGAGGGCTGGCGCGACGAGATGCAACCACGAGCGGCGATCATGCCGGTCGCGGGCAGCGGCGAAGTCGCCGGAGTCGAGCACATTCGCGATTGTGAGCGACGACAGCACGGTACCCGACGCGTCGCCGACGGCACCGAGACCGTCTGCCACGATCGAACACGCAGCGTGCAGTGCGGCACCGAGGAACGGTGCCACACCAAGGACCTCGGCAACGGCTTCGCCGAGGAGATCTGTGACGACGTCCCGAAGTACTGCTCCGAGACCTACCAGGAGTGTCGCGAGGAGACCCGCTGGCGCGACGAACCGGTCTACGGCGAGCTCTGCCGCTACGACACCTGGGAATGGCAGCCGGGAGAGCTGGCAACGGCCCGCGGCAGCGAGGAGTCACCGTCCTGGCCCGACCTCGCGATCGGCCCACACGACCGCGCGCACCGCCACGAGGCCTTCCGCGTGGACATCGCATGGGGCCACAACGAGACCCAACACCACCAGCTCGAGCCGACGGACCTCGCGGCCTATGAAGCGTGGCGGCCCGGTCAGACGGTGGTGGTGGTCGTCGACAACCTGGGCAAGGTGCAGCAAGTTCGACCTGCACCCTGAGACGGGGCAGCGCAAGACGCCGACGCCCCCGCGCCAGCGGTCATAATGCCACCATGGCCGTCAACGTCGCCCTCGTCTATCCGCCGACCTGCGATCCGACGGCGCCCTATCTCTCGGTGCCGACGCTCACCGCGTGGCTGCGCCGCGAGGGGCTCACCGTTCTGCCGATCGACGCCAACGTCGAAGCGTGGGATTTCCTGCTCACCCGAGCCCACCTCGCGCCGCTCGCCGCGCGGCTGGAGAAGCGGCTCGACCGCCTCGATCATCAGCCTCGCCTGTCGCACGTCGAGCAGCTCGCCTACGTCGCGCTGTGGCAGGCGCGCGGGGATGCCGAGACGGCGCCGTCCGCGATCGACGCGGCGGTGCGCGTCCTGCGCGACAAGGCCCGGTTCTACGACCCGCCCGCCTACGACGCCGCCACCGCGACGGTGGAGAGCGCGCTGCGGCTGGTCGGCGCCGCCCACACGCCGCTGACCATCAGCTTCACCGCCTACCGCACGCCGTTTTCGTTCCTCACCCCCGAGGCGATCGTCGACGACGCGCGCGACGGTCGCGACCCGTTCCACGACTACTTCGCCACCCTGGTCCCGCGCCTTGCCGGCGCCCGCGTCGTCGGCATCTCGGTCGCCTTTCCGGGGCAGCTGCAGCCGGCGTATTCGCTCGCCTACCGGATCGCGCGCGAGCTGCCGGACGTCCACCTGACGATCGGTGGCCCGGCAGTGACGCAGCTCCTCACGCGCCTGTCCGGCGAGCGGCTGGCCCGCGCCTTGGGGCCGTTTCACTCGGCGATCCTGTTCGAGGGCGAGATCGCGCTCACCGAGCTCGCGCGCGCACCGCGTCCCGGCGTCATCCGTGGCGAGCAGATCGAGGACCTGGGCCGTCTGCCGGCGCCCGACTTCGACGGCCTGCCGCTCGACAAGTACTTCACTCCCGAGCTCGTCCTGCCCTACGACCCGACCCGTGGCTGTTACTGGGGCAAGTGCACCTTCTGCCACTACGGGCTCGCCGAGGTCGGCACCGCCGCCTACCGCGAGCGCCCGGTGGCGTCGATGATGGCCCACCTCGGCGAGCTCGCGGCGCGCCACCAGGTGTCGCGGTTTTACTTCTCGCAGGACTCCGTGTCGCCGAAGACCGCGCTCAGACTGGCGCACGCCATCCGCGAGGCCGGCCAGCCGTGGACCTGGGCGACCGACATGCGGCCCGAGAAGAGCCTCACCGCCGAGCGCTGCGCCGAGCTGCGGGCCGGCGGCAACATCGCCATGGCGTACGGCGTCGAGAGCGCCGCGCCGCGGGTGCTGAAGTTGATCGACAAGGGCGTACCGGTCGACACCGTGGAGACCGCGATCAGGAACCTGGCTGGCGCCGGCGTCGCGGTCGAGGCGATGTGCTTCACCGACTTTCCGACCGAGACCGCCCGCGAGGCGTTGGCGACCATCGAGCTGCTGCGCCGCCTGCGCGAGCACGTCGCCCTGTTCATCTGCGGCGAGTTCGACCTCACCCACGGCGCCCTCGTCGCCCAGCGACCGTCCGACTTCGGCATCGCCGAGACCTGGCAGCTCGCCGGCGACGAGCTCGGCCTCGGCCTGTTCTACGAGGAACGACGGCCGGCCAAGAGCGACGCGCAGCGGGCCAAGATCGACCAGCAGCTCGGCGAGCTGTCCGCAGGGTGGCGACTCTCGCGCTACCCGTGGGCCGGCGCGCTGTCGACCGCCCACACCTTCCTCTGGTACGAGCGCTTCGGTCCGGACGTCTTCAAACGGCTCGCCGGCGGCACCGCCCGCGAGGTGCCCGGCGCCGCCGCAAGGACCGCCCCGACGCGGTTCGACGTCGTCGCCATCGCCGACCTCGCCCACGAGCACGAGGCCGAGATCTGGCATCAGCTGATCCACGAACGGCGCGCCGTCTCGGCGACCCTCTACCGCGAGCTCGCCGCCAGCCTGCCGGCCGCCGCCCCACGCCCGGGGCGCGTGCGCTACCAGGCCGGCTGGGCCCTCGAACGGGCGGGCAAGACCCAAGGGCGCCGGCCGTCGCACGCGGTGAACGCCAGCAAAATCTGGTAGGTCACCAGCAATCCGTGCTGTCCCCGGCCTGCCCTGACGAGCACCTTCAACAGCCGCCTGCCTCGCGGCGTCTCGCGCGGAGCCTCACCGGATCATGGCTCAGCCGGCCGGACCGACCGAGTAGTCGACGAAATCCCAGTGCCGGGTGACCCGCCCTTCCCGGACCTCGACAACGAAGACCGCGGGTTGAGTCCACTTGCGCCCGCCCACCGTGTAGCTTGTCTTCCCCATGAACACGGCGTGGTGGTTGGCGGCGAAGGACTGCTCCACGTCCAGCCCGAAGTCGGTGACGTTCTCGAAGGTCCTCTTCCGCCTCTGCAGCAACGCCTCTCGGCCGACGATCGGCTGCCCTGCCTCGTCTCCGTACACTCGCGCCGTCGGATCCTGGAAGACGATGTCGTCCGCACAGAGCACAGCCTGACTCTCGAAGTCGGCCGCCAGATACGCCCGGAGGTACCGTTCGGCGACGGCCTTCGTGCTCTCGGTGGCGTCGTCGAAGCCATCGCCGAGTCCGAAGGACTCCACGTACTCGCCGAAGTCGATCCGTTCGGCGATCCGTCCGTCGCGCACCCGATGGACCGTGACGAAGGGAATCTCGAGCCTCTCCTGGGATCCGTCATAGCGAACCGTGAGCATGCCGCGATGCAGTGCGATGTCAGCGACCGCGAACGACCCCTGGACTGCGAAAGATTGCTCAACCAGGCCCCAGCTCTTCTGTAACGCCACGATCGCCTTGGATCCCACGACCGGTCCTTTCGAGATCGGCCCCTTGAAGACGTCAGCGGTCGGATCGGTGAAGACTGCATCCGATGCGTAGATCTCCAGAAGGTCTTCGTAGCGACCGGCCGTGTCGGCCTGCAGGTAGCGCGCCGAGACCTGCCGAGTGGCCTCGGCCTGTTCCCGCGGCGTGGCGGCGCCTGGTGTCGCCAGCAGGACAGTTGCAAGGACGGCTGATGTTACTGATTGCATCGATAGTTCCTTTCGCATGCGTCGATGGTGCCAGGTCCGCCGCCATTCGCGTTGCGGACTGCACCCAGAATAGGCCGTCCGCGCGGGAGCAGGAGCACAGTGTGACGAACGCCCGGATCTGAGACGCGCGCGCCGGACAGAGGTGCAGTTGCCGGGCGAAGGAGAGGAGGAAGCCGCGTCAGGTTTCGAGCAGGGTGCGCACACTCGCCACGTGGCGCTCGCTGACGGGTACCACCTCGCCGCGGTCGAGAGTCAGCTCGTACGTCCCGTCTCCCGTCACGCGCAGAGCCGCGATCGCCGCGCGGCGCACGATGGCGGTACGGTGCACCCGCATGAACACCTCGGCATCGAGATGCGCCTCGAGCCGCGCCAGCGTGACCCGATGCAGCACGCGGCGCCCGCCGAGGTGCAACTCCACATAATTGCCGGCTGAAGCGATCCAGCGCACCGCGCTGATGGCAACGGTCTCGATGTGGCCGACCGAGCGCACGCAGACCCGCGACAGCGGGACGACGAGGCCTTGCCCGCGTACCGCCTGCACCGCGCTCACCGCGTCATCCACCGCCGCCTGCCACGGCGCACGCTGCCGTAGCCTGACGAGCTCGCCGGCCCGTGTCAGCGTCTGGGCCAGGCGTCCGTCGTCGAACGGCTTCTGCAGGTAATCGAGCGCCTGGACCTCGAAGGCCTCGATGGCGAACTCGTCGTACGCGGTGACGAACACGATGATCGGTGCTGACCCCACAGCTGTCAGTTCGCGGGCCAGCGTCAAGCCATTCTCACCGGGCATCTGGATGTCGAGGAAGACGACATCGACTCGCGTGGCGCCCAGTGCGGCGCGCGCGCTGGCGGCGCTGTCGCATTCAGCAACGACCTCCCAGCCCGGAAACTCGCGGATCGCATGCCGCAAGTTGGCACGGGCCAGTGCCTCGTCGTCCACGACCAGCGCGCGAAGGGTCTCAGGCATCCGGATCGTACGGCAACAGTAGCTCGACCTCGAACCGCCCCTCGCGCGTGCACGTCTCGAAGCGAGCTCTTGCGCCGTAGCGCGAGGCCAGCCGGTCGCGGATACTGCCCAGTCCCAGTCCGAGTCCAGAGTTGCTGGCCGCGCCACCGCGCACCGGGTTGCTGATGCTGATGCGCAGGCCGGCCGCTTCTGCCTCGACCTTCAATCGAATGTCGCTTTCGCCCTGGTGGGTCTCCAGGTCATGCCGCAGGGCGTTTTCGACCAACGGCTGCAGCAACAGCGGCGGGCAGGCGAGGTCACGCGTCAGGTCCTCGGCGGCATCGATCCGGACCTGCATGCGCTCGCCATGGCGCAGCCGCTGCAGCTCTAGATAGTCACGAACGAAGCCGAGCTCCTCGGCGAGCGACACCCAGTCGCGTCGGCTGGCGGTCATTGCGTAGCGCAACAGTTCAGCCAGACAGGTGATGGCGGACAGCGCGGCGCGCTTGTCCTCGCCGCGCACCAGGCCGCTGATGGCACTCAGGGCATTGAACAAGAAGTGCGGCTCGAGCTGAGCCTGGATCGCGGCCAGGCGCTGGCGTTCCAATTCCAAGCGCAATTCGAGCATCTGCGACGCCAATTGGCGCCGTTGACGCTCACGCGCCAACTGATCACGCACCAGCCCGAGCCCATAGATCGAGGCGAAGCAGCCGCAGAACAGCAGGAAGTCCACGAACCAGCCCGCCAACGTCCAGGACGCGAGCAACCCCGGCAACTCCGCAAGCGGCTTGCTCTGGCGCACGAGAACCACACCGCCTTCGAACACGAGGTAGGGCAAGAAGAACAGCACAGTGCTGGCCGCGAACAGCCCGACCACTGCGCCCGGTCGGGCAAGTTGCTCGCGCATGCGGTCGACGAAGGCGAACAGGGCGATGCTGTAGATCACCCACGGCGGATAGAACACCAACGAGCGCAGCAAGACCCGCATGAAATCCGGATCGCGCCCGGCGGCCTGCAACTCGGCATAGGCCGCTACCGCCTGCAACAGGCCCAGTACCCCAAACAGGGCCAACGCGATGCCGGCCACGACCAGCCAAGGCGTGGCAGGCGCGGCGTCCGGCTGCGAGGCACCAGTGACGGCGGGCAGGGCGCCGGTTTCCATGCCGCGAGACTACGCGGGTCTCGGATCCGGGGCCAAGCCGGTTCGCCCCGGCCGGACGGGGTGTGCTCCCGCCCCGCGGGACGGCTGACTCAGGCCGGGGCCTGATCACACCAGTCCCATGCATCGCCTGCTTGCTTCGTCAGTCTCCGAATCGCGCGCGAGCTGCCGGGCCTCCACCTGATCCGCGGGCGAGCAAACCGAGGACCTGGGCCGCCGGCCGTCGCATGCGGTCAACGCCAGCAAGATCTGCTAGGTTGCCAACGGCCCGCACCAGCTGACGTCACGACAACTCGAAGGCAGCGCGACCCATGGGTTCACAAGAGCAGGAGCACAATCGCTACCAGGGCAATGACGGCGGAGGCGACCGCCCTCCAAACGCCCCGCCGGCGCTCTGCCTGCAGGAACTTCTCGTCGCCATAGCGGCCAAACATAGGGCAGTCTCCGAAAAAGTGCCTCGAGCCGCCGCCCGTGAGCGGTTGCCCGGGCGAAGGCTTCAGCACGCAGAAGCCTCGGCGCGGATAGCGAGATGGCGGCCCGACCACCTCCATGGTCCTCCAGCGGTCACACCGACCGTTGGACCCTTTCGGAAGCACTTGCAGCCGAGCACGTCGGCATCGGCCCCACCGACTTCTAACACAAACTACTTGGATCTCCAAGAACTATCGGGGGCAGAGGGGTGCCCCGAAGGCGCGTCCCTTTGCTCTGGCATCAGCGCCAGCCTGCATTCTGGGGTGGCTCAGGCAGCCGAGACGCCCCTCACGAATCTACGGTGCTGAGAGCCCCTGCCCGGTGACCAGGTCGAATCCGTCCCGCGCGCTCAGCCCAGCGCTCGAATTCCTGCAGCGCCTGTGGCGGCTGGACCACGCTCTCGCCCGCCTGTCGAGCCGCATGGAAACGCGCCTCGGGATCACCGCGCAGCAGCGCCTGGTCATTCGGTGCGTCGGAACCTGCCCGCGCATCAGTCCTGGGCAGCTGGCCGAGCTCATGCACGTCGACCCCGGAACCGTTTCTGCAGCCTTGCGGCGCCTCGAGCGGATGGGCCTCCTCGAGCGACATCGGGACGCCGTGGACCGCCGACGGATCGCCTTGGAGCTCACCGCCAGAGGTCACAGCCTGGACGGCCCCACCACGGGGACAGTCGAGGAGGCGGTGACCGAGCTGTTGGCCGGCAGTCCAGCGGAAGCGGTGGCGGTGGCCATGGCGTTGATCGAACGCCTGACCACGCTGCTCGACGACAAGGCCGGGCGTTGACCACGCAGCTGGGCGCGGTTACCCGGCGCTTCGCGCCCGCCGCGGGCTGCTAGTGTCCGAGCCCCACGCCGGCCCGTAACAGGCCCACGGCGCCAGCAGCCTCTGGCGCGATCACCACATGCAAGCGGTCGCCCGTCCGGAGCCTGGTGTCGCCGGCGACGACATGGTGGCGCCCGCGCCGCTCGAGCGTGACGATGAGGCAGCCCTGCGGCAGGCCGAGATCGGCGACCTTACGGTCGACGAAGGGCGCCTCCGGGTAGACATCGAGCTCGAGCATCAGGGCGCCGTCGAGAGGCTCCGTTTGCTGCGTCCGACGCAGCTCCCGCTCGAGCAGCGAGTCGTAGATCGGCTGCTCCCCGAGTCGATCGGCAACCCACTGCGCCGCAAAGCTCGTGGCAAGTAGCGGTAGCATCAAGGTGTAGCTCTCGGTCATTTCGAGCATCAGCACGATCCCGGTCAAGG
>CXWL01005130.1_pt1 | contig 23463 bp, 21 predicted proteins | sample 590931 | NCBI WGS metagenome assembly CXWL01 (sample SAMEA3498368, study PRJEB10139) | groundwater metagenome | biome: water well; material: biofilm material | place: Germany | collected 2015-04-27
CGTGAGATCGTCTGCTCGATTCTGGAAAGAAATCCTGGCGGTTTCCGTCGGTCCGTCACCTGTCTCTCATGTCACCGCAGCCTCGAACTTCGGACCTCGAACCGTCGTCTGTCTCACTCGTCTCGCTTTTCTCGCAAGTCTCGCGACGAATGGTCATGAATCATGCGGGCGGTAGACACCGGACATCGACGGCTTGTTTTGTGCGCTGACTTACTGTAATGTAAGAAAGCAAGTATATAGTAAGGAGGTGGGATGTCTACATCAACCCTGACCAGCAAAGGTCAAACAACCATACCCAAGGACGTTCGGAAACGACTCAATCTCCAGCCGGGAGACCGCCTGGAATTTGTGATCGATGAGGATGGCCGTGTGCTGGTGCTACCGGCAAGTATTGACGCGTCAGAGTTGGCGGGGATGCTCAAGCCCCCGGCTCGGCCGGTCAGCGTCGAGGATATGAACCGAGCAATTCGCAAACGAGGGGGCCGGCGATGATCGGTCTCGACACGAATGTCCTGGTCAGACACTTAGTGCAGGACGATCCCGGCCAATCGCGCAAAGCCACCCAGGTGATCGCAAAGCAATGTACGCGTGACGACCCAGGGTTTATCAATCGTATCGTCCTGTGTGAACTGGTATGGGTACTGGAAAGTGCCTATGGGTATTCAAAAGATACGATTGTGGCCGTATTAGAAAAACTATTGCGGACTAGCCAGCTGAAGATCGAGGATACACAGTCAGCATGGACCGCCTTTCGCATGTATCAGAAAGGGAAGGCAGACTTCGCCGATTGCCTGATGGGAACGACTAATCGGCTTGGTGGATGCAATAAGACCGTCACCTTCGATCAAGCAGCCAGCAAGCTAGAAGATTTCCAACTCCTCTAACCTGCATTATTCATGAACGCTTCTGCTGTGATCGCGGATGCCTGATTCGAGTGAGACGGGCGAAACTGGTGCGATACGAAGTTCGAAGTTCTTGGTTCGAAGTTCCCAAAACCTCGAACTTTGAACCTCGAACTGTCGTCGGTCTCACTCGTCTCGCATTTCTCGCCACTCTCGCATGTCCCGCGGTGAGATCCAGCCGCACCAAACAAACGAAATAAACCAAACAAACCAGACAAAACTCCTCCTCGCCAAAGGTTACGAGATTTACAAAATCGTCCGGCCTGCCCCCACACATTCAAGATGAGTCAATAGCCATGCCACATCCCATCTCAAGCACAACTATTAAGCTTTGGCATTCGCAGTGGTACAGGAAGCAGTGACGTACCCAATGACACTTGCTCGTGCGTTTGTTGACCGCTTGCGCAACGCGCAGACGGATCATCATACCATCGCTCAAGGCATGGCCTGGGGAGCGCTGTTTGTCTTGCTCGCATCGCTCGCTCGCGCTGCCAAAGAAATGGCAATTGCTTACCGCTATGGCGTCGGGGCAGAGGTGGATGCCTATCTGTTTGTTTTTAATCTTATAATCTGGCCGGTTGGTGTCTGGTTCAGTGTTCTCTCGGTGGTGCTGGTTCCGTTGGCAGCCCGCATCCAGCAAGGCCCATCGGCAGAGTTCTCTTTCTTTCGAGCAGAGCTTCTCGGCTTTACTCTATTGATCGGGCTGGCCCTGTCATTCTTAGGCTGGCTGGGATTGCCGATGCTGTTGCGTTCTTCCTGGACCGGACTTCCGGCACCCACGGTGGCCGTTGCCACGAGCATGGTCCCGATACTGGTCGTGTTGTTTCCCTTGGGCGTAGTCATCAGCCTGTTTTCCGCTTGGATGATGGCTGCCGGCCGGCACGTCAATACATTGCTAGAAAGTGTGCCAGCCTTGGTGCTGTTGTTAGCTGTGCTGGCTTTCCCCAGTGGCGGGGCGGAGCCGCTAGTGTGGGGCACCCTTGCAGGTTTTGCTTTTCACATGGCCACCCTTGCCGTCCCTTTGGGGAGGCGAGGCGAGATCGAGGCGCCACGCTTTTCGCGTCGATCAATCCAATGGCCTGCATTCTGGCAAGGCTTCGGTATTATGCTGGCAGGCCAGGCGTTAATGAGTTTCACAGGTATCATCGACCAGTTCTTTGCCGCTTCCCTTGGGATGGGGGCCGTTGCGACGCTCAGTTATGCTAACCGCATACTGATGTTAATCCTAGGTCTGGGTGCCACGGCGGTGTCGCGGGCCACGCTACCGGTTTTTTCCCAGGTTCAAGCCCAAGGGGGAAGGCAATTACGCCAGATTGCTACCCATTGGGTACGCTTCTTGTTTGTGCTTGGTGTGGGCGCCATGATTGTTGGCTGGTGGCTGGCGCCATGGGGCGTCAAGCTGCTCTTTGAGCGCGGCGCATTTACGGCTCACGACACAGAAATGGTAACGGAAGTTTTCCGCTATGGGTTAACTCAGGTGCCGTTTTACTTTTCGGGCATGGTGTTGGTTTCGCTGCTGGCAAGTCAGGGAAGGTATCGGGCGATTGCGGCAGTGGCAGGTATCAATCTCGTTGTTAAGCTGGCAGCGAACTTCAGCATCGTGCCATGGCTGGGCATGAAGGGGATAGTTTTGGGAACTGCTTTCATGTATGCAGTGTCATTAATGCTTTGTTGGTTTACCGTTCAACGAACAAGATAAGAGTTTTCTCCGATGGATCAAACGAAAATCTGGAACCATTTCCAAAACGATGACGTAATGGGGGAGGTGTTTAAGGAGGCTCTCCCGCGTTATGAATTTCTCGCGCAACAGATTGCAGCGGGAATGCATGTGCTTACTATCGGAGTAGGTCGCGGTGGGCTGGAAGCTATCTTGCTGAAGAAAGGGGTTCTGGTAAGCTGTCTGGATCCTAGCGAGATCGCCATAGATAGTCTCCGTAAGCAATATGGGCTGGGAGATCGGGCGCAGGTAGGTTTTTCTCAGGCTATACCGTTTACAGATAGTCAGTTTGATGTAGTGGTGATGTCTGAAGTGCTCGAGCACCTAACCGACGATGTCTTGAACTCAACGCTAGCCGAGGTCAGACGTGTGCTCAAACCCGATGGGCGCTTTATCGGCACGGTGCCTGCTAATGAAAATCTGCTCGACAATCGTGTTATGTGTCCCCACTGTGGCGAGTCTTTTCACCGTTGGGGACACGCGCAGAGTTTTTCATCAATGCGTATACGCGATCTCCTCTCAATAAATAATTTTTCAGTTCGACGGAATGAAACCAGAGCCTTCCCATCCTGGCGACGAAGTGGATTGAAAAGTTTCGTGAAGAGTTTGATTAGGTATGTGCTGGGCAGAGCAGGGGTTCCTATCGCCAGTCCATGTATTTTTTTCGAAGCGCGGAGATAAGGTGCCATTGATTGCAAGTGCGATGGAAAGATCGACAAATTCGCAGGTGTCTCAGATGACAAGAGTCAGAAATGACTAACCACACAATTGAAGTTCAGCAAGGCGAGCGGTTCGGCTTTGGTGCCAACTGGACGCGATTTTTGAATGTGCTAAACGACGAGCGCATCGCACTGGCGGAGCAATCACTGCGCAATATGCTGGGTGTGAATGATTTAAAAGGAAAACGCTTTCTGGACATCGGCAGTGGCTCTGGGCTGTTTAGCCTGGTGGCGCGGCGGCTTGGGGCGAAAGTGCATTCGTTCGATTACGATCCGCAGTCGGTAACATGCACTGCTGAACTCAAGCGGCGCTATTACCCGGACGATTCTGACTGGGTTGTCGAGCAAGGCTCGGCGCTCAACCAAGACTATCTGCAAACGCTTGGCCAGTGGGACATTGTTTATTCCTGGGGGGTGCTGCATCACACCGGCGCAATGTGGCAGGCGCTGGAAAACGTAAGTCCCTTGGTACGTCAAGGCGGCACGCTTTTTATCGCCATCTACAACTACCAGCGGGTAATGACGCCTGTGTGGACTTGGGTAAAGCGCGCCTATAACCGGCTGCCAAGTGGTCTGCGCTGGTTGGTGCTTGGGCCTGCGCTGATTCGTCTTTGGGGGCCAAGGACACTCTATGATCTGCTACGTGGAAAGCCTTTTTACACCTGGCGGCATTATGCAGAGCACAGCGTGCGGGGCATGTCTGCCTGGCGTGATGTAGTTGACTGGGTCGGCGGTTATCCTTTTGAAGTGGCCAAACCCGAGGAAATCTTCCATTTTTATCGTGACCGTGAGTTTGTGCTCAGGAATATGGTGACTTGCGGCGGTGGCTTGGGTTGCAATGAGTTTGTGTTCACACGTGCATCCAATCTCTGAAACCATCCTGTTACTGACTCGCTCGCTTGATCGTGGTGGCGCAGAGCGCCAGTTGGTTGCGCTGGCAAAAGGCCTGACGCATCGGGGTCACGCTGTTGCGGTGGCAGTGTTTTTTGGTGGCGGTGTTTATGAGGCCGAGCTTTCCAGGGCAGGGGTGCGTGTCCTTAACCTTGGCAAACAAGGCCGCTGGGATGTTTGGCCATTTCTGAACCGACTGGTGCGTCTCTTGCGCAAGGAGCACCCCGCGGTGATGCACAGTTACCTGGGTGTGCCCAATATTCTGGCGACTGCGCTAAAGCCGCTGTTGCCGGGCACCAGGATTATATGGGGCGTGCGAGCTTCGAACGTGGATTTGTCCCGTTACGATTGGCTCTCTCGCCAAGCCTACGCACTGGAGCGACATTTGGCGCGTTTCGCCGACCTCATTATCGCCAATTCCTATGCTGGTAAGCGCCATGCGGTTGCAAGCGGTTTCCCGGAAAGCAAAATTGTCGTCATCCCCAACGGCATCGACACGGAATATTTCCGGTTCGACCCTGAAGGGCGACGGCAGGTGCGCTCAGCATGGGGTCTTGGAGAGGACGAGATACTAGTTGGCCTTGTCGCCAGGCTCGACCCCATGAAGGGCCACCCGACTTTTCTCGAAGCCGCAAGCCGCATCGCACGTGAGCGCCACGATGTGCGTTTCGTCTGTGTGGGTGACGGGCCAGTTGCCTATGCTGAGGCGCTCAAGCAACAAGCCGAGGCCTTGGGTTTAACTAAGCAGCTTACCTGGGCCGGCACACGAGACAATATGCCGGCGGTCTATAGTGCTTTGGATCTTTCTTCTTCTTCTTCTTCTTTCGGTGAGGGATTTTCCAACACCATTGCCGAGGCGATGGCCTGTGGCGTGCCTTGCGTGGTCACCGATGTCGGAGATGCCAAACGGATTGTTGGTGATGCCGGTTATGTTGTGGCGCCCGGAAGTCCTGCAGCATTGGCTGCTGCTTGGCAGGAGGCGTTGGATATGGGGGATGCTGAAAGAGCGAGCCGTAGTCGGAGGGCTCGGGAACGTGTCATTGAACATTTCAGCCTGGAACGGCTCATTGAAGAGACCGCCCTGGTGCTAGAAACTACAGTCAAGACGTGAGAACACCGGATGAGATGAGCGTGATGGGATTCAGTGACAGCAAGAAGAAGTCGGCGATTCGTGAACGATTCGATCGTCTAGCAGGGGACAGAGAGTATTGGCAGGGGAAAGGTAGCTACTACTACCAGGATCAGCAGCGGTATATGCGCTTTCTCATTCCCGAAGGGCTTCGGGTTTTAGAGGTTGGCTGCGGACTCGGCGATCTGCTGGCAGCCGTAAAGCCTTCGAGAGGCGTGGGGGTTGATCTCAGCGAGATGATGGTGAAGGAGGCCTCTCGTCGACATCCCTCGCTGGAATTTCGCGTCGCCGACTGCGAATCTCTGGATCTGGATGAGACATTTGACGTAATCATTCTGGCGGACGTCATGGGTCATTTTCTTGATGTCGAAGCAGCTCTGCGCAGGTTGCGAGCCTGCTGCACAGCAAAAACTCGTATTGTGATCGCCTACTACAACTTTCTCTGGGAGCCACTCCTGCGTCTGACTGAATGGCTGCGTCTGAAAATGCCTCAGCAGCAACAAAATTGGCTTTCGCCGCAGGATATTCATAACCTGCTTCGGTTAGCAGACTATGAGGTGGTGAAAACTGAACGGCGGCTTTTGTTTCCCAAAGGCATCCCCCTAATCTCAGCGGCGCTGAATCGATTTCTGGCTTTTATGCCAGGCCTAAACCGGCTCTGCCTGTCCCACTACATTGTTGCACGGAGGCGGGGACCGCGGTCTGTTGCGGAGTACTCGGCCACGATCTTGATACCCTGTCGTAACGAGCGAGGGAACATAGAGCCGGCCATTCAACGAATTCCCAAGTTTGGCAGCCATCAGGAGATTCTTTTCGTGGATGGACACTCCACGGATGGGACCCCGCAGGAAATTCAACGTGTGATCGCAGCCTATCCTAAGAAGGACATCAAATTTCTTATCCAGGACGGCAAGGGCAAGGGCGATGCGGTGAGGAAAGGCTTCGCGCATGCGACCGGAGAGATCCTCATGATTTTGGATGCAGATCTCACCATGCCGCCAGAGGATCTGCCGAAGTTTTATGACGCGATCGCGAGTGATAAGGGAGAGTTTATCAACGGGAGCCGTCTGGTCTATCCCATGGAACAGGAAGCCATGCGGTTTTTGAATCTATTGGGGAATAAGTTTTTCAGCATGGCGTTCTCGTGGCTGCTCAATCAACGGATCAAAGATACGTTGTGCGGAACCAAAGTGCTGTTTCGGAACGACTATCTTCGTCTCGTGGCAAACCGAGACTATTTCGGCGACTTCGATCCCTTCGGCGACTTCGATCTCTTGTTCGGCGCCTCTAAGTTGAATCTTAAAATTCTGGAGGTGCCGATTCGATACCAGGATCGAACGTACGGCACGACGAATATCCACCGATTCGCCCATGGATGGTTGCTGCTGAAGATGACCGTCTACGGTTTCTTCCGGCTCAAGGCGGTGTAATGTCGGATGAGATTCTGCGTCAGCATCAGGCTGTCTGGGAGCAGAAGCCGATCCTGCGGCTTCTCTATACGGAATGGTATCGCGAGATCGTCTCATGGCTTCGGCCTGGCCGGACGTTGGAAGTCGGGGGGGGTACCGGAAATCTCAAAGAATTCTTTCCTGGCGTCGTGTGCACTGACGTAGTTCGTCTACCCTGGTTGGGGGCAGTTGCAGATGCGCAATTTCTTCCATTTAAGGCGAACAGCCTGACCAATATCGTTCTGTTTGACACGCTCCATCACATCGAGAATGTACGATGGTTTTTTGATGAGGCGTTACGGACGCTTCAGCCTAATGGGCGGATCGTGATCATGGACCCCTATATGTCAGTGTTGTCGTGGCCAATCTACCACTTTCTCCACCCTGAACCAGTGGACTTTGGGCAGGATCCACTCCAGTTGCAGTTGTCCAAGGAGGATCGCAAGCCATTTGATGCGAATCAAGCCGTATCGACCATTCTGTTCGAGCGATCGTACAACAGTTTCCTGAAGGCCTACCCTCAGTTTGGAAAGTTATTGCATAAGCGGATGGCTTTTTTTGCCTATCCATTAAGCGGCGGGTTTGAGCACACTTCTCTACTACCCATGGCCTTGGTGGAGCCGATACTCTGGCTTGAAAGAGGTGCGGCCTTTCTAAATCGCTTCTTGGCCTTCCGAATACTCGTGGTTCTGGAAAAAAGAGAGTGAGCGGCAGGGACCGAAACTCATCATGGATGGGATGGGCGCTGCTTTGTGGCGGACTCTTCCTTGCATCCCTAGCGATGCTTTCCTTCATTCCTGCCATGCAGGCTGCCCTTCATGAGCCTGAAACCATCGGCCTTAATGAGCATTTGACCAATGTTCAGTTTGAACGAACACCGTGGTTGTCTGAGTCGAATGGGGGCCGGTGGGGGCGGTATGGTTGGTATCTGGGTTCCAAGGAGCATGGAAGCCTTCGTATTCGGTTGCCATTTTCACAGGCTGGTGTGCTTAAGCTTCGTTTTTGGGCTCACAGTGCAGGTGCTCTTGTAATCAACGTTACTGATGAGACCAAAACCCACGAGATCCCCAGCGCTCAACTTGACAGTAGGATTATTCGTGTTGCCGTTAACGGACCGAGTGAAATAGTCGTTACGGCCTCAAGCGAGTTATTGGAAGAACAATTGGTTTTGGACCGCTTTGCGGTTGCATGGTCGGAAGTTGGCAATCAACTCCCATCTCTCATGCCACTGGTATTTGGGATTGTGCTATGTATCGGAGGATGGTTGGTTATTGCACGGCGATATTCAACATACAGTTGGCAGCAGTGGGCCGGGGGCATAGCCATTTTGGTGGCTACGGTTGCTGGAGTTGGTGAGCGCTGGGAGGCTCTTGATATGGCGCGTGGATTTCCCGTAGATCCAGATGTTGTGAGTTATATGGCTTATGCGAGGAGTTTCGATTGGTTCTCACAGAACCACGGGTTCTATTCAGGAACATTCGGTGAGCGAGAGCCGTTATATGTGGCTGGATTAGATGTGTGGTTCCGCCTGTGGGGTGATACCTTTCCCGCGATCAGATTGCTTACAGTGGTGGCGTCTATTTTACTGGTGTCTGCAAGTGGACTATTTATTTGGCAGATAAGTGAGAGTGCGATATTAGGCGGCCTCGCGGCCTGTATTGTCGCGGTTAATCCGGTATGGGTAGAAGAGTCGGTTCGTGGCCTTCGTCTTGAAGTGCTCTCCCTGCTTCTAATCTGCTCTATTAGTCTATGGATCAATGCGCGAGGTTGGGTGGGTGCTGTTGTGCTCGGTTGTACCATTGGTGCTCTGGGTTTAGTCCAAACACCGATCCTGACGATCATGTTGGGCGCCTGTTGGTGTGGTTGGGGTGTAGCATCGTGGATCGGGCGTCGTCAAAGTACGAACTTCACGTTTCAACATTGGCGATGGCCTCATCTTGTCCTTGTGTCTATCGTGGCAATTGCTCTCTATGCCCCCCATCTGTATGGGCTCTACATCGTATATGGCGATCCTGCTCAGCCATCGAAAGGGTACGCGCGGTGGAATGCCAACTTTGAATTCCCAGAGCGGATAGGTACTCCGGGCTTCCCTGCGGCTGAAGACTTTGCGAAAAATCCTTATGCTGGCCCACCTCTGACCTATAGGGAGTATCTTTTCGGTCTTCATTCAATACCTACTTTGATCAAGGGGCAGATAAAAGGATGGCTCGAATCGACCGCCTACATGAGCACATCGTTGGCTCCACAGGTGAAAGACCTGATCTTCCTGTACCAAGCAAGTGGGACCAAGGCCGTTATGGCGCATGTGACATTGGCAGCCATTGTGGTGTTCATAATCTCTCTTGGGCTGACCGCAATAGGGTGGTTCGATTTGTGGAGATATCCGCAGTATTGCTGGGTTCCGTTTCTATCGCTTTGGGGTACCTGGTATGTTGCCTACTTGTATAGTGTGCGCCTTGTCGAACCGTTCAGGCATACAGGTCACGTGTATCCGCTGCTGCTTTTCTGTCTGTTATGGGGAGGTTTTCAAGTTTATCAGAGGCTGCGGGTGTTGTTCATAGACGGTGGTGGAATTCCTTTGGCTGCGCTGGTTGCGAACCCGGTAAATCGAAAGTCAGCTAGAGCGCTTCAATCAGGGAATCCTCGCCCTGAATGATCCGAATTGTCCATGTGATTTCCGATCTCGACACCGGCGGCGCCGAAGTGATGCTGGCCAAGTTGGTGAGAGCGATGGACCGCGATCGATTCTCCAATACCGTCATCTCGCTGACTGACAGAGGTCAGCTAAGCGAACAGATTGAATCATCGGGAGTCGCAGTCCACACATTAGGGATGAAACGTGGGCGACCTGATATTTTGGCGCTACCTCGGTTGATCCGATTGTTGAGGGCGCTCAACCCGACCATCGTGCAGAGTTGGCTCTATCATGCCGATCTGCTCAGTACTGTAGCGGTGAAGTTTTCCGGTTCACCTGTCTTGGCCTGGAATGTGCGCTGCTCGGATATGGATCTGACGCACTACCCTCCGCTCACTCGATGGGTACAACGGATACTTGCGCGGTGGTCCGCGACTCCCGCCGCCGTGATTGTGAATAGTGAAGCTGGAAAGCAGCAACATCAACGGTTAGGGTATTGTCCTCGGCGTTGGGATGTCATCCCTAACGGGTTCGATACACAACGTTTCCATCCAGATTCGAGCGTAGGGTTGTCTCTTCGGAAGGAATGGCAGGTGCCTGACGATGCAGTCATCGTTGCGCACGTGGCACGTGTCGACCCGATGAAAGATCACCCCACATTTCTTAATGCGGCTCAAGAGGTAAGCAAGGCCAGACAGAATGCGCGCTTTGTCTTAGTCGGCAAGGACACAGAGACGCTGGCGCCTGCTGTTGCTGCAAGAGGTTTGACTGACCGGGTTCGCCTATTGGGGTATCGGAGCGATATTGAGCGCCTACTTTCTGGCGTGGATGTGTTGTGCCTTAGTTCTGTTGGAGAAGGGTTTCCCAACGTGCTAGGTGAGGCGATGGCCTGTGGAGTTCCCTGTGTCTCGACGGACGTTGGTGATGCGCGCAGCATTGTTGCTGATACGGGATTGATCGTTCCTGTGCGTGATCCGGTGTCACTGGCCCATGCCATCATTGAAATGATTGACCTGGGGCCTGTAGGGCGTGAACGTCTAGGATTCGCAGCGCGGGCACGGATTGAATTAGAGTATTCCCTGCCAAGAATAGTTGATCGATATACCGCGTTCTATTCGAACCTCAGTTCCAATGATTCATCGGCCCGTTGAGGGGATCGGTGTGTCGCATCATTTTCATCTTTAGATTAGGAGTCGATACACCAACGAATGTGCGGGATTGCTGGGATCATGGGTCAGCCTACTACTGAATTAACGCCTAGTGTTCGGAGCATGGTGGCATCTATTCGTTACCGTGGTCCTGACGACTCCGGTGTCTGGTGTGATGAACGAGTAGGGGTTGGCCTCGGTCACGCACGGCTATCTATCTTGGATTTGTCGCCAGAGGGGCATCAACCGATGGTGTCGGTCTCTGGCCGATATGTGATCGTGTTCAATGGTGAGATATACAACCACCAGGAATTGCGGCGGGAGTTGGGCGATTCCCCTCACCCTCAGACCCTCGCTCAGGGGGAGAATGGAACCAGGCACTGGCGTGGGCATTCAGACACCGAGACCCTATTAGCCAGCGTTGAGGTCTGGGGTATTGAAGCCACACTGAAGAAGTCCGTTGGGATGTTTGCCATTGCCCTGTGGGATCGGGCGGAGCGGGTGTTGACCCTAGCGCGGGATCGCATGGGTGAGAAACCGCTTTACTATGGATGGCAGGGAAATACGTTTCTCTTTGGCTCCGAGTTAAAGGCGTTGAAGGCGCATCCGGCGTTTCAGGGTGAGATCGATCGCGGCTCGCTGGCACTCTTGCTCAGACACAACTACATTCCGGCGCCGTATTCGATTTACAAGGGAATCCGTAAGTTGCCGCCGGGGACATACCTGAATTTTGCGATGGGCAAAAGGGAAGGCGAGCTTGTGCATTACTGGTCGGTGGGCGAGGTAGCCAAGCTTGGCCAGGCGCAGCCATTTGCCGGTAGTGAACCGGAGGCCATTAAGACATTGGAAGAGCATTTACTCGGGTCGATTGGCTTGCAGATGGTTGCCGATGTGCCGTTGGGCGCATTCCTCTCTGGCGGGGTTGATTCCTCCACCGTGGTGGCCTTGATGCAAGCGCAGTCAAGCCGCCCGGTCAAAACCTTCACTATTGGGTTCCATGAGGAAGGTTATGACGAGGCGCAGCACGCCAAGTCGGTGGCACGGCATTTGGGGACAGAGCACACAGAGCTGTATGTCAGGCCGAAAGAGGCAATCGACCTTATCCCCCGCTTGCCAGTGCTATACGACGAGCCGTTTTCTGACTCGTCACAAATTCCGACTTTTTTGGTCAGCGAACTGGCTCGTCGGCATGTAACTGTGAGCCTCTCCGGCGATGGCGGTGATGAATTATTCGGCGGTTACAACCGCTATTTCTGGACCACAAACATCTGGCGACGTATCGGGTGGGTTCCACAACCCCTGCGCGCGGCCTTGGCGGGGGCTCTCACGGCGCTCCCGCCTTCTGTATGGGATGGTGTGTTCAGGGGGCTTGCCCGTTTCCTGCCTGCTCGCTGGCGTTATGCGAACCCCGGGGATAAATTACACAAGGTCGCAGAGGTTCTTGCGGTGAGGACTCCGGAGGAAATCTATCTGGATTTGGTGTCGCACTGGAAGCAACCGACCGAGGTGGTGCGCGGTACGCATGAGCCTCCCACGGTGTTGACCGATGCGGGGCAATGGGCAGATCTGGCAGATTTCGAGCAGCGCATGATGTACCTGGATCAGATGACCTACTTACCCGGCGACATCCTCACAAAAGTGGATCGCGCAGCGATGGCTGTCTCGCTGGAAACGCGTGTGCCCTTATTAGATCATCGAGTGGTGGAGTTTGCTTGGTCTCTCCCTTTATCCATGAAGATTCATGACGGTCAAGGGAAATGGCTATTGCGCCAAGTGCTCAATGGCTATGTGCCGAAGGAGCTGATGGAGCGGCCCAAGATGGGTTTTGGGGTGCCCATCGATGTGTGGCTGCGTGGGCCTCTGAAGGACTGGGCAGAGGAGTTGTTAGATGAGGCAAGGCTGCAACGCGAAGGCTACTTTGACCCTTATCCGATTCGAAGGAAATGGGCGGAGCATCTATCTGGTGGACGCAATTGGTCCTATTACTTGTGGGATGTCTTGATGTTTCAGGCCTGGCTTGAACGTGAATGAGCACTCGCCCCCGTTTACTGCTTCTGATCACTGAAGATTGGTATTTCTGGTCCCACCGCCTCGATGTCGCTCGTGCTGCACGGGATACGGGATTCGATGTCATGATTGCGACCAGGGTGACCGACCATGGTGAACGAATTCAGCGTGAAGGGTTCACGCTTTTCCCGATCAGCCTGGTTCGCCAGAGCAGAAATCCTTTCGTAGAACTTGCTGCGGTTCTGGAATTGGTCAGGCTGTATCGTCGTGAGCGGCCTGCGATTGTCCACCATGTGGCGTTGAAACCGATCCTGTATGGATCGCTGGCTGCATGGATTTCCGGAGTTCCGGTGGTCGTCAATGCCTTCGCAGGGCTTGGATACGCCTTCACCGATGAGACGAGGCGAAAGTCTATGGCGCATACGTTTCTTTGCAGAGCGCTTTCGACTCTATTGCGGTTGAGTAAGTCGGTCGTCATTTTCCAGAACAAGGACGATCGGGGGTTACTCTTGGAAGAGGGCGTGGTTGAGATTCAACAGACCAGGATTATTCCCGGCTCCGGAGTCGATACGAAGCGCTTCGATGTCCGCCCATCGGCTGAAGACTGTCCCATTGTCATGCTCGCATCCCGGATGTTGTGGGACAAGGGGGTCGGTGAGTTTGTCGAGGCATCCCGGCGTCTCAAGCAGAACGGGCTGGCGGCCCGTTTTGTGCTCGTTGGGCGGTGCGATGAGCACAACCCCGCTGCCATTGAACCGGCTCAGCTCCGCCGATGGGTTGAGGACGGTGTGGTTGAATGGTGGGAACATCGTGACGAGATGTCTCAGACGCTCGCTTCCGCGACCATCGTCGTGTTGCCGTCCTATCGGGAAGGGCTCCCCAAGGTGTTGTTGGAGGCGGCTGCTTGTGGAAAACCGCTGATTGCCACGGACGTTCCCGGATGTCGCGATATTGTCACGCACGGAGTCAACGGTCTCTTGGTACCGGCTCGCGACTCAAGCGCGCTGGCCGCTGCGATCGATTCGTTGCTCGGTGACTCTTCGCTCAGAGCGGCAATGGGAGTAGCGGGCCGCGAGGCGGTCACTCGTATGTTTTCCGTGGAGAAGGTGGCGGGTCAAGTCGTCGCTCTCTATCGAGAGCTTCTCGCGAGGCCGAAGCATGGACAACAGCCGACGGGATCTGCATGACCTCTGTGCTCGTGACCGGGGCGAACGGTTTTCTCGGCAGCGCCTTGGTGAACGACCTTCTCGAATCGGGCTATGACGTTCGCGCGCTCGTCCGGAATCCTGCGCTTCCGTCCTATCGTAAGGCGCTTGAAGTTATCGTCGGAGATATTCGTGATCCACAATGCACGAAGCAAGCCTCTGCCGGATGCGACACGATTGTGCATCTTGCAGGACAAGCGCATGCGCTGGATGACGATCATGTCAGTGACCAGGATTATCAGTCCATCAATGTCGATGGGACGAAACATCTCTTGGACGGCGCGGTGGCAGGCGGCGTTCGAACATTCATCTTTGCGAGCTCGGTGAAGGTGTTCGGTGAAACAACCATAGGCGCAGTCGATGAGTCAGAACCACCCGCCCCCCAATCTCCTTATGCGCAATCAAAATGGATGGCGGAGCAGCTCGTCGCGTCCTATGGGAAGGGGAGCCTTTCCACTCTCTCGCTTCGCCTTCCCCTTGTCTATGGTCCGACTGAGAAGGGCAATCTTTATCGCATGATCGCGGCGATCGATCGGGGGAAATTTCCCCCGCTTCCTCATGTCCAAGCTGTTCGGAGCATGTTGCACGTAAAGAACTTTGTGCTCGCGGTTCGTGCAGTCTTGCAGTCGGCCAGGTTTCTCAAGCCCATGTATGTGGTCACGGACGCCAAGCCCTATTCCATTACAGAGGTGTACGATCTCCTGCGAAAGGGGTTGGGCCTGCCACCGCCCTTTTCGCGAGTGCCTTTATGGGCACTCACAGCAGGAGGACAATGTGGAGATATTGTGCAGGCTCTCTTCGGAACAACAGCGCCTCTTTCTTCCGCCACATTGGAAAAGCTGATCGGACAGGCCTGGTATAGTCCAGAATCGTTGATCCGTGACATGGGCTATCAGCCTCGCTATACGTTCGAAGATGCTGTCCCGGAACTCATCCGGCATTATCGGAGCTCACAATCGTGATGTGGCTCCTGCTCGCCGGCGGGGTTGCGGCGCTTTCCTGGTGGATCACTGGTCTGTTAGTAAGCAAGGCGTCGTTGCTTCGTTCGATCGATCACCCGAATGAACGATCTCTGCACAGCAAGCCGACGCCACGGTCAGGAGGAGTGGCAATTCTTGCCGGCATTCTGGTTGGATTGGGGGTTGCGGCACTTGGTCTTGCGGTCGCGCCACCCTCGACGAGGTTTTTGCCGAACGGTTTCGCGTCAGCCAGTGTTTGGATCGTCGGCTCAATTGCCCTGGTCGCTACCGTCTCTTTTCTTGATGACAGAAGAGGGCTTCCCGTCGGTCTTCGCTTTGCGGTGCAGGCGATCGCTGCCGGTATTGTGGTGTGGGGGGCCGGATTGACTCTTCCATCCATCCCAATCCCTGGCATCACGACCATCGAGCTTGGTTGGTTTGCCGCGCCGCTGTCGCTGTTGTTCTTGCTGTGGATGACCAATCTGTACAACTTCATGGACGGCATGGATGGTTTTGCCGGCGGAATGACCGTTCTGGGATTTGGATTTCTCGCGTATTTTGGTTGGAGAGCGGAACATCCTTTCATGCTCTTGGCGGCCACTCTCGTATCCATGAGCGCGCTCGGGTTCCTGGTTCACAATTTTCCTCCTGCCCGCATCTTCATGGGCGATGTCGGCAGCATCCCGTTGGGTTTCACAAGCGGCGCGCTCATGCTTGTCGGTCTGCGAGATGGACTGTTTGACCTCTGGGTTCCGATGATGATTTTCTCGCCATTTATCCTGGACGCAACTGTCACCGTACTTCGTCGCGCATGGCAACGACAGAAGATATGGCAAGCCCACCGTGACCATTATTATCAGCGGTTGGTGTTGCTCGGATGGGGCCATCGGAAGACCGTGCTTGTCGAGTATGGCCTGATGGCGCTTTGTGGTCTGTTGGCCTGGGGATATCAGATGGGCGATGACCATGCCCGGCTGGCAATCCTCGGTTTCTGGGGGTTCGTAATGGCATCGTCGATGTTGGCGGTCCATCTGGCAGAGCGTATGGCGGCTCGGCTCGAATCACATGGTTGAGTCCTGACTAACTGGTTGATCTGGTTTGTTTTGTTTATTTGGTTCATCTGGTTAGTTTCGTTGAACCAAACAAACGAGACAAACCAAACAAACCAAATGAACAGATGAGGGATCTCCTATGACTTTGCATGCCTCTGCTGACGATAGGGTATTGCCCGTTGACGGTATTCTTATCATCAACCCGCGAGACTTCATTGAGCGTCGAGAGAATATTGAGCGGCAGCTTCGGTCGCTGGGGTTGGCGTATGAATTCATTCATACCTACGACGCGTGCGATCTCGATCCTACGACGGTTCATCGGCACTTCACGGTTCCGTACCCCAATCTTGGCAACCAATCCTGCGCGATGAAACACCTTGCAGCCCTGCGGCTTGTGGTGGAACGGCAGTGGCCACGGGCTTTGATCCTGGAAGATGATGTCATTCTGGCTCCGGACTTCGTTCAAGGGGTCCGCGATGCGATCACCGAATCATCGGCCATCAGGCATCCTCATGTGCTGTACATCGGGAGCGGTGGAAACTTTTACACGCCCCAAAGTATGCGGGTACCAGGACAACGGCTGTACAGAGCTCCCAAGGGGCGATTTACGGATTCCTATATTCTGGGGGCAGATACCGCAAAGCTTCGGGTGGAATGGATGGAGCAGCATGGGATAGCAGGGGCGATCGACTGTCATTTCGATGCCAGTGATCCCAAGTTGGGCATCGAGTGGTATTGGCTTGAAGATCCGGTGGTCGAACAGGGCAGCAAGAACGGGACATTTCAGTCGGCGATTCAATCTGCGCCGCCAAATGGTATCCAACGCGTCAAATTTTGGTGGGAAAAGATTCGCCGCAAGTATATTTATCAGCTGTGGCGTTAGAAGGGCGACCGTTTGTTTACCGATCATTTCAAGAGTGCCTGGGTTGACAAGTCGGCCATGTGGATTAATGTGGCCCGCGTATCAGCAATTATTGCCGGCATTGGCATTCTTTACTCACCGACCGTAGCGAGTGTGGCGCTGGTCGCCACCTATGTGGCATTTCTGGCGAGCGGTCAAGTGGTTGTTCGTTTCAGGCAGGTGTTCGGGCGTCCCTCAGTCTATTGGGCGGCGATATTTCTCGCGGTTGTGTTGATCGGGATGACCTATGCGTCGGTTCCCTGGTCCGATCGAGGGACTGACCTGCTCAAATGGCGAACCATCTTGTGGTTCGTTGTGCTGTTGTCGATTTTCGACGATGAACGGTGGAAAACGCGGTTGCTGGTTATGTTTATCGTGGGGACAGCTGTGGGCTTGGTGATATCTTTCGTGGCGGCTGCCGGTTGGGTTACTCTATTGCGTGGTCCTGGTGCACTCTTGCGGAATTCTGCGACGCAGAGTATGGGTTTTGCGGTTGCGGCGTTGCTCTGTTTGTGGATGTTCTTGGAGAAATCGCTTCAGGGACACATGCGTTGGATCGTCCCGGTCCTCGGGCTGCTCTATGTGGCCAATATCGCCTTTTATTACAAGTGGCCGCAGTGGGTACGTCATCTTGGGGATTGGTTGCGCGGTGCTCCTCCTATGGAAAGCCGCACCCTTGCGGCAACTCGCGGTTGTGTTAGGGCTTTCTATCATGGCGATACTTGCATTCTCCTTGTCCTCACGAATGCAAGACTATATCGCTCTTGGGGTGGACCAATGGGTACAGGAACCTGAATCGGCCACTCTCACCAACATGGCCAGTCGACGGGTGTACTATCAGAACACGGTAGAGATTCTTCAAGACCATTGGCTGATTGGGATTGGCACTGGCGGTTTCAAACAGGCCTATACCGAACAGGTCACCCGCAAGTATGACCCTTCCAATTGGCGAGCTGAGCCAATCGGTGATCCACACAATCAGTATTTGGCGGTGCTTACACAGCACGGGATCGGAGGGCTGGCGGTGTTTCTAGTCTGGATCGTTGCCATTGCCAGAGATATGCGCGGGCTGCCGAAGTATCGTAAGTTGGCGCTGGGACTTCTTTTCGGATGGTGTGTGACGAGTTTGTTCAGCTCTCACTTTAGGACATTTGCAGAGGGGCACCTGCTCACGACATTTCTCGGCGTCCTCTTGTCGGCGCCGGGGATGAACGATCACAGCGAGGTTGTTTCCAGTCCGCGGGACGAGGCATGAGACAAATCGTATCCAAGATGTTTCATTCGTTCGCCGGGCGATACGGGCAATTTTTGCTCGATCATCGGTCCATCCTTGTGGTCTGCACACAGCTTGGGCTGATTGCGGCGGCGAATGTGTCAGCCTTTGCCCTCCGATTCGAAGGAGACATTCCTTCCGATTATGTACGACTGTTCCTCTGGGGCCTGCCCGTTGTCTTGGCAACCTATGGGATTGGTCTTGTCGCATTTGGCATTCAGCGCGGGCTCTGGCGCTATGTCGGTCTTCATGATTTAGGCCGTATCCTCTGGGCCTCCGTTGTCAGTTCCTTAGTGTTCTACGGTGTGCTGCATGGTCTCCTTGGGTGGGTGGCCTATCCCCGTTCGGTGATTATTCTGACTGGCGTGCTCAGTGGACTCTTTCTCGCCGGCATCAGGCTGGTGGTCCGCTGGTTCCGTGAGTGGCTTCACGTCGTGGACCCTGCAGCGCGAAGAGTGTTGGTGGTTGGGGCAGGCAATGCCGGTGAGTTGTTGGTCAGGGATATGCTGAGCGATGCGAGCGCTCTCTACCGGCCGGTCGGGCTGGTGGACGACGACCCGATCAAGCGGAAGATGAAGATCCACGGAGTTCCCGTCGTGGGGGCTATCGCAGATATCACGAGTCTGGCGCGAAGCCTCGTTGCACATGAAATTATTGTGGCGATTCCTTCTGCGTCAACGTCGTTGAAGCAGCGAATTCTTGCTGCCTCTGAAGGGTGCAAGGTTCCCATCAAGACCCTGCCGAGCGTGAAACAGCTGCTGGCGAATCCGGCGGCGCTGAGACAGGTCAGGCCGATGAGCCTGGAGGATCTTCTGCAACGTGAACCGATCCAGATGGATCGGCAGGAGTTGTATCCGTTGCTTGAAGGGAAGCGGGTGCTTGTGACCGGCGCCGGGGGATCGATCGGGTCTGAGCTCTGTCGGCAGATCGCCCGATACCACCCGGCCACGTTGATCCTCTTTGAGCGGTATGAGAATGGGCTGTTTGCCTTAGACCTTGAACTACGGGCGCTGTATCCAAAGCTCACGATCATCCCGGCCATTGGAGATGTGACGGTTCATGAGCGAGTGACAGAGGTGTTACAGCAGACGGACCCGGACCTTGTCTTTCATGCTGCCGCGCACAAACATGTGCCGCTCATGGAATTGAACCCGAAAGAGGCCGTTCGCAATAACGTGCTGGGTACGAAGACTGTGGCGGAGGCGTCGTTGGCGAGGGGGGTCGATCGCTTTGTGCTGATTTCCACCGACAAGGCCGTGAATCCCACCAGTGTCATGGGCGCTACGAAACGGGTGGCCGAAGACCTGATGCAGAGCCTGAATTGTAGAGGACGGACGAAATTTACAGTGGTCAGATTCGGGAACGTGTTGGGCAGCAACGGCAGCGTCGTTCCGTTTTTCGCCGACCAGATTCGAAGGGGAGGGCCGGTGACGGTGACCCATCCGGAAATCAAACGGTTTTTCATGACGATTCCGGAGGCGGTGCAATTGGTGTTGCAGGCTAGCCTCTTGGGGCAGGGCGGCGAAGTGTTCGTGCTGGATATGGGAGAGCAGGTCAAAGTGGTCGACCTGGCCAGGAATATGATTGTCCTATCCGGTCTTGTGCCGGACCAGGATATTCAGATCCAGTACTGCGGCTTGCGCCCGGGAGAAAAACTTTTCGAAGAACTCTTTGAAGAGGCGGAACAAGTCGAACCGACGCCGCATGCAAAGATCCGGCGTGCCATCAGCGCGTCAGCGATTCAATCGGATCGCCTCGAACGAGCGATCGCGCATCTTGAGGCTGCGGTGAGTCATGGCGATGACGATGAACTGATTCGCCGGCTCAACGAGGCTGTCCCAAGCTATACGCCGATGTCGCCCCGCAATATTGAGCATATTCATTCTCCTTCGCCGAATACCCTGTAGCTTCCGGCCTTCGCAGCCGAAGCGACTGCTTCGGCGGAGTAGGCCGCTATGGGGATGAAGGCGGGGAGAGCCCTCTGTAGCCTTGGCGAAGGAGGGTAGTGGCTTCGGAGAATTCCGCAAGATACCCCGCAGCTTCCGGCCTTCGTAGCCGAAGTGGCTACTTCGGCGGAGTAGGCTGCTGCGGGGAGCTTCATTGAGTGATTGCCACAAGCTGGTTTTTCTTGTTTATTTGGTTTGTTTAGTTTATTTGGTTGAAGGAAACTAACCAAAGAAACCAAATCAACCAGATGAACCAAACAAACATGTTTCGTCGGATAAGAGGAGTGTCTAGAAGATGAGAGGCGTCGTTCTGGCCGGCGGACTCGGTAGCAGGTTGCTCCCGCTCACCAAAGTTACCAATAAACATTTGCTGCCGATCTACGATCGGCCCATGATTTATTATCCCATTCAGGCTTTGGCCAATGCCGGGGTTGACGAGATTATGCTGGTTACGGGAGGCAACAGCGCGGGAGATTTTCTGAGATTGCTGGGCAATGGGAAAGACTTCGGCCTGAAGCGGCTCAATTATTCCTACCAAGAAGGGGAGGGCGGCATTGCCGACGCCCTGCGATTGGNNGCGAAGATCCTCTTGAAGGAGGTCAAGAACCCGCAACGGTTCGGGGTGCCTATCCTTGAGGGGAATCGCGTCGTAAAGATTGAAGAGAAGCCGGCGAATCCCCGATCGTCCTATGCGGTCACAGGCATGTATTTTTATGATGCGAACGTATTCGACATCATCAAGACCCTTAAGCCATCAGGCCGTGGCGAACTTGAAATTACCGACGTGAACAACGCGTATATCGCAGATGGAACACTGACCTGGGATATTTTAGAGGGGTGGTGGACCGACGCAGGGACGATTGAATCCCTCCACCTGGCCAGTCAGCTAGTGGCGAAAACCGGCGCGAATAAGATGGGGGTATAGAGGGGTAGCGGGGTAAAGGGGTAGAGGAGGGGGTAAAGGGATACGGGGGTAAACGGGGTAGAGGGGGGTAGAAGAGGGGTAAGGGGATAGGGATAGCGGGGTAAAGGGGTAGGGATAGGATGCATTGGAAGGAGCTTGAAGTCTGGAAGAAAGCACATGCGTTGGTGCTCGCGACATACAGGATTACCAGGTCATTCCCAGAAGAAGAGAAGTTCCGATTAACGAATCAGTTCTGCCGGGCGTCGGCTTCAGTCCCTGCGAACATTGTGGAAGGGAACGCGCGGCAGTCAACGAAGGAATACATTCAGTTCCTATGTATAGCAAGAGGTTCGTTGGAGGAGGCGCGTTATTATGCCATCCTCGCCAAGGATTTGGAGTATCTGACCCAAACGGACTATGACAAATTCGAATCTGAGAGTGAATCCGTCAGCCGCATGCTGAACGCACTCGTGAACGTATTAAGGAAGCGGGGGAAGGTCAGAAGAGAGGGGTAAAGGGATAAGGGGGGCAGGGGGGTATTGGGAAGGGGATACTGGGGTAACGGGATGATCCAGGGAAGCAGTGATAGGAAAAGGTAATCTGAGCATGGACATGGTGCAACGCTACAGCTATTCCGTTATCCGGTTAACCCCATATCCCGTCTCATGCCCTGTTTTCATTGTCCGATTACCCCTCTACCCCGTTTATCCCGCTACCCCTCAACTTCCGTTACCCCCCTATCCCATGTCTTACTCTACCCCTATTATCCCGTTATCCCTCTACCCCGGGCCGTACCCTGCCCCCCTGCCCCATTACCCCGCTACCCCCAAGGATTCACGATGCGAATCCTTGTGACCGGAGGCGCTGGATTCATCGGGTCGCATCTCGTACGCCGCCTGGTTGTTGAAAGCGGCCATGAGGTGGTGAATCTCGATGCGCTGAAATATTCCGGCAATCGCGCCAATCTCAAGGCGATCGAGACGCATGCCCGGCATACATTTGTGCATGGGGATATTGGAGATCAGCCCTTGGTCGAACGTCTCATTCGTGAGCATCGGATCGAGGGGATAATCAATGCTGCGGCTGAGACTCACGTGGATCGTTCGATTCTCGATCCGGGAGCCTTTGCACGGACCGATGTGGTGGGAACAGGCGTGCTGCTTGAAGAAGCCCGTCGGGCCGGTTTGCAGCGATTTCTGCAAGTCAGCACGGACGAAGTCTACGGCAGCGTCGAGACCGGGATGTCGATTGAGAGCGATTGCCTGGCCCCGCGGAGTCCCTATTCTGCCAGTAAAGCCGGTGGCGATCTCTTAGCCCTCAGCTACTGGACGACCTATCGGTTTCCCGTGATGGTGACTCGCGGCAGCAATACCTATGGGCCGAATCAATATCCGGAGAAATTCGTCCCGCTGTTCGTGACCAATGCGATCGACAGCCAGCCCCTCCCGCTCTATGGGGATGGACGTCAATGCCGCGATTGGCTGGCGGTGCAGGACCATTGTGCGGCGATCGAGCATGTATTTCTTCGAGGTGAGCCGGGGCAGATTTACAATGTCGGCGGGGGCAATGAACGGGAGAATATCACCGTGGCTGAACAGATTGTCGGCCAGCTGGGCAAATCCCGCGACCTCATTCGTTTGGTGCAGGATCGTCCGGGGCATGATCGACGTTACGCGGTGGATTGCAGCAAGTTGCGTCGATTGGGGTGGAGCCCTACCGTCCCGTTTGAAGAGGGACTGCGCGCGACCATTCAATGGTATCAGGAGCATGAGGACTGGTGGCGGACGATCAAGTCCGGCGAATTTCGCCAATACTATGAACAGCAGTATGGGAAGCGGCTCAAAGAAGGTTCGAAGTTCGAAGTTCGAAGTTGAGTTGTTTGTGAACCTCGAACCAGGAATCTTTGCGTCTTGTTAACGTCGAACATCGAACCGTGAACTTCGAACACTTATGCGAATTCTGATTACAGGCGCACAGGGGCAATTGGGTCATGCGCTTCAGCAGGCTCTCTCGGGAGAAGATCTAGTCCTGAAGGATCTGCCGGAGTTCGATCTTACTCGATCCGACAACGAATCCCAGATCGTGGCTGCGCGTCCCTCCGCCATCCTGCATGTCGGCGCCTATACGAATGTCGATGGGGCTGAGCGGGAGCCTGATCGCGCGATGCTGGTGAACGCTCAAGGTACCACCATGGTGGCTCGCGCTGCCGCAACGGTCAATGCAAGGCTGATCTATCTGTCGACGGATTATGTGTTCGATGGAACAAAATCGACTCCCTATCGTGAAGAAGATATGCCCCATCCCATCAATGTGTATGGTCAGTCCAAGCGTGAGGGGGAAATTGCCGCATTAGCTGGCTGTCCCAACACGCTGGTGGTTCGAACGGCTTGGCTCTATGGATATGCAGGAAATAATTTCGTGAAGACGATTATGCGGTTGGCTACTGAGAAGCCGTTTCTGGATGTGGTGGGAGATCAGCGAGGCTGTCCGACCAATGCGGATGATCTGGCTCTGGTCTTGAAAGATCTAGTTAAGACTGATCTGCGAGGAATCTGTCATGTAACGAATACCGGCGATTGCACGTGGCATGAATTCGCAGAGGCCATTGTCAATCGTATGGATCTTTC
>CXWL01012838.1_pt1 | contig 23458 bp, 17 predicted proteins | sample 590931 | NCBI WGS metagenome assembly CXWL01 (sample SAMEA3498368, study PRJEB10139) | groundwater metagenome | biome: water well; material: biofilm material | place: Germany | collected 2015-04-27
GGTTTGATCACCGCCGCCCTTGGAGTTATTCAAGCCCGATGACGACCGCGACCTCCAGCGACAAGAAATTCCACAACTTCATCGGCGGCGAATGGGTGCCTCCTTCGAGCGGCGACTACGCCCCCAACCGCAACCCCGCCAACACCGACGAAGTGCTTGGCCAATACCCAGTCTCGGCCAAGCAAGATGCGCTCGACGCCATCGCCGCCGCCAAGGCTGCTTTTCCCGCGTGGTCAGGAATGCCCGCCCCCGCCCGAGGCCGCATCTTATGGAAGGCGGTCGATTTGTTCCGCGCCCGTACCGATGACCTGGCACGCATGCTCTGCCGCGAAGAAGGCAAGACGTTCGCCGAGTCGAAGGGCGAAGTCGGCAAGGGCATCAACCTGCTCGAGTTCTATGCCGGCGAAGGCTTTCGCATCAGCGGCAAGACCCTGCCGTCGGAAATGAAGCAGACCTTCACCTATACGCTCCGCCAGCCGTTGGGCGTGGTGGCTCTGGTGACTCCGTGGAATTTTCCCTTCGCGATTCCGGTGTGGAAGAGCGCGCCCGCGTTGGTGATGGGGAACACCGTGGTGCTCAAGCCGGCGTCGAACACGCCCGGCACCGCGACGATGATCACCGAGCTGTTTCAAGAAGCCGGCGTACCCAAGGGCGTCTTCAACTTGGTCACTGGCCCCGGCGGGGCGATCGGCAACACCTTGGTCGATCACCCCGACGTGAAGGCCGTTTCGTTCACCGGGAGCAACAACGTCGGTCTGGCGCTCAACGAGCGCGCAGGCAAGCGGGGCATCAAGGTGCTGTGCGAGATGGGTGGCAAGAACCCGGTGGTAGTGATGGACGACGCCGATCTGGACTTGGCGATTACCGGCATTCTGCAGGGCGCTTATGGTTCCACCGGCCAGCGCTGCACCGCCACTTCGCGCGTCGTCGTGCAGAAGGGCGTCAAAGACAAGCTCACCGAGGCGTTGGTGGCGGGAGCGCAGAAAGTGCGCGTCGGCAACGGCATGGAATCGGGCATCGACATGGGCCCGGCGGTCGACGAGTCACAGCTGAAAACAGACTTGAGCTACATCGACATCGGCAAGTCAGAGGGCGCGAAGCTGCTCTGTGGTGGCGAGCGCATCACCGACGGCGCTTTTGCCAAGGGTTACTTCGTGCGGCCCGCGGTCTTCTCAGGCGTGAAAGTGGGCATGCGGCTGCACCAAGAAGAAGTCTTCGGGCCGGTCATTTCCATCGTCGAGGTGGGCGACTTTGAAGAAGCGGTGCACGCCGCGAACGCGGTGGAATTCGGCCTCTCGGCGTCCATCTACACGCGTGACGCGAACACCGCGATGAAGTTCGTGGAGCGCTCGGAAGTGGGCATGGTGCACGTCAACAACCCTACCGTGGGCGGCGAGGCACAATTGCCGTTCGGCGGGTGGAAGTCGACGGGGGTCGGCGGGCGCGAAATGGCGCAAGAAGGCGGCGAATTCTTCACCCAGTTGAAGACGGTGTTCTTCGATTACACCGGCGCGGCGCGCACTTCGAAGCTGTACTAACGCAAAAGGCCGGGGAAACCTTCCCGGCCTTCGCGATGAGCAATGAAATGTCTAATCTGTGACGTTTAGAGGCTGCTGATCAGCGCCGCCAGCACACTGGTGCGCGTCTGCGTCAAGCGGTACAAGCAACTCGAGCGGGCGGTGGCCGCGGTCGCGGTGCCCGCTTCGGCCTTCTCCATGAACTCGCAGTGCGAGGTGCGCGAGACCACCCAGTCGTATTGTGACTTCTTCAGCTGGTCGACGAGCGCGTCTTTCTTCGCCGCTTTGAGCTTGTCGGTAGCGATGGTGAGTTTTTCCTGCATCGAGATGGCCGACAGACTGGCTTCCCTGGTCCAGCAGGCACCGGCCTCAGCCGCGGGGACACCTTCGCAAGGCCCCGCCGCGGGAGCAGCCGCCGCGGCCGGCGGTGCAGCGAAGGCAGTGGATACCGAGACAAAAAGGCTCGATGCAACCAACAGACGAAGCTTCATGGTTTCCCCCTAAAAAATGACAAACGTTTGGGTTAAGCGACCGCCCGAAAAAGGCTAGGCAAAGCCAAGGGCGGGCCGAACTTACCGCAACGATGGAGCAAGGCCACAGAAACGACGCGATCGTCAGCGCTTGAAGAGAAACGGGGTTGAAAGTGGCCTTTCCCAGTTAGACAGCGCTCAAGAGCGCGGGTTCCCGCGTGTTTAAGGAGCATCGATGAAACGCGTAGCGATGTGGGCGGTGTTGAGCTTCACCTTCTTCAGCGGGTGCGCGCTCTTGCGCGACCTCTTGGCGGGCACGTTTCAACAGCCGCGCTTCAACTTCAAGCGGGTGGACCTCGCCAACATCTCGCTCGACAGCGTGACCTTGAACACCGTGTGGAGCCTTGAGAACCCGAACGCCATCGGCATCAGAATCGCCAAGGTCGACTACGCGCTCTTCATCGAGAACAAGCAGGTCGTGGCGGGGGCGCCTCCCTTGGGTCTCGAGCTGGCGGCCAATGGAACCACCGAGCTCATCTTTCCCGCCAACATCAAATTTCGCGACGTGGCCCCGGTGGTGGAAACGTTTCTCACCAAAGACACCGCGCACTATCGCGCCGAAGGCCATATCGGCTTCGACACACCCTTGGGTGTCATCAGCTTTCCCCTGGTGAAAGAGGGCGAGTTCGAAATTCCCAAGCCGCCCAAAATCGCGCTCGGCAACCCGCGCATCAGCCAGCTGAACCTGACCGGCGCCACGGTGGAATTTCCCATCAACATCACCAACCGCAACGGCTTTCCCTTGAAGCTGGGGCGGCTCTCAGGGCGTCTTTTCGTCGGCTCGCACAGCGTGGGCGAGGTCTCGGTGAGCGAAGTGGGTGAGCTCATCGCCAAAGGCAATCGCACCGTGAATGTGCCTCTGAACATCAACTTCTTGAGCGCGGGAAGTGCGATGGCGAGCGCGGCGGCGGGGCAACCGGCGCAGGTGCGCTTCGAGGGCCGGGTCGACGCCGGGGGGCAGCCTTTTCCCCTCTCGGTAGACCAGGTCTTGAACTTCGTGCGCTAAGGGCAACCAGACTCAGCACCTGAGACGTTGGGCATTGAGCAAAAGGCCATCTCTTGCTACCCATTCGAATCACATGTCCACGGTAGCCAGTGAAGACAAGGCGCTGTTGGTGGCGAGCAAGGCCTTTACGGTCGAGTCCGTTTCCAAGAGCTGGTTCTATGTCTGGAGCACCTTGTCGATTTTGGGGGCGTTGATCGCCGCGGCGGCGCTCTTACCGTGGTGGCCGGCGCGACTCGCGGTGGGGGTCATCGCCGGCCTCACCATCGTGCGCACCTTTTGCCTGTACCATGACTTTCAGCACGGAGCCCTGCTGCGCAATTCGAAACCCGCGCGTGCGATTTTCTGGCTCTACGGCGAGCTCGCGCTCACGCCTCCCACAGTGTGGCGCGAGACGCACAATTATCACCACGCGCACACCGCGAAGTTGATCGGCTCGCACATCGGCTCGTACCCGATGCTGACTCCGCGCATGTACGCCGGGCTGCCGGGGTGGAAGAAGTGGCTGTACCGCGCGGCGCGCCACCCGGTGAATGTCGCGGCGGCGCTGGTGACCGTGTTCGCCATCGGCATGTGTCTGCGCGCGTTCTTGCGTGCGCCGAAAGCACATTGGGACGGGTTGGTCTCGCTGTTGATGGTGGGGGCCTTGAGCGCGGCGTTAATTCTCACCGGGCATTCTGACGTGTGGCTCTACGCGTACGTGGTGCCGATGGCTGTCGCCACCGCGGCGGGCGCGTACCTCTTCTATGCGCAGCACAATTACCCCGCGGTGAAGGTGGCGCCGCGCGAGACGTGGCGCTTCGTCACCGCTGCCACCGAGTCATCGAGTTACATGAAGATGAGCCCCTTGATGCATTGGTTCACGGCCAACATCGGGTACCACCATGTGCATCACTTGAACGCGGCGATACCGTTCTACCGGTTGCCCGAAGCGATGGCGGCGCTGCCCGCGTTGCAGAACCCGGGGGTGACGAGCCTGAAACCCAGCGACATCGCGGCGTGCTTTCGGTTGAAGCTGTGGGAACCCGAGAAGAACACGATGGTCGGGTACGAAGCCGCTGACGAATTGACGAACGGCGGCTTACGGCCTTCGCAAGCGGCCTAAGTGGCTCGCTGCTGACACGGGTTCGCCGGAGCTCTCGTGTTGCTGCTTGGTTGCGCGCGGTGTGCCGCGAGGACGGCTCGATGTTCCGTTTTGAGGGTGGGAGCGCCGGGCCTCGGCCCTGCTGCTGATAATGGATCTTCAGACCTGTTACCTGGACGTCGCCTTCTTTGATTGCCGTGGCGACCAAGATGCTTGGCAGCGCGCGCCTTTCATGTTGGCTTCTCGGCCCACTTCACCCGAGGGACTCTCGCCCATGCTCGCGCCCGTATTCACCGCGACCGCTTCGCTATTTCTGGCGGCCACTGACATTCACGTCGCCCTGCCCGCCTTCACCGGCACCGGCGATGTCGGCGCGCAAAAGCTCACTTTCTTCGTCGAGTACCTGAGCGAGCAGTTGGTGAAGCAAGGCGGCATCACCGTCAGCACGCCGAGTCAGATTGCCGCGGTGCTGGGCATGGAACGTCAGCGCGAGCTCATGGGCTGTGGCGCCGACGGGGCTGCCAGCTGTCTCACCGAGCTCGCGGGCGCGCTGGGAGCCGAAGCGATGATTATCGGCACCGTGGCCCGCATCGGTGACGAGTTCGCGCTCTCGCTCAAAGCCATCGATGCCAAGACAGGCGCGGTGCTTTCCTCCGGTTCCACGCGGGCACGGCAAGAAGAGAAGCTCCTCGATTTCTTGTCGGTCTCGGTCGAGCTGATTCGCGCTGACTTGCGACTCAAACTGCGGGGCACCGCCGAAGCACGTTCGAAATTTGGCCCCCTGGTGTGGGCTCCGCTCGGCATCGGGCTCGGCAGTGGCGCGGGAAGTGCCGCGCTCTTTCTCATCGCCAAGGGACAAGAGACGCGGCTGCGCAACAACGAACCGCCGTTTCAGACCTACGGCGACGTGCAAGCAGCGAGCGGGCAAGGCCGCATGCTGCAGACGACGGGCGCGATTTTGAGCGGCATCGCGGCGACGGCAGTGGCCACCGCGGCGGTGATGTACTTCTTCGGCGACAAGCTCCTCGATGCTCCCAAGCCAGCACAGGTGACGCCATGAGGGCTTGGCTGGCGCTGCCGTTTTTGGCGTTGGGTTGCATCGACTTCGCCGACGCCGAAGCTGAATATTGCCGAGAGCACCCTGAGATCTGCGCAACGCAAGACGGCGGCAGCGGCGGAGGCTCGGGCGTAGGTGGCGGCACTGGAACCGGCGGGGGCATGACGGTCGATGCCGGCAACCCTCAATGCAATAACCAGCTCCTCGACACCGGTATCGCCGAAACCGACGTCGACTGCGGCGGAAATATCTGCGGGCCGTGCAGCGCTAACAAGCAGTGCCTACAAGACAGTGACTGCCAGACCACGTGGTGTCGAAATGACTTCTGCGCGCTGGTCAGTGGCGCGGGCGGCGAGCCCACGCCTGGGTGGATTCAGGTGGGAAAAATGCAGTCGATGGAAGTCACCGGAGAGAGCACGGGCCGGTACGGCGTATCGGTCACTCGCCGGGGCCCCGACATGTACATCATGGGCGGAACCGTGACGTTGCAGTCGGGAGGCATGTCGCAGCGGCCTTCACCAAGAACCTTCTCGATGCCCGCCGCTGTCGGCGCGATTCGGTCACCCCTGCTCGGCTTCAACCCAATGCCGAACATGGCCTTCGGCCGTGCCGGAGCCATGTCGACGTTCGGGCCCAACGGCCGTCTATACGTTTTCGGTGGAGCCACGGGGTTAGGCAGCCCCACCCGAAGTATCGAGTCCTTAAACCCCACGAACGACGCCGGCTGGTCGACCGAAACCGCCCAGCTGCCTTCGAATGCTTACGCTTTTGGGAACCTGCTCGACCTGCCAGACGGGGGCGTGCTCTTCTTGTCACCGGGCGCCGGGTTGCTCGCGTACAACTTCTCAACATTCGTCGATGCGGGGGTGCCTCCTCCCAGCTTCGCCTCGAGCGCGTTAGGCCCCAACGGCGACCTCTACCTGCTCGCGACCGACACCGCGAACCGCGAAGTTCAGCGGCTGGCCGCCGGCGGTTCGGNNCGTCGATGCCGGCGGCGCACCCAAACTCGAGCGCGATTTTCGCTCCCGACGGCAGGCTCTACGTCGCCGGAGGCGCGGGCCAAACAGTCGACGCCTACAGCCCGAATGGCGAATGGGCCCCCGTGGCTCCGATGCTCGACCAGCACGACAGCGCACAAGCGATAGTGGGCGAAGACGGCCGCATCTACGTTTTCTTTGGCTCTTCCAACACCTCGCTGAGCATGGACGGCTACAGCATCATCGTCGAAGCCTACGGCCCGGTGCTCGACACCTCGCCCCGGCAAGGCCCACGCGGCCTCACCACCAAAGTCGACGGCACCAACTTCGCCGCCAACGCTGACGTACACATCTACTGGGGCCACCCTGACGGCGGGCAGCTGCTCAAGGTCACCCGTTCCACCGACGGGGGCACCTTCACCCAAGTCTCCGTGAAAATTCCCGATGCGGGCAACGGCCCCATTACCGCCATCGACATGCGCGCCCGCTACCCCGCGTACATTCCATTCACTGTGCAGTAACCCACTGCGAGAGGCCCTTCGCATGACGCGAGTGATACCGGCATGATGAAGCCGCCGGAATACCCGTGAAGGATTTTGCAACAATGGGTTCCGGTTGCCGTACTCAGCGCAAGCTGCCGGTCAACGAGCTCTAAGTCGTCCTACGCCGCGTGCGCCGCAGGCTCATAAGGCAGACGAACCACCTTCTGCCGAAAGGCGAACACCGGCACCACGTCACCGCGGGTGATGAGGCCCACCACCTTGCAGCCTTCGAGCACCGGCACCGCGTACCTGTTTTGCTCGGCCAACAGCTCCGCCGCCTCGTTCACGGACGCATCGACTTCCACGCACACGCCTTCGCGCGCCATGATTTCTTCGACCGTGAAGCCGTTGACGATTTGGTCGTACTGCTGCTGATCATCTTCCGCCAGCGCGGGGCCGACCGCCGCCTGCACTTCGCGCTCTGAGAGTACTCCCAGCAAATTTTCGGGGGTGCCGACGAAGAGGTGGCTCACCCGCGAGGTGCGCATCAGCGTGATGGCGTCATCGAGGAGCATGTCGGGGGAAACCCAGCTCACCCACTGCGACATCACATCTTTCACCGTTGAACCGCTCATGTCGTGCGCTCCTTGAAGAGGTCTGCAAGCAGCTAAAGCAACGATTGCGCCATGGCTAAATGCGCGATTTGGCGAGGGGAACCCTGGGTCAGAAAAACCCTCCCTGGGTCAAAGCCAAACCCGTGCGATTCGCACCTACAGCGCGCGTTGGTAAAGCCGAAACGTCTTGATGTGCCGCGCTCCCACCGACTGCACCATGCGGTTGATGAGCTTGTCGTCTTCGGCCACCCAGCCCAATTCGCCGCTCACGTACCCCAGGCGCTGCGCTTCGTGAAAAGTCTCGTACGCAAGCAACGCATCAATACCCCGGCGACGGTAGCCGGGCTTGATACCGAAGAGCAGCACGCGCACCCGGTCGAGCTTGCGCGCCGCCCACAGCATCTTCGCCAGCCCAATCGGCAGCCCGAACTTCGACAGGTACCCCTTGGCTTCACGAAGCGCCAAATTGGTGTCAGGCACAGTGATGGAAAAGGCCACCGGCTCTCCCCGGGTCTCGGCGATGAGGCACAATTCAGGGCGGGCGACGACCAGCGGCTTCAGCCGAGCGACGGCGTGGTCAAACTCAGCATCGCTGATGGGAGCGAAGCCCCAGCCCGGCTTCAACATCGAATCGTAAATGGCCTTGATGCGGCGCACCTCGCCCTCGGTGTCGTCTAAGTCGACGCGGCGAATGCGCACCCGGCCGGTGGCTTTGATTCGTTCCGCCATGCGCGCGACTTTCTCGGGCAAGGGGTCTGACGCCAGGCGCTCGTAGCTGTAGAGGTCGTGGTAGGCGACGAAGCCGTTGGCCTCGAGGAGCCGCCCGTAGCCGCGCGGGTTATACGGCATCATCATCGAGGGCGGCCTATCGAACCCTTCCACCAGCATGCCGACGTCGTGGTGAAAGGCGAGGTTCAAGGGGCCAATCAACGTGCGCGGCCCTGTTTGCCGCACCCAATCAGCGGCGCGGTCGAGCAAGGTTGCGGCGACCGCCGGCTCGTTGATGGACTCGAAGAACCCGAAGAAGCCGACATTTGTATCGTGAAACGCGTTGTACCGCTCATCGTTGATGGCGGCGATGCGACCGACGACGCGGCCGTGGCGGCGGGCGAGAAACAGCGCCACCCGCGCGTGCTTGAAGAAGGGGTTCGCCGCCGGGTCTAAGAACTCGCGGCGCTCGGCGATGATGGGAGGCACGAAATGCGGGTCACCCGCATAGTGCTCGTTCTGAAACCGGGCGAAGACTTCACGGCCCGCGTCGGTGGTGACTTCTTCCAGAGTGACGTCGGGCGCATGCACGCTGCGCGAAGCCGTGGCCGGCGAGCTTGGAAAGCCCGCGGCGGGTTTGTTGCGAGCAGCGCGTTTTGAACCCGGCGAGAGTGCCGCCATCAGTTCGTCATCGGCGGTGCGGCGCCGGTGGGCTTCTCGTACACGCGGTACGTCTTGTACTTCTTGCAGCCAAAGAGCTCGGCGCAGCGGTTCACCATGTCGTTGTCTTCGAGCGTCCAGCTGATTTCGCCGCCCCACCAGCCAAGTTTTCGCGCATTGACGACGGTGTCGAGCATCAGAATCGCGTCGAGGCCGCGCTTACGAAAGCCCGGGCGGGTGCCCATGATGACGATGCGACCGCTCTTGATGCGGCTCTTCGCCCACAGCAACTTGGAAAGGCCGATGGGCAAGAACCCGAAGCTGGTGAGCCGACCATTGGCCGCTTTGAGCGCGAAGTTGATGTCGGGCAGCGTGAGCGAGAACGCGACAGGGAGTGTTTCACCTTTGACGTAGGCGAAGAGCGCGAGGCTGGGCTCGATAATCAACTTCAGGTCTTTGGCCATTTGATCGAACTCGCGGTCGGTCATCGGCACGAAGCCCCAGTTTTTTTCCCAGGCCTGATTGTAGACCTCTTTGATCATCTTCACCTCGTTGGTGAAGTCCTTCATGTTCGCCGAACGCACCACCACTCCTTCGCGCTGGCGAATTTTCTCGGCCACGCGGGCGATTTTCTCGGGCACCGGTTTACGAATGTCGATTTCCCAACCCCACAGGTCTTTCGCTTTCACGAACCCCGCCGCCTCGATGAGCTTGGGGTAGTACGAATGGTTGTACGGCATCATCACGCAGGGCGGCAGGTCGAGCCCGTCGACGAGCAAGCCGAACTCGTGGTTGCTGTTGAAGCTCGAAGGGCCAATCACCTGCGTCAGCCCGCGCGCGCGGCACCAGGCGGTGGCGGCCTCGAGCATCGTCTTCGCCACGCCGACATCATCGATGCACTCGAAGAAGCCGAAGCAGCCGGTGCGGGTGCCGTGAAACTCGTTGTAGCGGGGGTCTTCAATGGCGGCGATACGCCCCACGATTTGGCCCTGGCGGCGGGCGAGAAAATATTCGACGCGACCGTGATCAAACCACGGGTTCTTCTTGGGGTTGAGAAAGTCTTCGCGCTCCATCAGCAGCGGTGGCACGAACGTGGGGTGCCCTTTGTAGATGTCGTACTGGTACGCAATGAACGCCTTTTTTTCCTCAGGCGTGCGCACCGGCATCACCACCACGTCGGTGGGAGTAGCAATCACCGCGGGAGACTTGTTCACTTGCGAGTCAGGGCTCATGCAGCGCGGTTTATCGCACCCAGCCCGGCGCGCCGAGGGCCTTCAATGAGAGTCATGAGCAATTAATTGCTCAATGTGTCACATACTGTTTTAGTGAAAACAGGCCCTTACAGCATGCCATTGTCGCGGTACCACTGGGCAGCGTGGTGTACGCCTTGTTTCCATTTCACTTGGGGTTCCCACTTCAAGTCACGCCGGGTGTCGTGGCTGTCGCAGACCCAGTGGCGCTGCTTGAGCTCGTTCACTTTGTCGAGGGTGAGCATCACCGCGCTGTTGGTCAATTTGGCGAAGGCGGTATTCACTGCGGCGATGCTGGTGAGCAGAAAGAAAGGTACCGGCAGAGACACCAGCGCCTTCTTGCCCATCGCGTCTTCCATGTCGGTGAGCATTTGCCGCCACACGTACGACTCGCCGTCATCGACGAAGTAGGTATTGCCGCTGGGGACATCGAAGCTCTTGGCCGCTCGCACGCAGGCCGCGGCGCAATCGGGAGCATAGGTGACGCTCAACGTGTTCTGCCCGTCTCCCAGATAGGGGAGCAGCCCGCTCTTAATCGCCTTGAAGAACGAGAGCACTTCGCGGTCGCGGGGCCCATAAATCAGCGGTGGCCGAATGATGGTCACCGGCAGATTTTTCGCTTCGGAACGCACCAGCTCTTCGGCGGCCCACTTGCTGCGCGCGTAACCGGTCAGCGGAGCGGCGGGCGCATCTTTCGCCACCGGCTTGCCGTCGACTGACGAGCCCACCACCGTCAGGCTGGAGACGTAGACAAAGCGCTTCACCCCTGCCCGCTTGGCACTGGCCAGCACCATGGCGGTGCCCGCGGTATTGACCTCGTCGAACTCTTTTTGTGATCGCGCCTTCACCAGGCCCGCCGAATGAATGACCGCGTCGACGCCCTCCATCGCCTTCTCAAGAGAGTCGGCCGCCCCCACGTCACCCAGTGCAATCTCCACCCCACGCTGCCCTTCGAGATGGGCTTTGTTCGACGAGTGACGCACCAGGGCGCGAGCCTCATCTTTTTGAGCAATAACTTGCTCAACTATGTGCGAACCAAGGAATCCACTTGCGCCAGTTACGAGGATCTTCATCTACTTAACCTGTTGTTAATACGAGAAAATATTCCAAAAATCCCTCATTTACCTACCCTGAGTAACCACTCTCGTCGACCGGTCTACGCTGGGGTCTAAACCTTGACCCTGTGTACCACGGCATTTTATTCACTCCCCACTCGCCTCACCGCAGCGAAAGGCCCATTCGACCATGACTATCGCGTCTGAAGCTCGTCGGACAGTCACCCCTATCGACCACCCCAACCTCATCGCCGCCGTCGACGCGGGCAAGACCGAAACCACCCGGGGCTTCGCCTTCGTCTCGCGCGATGGGGCCGAAGAATTCTTCAGCTTCTCGCGCTTGCGTGAAGAAGCGATGAACCGGGCCGCGCATTTCCGCGCTTTAGGTCTGAAGCAAGGAGACCGCCTGGCGATGGTGTTGCCCGACGGCCAAGACTTCGTGCCCACTTTCTTAGGGGCCGTCTGGGCCGGCCTGGTACCCGTGCCGCTGTACCCGCCGTTGTCCTTGGGTAAGCTCGACGCGTACCTCGAGACGCTGGTGAACATCTGCAACAAGGCGGCACCCGCGTACCTGGTCACCAACGCGAAGCTCTCTCAAGTGCTGTGGTCGGGCGCCGCGCGCATCGCTTCGTTGCAAGGCGTGGTGGCGGCCGAAGACTTACGCAAACCGGCTCCCGCCCAAGCCTCGCGCGAAGCGGCAACCGTCACCCCAGACGACTTGTGCTTCTTGCAGTTCACCAGCGGCAGCACCTCGACTCCCAAGGGAGTGGAAGTGACCCACGGCTCGTTGCGCGCCAACGCCTGGGCCATCATGCGCGACGGGCTCAACACCGACAGCAGCGTCGACATGGGTGTGAGCTGGCTGCCGCTGTACCACGACATGGGCCTCATCGGCTTCGTGCTCTCGCCCCTCTTCCACAACGTGCAGGTGACGTTCATACCCACGATGGCCTTCGTGCGCGGCGCCAACATCTGGCTCGACACCATTCACAAGAAACGCGGCACCATCTCGTTCGCTCCCAACTTCGCCTACTCGCTGGCGGCCAAGCGCGCCAAGCCGGAACAACTGGTGAACTGGGACCTCTCGTGCATGCGCGCCTTCGGCTGCGGGGCAGAACCCATCAACCCGCACACGATGAAGAACTTCGTTGAGACCTTCGTGCCCGCCGGCTTGAAGGCAAGCGCGCTCTTGCCCTGCTACGGCATGGCCGAAGCGACGCTGGCGATTTCGTTCATCGCGCTCGACGAAGAGCTCACCACCGACAAGGTCGACGCGACTGCGTACCAAGAGAAGAAGCGCGCCGACCAAGCGACGCGCGACGCGGCGACGGTGGAATTCGTGAGCTGCGGCCGCACCTTTCCCCAGCATGACGTGGGTGCATTCGCCGAAGACGGTCAACGGCTGGCCGACCGTGCCGTGGGCGAGCTGTGGGTGAAGGGCCCTTCAGTCGCGCGCGGCTATTACCAAGACGAGGTGGCGACCCAAGCCGCCTTCGGCGGAGGTTGGTTGCGCACCGGAGACTTGGGTTACCTGGTCGACGGCAACGTCTTCATCACCGGCCGCAAGAAGGACCTGATCATCATCAACGGCCGCAACTACGACCCCCAACGCATCGAGTGGTTGGTCGACGAGATGCCTGAAGTGCGCCGCGGCAACACCGTCGCCTTCTCGGTGCCCGGCCAGGCCTCGGAAGAATTGGTGGTGGTGGTCGAATCGCGCAGCCCCAACCCGCAAGCCTTGAAAGACGCCATCACCGCGCGCGTGAACGAAGAGATGTCGCTGCGTTGCTCCGACGTCATCATCGCCGCCGCGGGCAGCCTGCCCAAGACCTCGAGCGGCAAACTGCAGCGCTCACGCACCCGCCAGCAATACCTCGACGGCACGGTGGGCAAAGAGGGCGTGCGCACTCTGGGCGCGAGCGCCGACCGCGCGGTGCTGGTGAAACACGTGGCGCTGGCCTGGGTGGGCAAGAGCCGCCACCGCGCCCGCCGCATCGCCAAGCACGCCATTGAAATTCGCAACCTGATTGACGCGATTCACAAAGTGAAGCTCGCCAACCACTGGGCCCGCGCACTCGTGGGCAAGCTGCTCCCCTGACGTTTTCTTTTTCACCAACCAGAAAGACCTCAAGTCCATGGCACAAACCGTCAATGTCGTTTCGCTGTTTCAAGCCGCCGCGTTGGAAGTCAACGGCAAGAAGCTCGATGGGCTGACCAGCACCACCGTCATCTCGAAGCTCGGCCTCGATTCGGTCGCGGTGATGGAACTCGTCAGCTACTTCGAAGAGAAGCTGTCGATTCGCATGCCCGACGAAGACCTGGCGCAAGTGCAGACGCTGGGTGACCTAGGCGCGCTGGTGAAGCGGTTGGTGCCGGCCGGTACCGAGGTAACTATCTGAAGACCGGCGGCGACATCGCCGTGGTCGGCATGGCGTGCCGCTTTCCGCACGCGGACGACTTGAACGGGCTGTGGCGCGTGGTGCGTGAGGGCGACGTCACCTTCTCTGAGCCCCCCGCCGACCGTTGGACGCACAGCTCATTTTTCTCGAGCGACGCCCGCGCCACCGACAAGACCTACGTGCAGAAAGGCGCGTTCTTATCGAACGTGCGCGAGTTCGCGGCGCTCCATTACGGCCTCGCCCCCCGCCGCGTGCAGGTGATGGACCCGCAGCAGCGCTTGATGGTGGAAGTGGTGCGCGAGGCGCTTCAAGACGCGGGCTACGAGAAGAAGCCGCTCGACAAGGCGAACACCGGCGTCTTCGTCGGCGCCAGCGTCTCTGAGTACAAAGACCTGCTCACTTCGCGTATGCGCGCGCAGCAAATCATCGACGGTAATTTCGGCGATTCTCTCTCTGAAGCCGAAGCCGAGGCGTTGCGGGCCGCGATGGCCGACGTGGTGCCGACGCGCGCCTTCTCCATCGCTGGCGGTCTGTTGAACATGATCGCCGCCAGCGTTTCCCAAACGTTCGACCTCTCGGGCCCCAGCTTCACGCTCGACGCGGCGTGCTCGTCCGCGTTGGTGGCGATTCATGAAGGGGTAGTGCACCTGCGTGCGCGGCAGTGCCACGTGGCGCTGGCGGGCGGCGTTTACCTGAATCTCACTCCCGACAACCTGGTCGGGTTCTCGCGCATCGGGGCCATTTCGCCCACCGGAGCGTGCCGGCCCTTCGATGCCCGCGCCGACGGCTTCATCATGGGTGAAGGCGCGGGCGTGGTGGTGCTCAAACGCTTGGAAGACGCGCTAAGAGACGGCGACCGTATCTATGCCGTCATCAAAGGCACCGGCTGCAACAACGACGGCCGTGGCGAAGGCCCGATGACGCCGCGCCCCGAGGGGCAAATCGACGCCATGCACCGCGCGCACCGCGAAGCTGATTTTCCCGTGGAAACGGTGGGCCTGGTGGAAACACACGGCACCGCCACCACCGTAGGCGACCTGGTGGAAGTCGGAGCGCTGAAGTCTTTCTTCAACGAGCGCGCGGGAAAAACGCTGCTAGAGCCCTACTGCTACCTCTCTTCCATCAAGGCCAACGTCGGCCACACGATGTCGGCGGCAGGGGTGGCGGGGTTCATCAAGGCCACGCTGGCGTTACATCACCAGACGATTCCTCCCCAGCCGGGCGTGGAAGAGCTGAACCCGAAGTTGGACCTCGAGCATTCCCCCTTCCGCATTGCGAAGACGGTGACGCCGTGGGCGAAACCCGCGCAGCACGCCCGTCGCGCCGCGGTGAGCTCATTTGGTTTCGGCGGCACCAATGCGCACGTGCTCTTGGAAGAAGCGCCGAGCACCCCCAGCATCGTGACGGAGGAGCGCGAAGAGCTGTTCATCTTCAGCGCCGCCACACCCGCACTGCTGGCGAAGTACCTGACCAAGAGCGCCGAGTGGATTTCGCAGGCCGAGCCGGTGGCCGCCGACGTCGCGTACACCTTGTCGCTGCGCGCGGTTTTTCCCTGCCGCGTGGCCTTCGTCGCCCAGGGCTGCACTCAACTGCTCGATACCTTGCTCCTGCTAACGAAGTCGATTGAGCATGGCGAGGCCTTCCCCGCCGGCGTCTGGTATTCGGCGCAGACCAACGAGAGTGGAGCGCACAAAATCGCCTTCCTCTTTCCCGGCCAGGGCGCGCAACGCGTCGGGTTGCTCAAAGACTGGGTGACGCGTTTCCCTGCGTTCAAGACCTCGCTCGAAAAGCTCGATGCTGCCGCGAAAATTGCCACCGGCATCGGTGTGTTCGATGCGCTCTACCCCGCGGCTCCCTACGACGTGGCGGCGGCCCAGAGCCACCTCACCCAGACGCATGTCTGCCAGCCTGCGATGGCGGCTTTGGGGTTGGCGAGCGCGCGGTTCTTGTCGCAACTCGGCGTGCAAGCTGATGCCGTCCTCGGACACAGCCTGGGAGAGTACGCCGCCGCCTCACACGGCGGCATGCTGTCGGCCGCCGACGCGGTGGCGCTGGTGGCGCACCGTGGGCAGTTGATGCAGCAGCTCAAGCTTTCCGACCCAGGCGCGATGTGTGCGGTGATGGCCAGCCAAGAGCAGGTGGCTCCGCTCATCGAAGGCATCGAGGGTCTGGTGGTCGCCAACATCAACCACCCTTCGCAAGTGGTGTTGAGCGGCTTCACCAACGCGGTCGCCGAAGCGACGGAGAAGCTCACCGTCGCCGGGCTGAAAGTCACCGCGCTCGAGGTCTCTCACGCCTTTCACTCGCCGCTGATGAGCGACATCGACAAGGGCATGACCGCGCTCTTGGGCCCGCTCGACGTCAAACCGGCGGACTTGCCAGTGGTGAGCTGCATTTCGGGCGCGCCCTATTCTTCCGTGGAGCAAGCGCGCCGGGTGTGGGAACGGCACGCTGCGGCTCCGGTGCAATTCGTGCGCGCGCTCAACACCTGCGTGACGATGGGCGTCGACACCTTCGTGCAGATGGGCGCCGGGACGGCGCTACTTTCCTTCGCGCGGGGCGTAGCGGCGCAGGTACCGAACGCTTCTTTCGTCGCGTTGGCGCAGAATGATGAGAGCGATGGCGCGGTGACGCTGCTCGGTGCGTTGGGCCAGCTCTTCGTGCGCGGCACGGCAGTTTCGCTGGGAGCACTGCACACCGGGCTGGGCCGAACGCTGGTGGGCCTGCCCCCGACGCCGCTCGAGACGCAAAGTTACTGGGGAGTGGAGCGCAACACCGCTCGCCCGCCCCGCAAAGTTCTGACGAGTTCCAAAGGAGCACCGATGGATGCCTTGGTCGCCCTCTTTCGTGAGCAGATGTCGCTACTCAACAGCCAAGCCGAAATCTTGAAAGCGCAGGCCCAGGCCCTGACCGCGCTGGCGAGTGGAGACGGCGCGGCGATGGCCGCCATGGCTCAAGCTTCGGCGGCGGTGGCGAACATTCCATTGGCTCCAGCGGCGCCCGTGACCGGGGCGACGCCCGCGGTGGCGAAGACGCCCGACCTTTCAAACTGGGTGGCTGCGAAAACGGCGAATGCCGAAGCGGTGCCCGTGGTAGCCGGCGTTTCCCGCGCCGAGGTGCAGGCGAAGGTGACGTCGTTCGTCTCGCGAATCAGCGCTTTTCCCGCTACGGCGTTGAAAGAAGAGCAGACGCTCACCGGTGAGCTTGGCTTCGACTCGCTGATGCTGGTGGAGCTCGACGCGGAAATCGCCAAAGCCTGGCCCACGCTGGGCGGGTTGCCTCGTGAGCTCTTCACGCGCACCACCACCGTCGCCACCATCGTCAATCACATCACCACCCGCTTAAGCAGCAAGCCTGCGAATGAAGCCGCGGCCGAGCCGGTGGCGCTGGCTCCCGTGCAGCGCTACTTGCCGGTGGTGGCCAAGGCTCCGCTGCGCACCTTGCACGAGTCGGCGGTGAGCTTCACCAACCCTCTGCTCGTCACCCAAGACCCCGGCAGCCTCGCGGCTGAAGTGGTGGCGTGCTTGAAAGAGCGCGGCATCGCTGCGGTAATCGGCAACGCGGAAACGCCGGGCACCTTCTCGGGCGTGATTCACTTAGCCTCGCTCAAGAGCACCAACGACTACAAAGCGCCGGTGCGCGAACTGCTCAAGTTGGCGCAGCGCTTCAGTCCTGAAACCGTGGAGGCCTTCGTCACCGTCACCGGCCTGGGCGGGCATTTCGGCCTGCAAGAGCTGAAGCCCGAAGCGTTCTGCACCGTGGGCGCGTTGGGCTTCACCAAGGCGCTGGCGCACGAGTGGCCCGAAGCGCGGGTGAAAGCCATCGACGTCGATGCCACTTTGAGCGCGCAGACCATCGCCGCGTACATCGTCGACGAATTGCTCTCGAGTGATGTCACGCACGAAGTCGGCTTCACCCAAGACGGCCGCGTGCAGGTGGAACTGGTACCCACCGCGCTCAATACTTCACGTCAAACCGCGTTCAACTCCGACGACGTGGTGCTGATTACCGGTGGAGCCAAGGGCTTGGGCACGAAGTTCGCCGCGGCGCTGGCGCAGAACTTCAAAGTAACGCTGGCGCTGACCGGCCGGTCCGCGGCCACTGAAGAGACGGGCAAAGTCATCGCCGCGCTCAAGCAAGCTGGAGCGAAAACGTGCAGCTACCACGTGATGGACGTGCGTGACGCCACGAGCGTCGAACGGGCCATGGCCGAGGTGCGCAAAGCCCACGGAAAAATCGACGGCATCGTGCACGCGGCGGGTGTGCTCGCCGACGGCTGGGTGGGCGCGAAAGAAGCCGCGAGCGNNCGCGAGCGTCGACAGCGTGCTCGACACCAAAGTGGGCGGCGCGTTGAACCTGCTCAAAGCGACCCAGAACGACGCGGTTCGGCGCGTAGTCTACGTGGGCTCCTGGGCGGGCCGCTTCGGCAACGCGGCGCAGACCGATTATTCCGCTGCCAACGAGATGATGGCGCGGCTGGTACGGTGGACGCGGCCCAACGTGCAGTCGGTGGCCATCGATTTCCCGCCTTGGGAAACAAGCTCGATGGTGAAGCGCATTCCCAGCTTCAAGAAGGCAGAGATGCTCAAAGAGGGTGTCACCTTCTTGACCGACGACGAAGGCACGCGCGCGTTCATCGCTGAATTGATGTGGGGCAACGGCGAAGTGTTGCTCGGCCGCGAGCTACCTACGCGCACCACCACGCACAAGGCGTCGTTCCCCGTGTCGCGCTTGAATCACGTTTACTTGAACGACCATCAGATGGCGGGTCAGCGCGTGTTGCCCTTGGCCGCCGCTGCTGATTACTGCGCCGCCGCGGGGTTGGAAGCCGCGGGTGCCGCGAACGCGCCCTTCACACTGAAAGATTTCCGCCTCCAACGCCCGGTGATGGTGCCCGACACCACCTGGCTGGAGACGAGCACCAAGCAGCGCGACGCCGATGGCGCGGTGGAGCTCAAGTTGATGCAAGGCAACGCCGTGGCGTACGACGGCACGTTGCAGGTGTTGAAGGAGATCCCCCCGCTCGCCGCGCCCGTGGTCATCGCTGCTTCTGGCCCGCTGCCGATGCCGCTCAAAGAGTTCTACCAAGGGTTCACTTTTCACGGCTAGCGGTTGCAGGGCATCGAGAGCATCGACGCCATCGACGAGAAGGGCATCAGCGGCGTGGTGAAGACGAGCAAGCCCGCTGATTGGATTAAAGAGCCCTTGCGCTCGAGCTGGACGATTGACCCCTTGGTGCTCGACGCGTCGTTCCAGCTCGCGGGGTACTGGGCGTGGGTGAAGCACCAACGCGCGGGCTTTCCACTCGGCTTCGCGGACTACACGCAGTTGAAGCCGTTCGGCTCGGGCCCGGTGAAATGTACGGTTAGTTTCGAAGCCGCGCAGGGCGACATTTTCACCGGGACGCTGACCTGGACGAGCGCCACCGGCGAAGTGCTGGCGGTGATGAAGGGCACGCAAGCGGAGTTCAAGAAGCGTGACCCTCAATTTCAGAAGCCGCAGGCCAACGCGGCCGAGAGCGCGGCGCAGGCGGTTCCCCTGGCGGCCACCCCCCTCGCCAACATCGAAGAGTCGACCTACAACTTCGACAAATTCCCCGAGTACGAAGAGCTCGTCGAGCGCCTGCAGATGGCAGAAGCGTTTGGCTTGAAGAACCCATACTTCAGCGTGCACGAGCGCATTTGCAACGACACCACGGTGGTGAATGGCAAGGAGATGATTAACTTTTCCAGCTACAATTACGTGGGCAATTCCGGCGACCCCGTCGTCTCGGCTGCCGCCAAGGCCGCCATCGACCAATACGGCACGTCAGTCTCCGCGAGCCGCGTCGCATCGGGCGAAAAGCCGCTCACCGGCGAATTGGAGCGCGAGTTGGCGCGCTTCTTCGGCACCGAGTCATCGCTGGTTTTCGTAAGCGGCCACGCCACCAACGTCACCGTCATCGGCCACATCGTCGGCCCGGGCGATTTGATTCTGCACGACGCTCTGGCGCACGACAGCATCATCGGCGGCGCGAAATTGTCGGGCGCGAAACGCCGGCCCTTTCCCCACAACGATTGGGAAGCATTGGACCGCGCCTTGGAGCAATTGCGCGGCCACTACCGCCGGGTGCTGATCTGCATCGAAGGCACCTACAGCATGGACGGCGACATTCCCGACCTGCCCAAGTTCATCGCGCTGAAGAAGAAGCACAAGTCGCTCTTGCTCGTCGACGAAGCGCACAGCGCCGGAGTCGTCGGCAAGACCGGCCGCGGCATAGGCGAGTACTACGACGTCAACCGCGCCGATGTGGACATGTGGATGGGCACGTTGTCGAAGTCGTTCGCCTCATGCGGCGGCTACATCTGCGGCACCAAAGCGCTGACCGAGTACTTGAAGTACACGACGCCCGGCTTCGTCTACAGCGTCGGCATCAGCCCTCCCAACGCTGCCGCGGCGCTGGCGGCCTTGCAGCAGCTCGAAGCGCACCCTGAACGCGTCACCGCGGCGCAAAACAACGCGAAGTCGTTCTTGGCGCTGCTCAAGGCGCGCAAAATCGACACCGGCATGTCGAAAGACAGCGCAGTGGTGCCGGCCATCATCGGCAACTCGGTGTTGTGCTTACAAATCTCTGACCGCTTGAAGGAACGCGGCATCAACGTGCAGCCGATTCTGTACCCCGCCGTGGAGGAGCACGCGGCGCGGCTGCGATTCTTCGTTTCGGCGACCCATACGCAGAGCCAACTGGAAAACACCGCCGCTATTTTGGCAGAAGAGCTCGAGCGGTTGACGCGCGAGCAGACCGACGCAGTCGCTTAAAAGTTTCAAGGAAGGAAGTAACCATGACGTCCACGCAGGCCGAAGTTGAAGTTGGCTACGACATCTCCAATGAGTTTTTTCGTCTTTGGCTCGACGAGCGCATGCACTACACCAGCGCCGTCTACGAGAACGACAAGCAGACCCTGGAGCAGGCACAGATCAACAAGTGCCGGATTCTGGCGGAGTTCGCCGAGGCGACTCCCCACTCGTTGATTCTCGACATCGGCTGCGGCTGGGGCGCCAACTTGGAATACCTGGCGCTCGGTCACAAAGTGAAGCGCGCCCACGGCATCACGCTCTCGCGCAAGCAGCACGACGAAATCATGCAGCGCAAGTTGCCCGGCGTGACGACCTGGTGCGTGGACTACAAAGATTTCGCGCCCACCGAAAAGTACGACGGGCTCGTTTCCATCGAGATGATTGATCACCTCGTTTCACCCGCGCAGCAGCAGGAGGGTCTCGCGGTTCCGATTTATCGCGAGTACTTCAACAAGCTCGCGCAGTGGGTGAAGCCGGGAGCCACGTTCGGTTTCCAAGCCATCTTGCGCAACCGCGTGCCGCGTACGCGCAAAGACCTCGAAGATTTGAAGTTCACCGCCGACGTCATCTTCCCGGGTGGGTTGAATCCACGCCTCGAAGAGCTGGTCTCGGCCGCGGGGCAGAGCTGGGAAATTCTACAGCTGCACACCCGCCGCACCGACTACGGCCGTACTACCGCCGAGTGGCACCGCCGCCTGCAGTTGCACGAGAAGACGATTCGCGAGAAGTGGGGCGACACGGTCTACATGAACTACGACCGGTACCTCTCGACATGCGTTCGCGCGTTCAAGGCGCACTGGTCGAGTGACGTGCAGATGAAGCTCAAGCGCATCGACTGAGGCCGCATTCGCATACCCAGGCGGGGCTTCCGGCCCGGCAAGATGAAGCTGCGCGCGCTCGATACGCCCAGTGTGCTCGAGTTAGTGACGTAGCCATTGCGCCCGCCGCACTAACCTTGGCCAAAAGTCAGCGTCTGGTCGCACACCGTCTCGCCCTTCTCGGGGTCGGTGAAGACGACGCGCACCGTGTTCGCGCGCGGGTCAAACGTGAGCAGGGTGTTGAGAAAATTGCCGCCCGCGTAGAGAAATTGGTCAGGCGGAAAGGCGACGCGCTTGTTCGCTTCTTGTCCGGGCTCGAGCACCAGCCACAACGGGTTCACATTTCCCGCGGGCCCAGCGGTGATTTCAATCAACCGGCTGCGCGGGCCGTCACGTTCCACCCGCATGATGAGCCCCAAGTGAAAGTCACCACTCAGAAACCAAATGTTCTGAATGTCTTTTTCATCGATGAACCCCAGCAGCTCTTCACGCGCGCTCGCGTAACCCTGCCAGCGGTCGGCCTGCCCACCCCACGTCGGCGGAGGCATGTTGGTTATCGGCACCGAATTGAGCAGCACCTTGAAGTGGCACGGGCTCGCCGCCAAGCCGGCCTTCAACCAGTCCATCTGCGTGCGCGAGAGGTACTGCGCGCTGTCAGTCTCTCGCGTCGAGGGCTTACGTTCCAAGCGGGCGTCGAGAATAAAGAACTCCGCCGTCTGTCCCCACTTGTAGCTGCGCCAGAGCCGGCCATTCTCGCCCGCTTCAACAGGCAACGATTCGAAGAACGCCTCTTTTCCCGCGGCGATAATCGACTGCGAATGCCCCACCGCTTCAGGGTCGACGTTGTTGAAGAAATCGTGATCATCCCAGGTGAGGTAGCCGCCGGCTGACGGCATCAGCGCCCGGTAGCCAGGGTCGGCGAGCTGTTCGTTCCACTTGCCGCGAAAGCTTTCCAGCGAATCGGCGCCGTCGTTGTACGCGACGTCTCCCAAATGCACCCACAAGTCATGGGGCTGCTCGGCCATCGCCACCAACGGCTTGAACGGCCGGTACCGGTAAGAGGCGCAGCTGGTCGCCGACACCACCAACGGCTCTTTCCAGTCAGGCGGAAACGCGGTGCGCACTTTTCCAATCGGCGAGCGCGCCGTGCCGGCCTCGTCGAAGAACGCGTAATGGTACCAGGTGGCGGGAGCGAGCGTGCCCACCTGCACTCTCACATTGCCATGCGCCGGCACCTTAAGCCGCTGCTCATGCACGAGCGCAATCTGTTCACCCACGGGCCGCCACACCTTGAGCACCACCGTGCTCGCGCCCACCGCCCGCGTCCACAACAAGACCGAATCAGCGCGCATCGCCCCTGAAGACACCGTCTGCGGAAACAGCGCCTCTGACAGCGCGACGCCATCGGGTACGAAGGACGACAGGCGCCCGTGGTCAAAAGGCGCCGGGTCAATCGTCGCGCCCTGGCAACCGACGAGCGCCAACCCCGCTGATGCTGCCATCACTTCTCGCCGAGTGAACGTAGCCATCAGATGTAATGGCTGAACAGGTTCCAGAATTTTCCGGTGATGATTTTCAACCTGCCAATGTCGTCAGCCTTCATCAGTTTCGACTCGCCGATGTCTTTCTTGAACAGCCGCTCGTCGACTTCCTTGGCGAAGGCCTCGTTCTCCACGTTCAAGTTCAGCTCGTACACATGGTAGAGCGCGACGTCGTCCAAGTTGCTGGAGCCCAGGGTGACGAACTTGTCGTCCACCATCATCACCTTGTCGTGATTGAAGCCAGGGTACTCGTAGATTTTGACGCCGGCCTTGATCATCTCGGGGTACTTCTGCGCGGCGGCAAGGTGGCTGAAGGCGTGATCTGATTCACCGGGCAGAATCACTCCGACGTCGACTCCTCGCTTCGCGGCTGCGATCAACGCATTCTGAATTTCGGGGTTGGTGCAGTAAGCGTTCTCGATGCGAATCTTCTTTTCTGCTTTCGCGATCGCGCTCAAGTACGTGTTCAAGATGCCGCGGTTTTCGCCCGGTATGTGCTGCGAAACCGTCGCCGTGGCCCCAGTGCTCGGCGCCTTTCGCGATTTCCGCGAAGGAAAAAAGCGCCTCAAGAAGACCGCGTCATCACCTTTGATTGTTCCACCCAGGTGCAGCCAGCTCTGCATCCACTCGCTCTGCATCTGGGCCACGACGTCACCTTCAGCTCGCACCATCACGTCGTGGTACTTGCTCATGTAGTGGTCGGCGACGTTCATGCCGCCGGTGAAGCCCACCTTGCCGTCGACAATCACCAGCTTGCGGTGGTCGGGGTGATTGAGGACTTCTTGTTCGCGCGAGACATCGACCGGGTGGTTGTAGCGGGTCTCGATGCCCGCGTGCTCGAGCCGCTTCAGAATTTTTCGGCCGCCGGACCAGGGGTTGAGCAGGGTCGAGCCAACGCCGTCGAGCATCACCCGCACATCGCGAAC
>CXWL01036964.1_pt1 | contig 23452 bp, 25 predicted proteins | sample 590931 | NCBI WGS metagenome assembly CXWL01 (sample SAMEA3498368, study PRJEB10139) | groundwater metagenome | biome: water well; material: biofilm material | place: Germany | collected 2015-04-27
GACCCCACCAACTTTTCGATCGGCAAGCTCTACACCAACTCGTTTTACGCCTTGCTGGATCAGCGTTTGTCGGCCAGTGGTTTTGCGGTCATCCAGACCACCTCGCCGCTGGTGGCGCGCAAGAGTTTTTGGACCGTGGTCAAGACCATCGAGTCGGTTGGACTGACGGCCACGCCCTACCACGCGCATGTGCCCAGCTTTGGGGAATGGGGTTTTGTGGTGGCCAGTCGGCGACCCTACCCGTTGCCGCAGACGCTGCCGGCCGGTTTGCGTTTTCTCGATCTTCCCAGCCTGCCCTTGCTGTTTGACTTCCCGCTGGACATGGCGCGTGTGCCCACGGACATCAACCGTTTGTCCAACCAGGTGCTGGTGACGACCTACGAGCAGGAATGGGGCAAGGTGCCGCATTGATCTCACGGCGTCACCTCCTGGGCGCGGCGGCGCTGCCCTTGATCGCTTGCCAGGCGCGCCGGCAGATCGAAGGTGGCTTTGTCGGTGTCCACCCCGAGCGCGGGCACCTGCTGAAAGCGCCGGTAGCCAGAGCCGAGCCGCACGTGAAGCGCCGCAGCCGGGTACTGATTGTGGGGGGTGGTGTGGCGGGTCTGGCGGCGGCGCGGGCCCTGCGCTTGCAGGGCATGCAGGACTTCGCCGTGCTGGAGCTGGAGGACAGCGCGGGCGGCAACAGCCGCGCCGGCAGCGTGGCGGGCATCCCTTGCCCGCTGGGAGCGCACTACTTGCCGGTGCCCAGCGACGACGCGCCCGAGGTGCAGGACTTGCTGGAAGAACTGGGGTTGCGTCGCCGTGCGGCCGGGCGCTGGGTTTACGACGAACGGCACCTCTGCCACAGCCCGCAAGAGCGTTTGTTCATCGACGGCGCCTGGCAAGACGGCCTGCTGCCGTTGCAGGGGGTCGGGCCGGACACCCTGGCGCAGTACCAGAAGTTTGCCGCTTTGGTGGAGCAGGCCCGGGCCGCGGCCAAGTGGACCATACCGGTATCCAAATCACCCTGGAAGCCCATTCATCAATCACTATCTGCTATCACATTCATAGCGTACCTGGAGCAAAACGGACTCACCGACCCGCACCTGCGCTGGTACCTGGCCTATTGCTGTCGAGACGATTACGGTGCTGGGTTGAGCGCGGTGTCGGCCTGGGCCGGTATCCATTACTTTGCCAGTCGCCATGGCTTCGCGGCGCCCGGCACCGAGACCGTGGAGCGGGAAGGCATTTTGACCTGGCCCGAGGGAAACGCCTGGCTGACGCAGCGCATGGCGCAACCACTGGGCGAACGCCTGCACACAGGCAGGGTGGTGGTCCGTGTCGAGTCGCTCAAACATGGGGTGGAGGTGGATGCCCTCGACATGTCGAGTGGCCGCCTGGAACGCTGGCAGGTCGCACATTGTGTTGTGGCGCTCCCGATCTTTGTGGCGGCCCGCGTCGTGCTTGGGGCGCCCGACCTACTGCGCCAGCGCGCCGCGACCCTTCGGTATGCGCCCTGGCTGGTGGCCAACCTGCACATTGACGCCGCGCTGCACGACCGGCCCGGTCCGGCCCCCAGTTGGGACAACGTGATTTATGGCGGCGCTGGTCTGGGTTATGTGGATGCCCAGCACCAGAGTCTCAGGTCGGTGCCAGGCGCCACGGTGTTGACTTGCTACCGCGCCTTGGGTGACCTGCGCGAGGGTCGGCGCTACCTGCAGGAACGACCCTGGTCAGAATGGCGCGACGAGATTGTGGCCGAACTGGCGCAGGCGCACCCCGACCTGCCGGTGAAAACCAAGCGCATCGACATCACGCGTTACGGGCACGCCATGGCCCTACCGGCGCCCGGCACACCGACCATGCCAATCGGAGCCGACCGCTCATACGCCCTGCGGTTTGGCCGCATCAGTTTCGCCCACAGCGACTGGGCTGGTTACTCGGTGTTTGAAGAGGCGTTCACACTGGGCCATCAGGCCGCTATTGCCCTGGTTTGAAGCAGCCGGCTGGGGTGAGGGGGCGCCGTCACCTCAGGGTTGACCCTAGGGCGGGGGCCCTGCAAGCGGCGCTCACCGGAGCAAGCTCTGATCCAGATCAAGGATGCAGGTAAACAAGGGTAAGCAGCCTTGTTGACACTACATATAGTGGTTAGCATCCATTCCCGCACTACCTATGGTGTACACGGGGACAAGACATGAGTTTTGCGATTACCAGCGCCTTCACCCACATCATCAAGCGCGACGGTGGCATCAAGCCGTTTGACGCGACCAAGATTGCCGACGCCCTGAACCGGGCGGCGCAAGTCACGCAAGAGTTTGATCACGCCGAGGCCAGGCGCCTGACGCAGTACCTGGTGCTGCCCAAAATCAAGGTGCAGGGCCATGTGACACCCCACATCGAGCAGATTCAGGACGCGGTCGAGGCCGCCCTGTTCGATGCTGCCTACCCCAAGACCCTGCGCGCCTACATCGTCTACCGCGAGCAGCACAAGAAGCTGCGCAGCGACCGCAAGACACTGGTCGACGTCGAGTCCAGTATGAACGAGTACCTGCAGCAGTTGGACTGGCGCGTCAACGCCAACGCCAACCAGGGCTACTCGCTGGGGGGGCTGATCCTCAACGTGTCAGGCAAAGTCATTGCCAACTACTGGCTCAACCACGTCTACCCGCCCGAGGTGGGCGCGGCGCACCGCAGCGCGGCGATGCACATTCACGACCTCGACATGCTGGCCGGTTACTGTGCTGGGTGGTCCCTACGCACGTTGCTCAACGAAGGGCTCAATGGCGTGCCGGGCAAGGTGGAGAGCGGTCCGCCCAAGCACATGTCCAGCGCGGTCGGACAAATCGTCAACTTCCTGGGCACGCTGCAAAACGAATGGGCCGGGGCGCAGGCATTCAGCTCGTTTGATACCTACATGGCGCCCTACATCCGCAAGGATGGTCTGGACTACGCCCACGTGCGCCAGTGTTTGCAGGAGTTGATTTACAACCTGAACGTGCCCTCTCGATGGGGCACGCAGACCCCCTTTACCAACCTCACCTTCGACTGGATCTGCCCGGAGGACTTGCGCCAACAGGTGCCCGTGATCGGAGGCAAGGAAGTCGACTTCACCTACGGCGAATTGCAGACCGAGATGGACATGATCAACCGCGCCTACATCGAAGTGATGATGGCCGGCGACGCCAAGGGCCGGGTGTTCACCTTCCCGATCCCGACCTACAACATGACGGAAGACTTCGACTGGTACAGCCCGAACGCCGAACTGTTGTTCGAGATGACCGCCAAGTACGGCCTGCCCTACTTCCAGAATTTCATTAATTCGGAACTCAAACCGAATCAGATCCGCTCCATGTGCTGCCGCCTGCAGCTCGACCTGCGCGAGCTGCTCAAGCGCGGCAATGGCCTGTTTGGCTCGGCTGAACAAACCGGCTCACTGGGCGTGGTCACCATCAACTGTGCGCGCCTGGGCTACCTGCACATGGGCGACGAAGCCGCCATGTTGAAAGAGCTCGACACCCTGTTGGAGCTGGGCCGCGACAGCCTGGAGATCAAGCGCAAGGTGATCCAGCGCCACATGGACAACGGACTGTTCCCCTACACCAAGCGCTATCTGGGCACCTTGCGCAATCACTTCTCCACGCTGGGGGTGAACGGCATCAACGAGATGATCCGCAACTTCACGCAGGACCGCGAGGACATCAGCACGGAGTCGGGCCACGCCTTTGCCGTGCGCCTGCTCGACCATGTGCGCGCGCGCATGTTGGAGTTTCAGGACCAGACCGGCCACATGTACAACCTGGAGGCCACGCCGGCCGAGGGCACCACCTACCGCTTTGCCAAGGAGGACGCCAAGCAGTTCCCCGATATCTTGCAGGCCGGCACCAAGGAGATGCCCTACTACACCAACTCCAGCCAGTTGCCGGTGGGCTACACCGACGACCCGTTCGAGGCGCTGGAGATGCAGGACGATTTGCAGCGCAAATACACCGGTGGCACCGTGCTGCACCTGTACATGACCGAGCCTTTGAGTAGTGCCGAGGCCTGCCGCCAACTGGTTAAGCGCGCGCTGTCGCGTTTTCGCCTGCCCTACATCACTGTCACGCCAACCTTCTCGATCTGCCCCAAACACGGCTACCTGGGCGGGCGCCACGATTTTTGCCCTAAGTGCGATGCTGATCTGATTGCCCGCAAGCAATTGGAAGCCGCCCACTGACAGTCATGCGCTCCGATTCCCGTCATCGCGAGAAGGCGCGGCCGACGCGGCAATCGCAATGACGAACCCCTACCCATAACCACCCAAGGAACCTCCATGACCGACCTGAGCGAACAACAACCTCTGGCCCCCTTAGCGACTCCCGTGGTGCTGCGCGACGACGAGCGCCAGCCCTGCGAAGTGTGGACCCGCGTCATGGGCTACCACCGCCCGATGGCGTCCTTCAACACCGGCAAGAAGGGTGAGTTTCACGAGCGTACCTATTTCACCGAGCACAGTTGCCAGGCGAGCTTTGCCGCCTGAGCCGGCGCTCAGAGTCGGTGGCGTCACCTCCTTCACGGCCACCGACTACCCCGGCAAACTGGCCGCGGTGGTGTTTGTGCAGGGGTGCCCCTGGCGTTGTGCGTACTGCCACAATCCGCACTTGCAAACTCGCAACGGATCCGCTGCGCTGTCGTGGGAACGGGTCACGGCGCTTCTGACGCGACGCGTAGGCCTGCTCGACGCCGTTGTGTTCAGCGGCGGGGAACCCACCATTGACCCTGGTTTGGCCGGTGCCATGTGTGAGGTGCGTGCACTCGGCTTTGGCGTCGGGCTGCATACGGCGGGTGCCTACCCACGACGCCTGGCTGAAGTGTTGCCGCTGGTGGACTGGGTTGGCATGGACATCAAGGCCGGGTTTGACGGTTACGACGCCGTGACCCGCATCACCGACAGCGCTCGGCGCGCCCACGCCAGCGCCGAACAGGTGTTGGCCAGCGGAATCGCACACGAGTTCCGCACCACGGTGCATCCGGATATGCACACCGAAGAGGACATCCTCGCGCTGGCACAAACCCTGAGCGAGATGGGCGTGCGCAACTACGCCCTGCAGCAGTTTCGCGCCACCGGCTGCGCCGATGCGGGGCTGCGTGACGTGTCCCCAGCGAATTTCGCGGGCACCGACTTGCTGGCGCGTCTGGCTGCCTTGTTTGAGACTTTCACCTTCAGGCGGGATTAGTGGGAGTTGCAGTCAATCGTCGTAGTGAAACCGGCAGGCCAAGATGACCAGCTCGTTGTCCGTGGCGCGGTAAACCAGGCGATGGGCCTCGTCGATGCGCCTGGACCAGTAGCCCGACAGGTTGCCAACCAGTGGCTCGGGTTTGCCGATGCCCTCAAATGGGCTGCGTAGGGCGGACTCAATCAGCGTGTTGATGCGCCGCAGGGTCTTCTTGTCCTGCCCTTGCCACCAGGTATAAGCAGCCCAGGCGTCGGGGACAAATCGCAGATCGCGTGCCACGACTCACGCCTGCAGCAAGGCTCGTCGTTTGGCCTGACCGGCGCGGTCCTGCTTCACGGCTCGGGCCAGTGCCGCCGCGTTGGCGGGTGTGGAGAGCAAGTGCATGGTTTCCATGATGCTCTGGTAGTGGTCCAGGGACATGACGACCGCGTCAGAGCCGTCGCGTCGGCTGATCACCGTCACGTCGGCATCTTCGCTGACGGTGTCCAACACCGCTTTCAATGAGCTGCGCGCTTCGGAATAGGTGACGATTCGCATGGTGGATTTTTCTGTTACTTGTACAAAATACTGTGCAAGTATAAGTCAGACTGAACCCCGTGCGCCAGGCAAGGGCTGCGGTCTTGCTCGATCACACTTATGATGCCAAACTCAACTTTGGGAGCGGCAAATGATCCTCGACCACATTGGCCTTAGCGTCAGCGACTACGAGCGCAGCAAGGCCTTTTTTACCCAGGCCTTGGCACCTCTGGAAATCGGCTTGGTGACAGAGGTGCAGGGTTGGGCCGGCTTTGGCCGCCAGGGCCGGCCGCAGTTCTGGTTTGGTAAGGGCGAGGCGGCGCACGCGCCCATGCACATTGCTTTTGCCGCCGACAGCCGCGAGCAGGTCGAGGCCTTTTACGCAGCCGCTTTGGCGGCCGGCGCGCAGGACAACGGCCCACCCGGTGTGCGCGAGATCTACCACCCGCACTACTTTGGCGCCTTTGTGATCGGTCCCGATGGTCACAACATCGAGGCAGTCTGCCACCGGCCGCCGGGCTGAAACCGGCCTGTCACCATGCTGATTCAACCGATGATCGCCGTTGGCGATGTGGTCGCCAGCAGCCGTTGGTACCAACAACTGCTGGGCTGCCGCAGCGGCCATGGGGGAGACGAATACGAACAACTTGTCGACGCGCGTGGCGTGTTGTTGCTGCAACTGCACCAGTGGGACGCTCACGAGCACCCGCACATGGGTGATCCGGCACTGCGTCCCCACGGCAACGGCGTGCTGTTGTGGTTTCAGGTTGACGACTTCGACGACGCGGTGGCGCGTGCCGCGCAGATGTTGGCATCGGTGCTCGAAGGCCCGCACATCAATCCCCGGGCGCAGCACCGCGAACTGTGGTTGGCAGACCCCGACGGCTACCATGTGGTGTTGGCCAGTGCTTACGGTGATGTAGGAGCCATCAAATGATCGACGTCAGTGGCATCGACCACATCTACCTCACGGTGACCGACTTGGCCCGATCGGAGCCGTTTTACGACCAGGTGTTGTTGGCCATTCTGGGTTTTCGCAAGAGCAAGTTTGAACTGGTCGGCGACCCGCATGTCCAGTACTACAACCGGCACTTCGGTGTGGTGTTGCGCCCGGCACGGACACTTAGCCAACACAATGCCTACGGCCCCGGCCTGCATCATCTGTGTTGGAAGGTCGACAGCGTGGCAGACGTACAGCAGGCGGCCGAACAATTGCGCGCCGCCGGCATTGCGGCCACGCCGGCGCAGCTCTACCCGCAGTACGCCCCGGACTACTGGGCCACCTTTTTCACGGACCCTGATGGCATTAGGTTGGAACTCACCAATTACCGACAAGAACGGCGCGATCGGCACGACCATTGGGAAGACGGAAGTCCGCCTTCAGGGTAATGGCAAGCGACACGGTATGAGATGCCGGTCAAGAAATGCGGACCAGGGTGGTGGCGCCGAAGGCGCTGGGCTGGATGAATACCCACTCCGCCTGCAAGATCGGGGCGATGGGGTGCTGCGTGCGGAGGCATCAAGGAGGAGGCCTCCGGCCGGGGGACAGCCGCAGCGCGCAGTACCACGTCGGCCTGATCCCGCCAACCGGTTCGATTCAACTTGACAGCGTTGGTGTAATCGTCATGCGGGGCCTCAAGGAACCTCCGGGGTCGCTACCGGTACTACTGCCGAGTTATCCTTTTGCCGCAGCAACTTGCGCTTGGCAATGCCCACAAAGTGTTCGATGTCGTCCACGATGGAGAAGAAGCTCGGTGTCACCAGCAGGCTCAGGACGGTGGAGGTGATCAAGCCGCCAATCACCGCCGCCGCCATGGGCGCGCGGAAACTATTGTCTGCTTCGCCAAGACCAATGACCAGCGGCAGCATGCCCGCCACCATGGCAATGGTGGTCATGATGATGGGGCGTGAGCGTTTGTGGCAGGCATCAATCAGCGCCTCGAAGCGGTTCATGCCAAAGTCGCGGCGGGCCATGATGGCGTAGTCCACCAATAGGATGGAGTTCTTGGTGGACACACCAATCAGCATCACCAGGCCGATGAAGGACGGCATGGACAACATCTTGCCGCTGATCAGCAGGCCCAGGAAGGCGCCACCAAATGACAGGATCACCGCCGGCAGGATCGAGATCGGGTGCAGGAAGTCCTTGAACAACAGCACCAGCACGATGTAGATGCACAACACGCCGGTCATCATGGCCATGCCAAAGCCGGCCACCATCTCGGCCTGCACTTCGGCATCACCAATCTCCAACTGCTGCACGCCGGCCGGCAGGTTCACGATGCTGGGCAGCTTGGCTACGGCATCGGTCACCTCGCCCAGCGGCACGCCCGACAACTCCACCTCGAAGTTGACGTTGCGCACCCGATTCAGGCGGCTGACCATCGCCGGCCCGCTGGACATTTCAAACCTGGCAACCTGGCTCAGCATGACCGGGCCCTTGACGCCGGGCACCATCAGACGGCCCAGCAGCTCCAGGTCTTGGCGAGAGTCGGTGGCCAGCTTGACAACGATGGGCACCTGGCGCTGGCTCAGGTTGAGCTTGGGCAAGGCCGATTCGTAGTCACCCACGGTGGCAATGCGCAGCGTTTCCGCTATGGCGGCGCTGGTGACGCCCATGTCTGCGGCGCGCGCAAAGTCCGGGTGAATGGCCACTTCGGAGCGAGTCAGGCTGGCACTCGATGAAATGTTGCCCAGGCCGGGAATCTTGCGCAGGTCCTTCTCCACTGCCGCCGCAGCCTGGGCCAGGGCCACCGGGTCTTCACCCTTGAGTGCGAGCTGGTATTTCTCGCCTGAGCCGCCCAGGCCGACCTTGAAGCGCGCGCCTGGCAGTTCGGACAGCGCGGTGCGCATCTGGCTCTCGATCACCTGCTTGACCGGGCGCTGACCCCGTTCGGCCAGCAACACGGTCAGCGTGGCCTTGCGCACCTCGGTGCTGGCACCACCCTGGAACGGGTCCGAACCGACGCTGCCACCACCGGCGGTGGTGTAGACGCTCTTCACATGCGGCACCTTGCCAATCAGGGCGCGCGCCTGCTCGGCCGCCGCGCTGGTTTGAGCCAACGTGGTGCCGGGGGGCAACTCCAGATAAACCTGGGTTTGCGAGTTGTCGTCTGGTGGAATGAATCCGCTGGGAATCAGGGGCACCAGCATCAGCGAGCCAATGAAGAAACCAATGGCCGAGAACATGGTGATCCAGCGATGGTGCAGCGTCCAGCGCGTGATCTTCAGGTACAGCGGCATCCACACCGGCTCCTCGTGCACATGGGTGGACGGTTTCATGATGTAGGCCGCCATCATCGGCGTGAGCAGGCGCGCCACCATCAGCGAGGCGAATATCGCAAACACCGCCGTCCAGCCAAACTGCTTGAAAAACTTGCCGACCACGCCGCTCATGAAGGCGGTGGGCAGGAACACGGCAATCAGTGCAAAGGTGGTGGCGATCACGGCCAGGCCGATCTCATCCGCCGCCTCCATGGCGGCCTGGTAGGGCGTCTTGCCCATGCGCAGGTGGCGTTCGATGTTCTCCACCTCCACAATCGCGTCGTCCACCAGGATACCGATGACCAGCGAGAGCGCCAGCAGCGTCACGATGTTGGTGGTGAAGCCCATGTAGTTCATGCCGATGAAGGCCGGAATGGCGGACAGCGGCAACGCCACGGCGGACACAAACGTGGCACGCCAGTTGCGCAGGAAGAACCAGACCACGATGACGGCCAGCACGGCGCCCTCAAACAGCATGGTCATGGAGGCGTCGAACTCCTCCTGCACCGGGGTCACGAAGTCAAAGGCCTGGGTCAACTCCAGATCGGGGTGGGCGGCTTTNNAAGCTGCGTTGCTCGGCCACGGTGTCTTTGACCGTGGCAATTTCATCCAGGCGCACGCGCTTGCCGCTGCTCAAACTCAGCTCCAGGCGGGACAGTTCTTCCACGGATGCAACCGTGGCCAGCGTGCGCATGGGCTGCTCGGAGCCACCCAGGTCGGCGCGGCCACCGGCGCTCTCGGTCTGCACCTGTTTGAGTTGGCGCGAGATATCGGCCGCCGTGGCGCCTAGGCTTTGCAGCTTGAGCGGGTCCAGCGCCACCTGCACCTCGCGGGTCACGCCGCCCACGCGGGCCACCGAGCCCACGCCGCGCACGCCCAAGAGCGCGCGCGAGATGGTGTTGTCGACAAACCAGCTCAGGGCCTCGTCGTCCATGCGAGCGGAGCGAATCGTGAACGCCAGGATAGGGGCCCCCGACAAATTCATCTTGCTGACAATCGGGTCACGCAAGTCGCTGGGCAAATCGCTGCGCACCTGCTGCACGGCGCTGCGTACATCGTCCACCGCTTCTTGCGTGGGCTTCTCCAGGCGGAATTCGGCCGTCACCGAGACGCTGCCATCCTGCACATTGGTGTAGATGTTTTTCAGGCCTTGCAGCGGTGCAATGGCGTTCTCGATTTTGCGGGCGACTTCGGTTTCCAATTGGGCCGGTGCTGCGCCCGGCAGGCTGGCGGACACCGTGACGGTGGGCAGCTCCAGATCAGGAAACTGCTGCACCTTCATGGCGTTGAAGGACATCAGTCCAGCCAGCGTCAGCAGCACAAACAGCATGACTGCGGGAATAGGATTCTTAATGGACCAGGCGGAGAGATTCATTGGTGTTGCTCCCTATTTGCTAGCGGCTTGCGCAGGTTTTACGGGGGCTGGAGCACTGTTTTGCTTGGAAGATTCGGGCTTGGTCGCATCCACCACCTTCACCAGATCGCCGTCGCTCAAGAAGCCACCACCACTGACCACCAGCTTGTCCTCAAGCTTGACGCCGCTCTTGATTTCTATCTGCTCACCCACCACGCGGCCGGTTTGCACCTTGAGCTGGCTGACACGGTTGTCGGCGCCGACGCGGGACACGTAACTGAAGCCATCGCGCACCACCACCGCGGTTTGCGGCACCGTGAGCGCGCCCGAGCTTCCCAACTCAAACTCGCCGCGGGCATACATGCCCGGCTTGAAGGCGCCAGCCGTCACTTTGTCGCCTGCTGCCGGAGTGGCCAGATCCACATAGACCAAGCCGTTGCGCGTGGCGGCATCAACGGTGGGTGCCAGCGTGCGCACCCGGCCTTTGAGTTGCGCGCCGCTGGGGGCGGTCACCAGCACGGTGGTGCCGGGCGCGATGCGGACCAGCTCAGCCGAGGTAACCTCGCCACGCCACTCCAGGCGGTTCTGGCGGATCAGTTTGAACATCTCGGTGCCGGCCCCCACCACCGAGCCAACCGTGGCCATGCGGGCCGAGATGACACCGCTATCGGGTGCCAGCAGTTGGGTGTTTTTCAAGCGCAACAACTGCGCATCGAGTTGTGCCTGGGCCGACGCCACACGCGCCTTGCCGGTCTGCTCTTGCGTCAGGTACTGGTTGACCTGTTGCGCGCTGATGGCGCCGCTGCCCTGCACGGCACGGGCGCGGTCAGCGTTGGCAGCCGCCTCGGCCGCATTGGCCTTGGCCTCTGCCACGGCGGCGCGCGCCAGGGCCACATCGGCTTGCACGCTCTCAGCCGCAAAGCTGGCCAAGAGCTGGCCACGCTTGACGCTGTCGCCCACGTTGGCGTGCAGTTCGGCCACGCGCAGTCCATTGGCTTCCGCGCCGATGCTGGCCTCTTGCCAGGCGGCCAGGCTGCCATTGGCTGCCAGCTTGATGCCGAGCATGTTGTCCTTGGCCTGGGTCAGCGAGACCGTGAGCGCGGGCTTGGCGGTTGCACTGGGTTTGGCGGCGTCGGCGGCATGGCTGCGGCCGATAAACACGCCCAGTGCCGCCAGCGTGATCACGCTGGCGGCGATGAGGCCCAAGGTCAAAGGTTTGACGGCAAGCTTGCTGGCAAAGGAGGGTGTTGATTGGAGGTTCATGTTGGTGATCTCGCGTCGCTTCAATGAATAAATGGGTGGTTGGTGGTAACTACTCAGGCCCGCACGGAGGGGAGCTAGGCCAGTGCCATCGTGGAACCGGCTTTGCCGGGCCACAGGTGGCGTCCCCTGTAGGGGAAGACGCCGAAGGCGGCTCAGGGGGGTGAGTTGTTCGTGGCATTGGGCTCAAAGCCGCCGCCCAGCGCGCGGTACAGCGCCACCCAGGCACGGTTGCGCTCCAGGCCCAGGCTGAGTTGCGCGGACTCGGAGGCCAGCGCGTTGCGCCGTGCGTCTTCCAGTTCCACCAGGCTGGCCAGGCCCTGGCCAAAACGGGACTGTGTGGCGGCCAAGGATTCGGCGTAGCCCTGGGTGGACACCTTGGCGTCTTCGCTGCGCGCCTCGGTGCTGTGCAGGGTCACCAAGGCCTCTTCGACTTCGCGCACGGCCTGTCGCACCTTGCCTTGGTAGCCCATCACCACGGCCTGGTAGTTGGCCTCGGACGAGGTGACGGCGGCAGCACGTTGGCCACTGTCAAAGATCGGCAGGCTTAAGCCCAAGGGGCCGAAGGACCATGTGGTGCCGTTCTGGTCGTCACCATTGGTGCGCAGGCGCGTGCCAGCAATGGAGCCGGACAGGCTTAGCCGTGGCAGGCGCTGGGCCTTGGCCGCACCCACCTGGGCACTGGCGACCATCACATCGCGCTCGGCGGCAAATACGTCGGGGCGCTGGGCAATCGTCTGGGCCGGCACGCTTGCTACTGAAATAGGAGCTGCCTGCGCAGGTTTGGTGAGGGCTAGAGCCAGTTTTTTCACAAGCTCTGGCTCGGCAACGGCAGTCAAGGCGACCAGGGCCTTGGTGTCCAGCTCGCACAGTGCGCTTTGCTGCGTCAGGCGGCTGTTGCCATCCGCCGCACTGGCGCGGGCCATGGCGCCAACTGAGGGTGCCAAAAAGCCGGCCTTGGCGTTGATCTCGGTCAGCCGCGCCGTTTCTTGGCGCGACGCCGCGTCACGCTGGGCCAGCGCCAGTTGCCGCGTGCAGGTGGACAGGCTGTAGTACAGATTGGCCACCTCGGCCGCCACCGAGACGCGGGCGTCGTGCCATTGGGCCTGGCTGCCTTCCACGTTGGCCTGGGCGGCACGGCTGACCGCGCGGTTGGCACCCACCAAATCAATTTCCCATTGCGCTTGCAGGCCGACTTGTTGGGTCGTTGTCACCGGCAGGCCGAGCTGGCTCACACCACGTGTACCCGACACTTGGGCACTGACATTGGGCACCAGCGCCGAATGCGCGGCGGCTTGTTGTGCGCGGGCCGCTTCCACACGCGCCAGCGCCTGCGCCACCGTGGGGCTGACTGCTTGCGCGGCCGCTATCAACTCCACCAGCAGTGGGTCGCCCTGTTGTTGCCACCATTGGGTCAACGAGCCTACCGTGCCCTGGTGCGGCAGCGGTGCGTGCCATTGCGGGGGCGCCACCATGTCCACGTGGGCGGGCGGCATGAGACTGGAGCAGGCAGACAGCGCCATCGCGGCGGCGAGGGGCGCGAGTTTGAAGAGGAGGGGTTGCGGAATCATCATGTTGGCGTTTTTTTGGCTGTGGAGCGTCGTGACAGGGATGGTGAATGAACAGAGCTTTTTGCAGAAGGGGTGGCCTGGGTCTTCTTCTTGGTTGCGCGTGTGGTGGGCAGCGCGCGACGCACCGCTTCGGCTGCGGTGAGGGCCATGGCGTAGTCCACCAGCCTGTCGCAGTAGACATCCAGCGCCGCGTGGGACGCGATCAGCGCGGGTCGCACGGAGTTGGTGACGTCGGTACAGATTTGCAGCATCACGCCCAGGCCGCTGATGGCCAGCACCAGCCGGTGGATTTCGTCGTCCGGCTGCGCTACCCCCAGGTGGCGGCACAGCGCCGAGGCCAGCGCATGGTGGGACGGCTTGATGTTGCATTCCACCTCTTCCTGCCAGATGCCGGTGGGCTCCAGCATTTCACGGAAGTGCAGCTTCATGCACTGCTGTATCAGGTCGCCCTGCTTGAGGGGCTCGACAAAGCTGCGCATCAGGTTGCGCAGCGCCCATTCCAGGGGCTGGGTCGCGTCGTCAATTTGCTCGGGCGGCACGCTGGGGTTGCTGCGCGGGTCGGTGAACACCGCCTTGTACAGGCCCGCCTTGTCACCGAAGTAGTAGCTGATGGAGGCGATGTTGATCCGCGCCGCCAAGGCAATCTCGCGCGTGGAGGTCTTGGCATACCCCTTCTCCGCGAATAACGCCAGTGCCGCGTCGAGCAGGCGGTTGCGAGCCTCGACACCATCGCTGCGCAGGGTCTTGGTGGTGGGAGGGGACAGAGGAGGACGGGCGGCCTTGGACATGGGTCGCGATTCTAGACTAGTTAAATCAAACGTTTGATTTAACTAGTCCCTGCCGTTAGTGGGGCTTTGTTAGCAGCCCGTTACGGCACGGCCACGCCGAGGTGTCGAGCGGCAGCGATGGGGTGAGCGGCTTCAACTCGGTGAGAACTCGGGAATGGCACGAATCATGAATTCATCAAACAACGGAACGGTGAACGCCATGTCACCGTGCGCAGGGCTATAAATCATTCCTTTCTTGATGAGCTTGGAACGTACCGGACCCATCCCCTTCACTGTCATTTTCAAAGCTGCTGCAATGTCGCCCGTGCGATGGCTGCCCGGTCCGAGGTGGGCCATTGCACGAAGAAAGTTCTTTTCTCCTGGTGTCAGCCGGTCATAGCGAACACGAAAGAAATTCTTGTCGAGCCGACGGGTCACCTCCGTTGTGGCATTGCGTACGATTTCCAGCGTGATGGGGCTGGCTGCTGCCATGTTCCATGATTGGTACCCCCACTCCTGGATGAAATAGGGGTACCCGTGGGTTAGGCGAAACACCTCCTGCAGCGCATCGTCGTCAAATTCAACGCCCACAATTCGCGCCGGGTCACGCAAAGCCATGGATGCATCTGCTTCAGACAGTGCGCCAATGTCCGGGTAGTTAAACAGCCGCTCTGCATACGATTTGGATTCTCCGGCCATGCCCGCAAGCACCGGCAGACCCGCTGCGAGCAACACCAATGGCAGTTGCTTCTGTTGCATTTTGTGCATCGCCATGATGAGCGCCCCAAGCTCCTTTTGGCTAAGGTACTGAATTTCGTCTATCAAAATGGCCACAGCAGTCTGGCGCTCAAGTGCCGCCTCTGCGATGGCTACAAACAGGTTTGGTAGGTCAATTTCCAGATCGCCGCTGTCCGCAGTCCCTTTGGCTGGCTCGATGTCGAGTCCCAGTGCCACGTCATTGACCGTTAACTTGATGCTGCCGATAAAACTGCGCAACACTGCCAGCCCGCGTTTGACTTTGTCACCCGCACCTTTGATGCGATCTAGCTCAAAAAGCAAACCCCGCAATGCCGGATAGATCAACTCAGCCAGTGGCTTTTCTTCGTGCGCTTCCAGCAGCATCGTCTGATAGCCTGCGGCCTTGGCCATGCGTTCGATGTCGTTGAGCAATACGGTTTTTCCGACGCCACGCAAGCCGGTTAGCAGAAGACTTTTTTCTGGTCGTTTTTGTTTGACCCGTCCCAACAGGATGCGTGCTTGCTCAAGTAGCGGAGCCCTGCCAACCAATTCAGGTGGCGGTGCTCCTGCGCCGGGGGAAAAGGGGTTGTTGATTGGGTTCATGGCTAATCCTAATGAAGTCTAAGTAATTCTATCTAACTTTAGTTAGATTATGTTAGACGTTGTTAGTCATTGGGTAAGCCGCCCTATGCAACCCTGAACACCTTCATCACTGCATCCCCCAGGTGATTGATGACCTGTACAGCCACGCGCCTCTGGCATGTCAAGCGTGGCTGAGTGTGAGTTACCGAGGACTCCTCTCTTTCGGTTTCTGAAAGTTTCTTGCGGGCTGAGACGCGTTCGGACTCCAGCAGGCGCTGCTCAATCAGTTCGGCCTTGCGGGTCTGGACGGCGAAGTAGGTTTGGGCGAAGGCGATTTCCTGTTTGCGCGGGTCACCGTTTTGGGCAATCAGGTAACAGGCGTAGCGGATGACCATGGTCCTGCTGCCTCCTTGATGTGGCAGCATCTTAGCGAACCGGGCGTTTGCCCAGCCGGTCTTGCAAGTTCGCGCCGGCGATTCGTCCTATTGCGGACGGCAAGACATTGCCGCATGCACGGAGGCGCGTTTTAACCATGGCACTTTTATCCAAGCAACTGGCCGGCAGCCCGACGCTGCAGAAGGCCGCCAACAATTCGCCCCCGATTGCCTACGGCGCCTCCAACGAAGGCGTGGCCGCGATGCAGCGCGGCTTGATTGACCTGGACTATCCGATGCCGGGCTCCACCGCCCACAGCGCCAAGCCGCCAGACGGTATCTACGGCCAAGAGACCGGCCAGGTGCTCAAACAGTTCCAGCGAGACAACATGCTGATGGCCGACGGCGTGGCGGGCCGCATGACGCTGGGGCGCATGGACGAATTGTTGATCGCGCAAGCGAACTACAGCGCCGCCGCCGAGAACGCCGCCATCGCCCAGCAGTTGTTCGGACCCAGCGGTTCGCGGCCCTTCTCCGCGACGACGGCCCGTCGCGCTTGATCCGAATTTTCTGGAGATGAACCATGGTAGGTGTTGATGCGGAACAGGCGACCCTGACTTTCGATCGGGCTGGCGTCACCCCAGGGGTTGCCTTTGAGCCGTTCGGGGACCCCAAGCGCGCGGTGTTTCACCTTACCCGTGGCTACGCACTCACGCGGGATGCCGAAACCATCCGCCATGCGTGGAGTGCCACCGGAACCGGTCCCGGCCAGGACAAACGCGGCACCGTGGGGGATGAGGAAATGGGCTTTTTGCAGACCCAGGAAGTGGAGACCGTGCAGTTCTTCTACGCCGGCGAGAAGCGCAGCCACGGCAGCCTGGTGGTCGACGTCGGGCCCAAGGTTTCACCCAGAATCTGTCTGGACAGCGAAGACAACCTCGACCCATGGACCTCGGTCGACCGTTCCATCGTCAACGGCATCTGGAAGGCCAAGACCGGCGATCACCCGGCCGCGCGCTGCCCGCTTCGGCTGGGCAACCTTCAGACCAACAAGCCCAACTTCCTGTTCCACGTGATCGACCGTCGCCACTACGTCACCGTGTTGACCTTTCGCTTGGGTACGCAATTCATCCCCTTGCGGTGGTTCAAATGGTCGGTGGCCCAAAACGTCATGATCCGCTGGGTCGGGGGTAAACCGGTAGTGCGCAGCAATGCGTCGAGCGTTTCGTTCGGGGACGTGAAGACCGGACCACCGGACACCGACGCAGTGCGCAACATCGTCAAGCGGCCGGGCAGACCTTACGGCAACTTCGTGACCCGCAACGCGATCCAGGGCGTGGTGGTGCGCGATCTGTCTGGCCTGACTGCCAAGACGGAGTGGTTTGTCAACGTGCCGGCTGACTTCTGGTCTTAGGCCGGGTTCAATCCTGGTAGCCTTCACCTGATGAGAATCCTCGCCTTGTTGGTCAGCGCCGCCGCGCTCATGGCCTGTGCAACACCCGATGGGTCGGGGTCGACCCCGAGCCAGACCTCGACTTCGACCGGGCCCGAGTCGGCGGTCAGTGAGACTCCCTCCAAGGGCAGCACCCAGTTTGCCGACGCCGCCACCACGCCGCTGAGTGACCTCAATCTGGTGCGCACCGAGATTCCGCCCATCCTGGCCGCTGCGCAAGCCGGTCCCTATGCGGTGCCGTTGAAGGCAAGTTGCGAGGTATTCGCGGCCAATGTTCAAGCCTTGGACGAGGCCCTGGGGCCCGATCTGGATGCCCCGGTGGTGACCTCGGACGCGGGCTTGGCGGAACGGGGCGCAGACGCGGTGGGCCATGCGGCGGTTGACGCGCTGCGCAGCGCCGCCGAAGGCGTCATTCCCTTTCGCGGCTGGGTCCGCAAACTCACCGGCGCTGAACGGTATGCACGGGAAGTTGCCGCCGCCATCGCTGCCGGCACGGTTCGCAGGGCCTTTCTCAAGGGACTGGGGCAGGCGCAGGGATGTTCGGCCCCCGCCGCGCCGCGCCGACCGTCGCACGACCCCATCAAACCTGCGGCAACAGAAAGCGCCGCTCCCAGGCGCTGATCTCGTGCAAGTAACTCTCGTGTTCCAGCGCTTTGACGGCGCAGTAGCCCGTGACGAACGCATCGCCCAGCAGGCGCCGGCTGACACTGCTGTGCGCCATCCGCTCGTGTGCCGGCAGGAAGCTGCGCGCCAAGGCGTGCGCTTCGTCGTAGGCGCTGGCGCTGGTGGCCAAGGGCTGGGTTGGGATCAAGGCTTCGTCCATGCCAGCCAGGCCGGCGGCCAGGGAGGCGGCGATCACCAGATACGGGTTGGCGTCGGCGCCGGCAATGCGGTTTTCAACCCGGCGCGCGGCCGGCGGGCTCAGCGGAATGCGCAAGCCGGTGGTGCGGTTGTCGTAGCCCCAGTGCAGGTTTACCGGCGCCTGGCTGCCCTTGACAAAGCGTCGGTATGAGTTGACGAAGGGCGCAAAGATCAACATCAGATCCGGCACATAGGTTTGCAGACCGGCGATGAAGTGCCCAAAATTCGGGCTCTCGCGGCCGTCGTCCAGGCTGAAGATGTTGCGCCCGCTGGCGTCGACCACGCTTTGGTGCAGATGCATCGAGCTGCCCGAGGCGCCGGCAATGGGCTTGGCCATGAAGACGGCGTTGAGCCCGTGCTGGATGGCGATCTCCTTGGCCGCGTACTTGAACAGGAATGACTGGTCCGCCACCGCCACCGGGTCACCATGCAGCAAGTTGATCTCGTACTGCGACGGGCCGACCTCGTGAACCCAGGTGTCGGTCCGTACGCCCAGGGCTTGCAGTGCGTCGCGAAAGGCGTCCCAGAACGGTGCCAGTTCGTTGAGCATGTTCAGGCTGAAGGCCGACTGGCCCACTTCGGCGCGGCCGCCGCGCGCCGCGGGCGCCATCAAGGGTTGGTTGGGGTCGGCGTTGGGGGCGGTCAGGTAGAACTCGATCTCGGGCGCTACCACCGGTGTCAAGCCCTGTTCGGCGTAGCGCGCCAGCACGCTCTTGAGAACCGAGCGCGCGGCAAACACACACTGCGCGCCATCCAGTTCCACGCAGTCATGGATCGCCACGGCGCGTGGCACGCTTGACCAGGGCGACAGCTTGAGCGTGGCGTAGTCGGGCACCAGCCGCACGTCGGGGTCGGCATCCGGAAAGATCGGGTCGTAGGAATAGTCACCCGTCACGGCCTGCATCGGAATGGCCTGCGCAATGCGCAACTCCGCGCCGGTCGCAAAGGCGGCAGCGGGCATCAGCTTGCCGCGCGGGTAGCCCGAGATGTCGGCAAAGATGCACTCGACATCGCGCACCCCATGTTGCTGGAAGAAGGCGCTGAGCTGGCTGGTGTGGGATGGGGGCATGTCATGGTCCGATGTTGGAACGAGGGTGGCGTGCTGGTGTGGCTACACCCGGCCACGCTCGATGGTTGTCGTTTTGTCAGATTTTCCGCGGTGTTAGCGTGGTACCCCCGTAGATACCCGATGACGATTGGCTTGACAGTTTGGGCATGTCGTGTCTCGCTGCATCGGGAAAATCCCATACGAGTCAGTGCTTTACCAATCATGGAACGAAACTTGCAGCAACTTGTTACGTACCGACCGGTGCTAAAGATAAACCCTCATTTGGAGAAATGCTCAATGACTAACAAGTCCTTGATGAAGCTGGCGCAAATTTCTGCGCTGGCGGCCATGATAGGCTCGATACCGGCTATGGCTGGTGCTGCAACGGTACGCGGCTTCGAAGGAACTTCGCAACTGGACAATTGCGCGTTGGGCGAGTGCTTCCGTCCGCCAGACACCATGGGCGCGGTGGGCACGACACAGTTCATTGAAACCAGCAACGGCAGCATCACCGTCTACGACAAGGCCACCGGCGCGGTTCAGTCGCGCGTCAGCATGGCAACCTTTTGGGGTACGGCAGGACTGCCAGGAGGGGGGAACGGCGATCAACGCGTCCTGTTCGACCACTACACAAATCGTTGGATTGCGATTGGTTTTGGCGGTACGACCAACAAGATCAACATCGCCATTTCGGACACCGCCAATGCGGGCGGCACCTGGAAGTCGACGCAGATCGTGGGGGCAGTCGGCACCACGCTGGACTATCCAACGCTGGGCATGGACGACAAGGGCGTCTACATCGGCACGCAGAATTTTGGCGACCGGGTTACCAATGGACGTTCGAGCCTGTTCTCCATTCCGAAAGCCGATCTGTTCGGTGGCGCACCCACCGTTGCAAACATGACCCGCTTCAACCACGCCAACACCGTTGGCGGTGCCGGGGCATACGGCAACGTCTTGCAAGCGGCGGTGAACTGGGACGGCAACCCTGGTAACACAACCAGCGTGATGTCGGCCAGCATCATCGACTACAACTTGAAATTCCATCAGATCAGTGGTGTCAATGCTGCCGGTGCAACCAAGAGCGCCGCCACCAATATCGTCGTGTCGCTTTATGACGACCCGGCGCCAGCACGCCAGCCTGACGGCACGCGCCTAGTGGATTCGCTGGATGATCGGATCTCGGGCAACGTGTACCAACACAACGGCAAGCTGTACTCGGTGCACACGGTTACCCCGCTCGGCACTGACTATACGGCGGTGCGCTGGACAGTGGTCGATGCGGCCACCGGCGCCTTGATTGGTGAGGGCGACATCGGCTCGGAAGGCTTCGACTACTACCAGGGTTCCATCGCGGTCAATGAGTTCGGGCAAGTCGTCATTGGCTACAACCGTTCCGGCGGCGCTGACAAGGGGCTGGCGGGCCGTATCGGCTTTCTGGCGCGTTCCTTCGGGCTGGATGCGATGGGCGAGCTGTACCAGATTGGCGACGAACTTACCCTGCGCATGAGTGACGTGGATGACTATCACTGCACGTTTGTCGCTCCTGCGACGTCCTGTCGCCAGCGTTGGGGGGACTACAGCGCCGTCACGTTCGATCCGCTGGACCAGAGCAAGTTCTACGCGATCGGTGAGTATGCGGCGGATTGGGCCGTCATTCCCGGCTTCACCACGACGGAGAGGGCCATCTGGCACACCTATATCGCCGAGATCGGCTTCGTGCCCGAGCCAGAAAGCCTGGCACTGTTTGGTGTGGCGTTTGCGGCCCTGTTCGCGACCAGCCGCCGCCGGCAGGTGGCCGTGGCTGGATAGGGCAGCGGCCAGAGCCGTGTCTTCAGGCATAGCACACAGGGCGGCGCGGCGATCGTGTCGCCCTTTTTTGCCTTTTGCACCCTTGCACCGGTCCAGGCACCAAGTCGGCTGGTGCGCTCGTCAAGTGAGGTTTGTGGTGTTGCTTGGCGCGCTGTCCGTTGCAAGCGGTAGTCAAGCGGCGGACCCCCCGGCGCCACTCGTTGGTGTCTGGGGTGGAGACCGGGTCAACGTTGTGTTTCGCCTGGACGGCGCCCGACTCGCCTACGACTGCGCGGCGGGCTCGATTGATGGCCCGGTGCGCCCGGACTCGCGCGGCCGGTTCACGGTGTCAGGGACGCACCAAGCGTATCGCCCAGGACCAGATCGAGCCGATGAAGCCGCGACGGTCCGCGCCGCCACCTATGACGGGCAGGTGACGGGAACCGTACTTGAGCTTCAAGTGCGCGTTGACGGCGATGCCGACGTGCAAAGTTATCGGCTCGAAAAAGACCGCAAGGTCAAGCTGGCGCGCTGCCTTTAGCCACTATTTGCGAGAACGCCTGCCGCGTGATGGCCACACCCGCACCGCTGCCGGAATCCGGCGCAATGCTCTGCGCGGTGGTCACCGGCTGACCGGGGCTGCATCGCAGGGAGGCGAAGGTCGCCGCCAGTTCCTTTTTCAGGCGCTGCAACTGGCGCAGGTGGCTGTCAATCTGCGCCATCTTGGCCTGGAGTTGCTGCTCGATCTCCATTCGGCCAAACTGGCCGGCCGCCAACTGCGGCAGGATGGTTCGAATCTCCGCCAACGAGAAGCCCAGGGCTTGCGCACCCCGCACAAAACGCACGGTCTCGACGTGGGCATCGGTGTAGACGCGGTAGCCATTGTCCTGACGCAGTGGCGCGCCGAGCAGGCCTTGCTTCTCGTAGTAACGCACGGTATCGGTGCTGATCCGGTTTGCCTTGGCGAGTTGACTGATGTTCATGGCGATCTCCGGTTGGTGTGGCGTGTGGGTCTTGAGAAAAGCGCTTGACCTTGGAGCATAGACCAAGCTTTAAGCTGACATTCGGGGTGTCGGAACGGCCTGTTTTTGGTGCCGGTCATGACGCATCCCGTCAACTCAGGAAAGCGACCCATGAAGTGTTCAATCTCCCGACAGCGCCAGCGACTCGGTGCCGTGGCGCTGTGCCTTGCCTTCGGCGCCGCAGCCTTGGCGCAGCCGGTCACGCCGCATCGCGGTGCGGCGCCGAAAGTCGGCTTTGCGGTCATCAAGACCGCCAAGGTGTCGGTGATGGAAGGGTTGCTCAAGCCGGGTGGCAGCTTCTCGAAAAAAATTGACTCGAACTTTTCCGCCTTTCTGATCAAACACCAACAGGACTACTTGCTGTTCGACACCGGCATGGGCAGCCAGATTGCCGCGCAATACCGCCAGGACATGGCGCTGTGGCTGCGGCCCTTCTTCAAGTACGAGGAACCGGTGGTCCCCGCGCGGCTGCAATTGGACCGGGTAGGCTTGGCGCCGCCGGCGCAGGTGATCCTGAGTCACAGCCATTGGGACCACGCCAGTGGTGTCACCGATTTCCCCGAGGCACGTATTGGCGTCTCGGCCGAAGAGTTGGTGGCTATCCGACACCCCTCCAGTGGGGCCGGCGGCACCTGGGCATCGCAGGTCACGGCCAAGACCATCAACTGGCACACGTTGGTATTCACCGACGGCCCTTTCATGGGTTTTGCGAACAGCCTGGACTTATTCCGCGACGGCACGGTGGTGTTGGTGCCGATGCCGGGTCACACACCCGGCTCGCTAGGTTTGTTTGTGACCGTCGACTCGGGCAGGGTCTACTTCTTCATTGGTGATGTGGCGTGGACCGCCGATGCGGTTCGTGCCGGTGCACCCAAGTTCTGGGCTGCGGGATTGCTGGTGGATCATGTGGCGGACCAAACCCAGCGCAGTGTCGAGCAGGTGCGTGAGCTGCTGCGCAAGCATCCGGACATGGTGGTGGTGCCCGCACACGACAGCGAGGTTCAAGGCCGATTGGGTTACTTCCCGAACTGGGTCAAATAGGGCGGCTGATCAGCGGGCTTAGGCGTCCATCGCGCCGCGTTGCAGTTGCTGGCGCCGCACCCGCTGCGGGGCAAACAGCGCCAGCAAGGCATCCATCAGGGCCTGCGCCTTGGCCGAGTGGTCACCCCCAAAGTTGCACACATAAACATCCAGCGTCACCGCGCCCTGTTCGGGCCAGGTGTGCACACACAGGTGGGACTCGGCCAGCAGCACCGTGGCCGTGACGCCCGACGGGCCATGGGCAGCGGCGGGAAAGGCGTGAAACACATGCGCCACGGCTTGCAGGCCTGCGGCCTGAACCGCAGCGATGCAGTGCCGCCCCAGTGCTTGCGCATCCACCAGGCAGGTGGCCTCGCACTGGCAGTGGTAAAGATCGGCGGTAAGGTGCAGCCCTTGCATGGGCCAGACTATACGCATTGCCATCACCTTGCCTCCTTGTAACCCGGAAAAATTTGGCGTCCCCCGCCGCCCGGTAAAATGGCCGGCTTCCCCCCACCGACACACCACAATGGATTTGGCACCGATGGCAGAAACGACCACCCCCAATACCGCGACCCAAGCCGACATGGGCAACGCCATCCGTGCGTTGGCCATGGATGCCGTGCAGCAGGCCAACTC
>CXWL01004804.1_pt1 | contig 23451 bp, 18 predicted proteins | sample 590931 | NCBI WGS metagenome assembly CXWL01 (sample SAMEA3498368, study PRJEB10139) | groundwater metagenome | biome: water well; material: biofilm material | place: Germany | collected 2015-04-27
CGCTGTCTGGAAGTGGGGCCGGGCGCCGGGTCATTGATGCAATGGATGGGTGAGAGAGTCGGGTCTTCGGGGCATGTCGTCGCCCTCGATCTCTCGACCAAATTCTTGACGGCGCAACGTCTGGCGCATATTGAGGTGCAGCAAGGGGATATTCGTACCGCTGCCTTTCTACCGGGGTCCTTCGATCTCGTCCACGCGCGCTATGTGCTCATCCATCTGCCGGACTACGAGATCGCCCTGTCCCGGATGCTGGCCGCGCTGAAGCCGGGCGGATGGATCGTCCTGGAAGAGCCGGACTTCTCTGCGGCACGGGGCATCGTAGGAACGGCCGCGCAACTCGCGGCGATGGAGCACATCAATCAGGCGATTCATCATATGTACGAAAGTCGCGGCATGGACTACGCGCTGGGACTCACGCTGTTGCCGTTGTTGCAAGCGCGAGGGCTTCTGGACTTGTCCATGGAGAACGATGCGCCGGTGTCTGCAGGCGGCTCGGGTTTGGCGAAGATGATGGCAATGTCTGCCCAACAGTTGCGTGAGAAGTATCTGGCAACGGGCGTCGTGAGCGAAGCGGATCTGCAGGGCTATCGCCACATGGCCGAAGATTCCCGGAGCCGGGCGGTCTACTATGCGACGGTGGGGGCGGCCGGGCGCAAGCAGGTCGAGTGAGTGTGTGGTGATGGAGATTCCTGTATTAGTCCTGCCGGGGTTCGGCAATTCCGGCCCCGGTCATTGGCAGACGTTGTGGGAAGAACGCCATCCGGCATGGAGGCGAGTGGACCTCGGCCAGTGGGATGCGCCGCGTTGCGCTGACTGGATCAGCGCGCTGGACTCATTCCTTTCCCGCTATGAGACGCCGCCGATCCTGGTGGCTCATAGTCTCGCATGTTTGTTAGTCGCGCACTGGGCGCAACAGTCAACGGCCTCGATTCGCGGGGCTTTTCTGGTGGCAGTCCCGGAGCCAGCGAGCCCGCAGTTTCCCGCCACCGCCCAGGGTTTCAGTCCGGTGCCGATGCGCCGGTTGTCGTTTCCCGGCATGGTGATAGCCAGTCGCAATGATTCGTTTGGCTCTTTCGAGCATGCACAACGGTGCGCAACTGCCTGGGGTAGCCGGTTTGTCGATGTCGGCGAGGCCGGACACATCAATGCCGACAGCGGGATCGGCGATTGGCCGGCGGGCTATGCGCTCTATCTGAAGTTTGCGCAGGAGTTCGCGGGGTAGCCGATGTCGGTTCAGATTACGCAGGCTCAGCCGGAAGATGCGGCCGTCGTCGCCGTGCTGGTGGGAGAACTGCTCCATGAGATTATGGCGGCGGCTCGAAGTCACGACTCCACCCCTGCCGCAGTTCGACCGGACGTTGGCGTTCTATCAGTGCGAGGGGTTCAGCATTTCCGGAGGGCGGAAGCTGAAACGGGAGTTGCCGTGAAGCCGGTGATGGATCACACTCAAAAAAGTGACTGTTGAACGGAACCGGTGACCGGACTCTGAGGAGAGGGAGTGTCGAAATGAAAGAGAAGATCCGCTGCGATTGGGCCGGCGACAAGCCGCACATGATTCGCTATCACGATCAGGAGTGGGGCAAGCCGGTTCATCGTGACCGGAAGCATTTTGAGATGCTGTTGCTTGAAGGAGCGCAGGCGGGGTTGACGTGGGACACTGTTTTAAGAAAGCGCGCGGGGTATCGAAAAGCCTTCGCGGGGTTCGATCCGAAGAAGGTGGCGCGTTTCACGGTGAGCATGAAAGCGGCGCTGATGAAGAATCCCGACATCATCCGCAACCGGCTCAAGATCGATTCGGCGGTCACCAACGCGCAGGCCTTTCTCGCAGTGCAGAAAGAGTTCGGCTCGTTTGATGCCTATGTCTGGTCATTTGTTGGGGGAGAGCCGATCATCAATCGGTGGAAGCGGATGAAGGATGTTCCTGCCGCGAACGTGGTAAGCGATACCTTATCGAAAGATCTGAAGAAGCGCGGCTTCCGGTTTGTCGGCAGCACGATCATCTACGCCTACATGCAGGCCATCGGGATGGTGAATGATCACCTGGTCGACTGTTTTGTGAAATCAGAAAAGAGAACGCGCTCGTAGAGGCACGTATGCGGCTCCCTCGCCCTCAAGACCAACTGGCCGGCTGTGTCTGGCTTCCGCGGTTCGCGGAAAAAGCCAGGCGGTTTCTCGCTCGGCAGCTTCCGTTGACCTATCGAGTAGCCTTCGGGGGCCGACTTGGCATCGACGGGGCGTTTCTTCGGCACTTCAGTCTCACGCTCCCTCAATTTCTCGTTGCGGTTCGACGATCGGAGGACTGTGCTGCGTTAGCCCAGTGGTTTCTGTCGCTCCCTGCTGCCAGCCCTGAACGCATTGCTGAGTGGAATCGGCGCGCCGCGTCGCTGGGTGCCAAGGGCCAGCCTGGATATCTCATCCGCCACCTCATCAAATGGGTCTTCTATCCCAAGTCGGTGATAGATCCCGTCAACAGCCTCTTCGAAGCCATCGAACAAGACGAACGCTGAGAGAGAGATAGTAAGGGGAAGGCGAGAGAACGGGTGCCGCACCATGTGCGGCACCCTCTGTATGAGACGATTCCGGGCTATTTCCCGGCTTTCATTCTGGCAAGGAACATCTGTTGAACGGCATCAAGGTGTTTCTGGATCCCGCTCGTGCTCTCATCGGTCGCATCGATTTGCACATCCTTTTTGAGTTGGACCAACACATCGCCGTCCGTTGGCGGTTTCCCTTTCTTGCCGAGCATGCCGCCTCCAATGCCTCCGCTGATACCAAAGCCAGGACCTTCCGGTGTTCGAATCGCCCAATGGGTCTCACTCTCCCCGATAATGGTATTGCCACGTGCGAGATAGTTCCCCACTAAGGGACGGTCTGTGAAATCGAGCAAGCCCTTGGCGTATACCAAGGTTTTGCCTTTTGCCCAGTCATTCCCAGGGGACATTCCGCCTTCTGTCCAGCTCCGAACCGGGCTGACTACATAGTAAACCTTAAGAATGGAGGCGTTGAGGTCCTTGGCGAGTTGTTGCTCTTGCGCGGGCACCATGATGCCTCCTTTTGCGACCGCTTCACCCATCTTGGCCACGTTACCTGCCAGCCGGGCGACTGAAGGTGCTTCCAGCCTCGATCCTGCGCCAGTAGCAGGAAGATAGAACCCTGTAGCCGCAGGCGAGAAGACGGTCGCTTTACTCCAGGTTCCGTCGGCACCGAGAGTTTCAACGATCAGATCGCTGATGCCTCCGTGGGCACCATCATGCTTAAATGTGATGGGTCGTGGTGCGGTCGAAAGTTTGGCATCGCCAGCCAACTGCTGATATTTCGGATGTGTTTTGAATGCATCAGGAGCAATGACCTCATAGCCCGCAGTCTTGAGATCGGTCACCAGTTTTGCATACAGGTCGTCCGTCATCTTCTGTAGGGCCTCTTGCTCGACGTTGTCGACGGTGGTGATAGAGGCCCGCTCTTTTCCGTTCCGCACATTGTCATTCTCGTGGAACACCCTCGTTTGGAATTCCACGCCGAAACTGGTGATAGCCAGGCGCTTGTTCGGCAACTTGCTGAGGTCGCTCACTGTGACATATTGATCGGCCAGTGAAGAAGCAGGTGTTTGCAGACTGTATATGCCCTTGTCCGCACAGCCTGCCGCCGTCATGAGCATTGCTCCCAGCACTGCCACCTTTCCGAAATGTCTCATTCCCGCTCCTTTCCCATCATAAGTTTCATGCTCATGACTCTGTCAGCAGCGTTGAGCTATCCAGGTCAGTCAGCAGTCTACTGAAGATATCTGCCTAAGTTCAACTGAGCAGAAGTAGGGGGGCTGTGTTGAGAAGAATGCGGTTGCGTCATTCTTCCGTATGCACGCCGTCGAAGCCATCGAGGGCGATGCCGAGGGACGCCAGCAGCTCTTTGAGTTCCGGGCTGCTGTCGGAACGCGCCTGTTTCAATACGGACCGGTGCAGAGCTTTGAGTGGTCCGATGACCTGACGGTCAGTGGTTTTTCCGAGCGCCTTCACGATAACCGTCTGAGTCGTGACAGGCTCATTGGGTAGGGTGGCGATGAAGGTGGGTACGATGTTGCTGTTGGGGTGTAACGGTGCGAGGCGGCCCAGTCCAACGGCGGCGGCGCGATGTTGGTCGGGCGTGCCCGTGTTGAAGAGTGCGAGCAGCGCGGGGATACCATCTTCATGGCCGATGGTTCCCAATGCGGTGGCTGCGGACTGAACCACAGCCGGATCGGGGTCTTTCAACGAAGCCGTCAGTCGAGGAATGGCGTCCACGGCGATCATCTGACCCAGGAGTCCGATCACGGTCTGCTTTTGCGTGACTGTCGCACCGGTTTCATCCAAGGCTTTGATGAGCCGGGCGGACTGTCCCCAATCGGCCGCGAGCAGAAACGGAAACGGATCTGTTTGCAATTGCTGGGTGAGCGCCGCCATCGCATGCGCCCCCGCGTCGGTTTGCCCCGCTTGACGCGCAGCGTCTTGGGGATTACTGAATGGCGTGCGGACTTCGTGGCGCCAGTCGGCCCAGCGGGTGCCGAAGCGATAGGTCAGCTGGCAGGCCGGCCCTGTCCAGAGTCGCGCCGCAGCGTCGACCATATCAGCATCACCGCCTGATCGTCCCGTGCCTTCCCAGGTTTTTAATTCCTCACACTTCACCTTGACGGTGACCTCGTGCGGCTGACGGCCATTGGTGACGATGCGGTACCCCAATCGTTCGAACCGCATTGAGACCGCCTTCGTGATACTGCCGGTATCGAGAGGGCCATGGCTGCTCAGGGCCAGTGTTTCCAGGTGGATCTGTTCGGCCCGATGCAGGAGATCTTTCTCCTCGGTGGTCAGCAATTCCTTGCGCGCGTGGGCCATGTCCGGAAAGCCTGCGGCGATGGTCGATCCGAGGAAGAGGAGCGTACATGCCACTCGAAGGCGGCTGACGGCGATAAAGCGGGGGCTCAGCATAATCCGTGCGCTCCTTGTGGTGCGAATGGAGGGAAGGAGTGAATGAATGTGGTGGGATTGTCTCATAGGCCGGGTAAGCGGGGGAAGGCTTCCATCTGGTTCATCCTGAAACGGTGAGTCCAGTGCTGTTCTCAGTTGAGGTGATCGTACGGCTGTAGGGAAATGGCTACAGTCGCATTATCTCTACAGTCTGAATGAGATACGTAGTTATCCCCAGTGTTCACTGTCCTTCTTTCCCTTCGAGTTTGATATGGATCATATGGAAGGGATCTTTCGGGGGAACGGGAAAATCAAGGAAGTACTGGAGAATGTTCGGCTACCGCCTCGTCGGTACGGCCTTTGCTTTATCCACTATGAATGTGTCTCATCGGACGTAAGGAGAGAAGAGCTGATCATGCAAAATCGTGCCCCTTCAGGAAGTCTGGTCAATGAGCAGGAAGGCCCGGCATCGGTGATCAATCGTCGAGAGGAACCCAGGGTTGAGGATTGCCACTCCTGCTCATATGAAATCATAGAATCTGGTGATCCTCAGGTCGCCGTAGTGCAACAAGGCCAGATGTTTACGCTCAATCGGAGTGCGCACGGGATGTTGCTGCTGATGGACCAAGCCCCGCGGGCAAATCAACGGATTGAGGTCCATAGTGCAAAGCTCGGCTGGTGGCGTTCCACTATGGTCTATGACGTGCGCTGGACGCAACCGATTCAAATTGGACCTCAAGGAGATCTGTTTCTGGTCGGGTGCCGGTTGAGCACGGGATTGCCTTTGTAGCGCCGTCTTACACATCCTCTTCAGCGATGTTCTCCTCACAACGCCGTCAATAACGATTGATTGCCGCGAGCGATCATTTTATCCTGCGCGCATGTTGTTCGGGTTTGTCGCTCTGTATCTGCTCTGTTCCGTCGGGATTGGTCTCTACGCGGCGACGCGTGTGCAGAATACGAAAGATTTCGCGGTGGCCGGCCGGAGTCTGCCGTTGCCGGTGGTGACCGCGACCGTGTTTGCCACGTGGTTCGGCGCCGAGGCGGTGCTCGGCATTTCCGCGACCTTTGTGAAAGAAGGGCTTCGGGGCGTCGTGGCCGATCCCTTCGGATCCAGCCTCTGTCTCATTCTTGCCGGATTGTTCTTTGCGCCGCGATTCTACCGCATGAATCTCCTGACCGTCGGAGACTTCTACCGTCTTCGCTATAACCGTACGGTCGAAGTCTGGTGCACGCTCGCGGTCGTGGCGTCGTATCTCGGCTGGGTGGCGGCGCAGTTCAAGGTGCTGGGCTTGGTGTTGAATGTGGTGACGGCAGGGGGGATCAGTCAGTCGCTGGGTATGATCGCGGGCGCGGTGATCGTCCTGACCTACACGACGTTCGGCGGCATGTTTTCCGTCGCCATCCTGGATTTCGTGCAAATCACGGTCATCATGGGCGGCCTCTTGTATATCGGCTCGATCGTCAGCGGCCTGGCGGGAGGCGTTGAGACAGTGATTGCGCATGCGGCCGGCGCCGGTAAGCTGGATTTCTTTCCGCCGGCCAGCCTCAACGCCTGGATTCCGTTCCTCGGCGCCTGGGTGACGATGATGTTCGGGTCGATCCCGCAACAGGACGTCTTTCAGCGGATTACGTCGGCGAAGGACGAAGCAACGGCGGTGCGCGGCTCTCTCCTGGGCGGGAGCCTGTACTTTGCCTTCTGCTTTATCCCGATGTTTCTGGCCTATGCCGCCACGCTTGTCGATCCAGCGCGCTTTCTGGCCTTGCTTGAAACCGATTCACAGCTGGTCTTGCCGACGCTGATTCTGGAACATACGCCGCTCGCGGCGCAGATCGTCTTTTTCGGAGCCGTACTGTCGGCGGTGATGAGTTGTTCCAGCGCGACATTGCTGGCGCCGTCGGTGGCCCTCAGTGAAAATGTCTTCAAGCCGATGGTTGCTCGCTTGAACGATGCGGAGTTGTTGCGGATGATGCGGGCGGTGTTGGTCATCTTTGCCGCGGTGGTGTTGGCCATTGCGCTCTGGTCGGACGCCAGCATTTATAAATTGGTGGTGAGTACCTATAAGGTCACGCTCGTGGTCGCGTTCATTCCGTTGCTGGCCGGACTCTATTGGTCGAAGGCTACGACGCAGGGCGCGATCGTCGCCATTGCGAGCGGGCTGGTGAGCTGGTTGGGATTCGAACTGATCAGTCCTGCCGATGCGGTGTGGCCGCCGCAGCTGGTGGGACTGCTGGCGGCCGCAAGCGGAATGGTCGTGGGATCGCTGGCGCCTCAAGTTCTGCCGGCCACGACTGAGAAACAGGCGGCGGAGCCGCTCTAAGACGGCTGCATCGCCTGCGTGCGCTTTTCTTCCAATTCCGTCCAGCGGGCATAGAGGCGTTCGACGTTGGTCTGGGCCTCTGCCAACGCGGTGTAACGGGCTTGCAAAGCCGTGGCGTCGGATGTGACGGCAGGATCTTCCGTTGCGGTTTGGCAAGTGGTAACGGCGGCTTCCGCTTTGACGATCAACCCTTCGATCTTGTCCCATTCTTTTTGCTCCGAATGGGAGAGCCCTTTGCGGGCCTGTTTCGGTTTGGGGCCGTTGTTGCTCGCGGCGCGCGTGGGCACGGGGCCTGAGGAGCCGGAGGCTCCTCGCTCCTGAGCCGCCTCCCATTGGGCAAAGTCGGCGAACCACTCGGCGTTGCCTGTTCCATCCAGCGCCAGCATCATCGTAGAGACGCGATCGAGCAGCCAGCGGTCATGGGTCACGAGAATCAACGCGCCCGGAAACTCCAGGAGGTTTTCTTCCAGCACGTCGAGGGTCGGGATATCCAAATCGTTCGTCGGTTCGTCCAGCATGAGCACATCGGCCGGTTGCAGCATGAGCCGCGCAATCAGCAGCCGGGCCTGTTCGCCGCCGGAGAGTCGCGACACGGGCAGGTCGAGCTGTTCGGGCCGGAAGAGAAACCGCTTGGCCCAGGACACCAGATGGATCGAACGATCTTGATAGATCACGGAATCGCCGCCTGCGGGCGCGAGGGATCGGCGGAGGGACACCTGCTGGTCCAGCGACTCGCGATGTTGTTCGAAGGTAACGATGCGGAGCTTGTCGGCACGGGTGACGGTGCCGGTATCCGGCTTTAACGTACCGGCCAGCAGTTTCNNATTGCTTGGATTTGCGTCCGGAGGCCGTGAAGTCGATTCCGGCCGGGGCCAGCTCACGGCGGCTGTCGCGGTCCGCCAGGTCGTTGATCAGGACGCCGGCGGCGTCGATCCGGGCTTTGGCTTTGGTCGTGCGCGCCTTTGGACCCCGGCGAAGCCACTCGACTTCGCGGCGGACTTTATTCGCGAGGGTGGCGTGTTCATTCGCCTGGGCTTCGAGGTTGGCCTCGCGCGCTTCCAGAAAATCGCTGTAGCGGCCGGTGGCTTCGAACCGGCCCTGCGGATAAATCCGATTGAGTTCGATCATCCGTTCCGCCACGGACTCAAGGAAGCGGCGGTCGTGGCTGATCACGAGGTAGGCGCGGGTTTCGGATTTCAACAGCCGTTCGAGCCAGAGAATGCCTTCAACGTCCAGATGGTTCGTCGGTTCGTCCATCATCAGCACGTCCGGCTCCATCAGGAGGGAGCGGGCGATTGCGAGGCGCTTCTTCCAGCCCCCGGAAAGCGTGCGCACGGATTGTTCGGAGTCGGGAAATTCCCCCAGGCTCAAGGCGCGGGCGATACGACCGCTCTCTTCGTGCGGATCCAGTCCCTCCTCACGCAGCGTCTGGGCCAACACTTCTTCCACGGTCAGGTCGGGAGGAAAGGTGGATTCCTGCGGGACATAACTCAGGCGGACGTGGCGGCGCAGGGAGCGGGTGCCGTCGTCGGGGTCCTCGATGCCGGCGAGAATCTTCAACAGGGTGGATTTACCTGACCCGTTCGGGCCGATGAGTCCGACGCGATCCCCCTCGGCCAGGCCGATGGACAGGTCGGAAAAGAGCGGCTTCACGCCATAGCTCTTGCTGATGGACTCACAACTCAGGAGCATAATAGGTGGCATAGATCGTCGATCTGTATCCCGATTGGTCAAGATGTCAGGTGTCGTCGTCTGGAGAGGATTCTACCTGGCAGACAAATTGTTCACTTGTCAGTGTATCAAGGACGGGCGGTTCTTACTAGGTGTAGAGCGAAGCGGGCAAAGATAAAGTTAGTGCGCCAGCGTATAGTTCACCAGGCGGCGAATTTGATCTGCCCCAAACGGCTTCTCCAGAATATGCCGGGCTCCGAAGAGTTTGGCGACGCTCAGAAAGTTCTGCTCGCCTGACGCGCCGGTCATGGCAATGACGCGGGCGTCGAGAAATTCCCGGGTGAGTTCCAGAATCACTTCCATCCCGTCCTGTTCCGGCATCAGGATATCCGTAATGACCAGATCCGCCGGCTGCGCCCGATAGAGGGCCAGTCCTTCACGTCCGTTGGCGGCTTCACGGATCTGGTGGCCATCGGCCTGCAGCATCTCCCGCAGCAGGAGCCGCAAGGCTTCATCGTCGTCGATGACTAGAATGGATGCCATGGCTGCTTCTCTATCTCCTAGATGGTGCGAGGTTGGTGATCAGGCCGCTTGGGCCACGATTGATTCGATTCCCAGATGAACCTCGTCGTCGTGATAGTCGGCCTCATCTCCGAGTGCGACCAGCACCGGGGTTGATCGCTTAGCGTGCGCGTTGCGACGGTTCAGCTCCATGACGGGGTCATGGACATGGCCGCAGTTCATGCAGCGCATGGCGCTCACCCACATATGCCCTGAGGTGCCGTCGAAATCCATTAAATTGTCTTTCACCATCAGTCCGCAGCAACGTGAACAGCTCATGGTCGGTCTCCTTAGATTGGGGTGAAGCACGCATGTCTTGTTTAAGAGGATAGCGGGATTGCCGGAAAGCGTAAGACCAGGAAGGGTTACCTCGGAAGGGGGGGGCGTGTCCCCTCGGTCGGTCGGTTGAGTGCGGGGAACCGTGCCGGCGCAGATGACTTGCCCCTCCATACGCCGGACGGTGGATGGATAGGTGAGCGTCCGACGGCAGAGGGAACATTCTGCCGGCTCGCTCTTCGCTCTTGCGCCGTTTGGGGGCCAGTCTCTTCCCATTCCCATCCTGATAACCCCCAAATCGTCAAGTTCTTCTCCGCACAAGCCGATAGATAGCTGAGCGGGTGTTTATTGCGCGTCGTCGGAGATGCGTCTGCCGGCGTGATGCAGGGAGTGGTGTATAGCGTGTGGGTGAAGCAAACGGTTCTACTGATGTGTGTCCTCACGACGACGGGGTGTCTGGTGCAACCCTATGTATTGACCAAGGATGATGTGCGGAATCGTGTCACGAAAGATATGAAAGCATTGATGGCGATCGGTGAGCCGGTGACGGGCCCTATTGATCTCTATGAGGCGACCGCCCGTGCGCTCAAGTACAACCTCGATGCCAGAGTGAAGGCGATGCAGGCACAGTTGGCGCATCAGCAATTGAACGTCGCGCATTACACACTCTTGCCGCAGGTATCGGCCAATGCCGGGTTTGATGGGCGCAATAATTACAGCGGCGGAGGCGCGCAGTCTCTGTTGGACGGACGGCCGGTTCTGGAGCCGTTCACCTCGTCCGACAAGAACGTCACTTCAGGTAATCTGGCCTTAAGTTGGGATGTGCTCGATTTCGGTCTGTCGTTTGTTCGGGCTCAACAGGCGGCGGACAACGTGATGATCGCAGAGGAGGAAAAGCGGCGGATTGCCGTGCGGCTGGTACAGGATGTCCGGAGCGCCTATTGGCGGGCGGTCAGCGCGGAACGTGTGCTCCATCGCGTGGAGTTTCTCAATGAGTCTGTGGGGAAAGCGCTGGAGAGCGCCCAGCAGATCGTCGATAAAAAGCTCCAGGCCCCGCTGACGCCGCTGAACTACCGGCGCGACCTGCTCAACATCCAGCGCGAGGTGCAGCGGCTGTATCGGGAACTCAGCACGGCGCGGACGCAGCTGGCGTCGATGATGGGCCTGCCCCCGGGAACACCCTATGAACTCACCGTGCCTGCCAGGACGGGCACCGTCCCGCTCGTGAATCTGGATACGGAAAGCATGGAGAAACAGGCCTTGATGTTTCGGGCCGAATTGCGCTCGATCGACTATCAGAAACGGATCAGCGCCAAAGAAGCGAGAGCGGTGTTCCTGGAATTGTTTCCCAGCCTGAAACTCAGCTTCGGGGGGTATTACAACAGCAACAGCTTCTTGCTGTATCAAAACTGGCTGGGCTACGCCTCCCAGGCTAGCTGGAATCTCCTTTCTGCGTTTCGCACACCGGCTAAGTTGAAAGCCGTGGAGGCCCATCGGGAGGTTCTGGAGTCGCAAAGTCTTGCGCTCACCATGGCGATCCTGACGGAAGTGCATGTCGGGGCCGTGCAGTTCGTCCATGCGAAGCAGGAATTTCAGAACGCGAGGCAATATCACGAGACCCAATCCGCGATTGCCGAGCATACGAGAAGCCTCTGGCTTACCCATAGTACGAACGACCTGACGCTGATCAAGGAGCGGGTGAACGATGTTTTGGCAGAGGTCCGGTTGGACAGCGCACAATCGGGCGTCGAGACCGCCTATGCGACCGTGATGGCGTCGCTGGGGGAGGACGCGGTTCCAGCCGGCCTCGGCGGACAAAACGTGGCTGAATTAGCCGATGCATTGAAGAAACTCTGGGAGCCCACGGGACCGCGGATGGCCAGTGTAGAAGGGAAATCGGAGATTCATGCGACGTCTGTGGCGCGTTAGCAGCATCGTCGTCGTAGCGCTGGTCATGTCGGTGGCCGTCGGGCCGCTGGCCGGCTGGCCCCAAGGCGAGCGGCCTGCCGCCGTTATGCGGTCGGGAAACGGAGTGATGCGCGGCATTGTCAAAGCCGCCACGCAAGCCATGCTCTATACCCAGATCCAGGGGCAGATCAGTGCGCTCCCGCGCAAGGAGGGTGAGCGAATCGAGAAAGGGGACACGCTGGTACAGATCGATTGCAATAAGTACCGGGCCGAGTTGGCGGCGGCGATTGCCGAGCATCAGGCCAAAGACCGGACGTTTGCCAATAACAAGGAACTCACGAAGCTGAATGCCGTCAGTACGCTCGAACTGGAGATTTCAGAAGCCGAAACCCAAAAGGCCCAGGCCGCCATCCGTATTGCCGAATTAAACGTCGGAAACTGCCGCATTGCCGCGCCATTTTCAGGGCGCATCACCGGCGTGATGGTGAATGAGCATGAGAACGTGTTTCCGAACGACAAGTTACTCAGTCTGCTGGACGATACGAGTTTGGAAATCGAGCTGGTGCTGCCCTCATCGTCGCTCGCTTGGCTGAAACGAAAAGCGCGATTCACCTTCACGATCGATGAGACGCGCAGGGAGTATCAGGCGAAAGTGAAAGAGATCGGCGCGAATATTGATCCGGCGAGTCAGACCGTCAAGGTGATCGGAGCCTTTGAGAAGTTGCCGTCCGAAGTCCTGGCCGGCATGAGCGGCTCCGCACGGTTTCCAACCCTGCAACCGTAACGCGATGGCTACAGCAACCGAACCCACCGCACAACAGATTCCCGCGCTCATTCATCTGGCGGCGCTCACGCACCTGGAAGGACAGGTGCGCGCGGCCAAGACCGTCCAAGAACTGCAGTTCCTTGCCGTGAATGAAACCCGCCGCCTGGTGCCCTATCAACAGGCCTTCCTGTTGACGTGTGACGAGTCGGGCGCAGCGGCCTGCCGGGTGGGTACCGCGTCCAGCGTGGCGGTCGTCGAGCGTGACGCGCCGTTGATTCGTTGGTTGGAGCAGGTGGCGCAGGCGCTTCGGTTGGAACATCCGGGCGACGAGCCGATGGCGCTGACCGAAGAGACCTGTCCGGCATCCTGCCGCGAGGGCTGGCGCGATCATGTCCAGGGCTACGTGTTCTGGTGCCCGCTGAAACATCCCGACGAAACCGTGCTCGGTGTCTGGTGGTTCGAACGGGAGTTTCCCTGGCAGGAGAATGACGTGGCCATCGTCCACCGGTTGGCCGGCAGCTATGCCTATGCCTGGAAGGCGCTGTCCCAAAAGACGCGCAGATGGTCGGCGACCGTCAAGAAACCGACGGCCTGGCTTATCGGCGCCGCACTGGTTGCGGTGTTGTGTGTGCCGGTCCGGGTGTCGACGGTCGCGCCGGTGAAAGTCCTGGCGAAGGATCCCATGATCGTCAGCGCACCGATGGATGGCGTGATCGCGGATGTGGTGGTTCCGCCCAATACGATGGTGCTTCAGGACCGGTTGTTATTCCGCTACGAGGACACGAACATTCGCAACCAGTTTCAGGTCGCGGAGAAGCAATTGGCTGTGGCCCTGGCCGTGCACGCCCAAGCGGTCCAGTCGGGATTTGCCGATCCCCAACGCAAGGCTGAGGTGCCGATCAAAGACGCGGACGCGGCGCTCAAGGAAACCGAACTTGAGTATGCCCGGGAGATGCTGGCGCAAATTGAAGTCCGCGCCCCGCAGACCGGACTGTTGCTCTATACCGACAAGGCCGACTGGGTGGGAAAGCCGGTCTCGGTCGGTGAGCGGATCATGGAAATCGCCGACCCGCAACGGGTGGAGTTGCGCATCGATCTGCCCGTCAGCGATTCGTTGATGCTGAAAGACGGAGCGGAGGTGGTGGCGTTCTTCGACGCGGTGCCGTTGGAGTCGTTTGCGGCGACCGTGAGTCGGGCGAGCTATCACGCCGAGGTCTTGCCGGGCGATGTCCTGGCTTATCGGGTGATGGCGGACTTGACCGGCGCCGACTCGCGTCTTCGGATCGGCTGGCAGGGCTCGGCCAAGGTCTATGGCGAGCGCGGTCCGCTGGCTTTTTTGCTGTTTCGCCGACCTCTTACGGCCCTGCGCCAACTGCTGGGAGTGTAACCCATGCCGAGCGTGCCACCCGCGCAAGCATCGAAAGAGCGGAAGCTGCCCGCGCTCAGGAAGAACGTCGAGTTCATCCGCGGCGCGCCTACCCCTGAAGGGGTGCCGACCTGGACGCTGGTCGATCCGGTTCGCAATAAATACTTTCAGATCGAATGGCCGGTGTATCAGTTGCTTCAGCGCTGGTCCTGCGGCACGGTCGAGACGCTGGTTACGGCCGTCGCGCAGGAGACGACCTCCCGCATCGCCGTGGAGGATGTCGAGGACCTGGTCAAGTTTCTTTATGCGAACAATCTGACGGAAGCATCGGCAAGCGGGCAGACGAAAGACTTCGTCGAGCAGGCGAAGGCGCGCGAGCAGGCCTGGTGGCAATGGCTGCTGCACCATTACTTGTTCATCAAGATTCCGCTCGCGCATCCGCACCGGTTTCTCCAGGCCACGCTGCCGCTGGTGGCGCCGCTCTATACCGCGGCTGCCGCGTGGGTGTTCGGGGTGATCGGGGCGGTCGGGCTCGTGCTCGTCAGCCGCCAGTGGGACGCGTTCCTCTCGACCTTCCTCCACTTCTTTAACTGGCGCGGCGCCGTGATGTATGGCGCCGTGCTGTGTGCCGTGAAGGTCGTGCACGAACTCGGCCATGCCTATACAGCCACACGCTTCGGCTGCAGGGTGCCGACGATCGGCGTCGCCTTCATGGTCATGATGCCGGTGCTGTACTCTGATGTCAGCGACTCCTACCGGCTGAGCTCAAAGCGGAAGCGATTATGGATTGCCGCGGCCGGGGTGGTGGCAGAGCTGGGACTCGCGGCAGTGGCGACCCTGCTCTGGGGGTTTCTGCCGGACGGGACGCTGCGGAGTATGGCCTTCGTCGTCGCGACTACCAGCTGGATCATGAGCCTGACGGTGAATCTCAATCCCTTGATGCGGTTCGACGGCTACTATCTGTTAGCCGACGGCTTGGGGTTGCCGAACTTGCAGGACCGCGCGTTTGCGTTCGGGCAGTGGCGGTTGCGGGAGCTGCTGTTCGCCTCCGGTACGCCGGCGCCTGAAGCCGTCAGCCGGTCCGCTCGCAGGACTATGGTGGCCTACGCCTGGGCGATCTGGGCCTATCGGCTGATCCTCTTCACCGGGATTGCGGTGATGGTCTATCACCACTTCTTCAAATTGCTTGGGATCGTCCTCTTTCTCGTGGAAATCGTGTTCTTTATCGGCTTGCCCGTCTGGCGTGAGCTGATGGCCTGGTGGAGCCGCCGTGCGGTGTTTGCCGGGACCCGTCGATTTGCCGTGACCATGGCGGTCATGGCGGGGCTGCTGATGCTGGCCTGTGCCCCCTGGTCCAGTCGCGTGACGATTCCAGGGGTGTTGCAGGCGAAGGTCTATGCCACGGTCTATCCTCCGGCATCAGGCCGGATCATGGCGGTGGCGGTCCGTCAGGGGCAGCCGGTGCGTGAAGGGGACACACTCCTTATCTTGGAGAATCCGAAACTGGTCAAAGACGCGAAGCTGGCGCAGACGCAGGTGGATCAGTTGGATTTCCGATTACAGCGTCAAGCCGGGTATGCCGATGACCGGGCCCAGTCGCAGGTGATCGGAGAGTCGCTCAAAGCGAAACTGGTTGAATTGGACGGCCTGACGGAGAAGCAGCAAAATCTCCTGCTGCGGGCTCCGATCGACGGCGTGGTCGTCGATCACGCCGACTCGCTCTATCCCGGGCGCTGGGTCAACGAGACGCTGGCCGTGGCCTATGTGATCAATCCCCGGCAGTCGCTGATCGCCGGGTTGGCACCGGTGGAGGAGGTGAGTGCCTTAGCAATAGGGCAGGAGGCGTGGTTCATCCCGGACGATCTGACGCGTCCGAGTCTGCATGCCCGGGTGACTGAAATCCGCGATGTGGATGAGCAAGACTTCTCCGTCCCGTATCTGGCGTCGATCTATGGCGGCGACGTGCCGGCGCGAAAGGATGCGCACGGACGCGTGCAGGCGGAGCAATCCGTCTATCGCGTCGAGCTCGATGTGCTGGATCAGGCAGACCAGACTGTGCAGGCAGTGACCGGGCGGATTCATGTGACAGGGAAGTCCCAGAGCCTCGTGGCCCGTGCCTGGGACCGGGTCGTGGCCGTCATGATTCGCGAGAGCGGCTTCTAATCCGCATGCTTCGCAAGTGCTGCTCTGAGCATTCAGGCGGCCTCCGGTTAGCCGATAAAGGATGGGGCGGTGTGTCCTCTTTCACGATGGATTGAGCTGAATCATGTTTGATTTTCTGAAACGAAAAAAGAAAGCAGCGGCCGCCGGCGCGCAGAAGCCGTTGCCGTCTTCTTCGCTCAAACAGTCGCTGCTGTCTCTCGAACAGCGGTTGATGTTCGACGCAGCGGCGGCCGCGACGGCCGCCGAGGTGAAGTCTGAGCAAGTGGCGCAGGAGCAAGCCGAGGCCGCGGTCTCGACGGAGGCTTCCCCTGAGACCACGGGTGCGGAGAACGTCGAAAGCCAGGATGTGCTGAACGCGCTCGCGTCCTACATGCCGACGGAGTCACGGACAGAAGTAGCGTTTGTCGATCCCACCGTGCCGAATTATCAAGAGCTGCTTGCGGGCATGGACCCGAATACCGAAGTCATCATGTTGGATGCCGGGAAGGATGGCGTGCAGCAGATCGCCGACAGCCTGGCCGGTCGGACCGGCGTCGATGCCATTCATCTCATTTCGCATGGCAGCTCTGGTGCGTTGCATCTGGGCACCGGCACGCTCACCACGGAGTCCATGTCCGGGGAGTATGCCGGCGAGCTGGCCGCGATTCGAGCGGCCTTATCGGAGCGCGCGGATCTTCTCGTCTATGGCTGCGATTTTGCGGAAGGACAGACAGGACTGGATGCCGTACAGCGCCTCGCCGACTTGACCGGAGCCGACATCCAGGCCAGTACCGACGTGACCGGACATATTTCACTTGGTGGCGATTGGGAATTTGAGGTGCAGACCGGCGCGATCGAAACGAATCTGGTGGTCACCGACAGCGTTCAGATGAATTGGGTTGGGCTGCTGGGTACGGAAACCGTACGAGACAATTTCTCTACCGAATCGTACAGCAACAACAACGGGACGCAGTCCTGGTCGTCGAATTGGTCGGAGACCGACGCGGACGGCGGCGGGGCCGGCGGCGGAGATGTGCGTGTCAATTCGTCGCAGCTGCGGATCGACGCCGATTCCGTCGGGAACCAAGTCTCACGCCAGGTCAATTTGTCCGGCACCAGCGGTGCCACCTTGTCCTTCGAGTACAACAACACGCTGTCGGGTTCGGATCGAATCGAGATGCGGGTGTCGGCCGACGGCGGAACCAGTTACACCACACTCGCCGCTGGCGTGTTTTCTACTGCGGCCAATACGGGGAGCGGAACGGCGACATTCGATATTTCGGCCTATGCGTCCGCGAACACGCGTATTCAATTCATGGTGACCGGGTCGGGCGGTAGCGATCGCCTCTATGTGGATAATGTGCAGGTCAGCTACAACACGGGCGCCGCGAACAGCGCGCCGGCGATCAGCAGCAACGGCGGCGGTCCGACGGCGTCGGTCGCGGCCGGGGAGAATGGTACGGTCGTGACGACTGTCACGGCTACCGATGCCGATGCAGGGCACACTTTGGGCTATTCGATTGTCGGCGGCGCGGACGCGGCCAAGTTTACGATCAACAGCAGCACCGGACAATTTGGCTTTGCCTCGGCGCCCAACTACGAAGCGCCGACGGACAGTGGCGGCAACAACGTCTACGATGTGACGGTGCAGGTGTCAGACGGCCAGGGTGGCACGGATACCCAAGCCATTGCCGTGACGGTGGCCGACGCAAACGAGGCCCCGACCGACCTCGCCCTTTCGGCGAACACGGTCGCGGAGAATGCGGCGAATGGGACCGTGGTGGGGACTGTGAGTGGAACGGACCCAGATGCGGGCGATACGAAGACGTATAGCTTGACAGACACGGCCGGGGGCCGGTTTGCCATCAACAGCTCCACAGGGCAGATCACCGTGGCGGATGGTTCCTTGCTGAACTATGAAGCGGCCACGAGTCACAGCGTGACGGTGCGGGTGATGGACAGCGGAGGGCAGAGCTACGACGAGACGTTCACGATCAATCTGACCAATGTCAATGAAGCTCCGACTATCACCAGTAATGGCGGAGGAGCAACTGTCTCTCTGAGCGTGGCAGAGAATCAGACCACTGTGACTACGGTGGCCGCGGTGGACGTTGATACCGGAACAACCCTGGCGTACAGCCTCGCAGGAGGGCCGGATGCAGCGCGGTTTTCGATCGATGGCACCACCGGCGCTCTGCGATTCTCCGCTGCTCCGAACTTCGAGCGGGCGTCCGATGTCGGAAGAAACAACGTCTATGACGTAACGGTTCAGGTTTCTGACGGTCAAGGTGGAACAACTACGCAAGCGATTAGTGTGAGAGTGACGGATGTCAATGAAGCTCCCACGATTGGGAGCAACGGAGGTCGCGATACCGCGTCCATCACCATCAGAGAGAACGGCACGACCGTGACGACCGTGCGCTCCACGGACCCGGATGGAGGAGCGCGGATCACCTACAGCGTCGTCGGAGGGGCTGACGCGGCTCTTTTCACGATCAATCCGAGCACCGGTGTACTGCGCTTCAGCTCCGCCACGAACTTTGAACAGCCGACCGATACAGATCGCAACAATGTGTATCAGGTCGTCGTGCAGGCGAGCGACGGACGAGGAGGCACCGATTCGCAAGTGATCAGCGTTCGAGTGACGAATGTCAATGAAGCCCCGACGGATCTGAGTCTCTCGGCGAACACCGTGGCCGAGAATGCGGCCAATGGGACCGTGGTCGGGACGGTGACCGGGACCGATCCGGATGCAGGCGATACCAAGACCTATAGTTGCACTGATAGCGCGGGGGGGCGGTTTGCGATCAATCGCAGCACCGGCGTCATCACGGTCGCGAATGGCGCGTTGTTGAACTACGAAGCGGCCAGCAGCCACAATGTGACTGTGCGGGTAACGGATAGAGGTGGCCTCACCTATAACGAGACGTTTACGATCCATTTGACGGACGTGAATGAAGCGGTTCCCACGATTACCAGCAATGGCGGCGGTGCTACGGCGTCAGTCACAATCTCGGAAAACACCACCGCAGTCACGACGGTCACAGCGACCGATGCCGACACTCGCCAAACACTTACCTACTCCATCTCCGGTGGTGCCGACGCAGCCAATTTCACGATCAACAGCGCGACTGGTGCGTTGTCGTTTGTGTCCGCTCCGAACTACGAGTCACCGACCGATAGCGGTGGGAATAATGTTTATGACGTAACCGTACAGGTATCCGATGGCAACAGGAGAACCGACACGCAAGCCATTGCTGTGACCGTAACCAATGTGAATGAAACTCCGACGGACCTGAGTCTCTCGGGCAACACCGTGGCGGAGCAGGCGGCGACCGGGACTGTGGTCGGCACCATCACGGGCACCGACCCGGATGCGGGGGACACCAAGAGCTACAGTTTGACCGATACGGCGGGGGGGCGCTTTGCCGTCAATAGCTCGACCGGGGCGATCACAGTCGCCGATGGCAGCTTGCTGAACTACGAGAGTGCCACGAGTCATAGCGTGACCGTGCGCGTCACCGACTCCGGCGGCCTGACCTACGACGAGACCTTTACCATTAACCTGACCAACGTGAACGAAGCGCCGACGGCGCTGGCGTTGTCGGCGAACACCGTGGCGGAGAATGCCGCCAACGGCACCGTCGTCGGCACCGCCTCGACCACCGATCCCGATGCGGGCGACACCCATACCTATCAATTGACAGACACGGCGGGCGGGCGGTTCGCGATCAACGCAAGTACGGGTGTCATCACGGTCGCGGATGGCAGCCTGCTCAACTACGAAGCGGCCACCAGCCACAGCATCACCGTGCGGACCACCGATGCGGGCGGGTTGACGCACGATCAGGTCCTGGCGATTACGGTGACAGATGTCCATGATGGTCTGGTGCCGGGACCTCTGTTGCCGGGCACCCCTCCGCCGATCGCCGGTACACCTGTGCCTCTTGCCTCGAGTGGTCCTGCCGGTCCTGGACCCGCCGACGGGCCTGCGTCCACTCCCGCTCCATCGCTCCCGGATGCGGCCCGCTCCGTCAGCCCGGCGGCGGCTCCGCGTGTCATGCCGGCGTTGGCGTCTATGGCGGGGCCGGGCCATGTTCGGGAAGGGGAGAAGCCGGTTGTGCTGGAAGACGACCGGGAACCGATCGCCTGGACCGTCGTCGAGCCGGCGCTGAATCTCTTGCATGAAGCGGCGGATCAGTTGCGGACACTGGCCCAGTCGCCGGAGATTCCGGTCACGCTGAGCGAGTTGATCGTGAAGGAGCTGGATGCCATGACGGCGTCTCTGGAAGACGCGATGCAGGGCCGGCAGGATGAAGACACGCTGGTTGCGGCGACCGCGGCCGGTGTCAGCGTCGTGTTGTCCGCAGGCTATCTGGTGTGGGTGGTACGGGGCGGGTGGCTGGTGGCCTCGCTGATGGCGACGATGCCGGCCTGGCGCTCGTTCGATCCGCTGCCTGTGCTGGTGCGAGCCAAAGAGGATCGCGAACGTGAAGGCCCGCGCAATGACCGGCGCGCGCCGCGCCGCGAGGATCAGCAGATCGAGCATCTGTTCGGGTCTGAGGGAGGGCGGGCGGCATGAGCGGGCGATCTCCCTTAGTCTGGATGTCGCTGGGGCTGGTGACGGTCACAGTCAGTCTTGTCCTCCTGAGCAATGCGCTGTTTCAGGTCGCGCCCGACGAATCGCGTCAGACCTTTCAGTACCGGAAGGCCCTGGCCGAAACCCTGGCCGGCCAGTTTTCACGGTTGGCGCAGGACGGGAATGCGGCCGCCATCGCCGCGGCGATGCGGGTGCTGGTCGAGCGCGACCCCACCCTTCAATCGGTGGCCCTTCGGCAGGGTGTGAACCGGTTTGTCGCCCAAGCGGGCGATCATCAGCGGCACTGGCTGATGCCGCCCGGAGAGAGTTCTACGCTCGACCAGATCCGTGTGCCTATCCTGAACGGCTCCGCCCGCTGGGGCACGCTTGAATTGGCCTTTCGACCGGCCGCGGCCGGCGGGCCGTGGGAGTGGGTGCACAGTTCCTGGGCACGGTTTCTCGGACTCTTGGCGGGGCTTGGATTCATCGGCTACTGGGTCTTTATGCGGCGCACGTTGCGTCAGCTGGATCCTTCAGCGGTCGTCCCGCCGCGCGTGCGGGCCGCCTTGGATGTGTTGACGGAAGGGATTGTGCTGGTCGATCCGTCCGACGTCATCGTCCTAGCCAATCGCTCGTTTGCCGAGCGGGCGGGCATCGATGCGCAGTCGCTGCAGGGCCGCGACCTGCGCGACCTGTCCTGGATTGCGACGAAGCATGCGCCCCGGCCCGAACGGTTTCCCTGGACGGACTCGATCAAGGACCGGCAGATTCGGGTGTCGGTCGCGTTGGGGTTTCGCGCGCCGGATCAGACAGAGCGCCTCTTGTTGTGCAACTGCTCGCCCATTCGCGATGATCGAGGGGGTATCCGCGGCGCGTTGGTGTCGTTCAGCGATGTCACGGAGCTGGAACGGGCCAACGAACAGCTTGTGGGGGCCTTGAAGGATCTTGATGCGTCGAAACAGGAAATTCTTCGTCAGAATGACGCGTTGTACCGGTTGGCGACGCGCGATCCGTTGACGGGCTGTTTCAACCGGCGGGCCTTTTTCGAGCAGGTCGAGCTCGTGGCGGCGCGCGCGGTCGAGCGTGGAACCGCGCTGGGTGTGTTGATGGTCGACATCGATCACTTCAAGTCCTTCAACGACCGGCACGGCCATGCGGTCGGCGATCAGGTGCTCGTGGCCGTGGCGAAGACGATTCAGTCGGCGTTGCGCGCGGAAGATGTGCTGGGCCGGTATGGCGGAGAAGAGTTTTGTATTGCGTTGGACGGCGTGAATCCGCAGTTGCCGGGGGAGATCGGCGAACGGATTCGCCAGCGTATCGAACACGAGAGCGGCGCGTCGGTGCGGTCTGTCACAGGGTTGAGCGTCACGGCCAGCCTCGGCGTCACGCTGTGTCCGAAGGGGCGGGGGGCGAACCTCCCGGCGTTGCTCGAAGAGGCGGATCAGGCGTTATATGAGGCGAAACGCAGCGGCCGTAACCGGGTGTGTGTGTTTCAGTCAGCCGGATCGTCTTCTGCCGCCGCGTGAGGCGATCCTCTCCTCAGAACGTTCCTTCCATCCTTGTTCCCGTTCCTGGGCGAACGCCGCCTGGTTCCACACGGCTGTCGTGATCGCTTCCCGGTCGCACCTCGGGTATGCTGAACGCATTCGAGGGGAGGCCTGTCTGTGGCCGGTCGTTGGGCGAAATGGATAGCGGGTGGATGTGCTGCTCTGATCGGCGCGGTCCTGCTCGCGCTGATCGGGTATGGCGCCATGCTTTCCGCCAGCCTGTCGCTCCCCAAGAGCGATGAGCATCCGCCTTTGCTGATCTATGGAGCGCCGCATCTGCTGAAGCCGGGGGAGCCGGTGGCCGAGACCGGGGTGTTCGACCGGTTGCATCGGCTGGGCTATCACGCCGTCTCGGACGTGCGGGCGCCCGGCGACTATCTGGCGTCGCAGGACGTCATCGATCTTTATCTGCATGCGCAAGAGGAGAGCCATCAGCCGCCTCGCCGTGTGCATGTGGAATTGAAGGATGGCGTGATCACGAATGTGGTGTCGGTGCAGGAGCGGGAGTCGCTGCCATTTGTCACGTTGGAGCCGCCCTTGCTGAGTGGAATGCGTGGCGGGTCGCGGCAGGTGCGGGAGTGGGTGCCCTACAGCCAGATTCCTCCTTTGGTCATCAAGACCGTATTGGCGGTGGAAGATCGGCGGTTCTTTTCCCACTATGGTGTCGATCCCGTTGCCATCGGCCGGGCGCTGTGGGCGAATGTGACGCGCGGTGGTGTGGTGCAGGGCGGGAGCACCATTACCCAGCAGCTCGCCAAGAATCTGTTTTATTCGCCGCAGCGGACCATGGGACGCAAGCTGCGCGAGGTTGTGGCGGCGTTTGTCATGGAATGGAAGTATCGCAAGGAAGAGATCCTCGAGAGCTATCTCAATGAGATCTATCTTGGGCAAGCTGGCTCGGTGTCGATCTACGGGGTCGGCGAAGCGGCGCACCGATATTTCGGGAAACCCCTGGATGCCCTCTCGATCGAGGAAGTGGCGCTGATCGGCGGAATGATCAAAGGGCCGAACACCTACTCTCCGACAAAAAATCTGGAGCATGCGACCCACCGCCGGAATGTGGTGCTCCGCCGGTTGCGCGATGAGGGGGTGCTGACCGAAGACGCGTGGAAGGAGGCAGTGAATCGGCCGGTCCAGGTGTCGTTGCCCGAAGATGTCGTGGCGGATGCCCCGTATTTTGTCGACTATCTGCTGCGGCAGGTGGAAGCGGGAACCGGGATGGGCATTCCCGAAGGTGCCCGGATCTATTCGACGCTTGATCCGTACATGCAGCAGCTGGCGACGGACTCGTTGCACAAAGGGTTGGAAAAGCTGGAACAGCAGTACCCGGCGTTGCGCGAGGGGGAGACGCCGCTGCAGGGCGCCGTCGTGGTGCTCGAC
>CXWL01005395.1_pt1 | contig 23446 bp, 22 predicted proteins | sample 590931 | NCBI WGS metagenome assembly CXWL01 (sample SAMEA3498368, study PRJEB10139) | groundwater metagenome | biome: water well; material: biofilm material | place: Germany | collected 2015-04-27
TCCGTGCGCACAGCGATGGTGACGACAAGAGCCCGGGCTTTCCCGGACACCGCAACGGTCCCCATAAAGGCCATGTTCGTCCGCTCGGCCAACGGGACGTCGGTTCCGGTCATGACGCCCGCATGCTTCTGAACCGGCGTCGATTCGCCGGTCAGCGACGCTTCCTGCGTCTGGAAATTTGTCGTGTAGATCAGCCTGGCGTCGGCGGGAATGCGGTCGCCCGCTTCGAGAAGGATGAGATCACCGCACACTAATTCCCGTGCTGGAATCGACAGCACTATCCCGTTGCGAACCGCCCGGGCCGTCGCCACAGACATTTTTCTCAGCGCCGCCAAGGACCGCTCCGCCCGAAACTCCTGGACGAATCCAAGGACTCCGTTGAGCAGCACAATGGCCAGGATGGCCGCCGCATCGATCCAGTCTTCCAAGAGACCCGAGATGACCGCCGCCCCGATCAGCACCCAGACAATGACGCTCGTGAACTGAGAAAGGAACAGCTTCACAAGTGACGGCGGGGGAGCTTCGGGCAGTTCGTTGAACCCCTCACTCTGTTGTCGACGGCCGGCTTCATCCGCACCAAGCCCGGCTTCGGGATCTGTGCGCAGGTCCAGCGCCAACGCATCGGCCGGTATGGCATGCCAGGGCCTCACAGCAACCGCATCATTTTGTGGGTTCATTTCCCTTCAACCCTTTCATCGAAACAACAGCCACAAACCCAGCACATAGCTAGCGACCATCAGCAATCCATCCGGCTCCAACAACATAAACCGTTTCTCGGCTCGATAGATAATCCCCATCAGTCCGATGTTCATCATCAGGATGGACCAGAGCGCGGTGAGGGCGTGGGCGGAACTCACGCTGTCCAGCAAGCCCCCGTCGCGATAGGCCAGATCGGCGAACAAGAACGCCGCCATGTTGAAGGCATTGCTTCCGAAAAGATTCCCCACGGCAAGATCGAACGCGCCCAATCGAACCGCGGCGATCGCAACAACCAACTCCGGCAAGGAGGTCGTGATGGCGACCAACGATGTGCCGATAAACGTGGCGCTGGTGCCGGTCTCTTCGGCAATGCGCTCAGCGGACCAGGCCAGAAGGGGGGCGGCCGCGAGCAAGGCAAGCGCGCTGAGTGAGAAGCCGATGACGGCACGACGCATCTCAACCCGTCGGCTGACGGCATCCTGTTTGACGAGAGTTTGTTCAACCAACACGTCCTGTTCCCGCTGGCGACGCTCCATGTCCTCTTGCCGAAAAACGAGTCTCATCCCCAACACATACAGGAGAAAGAGCGTGAGACTCCCGAGACCCACGCCGACATGGGTCACATTGACATTCAGCAGCACGAAGAATGCGGCAAGACCCGTCAGCGCCATCGCCAGCGCGGCGGTAAGTGTGTGTCCCAGCGCGGCCTGTTGCCAGACTCGCTTCTGTCGATGGAGGAGATCGATCAGGCCGAGTGTGAGCATGTTGCTCATGCCGGCGCCGAACAGATTGCCGGCCGCAAGATCCGGCGTATTCATCCACCCGGCGCTGACGGTCGTGAAGATTTCCGGAAGCGAGGTCGCACCCGCCATCACAACGACGCCGATCCACAACCCACCCAAACCGGTGAGTTTCGCAATCTCATCGCCATAACGGGACAGTTTTGTTCCGGCATAGACAATCACCGCCGCACTCAGGAGAAAGATCGCCCACGGCACCAGTTCTTCACCCCAGACCATCGGCCCTCTCCTTTAACGACACGTCTGCCTGATGACCAACACCTGGCAAGGGACGTACCGTGTGACCTTCCGCAACCCCTCCCCCCAACAGAATACCCGTGCACCTATCACCCCTCTACAAACCACAGACGAGCAGATCGGCGCATCGCGCCATAGCGAATGTAAGAACCTGTTCAGCCAGGTACCTCTTCACGATCCCAGGTTTCCCTCTCAAGAACCCTCATCCTCATAGCCTTCCGCTCACGTCGAGTGTTGTCCTCGAAGCTATAGCGCTGAAGGCGTCGCCTTGTGAGCACCTACCTCCATGTTGGCATAGAGTATCCGCAAGAGATGATCCCGCGTGATCATGCCGAGCAACCGGCCGTTTTGTGTGACGGGAACCTGGTTGACATCCCGCTGATCCATGAGTCCCAACACATCTGTAACCGGTGTCTCAGGCGCCACTGCGTGCAGCCGATCGATCGGAGTCATCGCCTGCGCCACGAGGCTGTCGTTCCACCGTTCTTGGGGTATCGCCTTCACCTGATGCAAGGTAATCAATCCCTCGAGCCGACCATTCTGTGACACCAGAAAGCATCGCCGGCCCATCCGAAGAATGTGTTCCTGCACCAAATCCGCGAGACTCAATTGGCCGGGTACGGTGGGACAATCCCGCGCCATGATGTCTTCGGCCACAAGTCCGCTCAAAGCCGACTTGACACTCATCTGCAGGACGCTCTCCTGCGCCGCGTTTCGGAGGAACCAGCCGATGAACGCCAGCCATAGCCCGCTGAACCAATTGCCGGTGACTAACCCCGTCCAGATCCCGCCAACAATCAACCCATACCCGATGATCTGCCCTGAGCGGGCCGCAATCCGCGTCGCCTTCGCAAAGCTTCCGGTAACATGCCAGAGGACCGCCCTCAAGACCCGGCCTCCGTCGAGCGGAAAGCCCGGGACAAGATTGAAGACCGCCAGCATTAGGTTGATCGACGCCAGCCACCCGCCCAACGCCGCGACATGCTCGAGTTGATCTCCGGCGAGATGAGACACGAACCAGAATCCCACGGCCAGCAAGGCGCTGGCAATCGGCCCCGCAATGGCAATCTGAAATTCCGTGAGCGGCCGGTCAGGCTCCTGCCCGATTTGCGCCACGCCGCCGAAGGCAAATAGCGTGATCGATCGGACGTGAATGCCTTTGGCCAGCGCCACGAAACTGTGGGCCAATTCATGAAGGAAAATCGAACCGAAGAACAGCAGGCTGGTCGCAATGGCCACGGTATAGTGCTCGACCGTCGTCCAGTGAGGGTGCTCCGAGGCGAAGCGCGTGGTGAGTGAAAACGTGATCAGGAAGAAGATGATGAACCAGGAATAGTGGAGGCCGACCTCGATGCCCCGGATGGTGGTCAGTCGCACTGATTGTCCGATCATGCGAAATCACCTTGCTCATGATCTGATCTACAGCTCCTCCAACGAGGGCCATCAGCCGGCGTCTCCCCACGGCGCAGACGCAACCATTCACTCATGGTGCGCGTGCGCGCCCCGAAAGAGAAACGCCGCGCCGATGATGCCGACCGCAACCTGCGAACACACCCTGCAGTATTCACAGTTCCCAGTATCCGCTTACCTATCGGATACGACAGGGTTGAATCCCACTGCTTCGTGCGGACTTCAGCTCGCACGCCTTGCGGTTCGCCGGTCTCTGCCGCGGGGTGGCGCATCTACCTGGCCTTTGCGCAGCGGCGGATGCCTACTCGCGCTGGTAAGGGTACAGGCTGAGTGCGGCAGCTCTTCAGCCGTTGGTGCGAGCAGCTCAAATGGCAACGGCTCCGGTAGCCGAGAGTGAAAAAAAAGCCCTGGGCCGATCCCCGATCCAGATCGACCCAGGGGCGTCATCTTCAGGCCCTATAGCCTGTCCCGTGTCAGCGTTTTGCGGGATCCCCGATCTGGACAGTTCCAGATGTGATCGTCTTGCCCCCCTGCAAGGCTGAATCCATTCGCAAGTTGTACTTGATCACACCGACCTTGCTGAAACAAGCCGCGACGGACTCACTCGGCTTAATTGTCGCCTCCTCGGTCTTCATGCCGAGGAAGTTCGAGAACCCTCTTTCGCAAGAAAGACCTTCATGCACATCACCGACCAAGTCCAGCCGCACAGGCAGCGTCCGATGATTGACCCACCGCACTTCATCGCCGATGTTGACGATCAGATCGGCGGGGTGTGGCTCTTGTTCAATCTTCACGGTATGAATCTCTCCACTCCGTGAAGTTTGCGGCCCTGCACAGGCCGTCAAACCCACAGACAACGCGATTCCCACCAACGCCCAAACATGCTTCTGTCTTATTTTCTCCTCCTTTTGTGAATCCATTGTTACCCATTCACCCGTTCTACACGTGACATCATCGCGCGACGCACTATGTACATTCTGCCTATATGGATATCTTACGCAAGCCGCCACCAACATCGACAACCTGGACCGCCAAGCAAGTCGGCACTACAAGCCGTTCTGACCAGTTTGGCTGGACCCCTGAGTGCACATTCATGCGCCTAACCGCTGTCCCTCGCCATCAGAGGTGTGTCACATCTTCACTTCTTCTCTTCAGTTGTCAGAAGGTTGATGACTTTCTTGGCACCGGCTTCCGATGCGATGCGAGTCGCGGACTCGACGGCACTTGAATCCTCTACCACCCCTCGGAGCGTGACCACTCCATCCCTGACTATGACGTGAATATGATCGATGTCGATCCAGGGACTCAAGCCTAGCGACCATTTGACATCCATTTTCAGTTGCAAGTCGCGCTTGTTATCTAAGTAATGGGGATCAAGGGCGGATTGCGATCCCCTCATGGTCTTATCTTGCGCCTGGCTCGGCAGTGGCAGCGCCAACACCAATGCTCCTGCAATGACGAATCCTGCGAGTATTGCCTTCCCTTGTGTTGTCCCTCTGTGCATCACGCGCCCCTCCTTTTTATCAATGGCTTCTTGTTCAGTGGCTGACATGGTTCTCTCCTTTGGTTATTGGGAATGGTTGAGGTCTCGCACATGCCGATAATTCGATAGCCCACTCGTTCGAGCATTGCGCTGGCTCTTGCGACAAGTGGTTCTCCGCCGGTTAGCCGGTCGTCTCCGGCATCACAGGATGCCTTCTGTTCCCCATTTTCTCCTGGCGTATTCATTGCCGTGCACGAGAGAGACCTCTTATCCTGCTCGTACACTGGCGCTCCGGAGCAGATGACCGCTCCATTACACAGACGCGTGATCGACGTCTCTATCTCCTCCTTTCTGTTCCCGCAGTGCGACCACTGTGTCGCAAGAGAGCATCCCTGGAAGTAGCAAGCACGATGCCTGACTTCATCATGCTTCTCTCATACACCGTCCGTGGCGGCACTTCCGAACCCGCATAGTTGACCTCAGGAGGCCGCTCCCGATCCGCCTTGAAGGACAGCCACAAGGCCAACGCGGCGAGTACGAACAAGACGAAGATCCACGCAACTCGTGACCGACCATCGCGCCGAAGAGACGGGCTCGTTCGAGACATTCATGCCTTCTTCCGCGTCATTCCTCTCGACAGGGAGCGGCCTCGTACAGGCCTCTCCTCCCACCGCGTTGCGCGAGCTGGATTAGTTCACCACACGCTTCTTCTGCTCGACCGCATTACTGCTCCCTGATACTCTTCGGCGAACTAGTGTAGTGACGTGCGATGCTGCTCGTGATGACGACCAACTCACAGCCTCACCTATTCGATTTTGCAAGACGTAGGCCTCTTGAAATCCTCCTATGCGACGCCTCAGAAAACCCAATTTGACCCTTTGTGGGGCAGATCAAGAGAACATCGTTGAGGAGTTATGCCTCACATAACCCTCTCTCGATCGAAACCGGCGTGCCGGGATCGGCAATAGGACGGACAGCGCACGCCTCATCCAACAGTTGCTGACGCAACGCGACGAGTTGTTCTGCTTGGGACATGATAGCCTTGAGACCACGCGCCGTTTCCCTGTCCGCGGCGCGTCCCAAGAGATACTCCATGCGGCCAAGCACGACGTTGAGCGGTCCCCCCATCTCATGGGCGATATGCAGCAGGCGTGGCATCCGATCACTGTCCGCCATCGCTGGGGTGCAATGCCTCTCGTCACTCACCATCTGCCTGATCTTCCCTGCATTCGACTTCGTCTGTCCATCGAGTATCCCGGACTTCATCGTTCACCTCCCTCGTGAAAGTCTGTTGTCGAATCTTCCGCGTGTGATTTTTCCTTGCCATCGCGTAGAGCGGGACTTACAAATCTGTCGCCCGCGAGCACTGAACGAATCGCCGCCGCGAGGTCGGCATGAGCCGACTGTTTTTGCACGAACCCCACAGCCCCTAGCTGAAAGGCCTCCTCGATGACTCGTGGATCTGTCTGCACGGTGCAGAGGATCACCTTGCTCTCCGGCACATCCCGCCGAAGCATCCGCGCCACGTCGAGCCCATTCACTTCCGGCATCGTCAGATCCAAGACGATCACGTCCGGATGCAGGCGACGCGCTTCCCTTAGCGCCGCACGCCCGTCTTGCACCGCCCCGACGACCTCGCCCACCTCATCCGCCAGCCGGCTGAGATTCGTCAATACTTGCGGATGATCGTCGGCCAGCAGAATTCGCGGAATCATCACACGCCCTCGTACTGTAGCGACAAACGCCCCCTCGCATCTTGGCCCGCTTAGAGAATTCCTCCGTCAGCGCCCCCCCCTGTCAGTGACACATCACATACGTGAACCAGGATCGATTACACCGTGAGCAGCGATTCACTTGTGTACAGAACGGATGTACCTGATCGCGGTTGGGAACAGAACTAGTAGAAGACCCAGAGGAAGCGAGAAAAGTTACTAGCAGTCTGTTGACAAACTAGATGACGACACCGGAAATGACACCACGTCGAGATCACTGACGGCCTTTCTGAATAGCCTGCAGGCTGTTCAGAAAGGCCGTCCGGCAAGGCCGCAGCAAGCGAAGAGGCGACGCGTACTCTTGCAGTACGTTGAGCCTCTGAGCGACGCGAGAACGCCGCTGGCGGGCTTTGTCAACAGCCTGCTAGGGCATGAGAGGGTGCTGCCGGAGATGATCAGAATTCCGCGCTCGCCAGACCTTCGGCGATCGCGAACTTGATGAGGGCTGGTGTGGAATGCAGATCGAGCTGCTCCATGATGCGAGCTTTGTGAAAATCCACGGTCTTCACCGATACGCACAGGAGATCCGCCACGTCCTTCGTGCTCTTCCCTTCGGCGATCAACTGCAGCACCTCGCGCTGCCGCGGCGTCAAATCCATCAATGCGCTTTTGATCTCCGGTCGGCCCGGTCGCGAGACCTGCTCCAGGACGGGCTTGGTAATCGCCGGGGCAAGATAGGTCTGTCCCTTGAGCACGGCCTCAATCGCCTGCGGGAGCTCGGTGGCCGCGGACTGTTTCAACAGGTAGCCGCTCGCCCCGGCTTTCAATGCTTCTGTTGCGTAGGTCGCACTTGAATGCATCGTCAAAAACAGCAGTTTGGCATCAGGCAGGAATTTCTTGATCTGGCGCGCCGCGTCCAAGCCGTTCAAGAACGGCATCGAGATGTCCAACAGAATCAGGTCCGGCTGCAAGTGCCCTGCGGCCTCAACCAAAGCCCGTCCGTCCTCGACCATTCCGACCACCTCACAGCGATCCTCGATCAACTTGCGCAGACCGGCCAGCAGAATGGAATGATCGTCGGCGATCAGCACACGGGGCTTCTTCATGAGCGTGGCCTCTTCACTTCGAATACCCTACGCACTCTCACCTTGCATGCAAGATATCTGTTCCTCATGACTCGACTGGCGCGTCTTGCGAACCACTGTACATCTCATATGTGACGTCTTCAAGCGGCACCCAGGCATGCACTTCCGTTCCTTCGCCGGGATTCGTCCGGATACGGAACGTCCCGTTGAGCATCTTCACCCGCTCTTTCATGCTGGTGAGACCCAACCCCTTCCGGCCCTTGCCGGTCTGCGCCTGTTCAAAGCCTTGTCCATCGTCATGGACACACAGTCCCAGACCGCGGCCCGTTCGCAGGAGCCGGACCAGGACATTCGTCGCGTCGGCATGTTTTCGCACATTCTGCAAACTTTCCTGCAATACGCGATAGAGACAAGACGCCTGTTCGGGCGGGACACCCCTCGGCACCTTCCTCACCATGACGTCCACCGTCAATCCCGTTCGTACAGCAAACTCGTCGCTATGCTCGCGAACCGCCGCCTCCAGGCCGACATGTTCCAGAATCGATGGATGGAGCCGGTGTGCCATCTGCTGCAGATCCCCGGCCAGCCGTTCCACTGCATCTCCAATCTGTTGCAGTCGCATTACTCCCAAAGACTCCGAGTCGGCAGACAGCTCACGGCAGACCATACGAAAGTCGAGCGTGAGCGATGCCAGCCGCTGCGTAAAGTCGTCGTGGAGTTCCCGTGCAATCCGCTGCTGTTCGTGCTCCTGAGCCTGTATCAGCTTGGCGCTGAGGTCCTGCAATTGGACTTCATGTTCACGGAGAGCCGCCTGGGACTGTTTGAGCGCCGTAATATCGCTGAGGAGGATGAACAGACCTATGACCTCACCCTGCCCATCCAAATCCGGCACGTACTGCGCGGACAGCCACTGCTCTCTCTCGCCCGTCCCCGGCAGGCGGTACTCGAACGAGACTGGGCGTCCTGTGAGCGCCGCGTCCACGTGCGGGAGCACTTCGGCGTATCCCTCCTGGCCGAGCAGCTCGCGCATCGTCATTCCGACGATCTCGTTGGCGGAGCGGCTGAAGAACTTCTCGTACCCTCTATTGACGAACCGGTATCGTCGATCGCCATCGATGTAGCCGAACAGCGCCGGCACATTGTCGGCCAACGTGTGGAACTCGTGCTCTCTCCGGCGCAACGATTCTTCAGTGTCCTTGCGCCACGTAATATCCTTTTCCGAGCCCACCATGCGGATCGGGCGGCCTTGCTCGTCCCAAATGGCGACTCCGCGGTCCAGCACCCACATGGAGCTTCCGTCCTTTCGCCGGATGCGATATTCCATCCAGAACTCAGGCAGCTCCTTTTGCCAATACGCGTGAAGCTTCGCCATCACCTCTGGCCGATGATCCGGATGGATCCCTTCGGACCACTTCTGGCTCGGCTCGAGATTATCCGCCTCCTGAAACCCATGCATCTCCTTCCAGCGGGGAGAGAAATACACGGTGTCGTGGACCACATCCCAGTCCCACACTCCATCATGCGTCGCTTTAGTCACCCATTCGAAGCGTTCGTTGGCCTCGGCGAGTTGGGCCGTCCGCTCCGCTACCCGCTGCTCCAGGGTCTCATTGACCGTGCGCAACACCTCTTCGACCTTCTTGCGCTCGGTGATGTCGGTCACAAGCGCAATGAACTGCGTCGGCAATCCGTCGGCAGCGCGGAGAACGGACACGAGTTTGTGCACCCATACGGAATCGCCGGATTTCTGAACATAGCGATTCTCGATTTCAAACCAGGGCACATCGTTGCGCATCAATGCCTGGACCCTGCGCATATTCTCGTCTCGATCATCCGGATGGATCAACGATTGGAAAGTCCGTTGAGCCAGTTCCGCTTCGCTGTAGCCTGTCAGCGCACAATAGGCCGGATTGCACTGAACGAATCGGCCGTCCAGGTCTTCGATTGTGATTCCAAGCCCTGCATGATTGAAAATGTGCTGGAACCGTGCCTCGCTCTCGCGCCGCGCTTCATGCGCCTCCGCAGCCCGCTGTGCCAATTGCTTTTGTTTCGCCAGGAGCCCGGCGACGACCAGCAACAATACCGAGGCCATGGTCCGATCCATGAATACATGGGAGGACAACACACCGGGAGAAAGCAGTGTTCCCAGCCATGCCAGTACCACTACACTCCCGGCCACCCAAGCCGTGCTCAGCCGCCAGGGCATGAGCCATGAAAGAAGGACCGGCAACACATACAGCATCGGCACTGCAATACCGAGCGGTGTGAGGAGGTCGAGCACGAACACCACTACTGCTGCTGCTGCTGCTGCTGCAATGATCCAGCTACCCGGCATGTTACCAAGCCTCGAAGTTATCACAGGCATTTCTCTCCTGAGTCGGCGCCGAGACAACAATGAATGTCGATCGACTCGCCAGATTCTCTCGAAGGGACGAAGGCCCGATTTTGTAATGCCGACATGTCTAGTTTCAAGGGACTATCTCCACTGGAACGAATTCAAGCGCTGAGTCCCGACAGCGGCGCAGAACAGCCGCAATTATACTCACTTCCCTTGTAACCTGGGATAGGTCGTGCCCCTCGTAACATTTCTTCCGTACTCTGGTAGATTTCCTAGTTACATCGACCCGCGCTTGCTGCATATCGTGTGAGCGTAATCGAGCACCTCACTCCAAACCGGAGGCTCTGTTCATGATTCACACCGACACTGTTGTGGAAAACGCTGTTGGCGATGCTCTGAGGACAATGTGTCCCTGCAGCTTGGACGATCTTGTCGCGCAACTCTCCGGTCACACCTGGAGCGACATCTTCGTCGCTGTCGATCAGATGTCGCGGGACGGACGGCTGGTGCTTCGCCTTGTGCCCGGATCGGGCTACCGGCTGTTGCTCCCTTCACGCAGCGACGGATGACGGATAAGGAGGTGAGTGTATGAACGCCATACCTGTGCGGTTCTGTGTGGGATGTGGGTATCTCTGCGACGAGATGCACCCGGAAGGCGGGCAACCTCTGTGGACCGACGGCCATACTTATGTGATGAAGTATGGTGTCTGTTGGAGTGATCTCGATCGGAGGGACGACGCCTGCCCCAACTGTGCCCGCGTGCTTGCCATTGCTCAGCATGGGGCTCACCCTGATGTTCCCCGAACGGCAACAACCTCGTGAAGAAAGGGCTGTTATATGCGCGGCGTACATCACGGGATTCTGAATGCCATTTGTGAGATTCGGAGCGGGCGGAATCATCAACGCAGTTCACTTCACAACCATAAGGAGATTCAATGAAAGGCTGGGCACCATGAACGTGGTCGTGGCGATGGATGGATCGAAGTACGGGCACTGGGCGTTGCGCTGGGTGGCCAAGCTGCCACTCGTCGAACCGCCCAAAGTCCTGGCGCTGCATGTGCTCGATCGGGCGTGGCTTCAGTTGCCGTTTCGGACGAAGTTAGAGACGCAACGCGTGGAAGCGCGCTCGGCACGAACCCTCAAGAAGGTTACAGAGCAGTTGGCGGCACTGAAACTTACGGGCACGGCCCGTGAGGAACAAGGGAACGTGGCGCCGACGATTCTGAAACGCGCCCCCAAGCACAATGGGCTCCTGGTGGTCGGCAGTCAGGGCCTCGGCGCCCTCGACCGCTTCACGCTCGGCAGTGTGTCGACGAAACTCATCCAGCAGGCGACTTGTCCCGTGCTCGTCGTCAAGAGCGAGGCAGTCCCATTGCGGCGAATCGCCTTCGCGACCGATGGGTCGCCTGCATCGGCGAAAGCCTTGGAGTTTGTGTTGACCAAGTTTCAGCCGGACCGGTCGACCGGCAAGGGTCGGTCGGCGCCGATTCATGTGAGTGTGATCCATGTGACCCCAAGCCGCCCGTTAGCCCCCTTCGATATCGGTACGACGATCCCCTGGACCAAGCAACGGAGGCTGAAGGTCAAGGAGGAAAGCCGGAAATTACTCGACCAGACCATGCAGAAGCTGATGGAGGCAGGATTTAGGGCCACGGCCGTCAGCAAGCTTGGGAATCCCGCTGAAAAGATTATGGAGGCGGCTTCGAAGCAACAGGCCAATCTGATCGTGATGGGAGCTCACGGGCTGGGCGCGCTTGATCGGTTTTTCCTGGGCAGCGTGTCGACACGCGTGGTGCAGTACGCGAACTGTGCCGTGCTCGTCGTTCGATGACGGAGTGAGACCACCGGGGAGCCCAGACGGTCGTTCCAGTGAATCTAGCGGGGTCGTTGCTTCACCTTGTACCTTGCAACCGGACAGTTCACTCGGAGAGGGAAAGACGTGTTCAGAGACCATGTGTGCCCCATTGAAATTATAGACCATGAGCTACTCCAGACCGGTGCAGCCCCCCCCAGAAATTATTCAAGACCCATCGGAGCGAAAGACAGTCGAAAGCTTCTCAACCTGGGCATGAGGGAGAGAACCCCGGTGTCTCTTGAGAGTTGGAGCCTCGAAGAGACCTGGATTTTCTGTAACAGTGATGGTAGCCATGTTCAATAAACTGTCGATAAGTTATGTGGAGCAGTACGACACCCTTCCTATAGAGGGCTGCCGATGAAACGTCTTACGCTCTTTGGCCTAACGTTCCTGCTCTCTTCCTGCATGTCCAACCAGGCCGATGTTCGCCAGGCTGACGCTGACAAGGTAGCAGTCTTTCCAGCCGCGGCGGAGAATCTCTCCGCATGCGTGCACCAGGCCACGGAAGCGTTAAACGTTCCTTATACTTTTCGTCTCCACACCCGCCCGGACAAGCGGAACTTCTTGATTACCGCCACATCGATGTCCAAGGTGATAACGCGGCGACAAATGATAGGACTCGAGCTGGATTTCGTCGCTCAGGGCCAGGCCACAGCGGTTGAAATGCAGGAAGGGGTGACGGGTGGCTGGTGGCTGGCTCCTAAAGTGTGGCCCCTCATTGAACGCTGTTCCGAACAGGTAACCACGCCGACGGCAGCGAATCCCCCCGCGCCATAATTTTTGAGAACAGGAACCTCGAAGAGGACTGGGCTCTCTGTAACAGTGATGGTTGGGCATGTTCACTAAACTGTCGATACGTTAAGTAGGGCAGCATACGACCTGAACAGAAAGGCGCATCCATGCTGCCGACAAACGGTCCGTTATCAGCTACCCTGCCGCGCGACATCACGTCCGGCTTGGTCGTGTTCCTCGTGGCCGTGCCCTTGTGTCTGGGGATCGCGCTGGCGTCCGGTGCCCCGTTGCTCTCGGGGGTGCTGGCCGGGATCGTCGGCGGCATCCTCGTGGGGATGTTAAGCGGATCGCACACCAGCGTCAGCGGCCGGCCGCCGGGTTGACGGCGGTCGTTGCCGCTCAGATTGTATCACTCGGGTCGTTCCCGGCGTTCCTCCTGGCGGTAGTTCTCGCGGGTCTGATCCAGATCGGCCTGGGACTCGCCCGGGCCGGGTTCATTGCCGCCTTTTTCCCGTCCAGTGTGATCAAGGGCCTCCTGGCCGCCATCGGGGTGATCCTCATTCTGAAACAGATCCCCCACCTCTTCGGCCACGACCCCGACCCGGAAGGGGATATGGCCTTCCAGCAGCTGGATGACGAGACCACGTTCTCTGAACTCGCGCGAATGATCGGGGACATCCATCCCGGCGCGGCCGCGCTCGGCCTCGTATCGATCGTGGTGCTGTTCGTGTGGGGCAAATGGAAGCCGTTGAAGCACTCCCCTGTTCCAGCACCCCTGATCGTGGTGTTGCTGGGCGTCGGAATCAGCCTGTGGTTCCGGCAACTCGGCGGGGCGTGGGTCATCGAGCCGAGTCATCTCGTGCAGGTGCCGGTAGCGGACAGCCTGGCGGGTTTCTTCGGGTTTCTGTAATTACCCGACTTCTCGCAGTGGGCGAACCCGGCCGTCTACACCGCCGCCGTCACGCTTGCGGCCGTGGCCTCACTGGAAACACTGTTGAATCTGGAGGCGGTCGATAAGCTCGACCCCCAGCAGCGGACCTCGCCCCCGAGCCGGGAACTACTGGCTCAGGGGATCGGGAACGTGACCGCCGGACTGATCGGCGGACTGCCGATCACGTCGGTGATCGTTCGCAGCTCCGTGAATATCAACGCCGGAGGGAAGACGAAACTCGCCGCGATCATCCACGGCGGGTTCTTGCTGGTCAGCGTCGCGCTCCTGCCGGTGTGGCTGAACATGATCCCGCTGTCCTGCCTGGCGGCGATCCTCGTGGTCACGGGGGTCAAACTGGCCAGCCCAGCGCTGGTAAAGCAGATGTGGGGTGAGGGACGATACCAGTTCGCCCCCTTCGCTCTGACCGTGGTGGCCATTGTCCTGACCGACCTTCTGGTCGGGATTCTGATCGGGCTGACGGTGAGCGCAGGCTTTATTCTCTACAGCAACATGCGCCAGCCGATTCGCCGTTTCGTGGAGCAGCACCTGGGTGGTGACGTGGTGCACATCGAACTGGCCAACCAGGTAAGCTTCCTGAATCGCGCGGCCCTGTCCAAAGTGTTAGACGAGGTTCCCCGCGGCGGGGACGTGTTGCTCGACGCACAGAGCACGGACTACATCGACCCGGACGTGCTCGGCCTGATCCGAGACTTCAAGCAGCACACGGGACCGGCGCGAGGCGTGGCGGTGAGTTTACTCGGGTTTCGGAGCCAGTATGCGCTCGATGACCAGACCCAATACGTGGACTATTCGACCCGCGAGCTCCAGGCCGCGGTCACCCCCAAACAGGTATTGCAAATTCTACAGGACGGCCACGAGCGGTTTCGCACCGGTCGGCGTCTGACCCGCGACCTCGGCCGCCAGGTCCTCGCCACGGGCGGCGGGCAGCACCCATTGGCCGTCGTGCTCAGTTGCATCGACTCCCGTACGCCCGCCGAGTTGGTCTTCGACCTGGGCCTGGGTGACATTTTCAGCATCCGCATCGCCGGCAACGTCACGAGCCGGAAGGTGCTGGCCAGCGCGGAGTACGGCTGTGCGGTGGCCGGAGCGAAGGTGATTCTCGTCATGGGACACACCCGATGCGGCGCCGTGACCGCGGCTGTCAACCTCATCGGCGATGTCCGGACGCCCGCCGACGCCACGGGCTGCCAGCACCTCGAACACATCGTCAACGACATTCAACAATCGACAGACCCGATCGCCTGCCGGGGCGCCAAGGAAGCACCGGTGGCCGAGAAGCAATCGTTCGTCGATGCCGTGGCCCGCCGCAACGTGTTGCGGGTCGTTGAACGGATGCGCAAACAGAGCCAGACGCTCGACGGCCTCGTCCGGGAGGGGCGGATCGTGATCGTCGGCGCGATGTACGATGTCGTCACGGGAGAGATCGAGTTTCTGGTAGAGGGGGACGGGCTCCTCGACGAGCTGGCCGCCGATCCCAAGGCGCTGGACCAGCGGCCTCACCACCTCAAGGGGGAAGAGCCGACTTCATCCGGACTCCGATAACGAACAGTGAATTGAAACAATCCGCATTGCTCATGAACGCTTCTGCTGCAATCGCGGATTCGCCGCTCTCGTGCATAATACGTCGTTCGTGAAGCGTCCGGGACTGGAGTCTCTAGTTTCAGGTTTCAAGTTGCTCGTTTTGGATTGCCGAAACTCCGGTCTCGAACCTGAAACTTGGAACATGAAACTCGAAACATGAAACCCTTGAACGAGATACGCTTCACGAGGAACGCGCCCTTCAAACCCGTCATGTCTCGCGATCCGAGGAGCACCAGGTCGGCATGCGTTCGTTCTGCGGCTCGTACGATGTCCTCTGCCGGGCGGCCCTCGACCAGCAAGGGTGGACCCGCAGGCCGCGAGGCATCACGACCTCGCTTTCCTGCTGCCGAGACACAAGCACCGCACCCGGAATCGATCAAGCACAGGGCTTCGTCCGGTTGAGCTACTAGAACTCCTCCGCCTGACGGAATAGCCGACTGTCACCGCGAGGCTATCTCACGAAGAGAACCGAACAGGAACTGTGCTGCACCACCCTTGTCGACACGCTCCCGAGGAGGAAGCGGGCAATGGCGCCCAGCCCTTTGGCCCCCATCACGATCAGATCGGCCCGGTGCTTGGAGGCCACTTTCATGATCTCTTCGGCCGGCTTCCCAAGCTGATACACAGGCTCGGCCGTAAATCCCGCCTTGATCAGCTTCTGCAGGCTCCGTTCGACCACACTGTGGCCTGCATCCTTCAGCTCCGGGTATCTGATGAATGGCATCACATGAATCACGGTCACCTGAATCAGCACGCGCCCGCCCTTGCCGATCAAACGATCCGGCTGAAACTTGGTCAGCACAAACTCAAGCGCTTTGGCCGATGCAGGGGACCCATCAGTCGCGAAGGTAATCCGCCGCAACGGCGCCGCCTCGCCCTTGACGACGAGCACGGGACAGGTCGCATGCTGGATGAGGTCCGTCGACACGCTGCCGAGCATGAAACGGTCGAGGGCGCCGAGGCCCTGACTGCCGACCACCAGGAGCCCATTGTGCTTGGGGGCGCGTTTCAGAATCGTCGGCGCCACGTTCCCTTGTTCCTCGCGGGCCGTACCCTTGAGCTTCAGCGATGCCAACTGTTGTCTGGCTTCCTTGAGAGCTTTGGCCGAGCGCGCTTCCATGCGCTGGATTTCTTTCTGACGGTACCGCTCGCCTTCGACCTGCGATAGAAACGGCCCGCGGAGCGGGCGGAGCGCGCGGAAATCCAGCACATGCAGCGCCGTCACTTGCGGCGCCTCGACAAACGGCAGCATGGCCACCCAGTCCATCCCCCATCGCCCATGCTTCGATCCATCCGTCGCCACGAGCACGTTCATGCCGCCCATCCTTTTGTTTGAGTTCCCCTTACCTTCGAACCAACAGTCTGAAACCGGCTGGGAAATGCTTTCGGTGCCGTCGCCCGGTGAGCCCGATTGACCATTTCAACCTGATCAATAGCTTCCCCAGTACGACGTCGTGTAGCGTTTGCCTTGTCTTGTGCTCATGGATACTCCTTCTCCTGCCATGACTTTTCAGTTTGAAGAGGCCATCGCCCGGCGACAGGGCAATCCCTTTGTGATGAGGCACTGCCTCCTCATGGAGCATGCAGACCTAATGCCAATAAGACCGAAGTAGGTGAGGCTTGCCCCCAGTGAGAGGTTCTTCGCGCACGCTCATCGCAGAAGCTGCACACCACTGATCCCGCTGAGGCATGTTGGGGCACCCGGGGAAATCGTTCTGTGGGAAATGGCTGCAACGGGAGACATTGCTGCGTCGGCACATTATTTCGTTTGTTCATCATGCGCGCCGGAAACTCCTTATCCCATTTCTGCGATCATCTCTCACTTGAAATGGACTTCGGTTCAAGGGGTTAGGGAATTGGTTCAACTGGCCGAATGAACCTAATCCGCCCAAAGGAGCCCTGCGACCGTGAAGACCTCCGCTACTGCCCTGATTAGCAGCGAAGCAGGGCAACGGTAATATACCTTTGCCCCTCGTGCCGACATCGGTATGGTTGGATGTGGCCGGAATTGTCGGGAATTGCTGGAAGGTGTGTGTTGATTTGCTATACTCAGCCTCACACCATCGGTGAGTGCGGAAGATTCTCAGGGAAGGCGTTGCTGGAGGGACGATCATGATGTCCAGAAACACTTGTCTTGTTTTGGGAATTGGGCTTCTCTTGGGCTTCGGACTACCCCTAACTATCGGAGCGGACGATACCGGTCTTGCGCGTCCAAGAGTCACCCTAACCACCCTGGATGGACCAGGCAACGTCGGCCAGTTCACTTCCGTGGCCATGGGGGCCAACGGCTTAGGCCTCATCAGTTACCACGATGTGACCAACCGCACCCTCAAGGTGGCCCACTGCTCCGACCGGGCCTGCACCTCCGCCACCCTCACCACCCTGGACAACGCCGGGGAAATCGGCCAGTTCACCTCCGTGACGATTGGGGCGGATCGCCTAGGCCTCATCAGCTACTACGATGTAACGAACCGCAATCTCAAGGTGGCCCACTGCTCGAACCAGGCCTGCAGTTCCGCCACCCTCACCACCTTGGACAGCACCGGCGATGTCGGCCAGGACACCTCCGTGACCATGGGGATTGATGGCCTGGGCCTCATCAGCTACTACGATGTGACGAACGGCAATCTCAAGGTGGCTCACTGCTCCAACCGGGCCTGCAGTTCCGCCACCCTCACCACCCTGGACAGCGCCGGAGATGTCGGCCAGGACACTTCCGTGACCATGGGGGTTGATGGCTTGGGCCTCATCAGCTACTACGATGTGACGAACCGCAATCTCAAAGTGGCCCACTGCTCCAACCAAGCCTGCACCTCCGCCACCCTCACCGCACTGGATAGCACTGGTGACATCGGTCAGTTCACTTCCGTGACCATGGGGGCCGATGGCCTGGGCCTCATCAGCTACCACGACGCGACCAATCATACCCTCAAGGTGGCTCACTGCTCCAATAAGGCCTGCACCTCCGCCACCCTCACTACCCTGGACAGCGCGGGCAAGGTCGGTCAAGACAGCGCTGTCACTATTGGAGCCGATGGCCTGGGCCTCATCAGCTACCGCGACGTGACCAATCATGCTATCAAGGTAGCTCACTGCTCCAATCAAGCTTGCAGCTCCGCCACTCTCCATACCCTAGACAGTGCCGGAGATGTCGGCCAGGACACCGCCCTGACCATCGGGGCCGATGGCCTCGGCCTCATCAGCTACTACGACGCGACCAGCGGCAACCTCAAGGTGGCTCACTGCTCAGACCTCTCCTGTGTTTCTAACCGCCGCCATTGAGCAACTGAGCATCATCCCGCATCAGTCATGAACACTTCTGTGGCAATCGCCGATGCTTGACTCAAGCGAGACGGGCAGGAAAAGCGCGATAGGCAGAGAGGGCTCACACGTATGCGAGTCGTACTTGCCGCGCACAGTCCGCTAATTCGTGACGAACCTTCATGAATAATGCGGGCTATGGACCAAAGAGGGCGCTATTCATCACGAGATGAGCGGCGATACTTGTGGCATAGCCCAAGGCAATGGCCCAGATCCATTTCAAGTGGGCCGAGAAGGTATAGATCCCCCGGGCCTGCCCCATGAGGGCCACGCCCGCTGCCGAGCCGATTCGCGTATCGGTGAAGGGGAGCCGAGAATATTTACGATTGGCGTCAGATTCTGGCGGAAAGTTATTAGTAGCGGCCAGCCGTATCCTAACAGACCGAGACTCGCGACCGCAGCGATTTATATTTGGATGCTAGCCTTGTTCGCTCAACGAATAAGTCGCACACACCTTTTACGCTATCTTCGATGGCGTGGCGGATATCTTGTATCGATGTGCAACTCGGTGAACGGGTGTTCGTCTTTACGATGGATGGAGAACTGCGGAACGGAGCGCGGTAGCGGCTCGAAGCCTGTCTCTCCTCCATTTCTATATTTCGATGTTGGCTGCAGGGACGCTGATCAGCTGCAGGCCGCGGTCAATGATAGAGTTAGGGTGACCTGATTCTTCAGAAATCTTCCCGCTCAGAACGTGCGCGCATTGATCCACATGTGCACAAGAATGCTCGCGCCATACCCAAGTGCAATAGCCGGAGTCCATTTGAGATGACTGGAAAACGTATATTTTCCTTTCGCCTGCCCCATCAGCGCGACACCAGCCGCAGATCCGATGGAAAGAAGACTTCCCCCAACTCCTGCGGTCAGCGTCACGAGCAACCATTGGCCTTCGGAAATGTCTGGGTTCATGGTCAACACCGCGAACATGATCGGGATGTTGTCGACAATGGCCGATAAGATCCCGATCGAGATGTTGGCGAAGGTTGGACCCCACTGGGAGTAGAGCACTTGGGAGGCCAAGGCCATATAGCCGATATGGCCAAGCCCGCCGACGCACAGGACGACGCCGTAGAAGAACAACAGCGTGTCCCACTCAGCTCGGGCAACCTTTTGAAACACGTCAAATGGGACGACATCTCCGATCACCCCTTTGTTGTAGGTCGAGGAGTGGTGGCGTTTCCGGTTCAGGTAATGCCCAAACAACCCAAGATACGCAAATCCGGTCATCATCCCCAGAACTGGGGGAAGATGAAGAAAATTGTGAAAGCTGACCGCCGTGCAAATGGTCAGAAGAAACAACCCAAGAATGCGCTTGGCTCCGATCTTCATGTGGACGGTTTCAGAGGATGGCGGTGGAGACATTCGAGGGACGGCATAATGCATGATCGCGGCAGGCACAAGAAAGTTCACCGCTGAGGGGATAAACAGCTGAAAAAAGTCAAAGAACCCAAGGAGCCCCTTTTGCCACACCATCAGGGTTGTGATATCTCCGAAGGGGCAGAATGCTCCACCCGCATTGGCCGCCACCACGATATTGACGCACGAGATGTTGACAAATTTCGGGCTGTGGGCTCCCACTGCCAAGACCACCGCACACATCAAGAGGGCGGTGGTGAGGTTGTCAGCCAACGACGAGATAAAAAAAGCCAGGATCCCAGTGATCCAGAAGAGTTGCCGGTAGCTGAACCCCTTACGAACCAGCCACGAGCGGATTGAATCGAACACAAGTCGTTCGTCGAGGGCGTTGATGTAGGTCATGGCGACCAGCAGGAACAGCATCAATTCCGCGTATTCCATCAGGTTGTGCCGGAAGGCATTTTCAACCGTTTCGGTTTGACCGTGCGGATATGCGAGGGCGATCGCCGCCCATATGATCCCAGCAGCAAGAATCACCGGTTTTGACTTGCGAAGGTGGGTAAACTCCTCGGACATCACCAGCGCATAAGCCAGGACAAATACGCACAGCGCAAAATACCCCACTGGTGAGGTGGTCAAATCAATCCATGAGTGCGATTCCGTTGCAGCGAACGTGAGAGAAGGCAACCCGAAGACGATGAACACAGAACCAAGACTGACGTGAAAGAAACGGTGCGCGTTAAACAGCAGGCACCAAACGCGCATGAAACAGAGGGTAAAGCGGTTCACGCACGGCCATCCTTTCGAGGACCATCACCGTTGGCTGAGAGAACGGCTGCTCGTCTTTACGGTGGATCGGGAATTGTCGAATGGGAATCGTTCGTGTATCGCCGAATTGTAGATTCAGAGGTCGTGGTTCGAAGTGACAACCGCACGATCCAGATACACCGGAAATCCCAACGGAACCGGACGTTACACAGGCAGACGCGTAAAAATCAAGGCAAACTTTCCGCAGAGCATCACTTTAACCCGGTTTTCCGCTCCATTGATCCCCAGTATCCCGGAAACGGAATCAGGGAAGTAAGATACGCGTGATGTCCGAAGAAGCGAGACCGGTAGTGCGTCCACGCCCTCTGACAACTACTCTCTGCGTTGAGACTGCATACGGGCAAGACGTTCCGGGCAGGGCTTGTCGCAGCCGGCATCGCACTCCAGCCCAAGGCGTTCAAGACCGCCACAACTGCCGCCGATCGGACGGCGTCCGACCAGTACACCCACCGCCATAGCCAGTACGGCAATACCTATGACGACAAAGGTCACCAGGAAAATAGTCATGACAGTTCCTCCTGTCTCCGGTACTGTTGGAAGGCGCAGCAGGCGCGCTCCTCGAATTGTCCATCGCGTTCGATGATGAAGAGGACGGGAAGGTTGAGCCGTTCGGCTATGGCCATGCCACGCTCAGGCCCCAACACCTGAAACGCGGTGGCCCAGGCATCGGCTCGCATGCTGGTATCCGCTAGCACCGTCACAGACACCAGGTGATTATCGACCGGCCAGCCGGTTGCCGGATCGATAGCATGGGAATAGCGTCGACCGGCGATTTCGAAAAAGTTGCGATAATTGCCCGATGTGGCAAGTGCGATGTCGCTGAGCGCCAGCATCGTTTGCACCGAGCGTTCGCCCGGCAACGGTTTCTCAATCGCGATCCGCCAGGGTGTATCGTGCTCCTTGAGACCGCGTACCCGCACCTCGCCACCTATCTCAACCATATAATGTTCAATGCCGTGCGCGATCATGAGTTCAGCAACCCGGTCCACACCGTAGCCCTTGGCGATCCCGGAAAGATCCAAGAATACATCAGGGCGGTGCTTGCGTATCGCCGGTTGAGTCTCACGCAGTGTTACTTTATCGAGACCGCTGCGCGCGCGTGCAGCGGCGATGTCGCTTTCACGCGGGATGCGGTCCGGATGAAACTCGGGGCCGAAGCCCCATAGATTGACCAGGGGACCAACCGTGATGTCAAATGCGCCTTCGCTCTGGGCTCCGATCTCGAGCGCTGCTTTGACCACAGCAAGCATCGAAGCGGATGCGGAAACCCAGTCCGTGGTGCGCAGACGGTTAAAGCGCGACAGTTCCGACTCCTGGTCGTAGGTGGACATGGTGTGATTGATCTCGGCCAGCAATGCGTCAACTTCTATCTGCATAGCCTTCAGCGACGGAGTGTCCTGGGCGGGACGGTATTTCAGACTATAGGTGGTGCCCATGGTGCGACCACTCATGTGCAGCTCTGCGACAGGCGGTTCAGGACGCAACAGGCTGAAGCCAACACCGGCAGCCAGCAGCACTATCAAGGCAATGAGCGCACGGAGGCGCGGAATGGAGGGATGCATAGACGGTCATCCTCCGAAGTCGTCGAGCATGATGTTTTCCCGTTCGACACCCAGATCCAACAGCATCTTGATCACGGCTGCATTCATCATCGGCGGTCCGCAGAGATAGAACTCACAGTCCTCGGGCGCCGGATGGGTCTTCAGATACTCATTGTAGAGCACGCTATGGATGAAGCCGGTGTAGCCGCCCCAATCGTCATCTGGAAGTGGGTCGGACAGGGCGACGTGCCACTCAAAGTTGTCGTGCGATGCGGCCAGCTTGTTGAAATCGTCGACATAGAACATCTCGCGCTTCGATCGAGCCCCGTACCAGAAAGACATCTTGCGTGTGGTCTTGAGGCGACTCAGCTGATCGAAAATATGCGAACGCATGGGCGCCATCCCTGCACCACCGCCGATGAAAATCATCTCATTGCTGGTATCGCGGGCAAAGAAGTCGCCGAAAGGCCCGGAGATGGTGACCTTGTCGCCCGGTTTGAGTCCGAACAGGTAGGATGACATTTTCCCCGGAGGTACATTTTGCGTGCGTGGTGGGGGCGTGGCAATGCGAATATTGAGCACAATGATGCCGCGCTCCTCAGGGTAGTTGGCCATGGAGTAGGCGCGCTCGAGGGGCTCATTAACCTTGGACACAAGTTCCCAGAGGTTCAGCCGGTCCCAGTCACTGCGAAACCTCTCTTCGATGTCAAAATTCTTAAACGAGTGCTCATACGGGGGGCAGAAAATCTGGATGTACCCTCCGGCGCGGAAATCGACATATTCATCCTGGGGAAGCTCGAGGACCAGTTCCTTGATGAAGGTCGCCACATTGTGGTTGGAGCGGACGGTACATTCCCATTTCTTGACCCCGAACACCTCATCGGGAATCACGATCTTCATGTTCTGCTTGACCGCCACCTGACAGGAGAGACGGTAGCCCTCACGCGCTTCACGCTTGTTGATGTGAGAGGTTTCTGTCGGCAGAATAGCCCCACCCCCTTCGAAGACCTTTACCCGACACACGCCACAAGTACCGCCGCCACCGCAGGCAGAACTAATAAAAATCTTGGCGTCGCCAAGGACACCGAGTAGCTTGCCTCCAATTGGAGTTTCGATAGATTTCTTGTCGTTGATTGTGATCGTGACATTGCCACTGGCGACCAGTTTCGAGCGCGCACTCAGAATGAAGACGACGAGAATGAGGACGAACCCGGTGAACACACTGACTCCCAGTATGATCTCGATCATACGCGGCCTCTCATCAGGCTCAGAGTTGAATTCCAGAAAAGGCCATGAACCCCAGGGCCATCAACCCCGCGGTGATGAATGCGACGCCCAGTCCCTGCAAACCATCGGGGATGTCGGAATACTTGAGCTTCTCACGCACCCCTGCCATCGCCACGATCGCGAGCGCCCACCCGACACCAGAGCCCACACCATAGGTGACGCTCTCGCTAAAGGTATAGTCACGTTCGACCATAAACAGACAGCCTCCGAGAATGGCGCAGTTGACGGTAAT
>CXWL01006900.1_pt1 | contig 23434 bp, 17 predicted proteins | sample 590931 | NCBI WGS metagenome assembly CXWL01 (sample SAMEA3498368, study PRJEB10139) | groundwater metagenome | biome: water well; material: biofilm material | place: Germany | collected 2015-04-27
TCCCAGCTCGGCGTCGCGAACCGCGAGCCGAGCCGCAGTGCGCCGCACAGCGTCAGGCTCCACGCGTTGGCGCCGACGACGACGGCGGTCGCCAGCAACAGCGAGTCGCCCAACCCGAGATGCGCGCTGCCCCGGCCGCCGATCACCGCCAGCCAGAAGGCGATCGCCCAAGGGCTCGCCACCGCCATCGTGAGTCCCAGGAGGTAACCGCTGCGGCGACCCTCGAGCGGCGGCGCGGCGCTCGTCGGCACTCCCGACCCGAGGTGCCGCCAGCCGCGCCAGGCGACGCTCAGGTAGCCGACCGCCAGGACCAGCAGGAGCATGAGGCTGACCACCGCCAGCACCGTCTCGACCCCGGGCAGGTGCGCCAGTGCCCCCGCGCCGAGGGCCACGGCCACCGCCCACAGGAAGTCACCCGTGCTCGCGCCCAAGCCGAGCGACCAGGCCGACCAGAAGCCATGCGCCAGCCCCCGCCGCACCATCTCGGCGTTGATCGGCCCCGGCGGCCAGGCCACCGACCAGCCGAGCACCAAACCCTCGAGCACGGTCGCCGGAGTCAGCACCCGGCGATGCTACCTCGGCGGCGGCCGCTGGCGAGCGCCGCGGGCCGGACGGCTCAGATGCCGGCCGCGAGGGAAGCGCTCGGGCCGCCGAAAAACCTCCGACGAGCACGCTCGTCGAGCCCGTCGACGTCGAGGCTGACCAGGAAGTCGATGGTGCCGAAGCGACGATCGAGCGCCGGCGGACCGCAGACCTTGGCGCCGTAGCGCAGGTAGATCTCGAACAGGTCCGGGAGACGGATCACCGGCGCGTCCGGCGCTGGCGCCTCGGCGACGCATTCGTACCCCGGCATGGGCGGCAAGCGGATCGCGGCATCGAGCACGCCGCGCCGCGCCAGCGTCGCCGCCGCCGCCACACCGTCACTGGGATCCTGGCTGGTCAACGAACAGCAGCCGAAGCAGAAGCGTTTCCGGTTGTACGCAACGTACGCCGCGAGACCCCGCCACAGGAGGTAGAGCACCGTCTTGCGTCGATGTTCGCGGGCGATGCACGCCCGCCCCACCTCGACCGACTCGGCGAGCAGCGCGGCCAGGGCTGCCGCCCCTCCCCGCCCATCCTCGACCGGGCGCGCGAAGTCGAACTCGCTCGCCGTGTAGAAACCCAACCCGGCCGCTGCCATGTCGGCGGTCTGCATCCGATAGGTGCCGACCACCCGCCCGGTCAGCCGCTCCTCGACCACCAAGTGATGGCACCACGCATCGAGCTCGTCCTCGTCGCGGCCGGTGGCGAACGACGCGCTCAGCCCCTCACCGAGCTCGAGGTTGAACACCTCGAAGCGCAGTCGCAGCACCGCATCCAGATCGACCACCGAGGTGGCGAAGCGACAGTCGTAGGGCCCCTCACTCGCCGTCCAGCTCGGCAGCGCGGCCGCGGCCGCCAGGGAGCGAGTCGGCAGGTGGCAGTCTCCAACGGACAGAAGCGAGAGGTCGCGTGGGACGACACCGAGGGCGTGGCGCTGGGCGAGGATCGTCATGCCCGAACGCTACGCCTGCCGTTTGACGCGCCCGCGATGGCGCCGTCGCAACTCTGCGACAACGCGGCCTCCGTTCCGGCGCGCGCCCGCCGGCGCCAACTCCGAACCCGTTGCGGCCGCCAGGCGTGAGCAGCCCCTCGGCTATACTGCGCGCGGCGGGCCGTTAGCTCAGCTGGTAGAGCAGCTGACTTTTAATCAGCGGGTCACAGGTTCGAGCCCTGTACGGCCTACCAAGCACCAACGACTAGAATCCATCACTTACGGAGCGTCTAAGGCAGACGCGGGCGCCAGCTCGCGGGGCCCATTCTGCACGCCCTGATAGTCTAACGGGCCAATCCGTCGCCCAAGGAACCGCCCGGAGAAGGCCATGCCCATGCTGTCGAAGCTCCGCCGCCGTACCGCGCTGGCTCGCTGCCTCGTCCTCGTCGCGGTCGCCATGGCAACCGTCGTCTGCATTCCGCGTGGCGCGCTGGCCCAGGCGAGCGAAGCTGAGGAGCAGGAGGCCGCCGAGCCCGACTTCGACGGCAACTTCCTGCTGAGCTTCGAGCCCGCCAAGAACGAGGCACTCGCTCCCTTCGAGCGGGCGGCCCGCGAGGCCGACATCTTCCCGACCATGGTCGACGAGCTGAACCAGACCATCGCTCTGCCGAAGGACCTGCCGATCTTCTTCGCCCAGTGCGACGCCGTCAACGCGTTCTACAGTCGGCAGGACACGCGCATCATCGTCTGCTACGAGCTGCTCGCCTACTTCACCCAGAAGTTCGGCAGCGTCTACGAGAAACCCGACGAAGCCCAGGCCGCGGTCATCAACGCCACCATCTTCGTCCTCCAGCACGAGCTCGGGCACGCCCTGGTGGATCTTCTCCAGCTGCCGATCACCGGCAAGGAAGAGGACGCCGTCGACGACCTGGCGACCCTCGTCCTGCTGCACGACTGGGAGGGCGGCGACGAGCTGGCCCTCGACGGCGCCGACGCCTTCTACATGATGGGCGAGGACGAGGAGCAGGCCGCCGCCCAGGCCGCCGCAGAGGACATCGAGGCGATGCCGTACTACGGCGAGCACTCGCTCGGTAAGCAACGGTTCTACGAGGTCGTCTGCATCGTTTACGGCTCGGACCCCGAGGCCTACGCGAGCCTCGTCCCGGAGCAACTGCCCGAGGCGCGCGCCGTCCGCTGCCCGCGCGAATATGAGCAGAAGGCCAACAGTTGGGACACCCTCCTCGCCGACTACTACAAGGCGGCCGACGACGAGCAGGCCGACGACGACGAGCCGGAAGCCGACGACAACGAAGAGTAGGCGCCTCAGACCTCGAGCTTGAGCGCCACCTGGAAGCGCCGCGGCTCCCAGAAGCTCTGCGGCTGGCCGAAGTTGGCGCCATGCGCCAGGTTCCGCACGTTGTACCCGGTCTGACGATCGAACAGGTTGAACACGTCCAGCCGCAGTTGCAGCCGCACCCGACTGCCGAGGCGAAAGTCCTGCGCATAGTCGAGGTCGAGCTGGTGATGGCCGGCGGTCCGCCGCGAGCCGGCCGGCTCGGCATAGCGGTTGACGTCGCTCGTGCTGGTGGTAAGGGCACGGTAGAGCTCGACGTCCTGACGCTCCCAGGGCTGCCCTGACTGGTAGATGGCGACCGCGCCGATGCTAGCCTGCCACGGCAGAGCGTACGTACCGAACAGTTTTACCTGGTGCCGCCGGTCACCGCGCAGGTCGCCGTACTTGAAGTTCCACAGTTGACGCCCGGCGTCGTCGGCGAGGTTCGACGAGCCGATGAAAATGTTGCCGTCGTTGTTCAGGGCAGACGTGGTGTTGTCCTGGTCGAAGTTGCCGTAGTAGTGGCTCCAGACATAGGAGCCACGCAGGTACGCGCCGCTCCCCCGCCACGCCGCCTCGAGCCCGGCCTCGTAGTGCTTCGTGAACGCTCCGTCGAGCCGAGCGATGACGAAGCTCGAACCGCCGATCTCGGCGCGCAGGGCGTCCAGATTGGCGATGTAGAGCTCGCGCGGAATGCCGGGCGGTGGCGCAAAGAGAGCGCGCGCGTCGTTGTTGGTGTCCTCCCAGAAATCGTAACTGTGGCGATAGCGCGCGTGCGCCCGCAGACCCCAGCCGCGGCCGAGATCGCGGGCGGTGGCGATCAAGATCTCGTCAGTCTTACGAGGCGACAGGTCGCCGGCGAAGAACTTCCCCGACGACGAGGCTTCCGGCGAGGCGCCGAGGAAGCTGCCGTCGGCGCCGAAGTAGGCGTTGACCAGCGCCGCCGCATTGCGCGCCCACGACGCCGCCCGCGGCAGCGAGCTCGCCGCGGGCACGTAGCGCGCGTAGCTCAGAGACACGGTGTCTGCGTCGTGGTAGGCCCACACCGCACCGAGCCGGGGTTGCAGCGACTCGCGGAACCCGATCTCGTGCATCAGGTAGCGATGGCCCGGCGCCAGCTCGAATCCAGAGAGGTTGCCCGCGTTGCGCCGCAGCCCCTGGCCATAGAGTCGATCGTTGCTGGCCAGCAGGCCCACGTTGACGGTGACGTCCCGCCAACGCAGGGTGTCGTTCACCTCGACGCTCTGTGATCGGTACTCGGAGTGAACCACCGGCACCAGCGTGCCGTCAGCGGTCACGACGCCCTGCTGTTGCACCTGTGCCTGGAAGTACACCGCCTGCCCGGCACACGAGGAGCCGACTGGGCAGGTGGCGCGACCGCCGGGCACGGTGAGCAGACCCCAGCCATTCGAAGCGCGACGCAGGTCCTCCTCGTCCCGCAACGCCTGGTACCCGAGGTGGATCTCGTGGGTGATCGTCGAGCCGAGGCTCGCGTCGTAGCTCCCCTCGTAGCCGCGCCGGTAGAAGTCCTGATCGTTGCTCTCGGCGCCGACGCCGACGCGCCCGCCGCCCACCCGTGTCCCGTTCTGCACGTACCCATAGCGGTCGACGAGCGGCGCCACGAAGGCATTGAAGGCATCCTGGCCGGCGATCGGCACCGGCACGGTGAGCAGACCCATGCGATCGAGGTTGGCGATCTCGAGGTCGATGCTGCCGTCGAGCCGCGCGGCGAAGCCGAGCGCCTGGTCGGGGCGGCCGGCGGTGCGGTTGGCAAAGTCAGTGAGCCGAGCGGTCGCGAAGCTCCGCTCGTCGAGCAGCCAGGTGACGTCGACGATGCCGATCTCGAGGCTCGCCCGGCTGCCGACGCTGCTCGAGCCCGCCGCCGCCTCGCCGCCGACGCTGGCGCCGCGTTCGGTGCGCCGCGACGAGCGAAGGCTGGCGTTGACCAGGAGCGACTCACCGGCGGCGTACGACAGCTTGGCGAAGCCCTCGTCGCGGTCGCTCGCGTAGGCGGGAACCTCGCCATAGAGGTTGGCGCGATTGCGCCGGCTGGCGGTGGGCGCGTAGTACGACGCGAAGAGGTGCAGCCGTCCGGGCAGGAGCGGACCGGCGAGGCTCGCCTGGGCCCAGTCCTGGTCCTCGGCGAAGACCGCGGCACTGCCGGTGTGGCGGGCCGCGGTCATCCGATCGTTCTGCACCTGGTAGCTCAGCGCGCCGTGCCAGTCGTTGGTGCCCGACCGGCTGACGGTGTTGATGGTCAGGCCGCCGGAGCGGTTGAACCCCACCGCCGAGGCTCCCCCCTTGACCACCGTGACCTGGTCGACGTCGTGCGCCGCCGGCTCCGCCGACAGAGTGCCGAACAGCGGCAGGCTGACGTTGACGCCGTCGAACTGGTAAACGTTGTCCTGACCGCTGCCGCCCGCGCTCGGGCCGCGCACGCGGTCCGGTGTCACCTGCACTCCCGGGATCAGCCGCACCAGGTCGCGGTAGTCCTGGCCGACCGGCAGGCGGTCGAGCAGGGCCCGGTCGAGGCTGGCGGACAGCTCGGCGGTCGGTGTGCCCACCAGCGACGCGCCGGCGACCACCGCCATCACTTCAGCGTGCACCGCGAGCACGAGGTCGACGTCGATGGTGGTGGTCTGCTGGAGGGCCACCGCCACGCGACGGCGTTCAGTACTCCCGAACGTCACCTCGTAGTCGCCCGGCGGCAGCGGCGCCAGCCGGTAGCCGCCGCCGGCCGCGGTGGTCACCCGACGCGGCTGTGGCAGGACGCCGGACGTCGCTTCGACGATCACCCCGGCGATGCCGACACCGTCCATGCTCACGGTGCCGGCAATCGCGCCGGCCTGCTGACCGAAGGTCGGCGTCACCGCCAACCAGAGCACCCAAACGCCACCCGCCCACCATCCACGTCGCCCCATGCCACCCCCGTGCAGTCGGCGCGCACGATACCAACCCACGGCGGCGTCTTCCCGTCCGGCGCAATCCAGCCGAGAATGCAGCGATGAGCCCCGCACCGCCGTCCGCCGCCGCCGCCACCCCGATCGCGCCCGAACGTTGCCCCTGGTGTGCCGGCGACGCCCTCTACGAGGCGTACCACGACCACGAGTGGGGATTCCCGGTCGCCGACGACCGCCGCCTGTTCGAGAAGATCTGCCTCGAGGGTTTCCAGTCCGGGCTCTCCTGGCTGACCATCCTGCGCAAGCGCGAGGCCTTCCGCCGCGCCTTTGCGGGCTTCGACCCGGAAGCGGTGGCCGCCTTCGGCCCCGCCGACGTCGAACGGCTGCTCGCTGACGCCGGCATCGTCCGCCACCGCGGCAAGATCGTGTCGGCGATCGGCAATGCCCGGCGCGCCCTCGACCTGACCGCCGAAGCCGGCTCGCTCGCCGCCTTCTTCTGGCGTCACGAGCCCGCGCCCACAGCCCGACCGCCCGAGGTCACCTGGGAGGTGCTGGGCACCATGAGCACGACGCCCGCGTCGCATGCGTTGTCGAAGGAGCTCAAGCGTCGCGGCTGGACCTTCGTCGGGCCGACCACCGTCTACGCCTTCATGCAGGCGATGGGTCTGGTCAACGACCACCTCGAGACCTGCGCCACGCGTCGCGAGGCCGAGGCAGCGCGGGCGCGGTTCGTGCGCCCACGCTGAGGTGCGACGTCAGGCGGTTGGCAGCCGCAGCTGGGCGCGAAGGCCGCCCGTCGGCGAGCGGCCGAGCGTGATGGCACCGCCGTAGAGCTCGACGAGGTCGCGCACGATGGCGAGTCCGAGGCCCGAGCCCGGAGCGGCCTCGTCGGCGCGCACGCCGCGCTGGAGCACCGCCTCGTAGAGCGACGCGTCGAGCCCCGGGCCGTCGTCGTCGACGGTGACGACGACCTCGCCGTCGACGACGGCCGACCCCACCTGAACCCGCGACCGCGCCCACTTGCAGGCGTTGTCGAGCAGGTTGCCGAGCATCTCGTCGAGGTCCTCGCGCTCGGCGCGCACGGTGTGCTCCGGTGCCACGTCGAGGTCGATCGGCAGCCCGCGCAGCCGAAAGAGCGTCCGCGCCAAGCCGGCGGCCGAGTCGGCAACGGCGCAGTGCGTGCCCGGCGTCGCCCCGGAAGCCGCGGCGCGGGCACGCGCCAGGTGGTAGTCGATCTGGCGCTGCATGCGGTCGACCTGCTGGTGGATCGCGGCCGCCAGCTCGGGCGCCGCACGGTCGGCTTCCTGGGCGATCACCGCCAGCGGCTGCTTGAGCCCGTGCGCCAAATCGCCGGCCTTGGCTAGCGCCCGGGCGACCAGCTGCTCACGGTGCGCGAGCAAGGCGTTGAGATCGTCGACCAAGGGCTGCACCTCGGCCGGGTAGTGGCCGTCGACCCGCAACGCCCGACCATCGCGGACGGCTGCCATCCGCGCCTTGAGCTGCTGGAGCGGCTTGACCCCGGTGTGCAGGAAGAGGGCGCCGGTAGCCATCAGGAGGGCCGCAAACAGCCACACCCAGACATCCCCTACGACGAGCTCGACCCGCCGGCTCTGGTGCAGGGCCAGCATGACGAAGAGGAGATGCGAGGCGCCGAGCAGGCCCAGCGTCCACATCAGTGAGCCCACCAGAATGCGGGTGCGCAGGGATCCGCGCGAGCTCACGGCTCCGGCCCCAGCCGATAGCCGAGACCTCGCACCGTCGCGATGGTGGTCGGCCCGAGCTTGCGGCGCAGCCGGGCGACGAAGACCTCGACGGTGTTGGAGTCGCGGTCCGCCCCCTGCGCGTAGATGTGCTCGGTGAGCTCGCCCTGCGAGACGGTGCGCCCGCGGTGGTGCATCAAGTAGGCCAGGACGCGGTACTCGTGGCTGGTGAGGCGGACCGGCATCCCGTCGAGCGTCACCTTCGCGGTCCGCGGGTCGAGCGCCACCGCGCCGCAGCGCAACTCCGGGCTGAGCTGCCCGCTGGCGCGGCGGATGAGCGAGCGCAGACGGGCCAGCAGCTCCTCCATGCGAAAGGGCTTGGCGAGGTAGTCGTCGGCGCCGCCGTCGATCCCCTGCACCTTCTCGTGCCAGCTGCCGCGCGCCGTCAGCACCAACACCGGCACCGTCGAGCCCGCCTCGCGCCAGCGGCGCAGGAGCGTCAGGCCATCGACTCGCGGCAACCCGAGGTCGAGCAGCACGGCGTCATAGGTCTCGGTCGCGGCCAGGAAGTCGGCCTGTTCGCCGTCGCCGGCAACGTCGACGGCGTAGCCGGCGTCGCCGAGGGCAGCGGCCAGCAACCGCGCCAGGGGCGCCTCGTCTTCGGCCACCAGGATGCGCACGGTGCGGTTATAGCAGGCCGAGCTGAACCGGCGCTGAACGCCCCGTTCAAGGTCGGTTCAGGGGCCGCTCGCTAGCCTGCGACCCATGATCCAACTGCGCAACCTGACCAAGACCTACGACACCCCGGCCGGCCCCTTCACTGCCCTCCAGGCGATCGACCTCGACATCGGACGCGGCGAGCTCGTGGCGCTGGTCGGCAGGTCGGGCAGCGGCAAGTCCACGCTGCTCCACCTTCTCGGCGGCATCGACGCCGCCTCCGCCGGCAGCATGCGCGTCGCCGGCACCGACCTCGCCAGCCTCGATGAGGCTCGCCTCGCGGCCTGGCGCGGGCGCACCGTCGGTTTCGTGTTTCAGTTCTTCCAGCTCATGCCGGCCCTGACGGCGGCCGAGAACGTCATGCTGCCGATGGATTTCTGTCGCTGCTACCCGGCCGCCGAGCGGCGTCCCCGCGCCCTCGCCCTCCTCGACCGCTTCGGCGTCGGCCGGCAAGCCCACAAGCTGCCGTCGACCCTCTCCGGCGGCGAGCAGCAGCGCGTCGCGATCGCCCGCGCCCTCGCCAACGAGCCGCCCCTGCTCCTCGCCGACGAGCCTACGGGCAACCTCGACTCGGCCACCGCCAGCAGCGTGATCGAGCTCTTCCGCGAGCTGGCGCGAAGCGGCACGACGGTGGTCCTGGCCACCCACGACCGGGACGCCGTCCGGACGCAGGAACGGGTCGTCACCCTCGCCGACGGCGCGGTGGCCGGATGACCGCGCCGTGGCGCAAGGCCCTGCGCGACGTGCAACAGGAGAGCGCGCGGTCGCTGCTCGTGATCCTGGCGATGGCGGTCGGCATCGCCGCCTTCACCGCGGTGCTCGCCTGCTGGGCGGTCCTCACCCGCGAGCTCGACCGCGGCTACCTCGCCACCAACCCCGCCTCGGCTCGCATCACCACCGACGCCGTCGACGACGCCCTCCTGACCGCTGTCCGGGCCAGTCCAGCGGTCGACTTGGTCGAGCCGCGGCGCCGGCTCGCGGCCCGCCTGCGCGTCGGCCCCGGGCCGTGGCGCAGCCTCGTCCTCTTCGTCGTCGCCGACTATCGCGCGATGCGGGTCAGCACCCTCGCCCCCGAGCTCGGGGCCTGGCCACCCGGGCGCGGCGAAATCCTGATCGAGCGCGACGCGCTCGGCGTCGCCGGTGCCCAGGTCGGCGACGCCGTAACGGTGGTCACTCGGCGCGGCAACCAGGCGAGCCTCCAGCTCACCGGCAGCGTCCACGACGTTGGCCAGGCGCAGGCCCGCATGGAGAACGTGGTCTACGGCTACATCACCCTCGCCACCCTCGGGCTGCTGGGCGAACCGGCGGTGCTCGACCGGCTCGACGTCGTCGTCAGCGGCGAGCGCACCAACGAGGCGAAGGTGCGCGACGCCGTGGCGACGATCACCAAGGTGATCACCGCTGCCGGCCACCCCATCCTCGCGCTCGACCTCCCCCACCCCGGCAGGCATCCGCACGCCGACCTCATGGGCGTGTTGCTCGCGGTCATGGCCGCCTTCGGGCTCTTCGTGTTCCTGCTGAGCGGGGTCGTCGCGGCCAACCTGCTGGCCGCCCTGATGGCCACGCAGCGCGGCCAGATCGGCGTCATGAAGACCCTCGGCGGCAGCCGCTGGCAGATCGCTCGCATCTACCTGGCGCAGGCCGTCCTGCTCGGCGCGACGGCCATCCTCCTGGGACTGCCGCTCGGGCTCTGGGGCAGCCGCGTCCTCGCTCGCGCCCAGGCGACCTTCCTCAATTTCGACCTGGCAAGCTACGCCGTGCCCGGGTGGGTCTTCCTGCTGGTGGCCGCCGTCGGGCTGGCGGTGCCACTCGTCGCCGCCGCGCTTCCCGTCTGGCGAGCCTGCGCGGTTCCCGCCCGGCAGTCCCTGACCGACGTCGGCGTGTCGTCGGGCGACGCCGGCGGTGGCTGGCTCGACCGGCGGGTCGCGCGCCTCCGGGGCCCCAGCCGCCCAGTGCTCCTGGCGATCCGCAACAGCCTGCGGCGGCGGGCGCGCCTGGCGCTCACCCTGGTCACACTCAGCACCGCCGGCGTGTTCTTCATGGCGGCGCTGAACCTGCGCGCGTCGATGATCCACACCCTGGACCGCCTCTTCGCCGGCAAGCGGTTCGACCTCAGCGTGGCCCTCGTCGAGCCGGCCGACGACGACGCCATCCAGCGGGCCGTGGCGGGCACGCCTGGCGTCCTGCGCGCCGAGGGCTGGTCGCAGCTGCGCGCGTCGCTGCCGCCGGAGTCGAGGGGCGCCGAGCCGACGGCCGTCGCGACAACGCGGGCGGCCCACGGCCATGAGATCAACGTCGTGGTGACGCCGATCCCGACGGACTTCCTGCGGCACGAGATCACCGCCGGACGCGACCTCCGGGCCGGCGACGGCGATGCGGTGGTGGTGAGCTCGGCCCTGGCCGCGCTGCTGGCGGCCCGAGCCCCGGCATACGGCGTGGGCACGCGGATGCCACTTCTGCTCGGCGGCGAGCGCGTCGAGGTCCAGATCGTCGGCGTCGCGCGCGAGCCATTTTCACCGCCCGTCGCCTATGTCAGTCGCGCGTTTCTCGACCGCACAGGCCGGCCGACCCTCGGGCGGCAGGTGCGCCTCCGGCTCGACGACGCGAGCCCCGCCGCCATCGCACGGGTGAAGGCGCGGCTCGAGGACGACCTGGTGGCCGCCGGGCTCCACCCGTCGAGCATCACCAGCAAGGCGGACAGCCGGTTCAGGTTCGACCAGCACATGCTGATGATCTACGTCTTCCTGATCGTCATGTCAGGCCTGCTCGGCGTAGTCGGCGGCCTGGGGTTGACGACCACCATGAGCCTCAACGTGCTCGAGCGCCGTCGGGAGCTCGGCGTCCTGCGGGCGATCGGCGCGACGCCATCGGCCATCGCCTGGATCGTCGTCGGCGAGGGCTGCCTGGTCGGCGTCCTGGGCTGGGCCATCGCTGCGCTCGCAAGCTGGCCGCTGAGCAGCCTGGTCGGTGATCTGGTGGCCCGGCTGGTGTTCAAGAGCACGCTGGCAGCGAGCTTCGACGCGCGCGGCGTCGGCGCCTGGTTGGCAATCTCCATCGTCCTCGGCGCCGTGGCCAGCGTCACTCCCGCCTGGCACGCCTCGCGGCGCCCGCTACGGGAGGCCCTCAGTCATGCGTAGGGGGCGACCTGCCGGTCGCCCCCTCAACAACCTCGCAGCGCGCCCGCTGATCAGAACAGAAGGCTGTAGATGATCCCGACCGCCAGCAGCAGGCCGATGGCGAGGGCGATGCTGCCGAGCACGCGGGCGCGGCGCAGGGCCTTGGCGCTCGGCGCCGGGACCAGCCACTTCGCGAGCTCGCCGCTCGCCTTCAGACGCTCGTACTCGTCCGGGCGCTCCTCTTCGAAGCGAGCCAGCGGCACGCTGCCAACGAACACCACGGTGTCGAGCGGGAAAGCCTCGGGCCGCAGGTGGGTGTGGAAGAAGTGGAAGATGAAGATGAAGCCGGTGGCCAGCAGCGCTTCGTCGCTGTGCACGATCATCGCGGCGTTGAGCGTCCAGCCGGGCAGGAAGCGGGTGAAGAACCCCGGCAGCCAGAGCATCAGCCCCGAGCCGCCGATGATCACCACGCCCCAGAACACCGCGAAGTAGTCGAACTTCTCCCAGTAGGTGTAGCGGTCGAACCGCGGCCGCTCGCCCATGTAGAGGAACCACTTGAAGTTGCGCCACATGTCGGTGAGGTCGCGGGCCCGGGGCACCATCGACCGCCAACCCCAGAGCAGCCCCTGCTCCTTGCGCACGAAAATCCGGTGCATCAGGACGCCGACATGGACGGCGAAGTAGCCGAAGGTGAGGACGGCGGCGATGCGGTGAAGGACGGCGGTCGTGCCGACGCCGCCGAGCAGGCCCGCCAGCACCTTGGCCCACGGCGTGCCGTTGAATTTGAGCGGCAGGCCGGTCAGCGCCAGCAGCAGGAACGTGGTGATGACCGTCGCGTGGAGCGCGATCTCGACCGGTCCAAAGCGGCGCACCCACGGCCCGTCCTCGGACCACATCGGCAGCTCGCCGCGGCGCTTGCCGACGATCGCCCGCTGCAGCCAGAGGATGCCGTGCAGGGTGAAGAAGCCGAAGGTACCGATCAGCAGGCCGGTCATGGCGAACCAGATCCAGTGCAGGATCGGGTTGGCGTTGGGGTCGTGGGGATCGGCGTGCGGGTCGTAGGTGACGAACGACGCGTTGACCATGCCGCGGTGGCAGCCGCTCTGGCCGCAGGTCTGCTGCAGGTTGGCCGGGTTGACGCTCGACCGCGGGTCGGCCGCCGGCAGGTTCTTGTGCGGCGTGTGACAGTCGGCACAGCCGGCGGCGAGCGAGAAGCCGAGGTTGGTGGCCTGGCCGTGGAAGCTGTCGCGGTAGCTGGTGAACCGGCCGCCGTGGCAGCCACCGCAGGTGTTGCTGCTCTGCAGGCGCGCCTCGCTGGTGGTCGGCGGCACCACCGCGTGCGAGGCGTGGCAGGTCACGCACACCGGCGACGGCGGCGCATCCTTGGCCCGGGTACCGTCATGTTGCGCCTGCCAGGCGGTGCCATGGGCGCTGCCCGCCAGCCAGTCGTGGATGATGAGCTCGTGGCAGGCGCCGCAGGTGGTGGCCACGTTCTGACCCGCCACCGGCGACTGGGGATCGGTCTTGGTGACGATCTCGTGAGCGTCACCGTGGCAGCTGGTGCAGGTGGCCGAGCTGCGCAGGCCCGAGCGCAGCAGGGCGCGGCCGTGCACGCTGTCGCGGAACTTCTCCACCAACTCGGGACTCTTGGCGTCGGGCTTGGCGTGGCAGGAGCCGCAGGTCTCGACCAGGTTGAACACCGACGTCGGCGAGGTGACGTCGCTCGGCGGCTTGATCTCGTGCGGCTTGCCGTGGCACTCGACACAGCTCACCTTGCCGTGGACGCTTGCCCCGAGCGGGTCGCCCTTGTCGTGGCACTGGGCGCAGATCGCCCCGCCGCCGAGCTCGCTGAGCGGCGCGTCGGGGTGGCTCTCGATCGTCACGTTGGTGTGGCAGTCCGCGCACCCCAGGCTCTCGTGGACGCCCCCCGCATGCGCGCCGTCGTGGCAGTCGATGCAGGCCTCCTGCGCCAGGGTGGGCGCCACGCCGAAGGCGCCGATCGCCGCGGCCACCACGGCGACCATCACCGGGCTGCCGGTCCGACTCCAGATCCACTGCCTCAGTCCGCTCATCTCGCTGTTCACGCTCGCCTCCCGAGTCCACCAGCTGGCGGCGAATTATGGCCGCGAACCGTCGAGCACAAGCCCACCCGACGAGCCGGGGCCGCGGCCACCCGATCGCTCACTCGCCCGCGGCTGAAATCGTTGCGCCGGGCAGAGACTACAACTGCCCGCCGGGGTTCTGCGGATCCCCCCTCGGGGCGGCCTGTGCCGCATGCCACGGGCTTTACCATGGGCACGTCATGCCTCGGGACTTCGCAGCCGGTCTGTGGCGACTCGCCGACCCCAAGATCTCGCTCGCTTCGTTCGCGTCCATCTTCCTCGGTGCCAGCGCCGCGGCGGCGGGCGGCCCGCTCGCCTGGGGCTGGCTCGGCCTCACGGTCCTCGGCATCTTCTGTCTCGAGGTGGCGAAGAACGCCTCGGGCGAGCTGGTCGACTACGACTCCGGCACCGACCTCGCCGTCGCCGACGCCGACCGCAGCCCCTTCTCGGGCGGCAAGCGGGTGCTCGTCGACGGCCTGCTCAGCCGCGGCGAGACCGCGGGCATCGCCGCCGTGGGTTACGCCCTGGGGATCGTTGCCGGCTTGGTCATCGTCGCCCTGCGGGAACCGCGCGTCCTGTGGATCGGCGTCGTCGGCACTGCCCTGGCCTATGGCTACCACGCTGCCCCGGCCCGACTGTCGTATCGCGGTCTGGGCGAGCTGGCGGTCGCGCTTTGCTATGGCCCGCTGATCGCCGCCGGCACTTGGCTCGTCCTGCGCGGCGCGCTCGACCTGCCACGCCTACTGCCGTCGCTGCCGCTCGGCCTGCTGATCGGCGCCTTCCTGTGGATCAACGAGTTTCCGGACTACGCCGCCGATCGTCAGGCCGGCAAGCACAACCTCGTGGTGCGTCTCGGCCGCCAGCGCGCGGCGGGCGGCTTCGTCGTCTTGTTGGCGGTCGCCTTCGGTGTCACCCTGCTCCTACCCCTGGCCGGGACGCCACCGCTCGCGCTGCTGGGCCTCCTCGCCGCCCTGCCGGCGGCGGCAGCCGCCCGCACCCTCCTAGCCCACCCGACGAGCACGGCCGCGATCGTCCCGGCGCAGGTGAAGACGCTGTTGGCGTTCCTGCTGTACGCGGTGGCCAGTGGCGTCGGCGTGTGGTTGGGATAGCAGGACCGCTACCGCACACCCCACTCCCACAGCCCGAACGACGCCTTCTTCGACAGCGGCGCGCCAGCCTGCTTCAGGCTGAGGGCGATCTGGCCGCGGTGGTGCGACTCGTGGGCGATCAGGTAGCCCAGGAAGGCGACGACGTGCGGCTTGAAGCCCTTCACCCGACCGTCGCCGGCCAGCGCGTCGGCGAGCAGGGTGCGAATCGCCGTCGCCGAGGCGCCGAGCGCCGCGCGCAGCCCGTCCTGGTCCCCGGCTTGGTCCTTCTCGACCTTGGCGAGGCCGGTGAGCAGATCCGGGCGGGCGGACTGCAGCCACATCAGCCGCACGTTGTGGACGTGCGCCAATTGCTCGCCAACCGTCCGCCCCTTGGAGGCGGCCTGGGCGCCGAGCGCCGCCGGCTCGACGTGGTCGAGCAGATAGCCGTTGATCCGGTCGTGAACGTCCCAGGTCTCGAGCAGTTGGTCGGCGACGCTCATCGCCGCTAGTCGACGTCGTAGTCGATGTGGATGGCCAGCTTCTTGGCCCGTTCGAGGCCGTACTTGAGGGTCGACAACGTCACCGTCTGCTCGTCGCGGCGCGACTCGCTGTCGAGACTCTCGCTGTCGTTGTAGCCATCGATCACCTTGCCGTCGCCGTCGAGCCACTCGATGCGCATACGGGCTTCCCAATCGCGGGTCGCGTCGTTGGAGAACTCGAGCTGGATCTGGATGTCCTGCAGGTACTCGGCGTTGCCCGGGCGCGACAGCAGCGACTTGGTGACGCCGCCGCTGTGCTCGGCGACGCGGATGCGGTGCAGCGTGGTCGGGCCGTCGGTTGCGTCGAGGTTGATCCACTCGCCCAGCTTGAAGGTCACCGACTTCTCCACCGAGCCGGCATGGGCGGGAGCCGCGGCGAGGACGACGGCGGCGAGGGCGAGCACAGGGGTCAGGCGCGACAGCGATCTCAGGGTCATGGCAGCGGTCTCCAGGTTGGGAGCACGGTTTCGGGAACAGCACAGGGGACAGCACGGCGTTCGTGCAGCGGATTCTGCCAGGAATTCGGCCACGATTCAGCGGCTTCGGTCGTTCGCGGTTTCGATTCGCTCCCATCCGGTGTCGAAAGCTCACGTGGGGGCCGGACCAGGGCGGCAAGCGCGGACGGCCCCGCCGAGCGCGCCGATCCGTATCAGTTGGTGAGCATCCACGTTGCCGAGGAACCAAGCCATGCCTGCCGTCTCCCGTCGCCTGACGCTCCCGCTCCTGTTCGTGGCCCTGGCCGCCTGCGCGCCGCACGACGCCGAACGCGCCCTTGCCGCCGCCGATCCAGCGCCGGCCGGCGGCGGTGCCGGCGAGCCGCGATCATTTCGCTTCGCCGCCCCGAGCCCCAGCAAGGTCGTCGCCGCCCCGGCGCCGCCGTTCTCGCTGACCGCCGCCGACGGCACCGGCCTCGCCCTGGTCGACCTCGAGGTGCACGCCGTCGTCGAGCCGCCGCTCGCCTTCACCGAGCTCACCCTGACCTTCGACAACCCGCGCGACCGCACCATCGAAGGGCGCTTCCGTATCGCTCTGCCGCCCGGGGCGGCGCTCAGCCGCTTCGCCATGGAGCTCGACGGAAGGTGGCAGGAGGGCGAGGTCGTCGAACGCCAACGGGCGCGCCAGATCTACGAGGACTTCCTGCATCGGCGGCAGGACCCGGCGTTGCTCGAGAACGAGGCCGGCAACGAATTCTCGGCCCGCGTCTTCCCGATCCCGGCGCGCGGCAGAAAGCGCCTCGTGGTCTCCTATTCGCATCAGCTCGAGCGCGCTGCCGAGCCTTACGTCGTGCCGCTCGCCGGCCTGCCGGAGGTCGCCAACCTGGGAATCCGCGTGTTGCTCGACGAGCGTCGGAGCAACCAGCGTCAGGACGACGAGCGGGCCAGCAACCTGGGCGGCGCGGTCAGCGAGCGCCGCGTGCTCACCCTGCACAAGGAGCACTGGACGCCCGACGCCGACTTCGTCGTCGATCTCACCCCGGAGCGCGACCGCCTCGGCCTGCGGCACGACAACCTGGTCGTCGCCCGGGTCGCCCCCGACCTCGGGGCCAACGCCGCCGACGAGGTGCGCGGGCTCTACATCCTGGTCGACACCAGTGCCTCGCGCGCCCTCGGCTACGCCGCCACCGCCGCGCGCGTCAGCGACCTCGTCTCCGGGCTCGCCGCCGGCGCCGGCCCGACGACCCCGCTCGCCGTCGCCACCTTCGACCAGACCGCCGCCACCCTCTACGCCGGCACCGCCGTCGGCTTCGGCGGCCGGGAGCGCAATCGGCTGGCCACCGTCCGGCCGCTCGGCGCGTCGGATCTCGAGGGCGCCCTGCGCTGGCTCGCCGCCCGCCTCGCCAAGGACCACCGCTACCCGCGCGTGCTGCTGGTGAGCGACGGCATCGCCACCGCCGGCCGCACCGACGGCGCCGATCTCCGCGCCGCGGTCGCCAGCCTCGCCGCCGCCGGCGTCGAGCGCCTGGATCTCCTCGCACCCGCCGGCCAGCGCGACCAGGCCAGCCTGCGTGAGCTGGTGGTCGGCAACCTGCCGCGCGACGGCGTCGTCCTCGACGGCGCGGCGCCCCTCTCCGAGCTCGCCCGCCGGCTCGCCACCATCGCCCGCTCCGGCCTCGAGGTGGCCGTCGACGGCGCGACCTGGGTCTGGCCGCAACGCCTCGACGGCGTGCAGCCCGGCGACGAGGTCCTGATCTGGGCCGACCTGCCGGCCGCCCTCCCCTTCCGCCTGCGCCTGGGCGGCCAGCCGGTCGACACCGGTGACCGGCCGCTGCTGGCCGCCGAGCGCCCGCTGCTCGAACGGGCCTGGGTCCAAGCCCGGATCGGGCGTCTGCTCCACCTGGCGAGCGGCGACCTGGCCAAGGACCCCGACCTGCGCCGCGCGATGGCCACCGAGGCCACCAAGCTGAGCGTCGAGCACCGCGTGCTCTGCTCGTCCACGGCCTTCCTGGTCCTCGAGACCGCGGCCGACTACGAGCGCTACAACCTGCCGCGCAACGCCCTCGCCGACATCCTCACCGTCGGCGCCGGCGGGCTCGAGGTGCTCGCCCGCAGCCGTCAGGCGACGCCGACGACCGCTGCTCGTCCCGTCCCCAAGCCGGTGCCCACGCCGGCCACCGCAGCCACCGCCAGCAATGGCGCGATGGAGGAGGACGCAACCGTCGGCAATGCATTCGATGAGCTCGCCAAACGCGACGACGAGGAGTCGACCGATTCGTTCGAGGCGATCACCGAAGACGAGCCGCTCACCGACGGCAGCGTGCGCTTCGGGGTCGAGGGCGGCGTCGTGGGAGGCGTCGTTGGAGGGGTCGCGGGAGGGGTCGCGGGAGGGGTCATCACCGGCGTGCCCAGTCCCGAGCCGGTGGCAATCCCCGAGGGCGTTCCCGACGGGGTCGCCGGCGGCGTGCCGGGCAGACTCAGCGACGATCGCGCGGCGGCGCCAACGCCGGCCAGCGTCCCGCCGCCACCACCGCCACCACCGCCACCGCCCAGCCCCCGGCGCCAGGAGGCAGCCCCTGGGGTCGTCGCCGAGACGATCAGCGTGCCACCGAGCGAGCAGCAGCAGCAAAATCGCCGGGAGGCCAACCCGCCCGGGCTCGCGGGGCCGTACGCCGAGGTCGACCGCCTGCTGACTGCCGGCCGCGTCGCCGAGGCGCTCGCCGCCGCCGACCGCTGGCAGTCAGGCGCCCCCGGCGACACCCTGGCCTTGGTCGCCCTCGGTCGGGCCGCCGCCCGCGCCGGTCAAACCGCCCTCGCGGCCCGCGCCTACGGCTCGCTGATCGACCTCTACCCGTCGCGGGCCGACCTGCGCCGGACCGCGGGCGAGTGGCTCGAGACGCTGCCCGAGGACGGCCTCGACCTGGCCATCGACACCTACCAGAAGGCGGTCGTCGATCGTCCGGACCACCTCTCCGGCCACCGTCTCCTGGCCTGGGCGCTGTGGCGCGCGGGCCGCCTGGAAGAGGCCTTCGCCACCCTCGAGCGGGGGCTCGCACAGCCGGTGCCCGGTGGCCGCTACGCCGAAGTCGGCCGCGTGATGCGCGAAGATCTGGCCCTGCTCGGCGCCGCCTGGGCCGCGCGCGAGCCGGCGCGGCGGAACGAGATCCGCGACCGCCTGCGCGCCGTCCAGGCCGACCTCGACGAGGCTCCGTCCCTGCGCTTCGTGCTCACCTGGGAGACCGACGCCAACGACGTCGACCTCCACGTCACCGACCGCCACGGCAACCACGCCTACTACAGTGAGCCCGTGCTGCGCAGCGGCGGGCAGCTCTACGCCGACGTCACCACCGGCTACGGCCCAGAGTGCTTCAACATCCCGCGGCCCGCCGAGCGTCGCGCCTACCCCTACCGTCTGCAGGCCAATTACTACAGCCGTGGGCCGATGGGCTATGGCATGGGCACCCTGCACGTCCTCGAGCATGACGGGCACGGCCACCTCCAGCTCGAGACGCGGCCGTTCGTGGTCATGGTCGACGGCACCTTCGTGGAGCTCGGCACGGTGACGCCAGGCGGCAAGAAGCCCTGACGGAGCACGGCGCGCTGGCCCCACCCGCGCCGCCCTCGCGTATCTCCCGACGTGGGCTGCAGAATGGCCGTCCACGTCGAGGAGGAACCATGGACTCTCCAGCCGCATCTACCCAGCCAGGCTCGCCGGTCAGCGTCGAACGCTGGCCGACCGAAATCCCCCTGCTGGTGCTCGTCGCCTTCGCCGCCGCCGGCATCTGGCTGCTGCTCGCGATCAGCATCATCGGCTTCGTCTACGTCGCGCTGATCGCCGTCGTGCTGTTCTTCGTCCACCTGGCCTTCATCACCCACCTGCGGGGCAGCGCCGTCCGTCTGGGGGCCCGTCAGTTCCCCGCCCTCTACCAGCGCGTCGTGGAGCTGGGACAACGGGCCGGTTTGGAACCGACCCCCGAGGTCTACCTGCTCGAGTCGGGGGGCTCACTCAACGCCCTGGCGACGCGCTTCTTCCGCCGCCGCATGGTGGTGCTGTTCAGCGACCTGCTCGAGGCCTGTGGCGAGGACCAGGCGGCCCGCGACATGGTCATCGGCCACGAGCTCGGGCATCTCAAAGCCGGCCATCTCGACTGGCACCTGGCCCTGCTGCCCGGCACCCTCGTCCCCTTCCTCGGCGCCGCCTACTCGCGGGCTCGCGAGCACACCTGCGACCGTTGGGGCGCCGCGCTCTGTGGCGACCCGCAGGGCGCCGTCCGCGGCCTGGCGATCCTCGCCGCCGGTGGCACCTATGGCCGCCAGCTCGACCTCGCCGCCTTCGCCGCCCAAGAGCGCGACCTCGACACCGGCTGGATGACCGTCGGCCGCTGGCTCGATCCGTACCCGCCGCTGTCGGTGCGCGTCAGNNGCCGTCGCCGTGCTGCTGCCGACCCTGCAGCGCGCCCTGACCGCCCGCGCCGCCGCGGTGACGGCGGAGTCGACGACCGAAATGTCGGAACCGGCCCGCGCGACCGGGGACCCGGACGTGCTGTCGAACGACGCGACCAGCGTGGGCAACCACCTACGGGTGGTCAGCGACTTCGCGCGCCTGAAGGCGGTGATCGAACAGTGGCGCACGGCCGAGGGGCGCTTCCCGGATCCCGACGACTTCGACCACGCCTGGGCGCGCTTCGGCTCCGGCGAGGTCCCCACCGACCCCTTCGACGGCGTCTCCTACGGTTACTACCTCGAGTCCCCGCAGCACGCGGTGTTGTTCAGCTCGGGGCCGGACGGTGAGGCGGCGACCGACGACGACATCGAGCAGCACGTGCTGCCCCACGCCTGACGGACCTCAGCCGATCATGATGCGCAGCCCGAGCAGCCTGAAGGGCGCCGTCGCTTCGAGGATGAAGCCTAGCTCTGCCCGCTCGCCAGTCGCCCCACGCACCAAGACCTCGATGCCGTCAGGGCTGGTGGTCACCGACTCGATCGTCAGCTGGCCGAGGTCGCCGAACATCCGGCGATAGTTGGCGAGCCGCTGCTCGATCGGCGGCATGTCGGGCTGCGACACCAGATGCTCGGTGAAGAACCGGCGCATCCGCTCGGCGTCTCCGCTGTTGAAGGCCGCGAGGTAGGCGGCGACGGTGCGGCCGGGGCCGTCGTCGGGCAAGGTCGTCGTGGCGCCAGCGGGCGGTGGCCCGCCGCCCACCCGTCGCTCGCGTCCACCGGTCGGCAGCCCGACGAGCGGCCCCATCAGGTCGAGCAGCTTCGGCGCCCGCCAGTCGGCGTCGTTGGTAGCGATCAACAACTGGACGCCCTCGCGCGGGAAGCTGCCGAAGAGGAAGAAGCAGATCATGTCCGAGCCGGCGAGCACGTTCGGACCGTCCGCCAGGACCATCGCGCGATGGTCGGCGTCGCGCAGCAGGGTGGCGTCGGCCAGCGCGCCGTAGAAGCGACGCATGTCGCGCACCGTCGACAGGTGGCCGCCGTTGCCGCGCATGTTCCAACCGGTGCCGTCGGGCAGACGGGGCATGTCGAGCATCGTCCCGCGGTCCTCACCACTGGCGTAGCCGTGGGCCAGACGCTTCGCGTCGAAGCCGGGGACGAGCAGCCCGGTGTCGCGCATCCCCACCGGCCGGAAGATCGCCTGGTCGACGTAGGCGTCGTACGACTGGCCGGCCAGCTGCTCGACGATCGCCGCCAGCACCGAATAGCCGGCGTTCGAGTAGCGCTCGGTCGACCCCGGCGCGGCCTCGAGCGGGGCGGCGAACAGTCGCGCGAGGAAGGCGTCGCGGCCCACCGCCTCCTCGTCGCGACCGTAGCCGAGAGGCAGACCGGCGCGGTGGTCCAGCAGCTGCTGGACCGTGATCCCGGCCTTGTCCGCCGGTGCCTGCGGGAAGAAGCGCGACAGCGGGTCGTCGAGGCGGAGCTTGCCGGCCTCGACCAGCTGGAGGATCGCCACCTTGGTGAAGTCCTTGACGTTCGAACCGATCTGGACGACGGTGTCGACGGCGAACGGCGTTCCGGCCGCGCGGTTGGCGACGCCGTAGCCCTTGGCCAGAACCTCGACGCCGTCCTTGGCCACCAGCACCACACCCTGGAACCCCTCGGTCGCCGCCTGACGGGCGACCGCATCCAACTTCTGACCGAGCTCGCCCGCGACCACCGCGGCAGGGCTGGCCGGCTCGCCGCGCACCGGGCCGGCAAGCGTCGCGAGGGCGACACCAGACAGCAGCACGGGACCGATCAGGCGAGGGGAGAAGCGGGGACGAAACCACGAAACGCCGGAAAGCTGACGCATGGAGTCTCCGTCGACGGCAGACGGCTCGAGCGCCGCCTTCCGCAGCAGACTACGCGCCGATTGTTAGGAGCCCGTTAGGACCGGCGCCGGCAGGCGGACGGTGAACCGCGCACCTCCGCCTGCCGCGTTCTCGGCCCACACCTCGCCGCCATGGGCACCGACCAGCGCGCGGACGACGGCCAGGCCGATGCCGGCCCCTCCCCGACCGTCGCGCGTCCGCGATGGATCGGCCCGGTAGAAGTGCTCGAACACATGGGGCAGGTGCTCAGGCGGGATGCCGGGGCCAGTGTCGGTAACCACCAGCTCGACGGCAGCGTCCACCCTCCGGGCGCCCAGGGTCACCGTGCCACCCGCCGGCGTCCAGGCGAGGGCATTGTCGAGCAGGTTCCCGAGCACCTGGCCCAGCCGCTCAGGGTCGGCAGTTACCGCCAGGCCCGGCGGACAGTCGGCGCGCAGCGTCACCGAAGCCCGCTCGGCCGAGGCCACGTGGGCGGTACCGACGCGCGCCAGGAGCGCCGACACCTCCACGGTCTCCGGACGCAGCGTCAGCCGCTGGGCGTCGGCCAGGGCGAGATCCTGGAGGTCGCTCACCAGGCGCGCCAGCAGCACGACGTCGTCCTGGAGCGCGCCGACCAGGGCGCGACCGTCCGCCAGCAGGCCGTCCTCCACCGCCTCGAGCTGCACCCGCAGGCGCGCGAGGGGCGTGCGCAGCTCGTGGGCTACGTCGGCCACCATCCGCCGTCGCGACGCCTCGGCTCGTTCGAGATCAGCGGCCATGGTGTTGAATGCCTGCGCCAGCTCGGCGAGCTCGTCGGCCCCGGTCACCGCCACGCGCTGGCCCAGGTCGCCGGCGCGCAGCCGGCGAGCGGCGGCGGTGAGCGCTTCGAGCGGCCGCGTCGTGCGTCGCGCCAGGAGCAGACCGAGCGGCAGTGCGACGGCGACCGCGACCGCGGCCCCGAGGAGCAGCCAGCGGCCGAGCGCCGCGGTCAGCCGGCCGGGGTCGGCCGCCGGCGGGGACCGCAGCGGTTCGATGGCCGGCAGGGCGAGGAGAGTCCCGAGCTCGCCGCCGTGGGCGTCGCGCACCCCGCCGGCCGGCGCCATCACCTCCAGCACCTGTTCCTGTCCGTGGCCGTTGTCGGCGGTGAGGCGAACGTGCCCGGCCGCCAGCCGTTCGATGCGCGGAACCGTCGCGAACGGCGGGGCCGCCGCCAAGAGCGTGCCGTCGCTGGCGACGACGAGCAACTGGCGCGTCTCGCCGCCCTGATCGCGCACCGCCGCCAGCAGCGATGCGAGCGACGTCAGCTCGGGGCCGCCCTGCACCGACCCACTGACCTCCGCGAGCCGCGCCGACAGCGCCTGGGCCAGCGGCGCGACGGGCGCTCCCCGCCCCGGCGCCAGCAGCTCGCGCACCTCCACCCGGGTGCCGCGCAACGCCACCGCCACCAGCACCGCCAGACTGGTCAGGGCGACCAGGGCGCCGTAGGCCAACAGCCGACCGCGGAGGCTACGCATCATCCTCCGCCGGGAAGGAGTGCCCCAGCCGGTAGCCGACGCCGTAGACCGTCTCGATCCGTGGCACCCCAACCCGCGGCACGCCGATCTGCGTGCCGACGGGCACGGCCAGCTTGCGCCGGAGGTTGGTGACGTGGACGTCGATCGCCCGTGGCCCGGCGTCGCCGTCCGGCGCCGCCTCGGCC
>CXWL01019833.1_pt1 | contig 23428 bp, 22 predicted proteins | sample 590931 | NCBI WGS metagenome assembly CXWL01 (sample SAMEA3498368, study PRJEB10139) | groundwater metagenome | biome: water well; material: biofilm material | place: Germany | collected 2015-04-27
AGCCCCAACACGGCCTTCTGCCACAAATCTTGTCCATCGACCTCGGCAACGGAGAGATTGAACTTCTCCCGCAATCGATCTTTAAGACTCAACAGCACCCGCCGCTTATCTTTCAACGACTGGCTCTCAGGGATGAACAACTCGACCGTACAGAGTCCGACAATGATACCCACGGGGCAGACTCACGCCTCAGAGCTTTGCGGCAATCTTGTCGATCGCATAGGCTTCGATGATATCCCCAGCCTTGACATCGTTGAAATTCTCGACGCTGATTCCACATTCATATCCCTGCTGCACTTCACGGACATCGTCCTTGAAGCGACGCAACGATCCGAGCTTCCCTTCATAGACCACCACGTTGTCGCGAAGAACCCGAACGCCGACAGCCGCGCGGGTGATCGTGCCATCCACCACATAGGCCCCCGCAATGACACCGGCCTTGGACACGGTAAAGACCTGTCGTACCTCGGCCCGCCCCAACGTCCGCTCCTTGAGCGTCGGTTCGAGCAGCCCTTCCATCGCGGCCTTAATTTCGGCCATCGCGTCGTAAATAATGGTGTACAGGCGGACATCGACGCCTTGCTGTTCAGCCAGGGCGGAAGCTTTTGGCTCCGGCCTGACATTGAATCCGACAACAATGGCGTTCGACGCAGCGGCCAGCAACACGTCGGACTCGGTGATCCCACCGACGCCGCTGTGAATGACGCGTAGCTTGACCGCGGCGGTTGCAAGTTTTTCGACGCCTGCGGTCAGCGCTTCAGCCGACCCCTGGACATCAGACTTGATGACCAGCGCCAGCTCCTTGACCGACCCTTCCTTAATTTTGGCAAACAGGTCGTCGAGCGTGACCTTTGCAGACCCGGACAAATCAGCCGTTCGCTGCTTACGCGCTCGATCTTCTGCAATCTCTCGCGCGACCCTCTCATCTTTGACGACCTGAAAGACATCGCCGGCGGACGGCACACCAGGAAGTCCAGCCACTTCTACCGGAATAGAGGGACCGGCCTCCTGCACCTTTGCTCCGGTATGTGTAATCAGCGCGCGAACTTTCCCGCTAAATGTTCCAACGACAAATACATCCCCGACGCGGAGCGTCCCGCTCTGCACCAGCACCGTCGCCACCGGACCGCGCCCCCGCTCCAACTTCGCTTCTACCACCACACCCTTCGCCAATCGATGCGGGTCAGCCTTGAGTTCAAGGACTTCGGCTTGCAGGAGAATCATCTCCAGCAAGGTATCCAGGCCCGTCTTCTCTTTGGCCGAAACTTCAACCATGATCGTGTCGCCGCCCCAGGACTCGGATATGAGTCCATGCTCGGACAAGGCGTTTTTGACGCGATCGACATTGGCGCCTGGTTTGTCGATCTTGTTGATGGCCACAATCATCGAAACGGATGCGGCTTTGGCGTGATTGATCGCCTCAATCGTTTGCGGCATCACTCCGTCGTCTGCCGCCACAACCAGGATGACGATGTCGGTGATCTTGGCGCCGCGGCCTCGCATGGCCGTGAAGGCTTCGTGGCCCGGTGTATCCAGAAACGTGACCTGTTTGCCTCGTACCGCGACTGTGTATGCGCCGATATGTTGCGTAATCCCGCCGGCCTCGCCTTCCGCCACCTTCGTTTGCCTGATGGCATCGAGCAGCGAGGTCTTACCGTGATCGACATGGCCCATGATTGTGACAACCGGCGGCCGCGGCTCGAGCTGGAGATCCTCTTCTGTCTGCACGACGGAATCCAGCAACTCTTCACCGACCTTTTCCGTCGAGATATCGATCTTGATCCCGTTCTCCTCCGCAATCATTACCGCTGCATCGACATTCATGGTCTGATTGAACGTGAGCATCTGGCCCATATCCATCAGCTTACGCATGATATCGGCCGGGCGCTGTCCGATCAGCTCGGCAAACTCTTTCACCGTCATGCCCGGCACAAGCTTGAAGCTCTTCCTTCGCGGCTTGGTCACTTCTCCCGGCGTACTGTGGTGCACATGCTTACTACGATCGTCTCGGCGCTGCTGCACCGGAATGGCGCGAAGATCCTGCCAGCGGGCCGCATCCTCACGAAGCCGAAGCTCTTCTTCTTCACGCGTCCGGCCGGGCTTGCGAGCTTTCTTTCCCTTCTCTTTCAGACCTTCCGCTTGAAGCTCTTCGAGAGAGGGCGCTTTCTTTTTTCCTGTGATCGAATCGATGCCGGACGTGATAGCGGGCTTGGCGCCAGGCAGGGGGGCCGGAGCAGTCGCGGCGGTTGCCACAGGATGAAGTTGGTCTGGTGTCGCTGTCTGGTCAACCTGCGTGATGGCCGGAGTCTCAGCTTGCAGAGGCGCCGGCGGCGGGCTCACCACAGGAGTATCAGTGAGCGCTCCACTTGTGCCTGGCTCAACTGCCGGCTGAAGCGCTGCCTCCTCAGCCGGAACATCATCGGTTCTCTTGCGCTTGATCAGAATGCGGCGCTTGTCGGACTTGGCAGGTTCCTCAACAGCCGGAGCCGCCTGAACCGACCCGCCCCTGGCACCTGCCGCATGACCGGACCCTATACCGGCCTTACTCCGCTCGCCGGAACCGGCATCGGCATCAGACGTCTTGCCGGTCGTTGCGGCGGAAGACTTGCTTTTCGGGCCAAGCTTCTCCAAGACCTTCTGGACCACGTCGTCCTCCAGCACACTACTGTGCGATGCGACGGTGATCCCCATCCGCTTCAATTCCGGGATGAGGTCGCGGTTCTCCATCCCGAGTTGCTTAGCCAATGCATACACGCGCATGAGAATGTGACACCTACTCCTCTGTATCCGGTTTATCCAGCATCCGACTCCGCCCTGGCCTTCAATTCCTGCTCTCGAGCTTCTTCTTGCTGATGCAACGCTTCGGTTTCCTCCGCCAACGCCGCTTTGATTTCTTTATCCCGTTCCGCCTTTTCCTTTTCGTATTCTGTCGCGCTGATAATGTCGATCTTCCAACCGGTCAGGCGAGCGGCCAACCGCACGTTCTGCCCATTCTTTCCGATCGCCAAGGACAGCTGGGAATCCGCCACAACGACCAACGCCGACTTCTTTTCTTCGTCGACACCGACCTTCTCGATGCTCGCGGGGTTCAATGCCTCGGCGATAAAAACGCGCGGGTCGGAGGTCCAGGTGATGATGTCGATTTTCTCTCCGCGGAGTTCGCGGACCACCGCTTGAACCCGCGACCCCTTGATTCCCACGCAGGCCCCGACCGGATCGACCGCCTTTTCGCGAGACGTTACGGCAATCTTAGTCCGATCACCCGGCTCCCGCACGATGGACTTGATCTCCACGATTTTTTCGAGTACCTCGGGTACTTCCAACTCGAAGAGCTTCGCCACAAACTGCGGATGGCTCCGAGTCAGGACGACCTGGACATCTTTCGGAGTCCGGCGCACCTCCAAGAGCATGGCCTTCACCCGATCGCCGGTCCGGTAGGTTTCCCGCGGAATCTGCTCTTGAATAGGCAATACCGCCTCCGTCTTGCCCAAGTCTACGAGATAGTTCCGGCGTTCCACCCCGAGAATGATGCCGTTGACCAAATCCCCTTGCCGCGTCGAGTATTCTTTTTGAACCGCCTCCCACTCAGCTTCCCGAACCTTCTGGAAGATGACTTGCTTGGCGGTTTGCGCGGCGATTCGCCCCAAATCGCTCATTTCGATGACCGACCCGATCTCATCGCCGACTTCCGCCTCGCTGTCGAACTGACGAGCTTCCTGAAGGGAGACTTCGGTTTTTGGATTGGCGACGGCGTCGACAATCGTCTTCTTCGACACGACGGAAATCTCGCCGGTCTTAGAGTCGATCTCGACTTGGATATTCTCCGCTTGCCCAAAACGTTTCTTGGCAGCCATTTGAAGGGCCGATTCGATCGCCCCGATCACCCGGCTCTTGTCGATACCTTTTTGCCGGCCCAGTTCATCAATTACTGAAATCAATTCTCGATTCATAGCTTGCTCTCCAGCGACTGCCCCCTGCAGGCCCCCTCCCATTGCTTGCGGCGGCGGCACTGCTCATACTGCGGCGCTTGATTCCAGCGCGACTTAAAATGTGACGACACGACGCGCTTCAGCGATCGAGTCGAACCCGAGGACGATTGTCCGCTCAGAACGCGAATCGCTCACCACGATCGTCACTCCCTGTTCGCTCACTTCCATCAGCACTCCGGACAGGCGCCACTGCCCGTCGATCGGCTGCCTGAGCTTCACGCTCACTGGCTTCCCTACTGCCCGGCGATAATCCTGAATCCGTTTGAAGGCCCGATCCAGACCAGGTGAGGAGACTTCCAGCGTATAGGCGTGGGGAAACGGATCAGCCACATCCAAGGCCGGACCGATTGCGAGATGTGCGCGCCCGCAATCTTCTACCGTAACACCGCCCGGCTTATCGATATACACCCGAACGACTGAACGCGCGCCCTGCCCTACACACACAACCTCGGCCAATTCTAAGCCCAATGCCCAGAGGATGGGCGATACCGCCTCGCTGATGCGATCGACGACTGGTCGGGACTCCTTCACCGACACCCCTAGCCCCGCTTCTTTGGGTTGCCCATTCAAGAGATCAAACAAAAAAGTGGGCCTGAGCCCACTCCAGTCCGGGGACCATAGCATGGCATCTATGCCAAAGCAAGTGGGCTACCCGACCCGATTCGTGAAGCTCGCCGCAAGTCGTCGGGTAATCGGGCCTGGCTGCCCGCCTCCAATGATTTTCCCATCTATCCGGACGACACCCAAAATCTCGACGGTGGTCCCTGTGAGAAACACTTCGTCGGCTTGATAGAGATCCGCCAGGGAGACGAAGCGCTCCTGGATCGGCAGGCCCTCGGTCACCGCCAGGTCCAATACGACAGCCCTCGTGACTCCCGACAGAATGCGCGGACCCTCGGGCGCCGTCACCACCGTTCCTCTTTGAACGACCATCACGTTGCTGATGGCTCCTTCAGTGATAGATCCCCCATTGACTAAAATAGCCTCAAAGACCCGAGCCTGCTTCACTTGTTGTCGCGCAAGCACGTTGGCCAACAAATTCACGCTCTTGATATCGCAGCGGCCCCAGCGAATGTCCTCAGTCGTTATCGCGTTCACACCGGTCGCTTGCACCGACCGGTCGAGCGGATGGAACTCGCGAATCGTCATGACAACCGTGGGTGTCGCGTCATCGGCGTAGGCATGATCGCGAGGGGCGACCCCTCTGGTGATCTGAAGATAGATTTTAGATTCGGGGTAGGCGGCCCGCTCAATCCCTTCCAAGATATGGCGAGTCCACTCAACGCGAGAATAGGGCTGCGACAGATCGAGCGCCGCAGCGCTCCGATCCAGCCGGGCCAGATGGGCATCGAGTGAGAACGGACGCCCCCTGTATGTGCGGATCACTTCGTAGACGCCGTCGCCAAACTGAAAGCCTCGATCTTCGATCGACACCTTCGCCTCGTCCAGCGGGACGAACGATCCGTTTAAGAAGGCTACATTCGGCACGGCTCACTCCCTAAGACGAGGCAGCAGAGGCCGTCACGTCGAAGACGCGCCGGTCTTCGGCGGTGAATTTCCACCCCATGCGTTTTTCAAACAGTACCCGATGGGTTCCCGGCTTCATCGCTTTGAACTCGAACGTCCGTTGCCCATTATCGACCGCATTGTTCCCTGCGACGCGAAGGTAATCGTCGGCCAGCAACTGCAGCCCGGTGGGGTCATAGGTCGGAACCCACAGCTCGCCTCTGGTACGATCTTCCCAGAGATGAATCTGTATGGGATGCTCAAGGGTCGCCTCAATGACCTTGACCCCGTCTGAATGGCCGACGCCACCGTGATCGTGACTCGATGTCGTACTCATGGTCTATTATACGTAGCGCCCCAGCGGACTCAATGGTCCGATCATGCTATGGTTTCCGCCGGGGCCCGACAAAAATTTCCGCTCCTTCCACCTGAACATGATAGCTCCCAACACAATATCCACCCCCATCCGTCCCTTGCCCGTTGCGCACGTCGAATGCCAGATCGTGCCACGGACAAGCCACGACATAGCCCTTCACCCGCCCCTCGCATAAAGGACCGCCTTCATGTGGACAAATATTGTGGATCGCAAAATAGGCTCCATCGATGTTGAAGAGCGCGATCTCTCGATTGTTCACCATAACGGCTTTTGATTTCCCGGGCGGCAACTCAGTAACCGGACCGACGGATTGATACCCCTCTAGCATGATGAACCCACTCCTCTCTTCATGCTGTTCATGAACCCATAGCCCTCATTATTCATGAACGCTTCTGCTGCAATCGCCGATCCGCTGCTACGACGAGCCTCCGGTCGGCGGGCTCGCCCCTCGAACCCTCAACGTACTGCACGAGTACGCCTCGGGTGCTCGGGGCTCCGCGCGCCGCTCTCGCGACGCGGCTCAGCGATTTCGCGACGAACCGCCATGAATAATGCGGGCTAGGCGCTACATCCGCAGGGTATACTTCAACTCCACCCCTACAGTAATTCCCTCCCGCTTGATAAAACCCGCTTCCGTTTGAATTGCGTAACGGACCGCTTCGGGAGAAGAACTATACTTCGGGCAATCGTCTTCCAGACAGGGAGCGACATTTTCCTTGAGTCCCACAATATGATGGCTTTCATCAACCCACATCATATCCACTGGAAACCGGTACGCCTTTGTCCAGAGGTGGTTCTGGCCGGTCGTCTCGAAGATATATAGCAATCCGCCGTTCGCAGGCAAGGTCTCTCGAAAAGCAAGACCGACGAGCAGTTTCTCCGGTGTATCGGCCACCTCTGCTTCAATCTCACGGCCGTTCGGAAAAGAGACCACGATGATGGTCTCCTCCTTTCGATCGATCAGAAAAAACGACGCGCTCATCAGGAAAATGGCCATGAGCGCGAGCGTGACGATGCGCCTTTTTTTCTGTCCTCGATCAGTCACCGGTACGGCAGCCATAGACATTCTATCATCACAACCTGCCATGCCACTCTGGGCCCAAATGCCCATAAATACAGGAGATCTAGGCCTTCTGGGTAAGCATGGTTCTGTTGACTTGGAAAAGAGCGGCAGATTAGAATGGCCCTCGCGTCGCGGCATTCATAATGGTCGTGACGGGGTGAACTTGTCAACCGTGTGTGTCCCTATTGTAGTGAGAAGGAGGCGAGGGTCATGGCGTTGCTGATTACCGATGAATGTATTTCCTGTGGGGCCTGCCTGCCAGAATGTCCGAACGAGGCGATTTTTGAAACTCGCAGCGACGCGGAAACGAAGGGCCATCATGTGGGCGATGGCCAGGGAGTCGGCGATAGTATTTACGTGATTACGCACGATCGCTGCACCGAGTGCGTCGGACACTTCGACGAACCTCAGTGCTCCGCTGTCTGCCCAGTCGATAACTGCTGTATAGCTGACCCGTTATATCCGGAAACAACGGAGGTGCTGCTCGCGAGGGCAAATGCGCTCAATCCGGATAAGGCGATTGATCCGGCAAAAGTCTGGAGCGGCGTGCGCAATTAATCATCGCTCCCCGTTCAGCGACGAAGGCCCTGCTTTTCTCACGAGAAGCGGGGCCTTCCTGTTTCTCGCAGGATGCTCAAAAAGGCCGTCCTTGTGGTTCGTGAAAGGTTTCAGAGGAAGAGCCTTCGGCAATCCTACGTTTTACTTTTCACGTCTCACGCGTACCGATCTTCATATGCTGGCGGACGGTTTCAGCATCCTGTTAAAAAATGATACGGCCCTCCCCGCGGTGTCGCGGAGAGGGCCGTGATCGCTCGCATCTCAGTGCAGCTATTACTTGATCATCAAAATCTTGCCGCCGACATGTCCCGGATGCAAGTGGCAACGATAAGTCAGCGTGTTCCCCTGAGTGGCATAGAACATATCGCTGGTGGGAACACCGATATACTTCGTTTCACCGGGCTTCAACACCACTTCGGCTTTCATCACAAACGGTGAACCAGCGTTCACGGCATCGGTCATCTGGAATCCATGATCAGCAGTGGAATTGTTCGTCACCTTGAGCAGGACCGGACGACCGGGCCGAACTTTAAAATCAATGATGGTCACAGGCGGATACCACGTCTTGAGGTTTCCAATCTCGATCGCGAACAGCTGAGCATCGACATCCAACTCCTTGAAGGACTGACCCACAACTGACCCAGTCTCTAAATCTCCGATTTCCACTCCGCCTGCCTGGAGCGCAAATGCTGTCGATGCCCCAGCCACGGCTATCACAAGGCCGAAGAAGATTCCCAACACCGTCTTGCCCATGACCTACCTCCTTAATAATAAGAAGAAGCGATGCGATTAGGCCGGTGAATAACTCCGCCAAGCCCACTTTCCCCTGACCTTGCCGACCACTGTTTCCCCAAGTCTGCTCACCGCACCTAAACAATGTCTGTGCTCTACGAGCGCAACCTTATAAATAGCACTGCGATGAAATCGGAAGCAAGAACGTTATACCATATCTTTTCCTGAACCGGACTCATCCTAAATCCTTGTCTCCATAAGTTGCTGCCAATTCCTTCAATGGTTTACCTACTCAAGCCGCGTCTCTTGCGCCCTGGATCCGATCAAGAGATCGTACGGCGCATAGTTATCGGATAAAACGACGCCTGCCTCCCATGGTCTTGTTCGTACTCCAGCCAACAAGGCAAGGGCTTCGAACGGGAGACGCTGCTGCTCAACCAATCTGTTCACATTGGCTGTGATGGTAGAGAGTGTGTGTCCTTCGAGCGGCCGGCCGGCAAAAAAAATCAGATTTTCCGATCGCGATTGAGGCGAGTTCCACGGGCCCTTGACTGCAAAGGACTCGATATGGGGAAAGGATTGGCTCATCGTTTGCACGACCGCATTGGCCCGTAACAGGTCTCCCCCCTCGCCCGACGAGGCCAAATTCACCGCCAGGATCCCGTCCGGCGCAAGATGGGCGCGCAGCTCCGCGAAGAACTCCACCGTGGTCAGGTGAAACGGAATCATGTGCCGGGCAAATGCATCCACCCAGATCAGATCGTACGTCTGTCCGGTAGAATTCAAGAAGGCCCTTGCGTCACGAACATGCACATGATGCTGGGGAGGCGGTCGATAGGAAAAATAGTCCTCGGCCATACGGACGACCACAGGGTCGAATTCCACCACGTCCAGTTCGAGTTCCGGCCATCGATGGGCGAGCCACTTCGCCAGCGATCCGCCTCCATGACCGAGTATCAGGCCCCGCGTTGGCTCGGGCACCAAGGCCAACGACGCAACCATCAGTTGACTATAGGGAAGAAACAGAGCGATCGGATCGGCCCTCCACATGACCGCATGGAAAGTCCGATCCAGGACGAGGTAACGAAAAAGATCGTCGTCGCGAATTCGTACTTGTTGATACGGACTGTCTTCCTGGTAGACCGGCGCCTTCAACATCTGCATCGGAAACCAAGCGCCAGCCCCCAAGCCTGCAATGCCTAAGACGAGTAGGCCGATCACCAACGGACGCACGGCCGTCCTACCGATCAACCACCAGGCGCCAAGCCCCACTTGAATAGCGCCAAGCCATGCGATCAGCGCCTGGCTGCCAATCCAGGATAGAAAGAAGAATGCCGTTCCCCATGTTCCTAACAAGCTCCCCATCGTCGAGAGCGCGATCATCCGACCGGTATGGCGGCCGAAATACCCAAGGTCCGACACAGCCAGTCGCAACATGGCAGGCAGCACACCGCTCAAACCGAAGGCCGGCGGACCCAGGAGCAGCGCCGCTGCGATGCAGGGGCCCCACCGAGGATCCTCAACGACTCCCGCCACCTTAAAGAGCACCGGCTGGCTCAGCCACGCGACAAGAAAGGTCCAGGCTCCGGAGAACAGCAACAGGCCTGCCAGCACCTGCGCGCCTGGGTACCGGTCGGAGACCCAGCCGCCGAAAGCATACCCACTGCTCATGGCGGCGAGAATCACTCCGATCAATGCGCCCCAAACGAACAGCGAATTTCCGAAGACCGGCGCTAAGAGCCGGCTTCCCAAAATCTCAAGCGCCATGACCACCGCGCCGGTCACCAATGCCGTGATCAAAAGGAACCATTGAGGGGGATGAGCCGACCGGTTCACACCACTCATACCGGAACATGACCGGGAGCAAAGAGACGATCCCCAATTGCCCCGCAAGCCAGCATGATTACAGACCGCCCCAGTTTTTGAAATAGCGTAAGAGGTCGCGAACGGAGATGATCCCGACGATTTGTCCTTCCTCGGTGATCGCAAGATGGCGAATCCCATGTTCCGCCATCTTATCGCTCGCCTCGTGGGCCGATCTCGCGCTATCGATTGATAGTAGCGGGCTGCTCATAACGGCGCGAACTAATGTCTCCTGCGCTGAACAGGATTCGGCCATCCCTTTGCGAACCAAATCCGACTCGCTGACGATACCGCTGTAGTGACCAGCTTCTTGCACCAATAATGCGCCGACCCTGGCGTCGCGCATCTGCTTGGCCGCCTCCAACAACGTGGTATCCGGACTGATGGCGCGCATAGTCCGTCGCATCATCACGGCAAGAGGTCGCTGGGGAGATCTGCTCTGAAATGCCATATAAGAGAATCCGCCAAAATATTGGGAGCAAATAGTACCCACCCCTCACACACCTGTCAACGAACGGCCCAGACAATTTCTCCAAGCGCTCGCGGTTCTTCATAACATTACCTTGTTGCTGGCCTCCCGCCCCGTTGCTATACTCGGCCCGGATCATCTTTGACCACAGGAGCAGAAACAGCCATGCATATCAGTGTGATCGGCACCGGCTATGTCGGGTTGGTGACAGGCGCTTGCTTTTCAGAGTTCGGCGTCAATGTGACTTGCATGGATACCGACGCCACACGGATCGCTAAACTGGAACAGGGTGAGGTGCCCTTCTACGAACCTGGCATCACGGAACTCGTCGCCAAGGGGATCAGAGAACACCGGCTCAGCTTTACGACCGACATCGCGAAAGCCGTCGACAAAGCCCTTGTGATCTTCATCGCGGTCGGCACCCCACCGAAGCCCGACGGCTCCGCAGATCTGTCCTATGTCGAAGAAGTCGGCCGCGGCATTGCCAAACACATGACCGGGTACAAGGTCATCGTCACCAAGTCGACCGTCCCGGTGGGCACAGGGGAAACGTTGCGTGAAGTAATCACCGCCCATCAATCGGATAAATTCCGATTCGACATTGTCTCCAACCCGGAGTTCCTGCGGGAAGGATCCGCCATCGAAGACTTTTTGCGGCCGAATCGGGTGGTCATCGGCGCCGACAGCGATCAGGCGGTGGCGATCATGAAAGACCTCTACCGACCGCTGTATCTGATCGAAACGCCGTTCGTCGTGACCGACATTCCCACAGCCGAGATGATCAAATATGCTTCCAACGCCTTCCTGGCGACAAAAATTTCGTTTATCAACGAAATCGCAACCGTCTGCGAACGGGTCGGCGCCAACGTCCAGATGGTGGCAAAGGGAATGGGGCTCGATAACCGGATCGGCTCGAAGTTTCTGCACGCCGGACCGGGGTTCGGCGGCTCGTGCTTCCCCAAGGATTTAGCCGCGCTCGTCCAGACCGGAGAGCGAGTCGGCTATCCCATGCAAATCGCCGGCGCCGCCGCCCTCATTAACGAACAGCAACGGGGCCGGATGATAGAAAAGATCACAACAGAGATGGGGGGACTCAAGGGCAAGACTTTCGCGATGCTGGGCCTATCCTTCAAACCCAATACGAACGACCTGCGGGATGCGCCGGCCCTCGCCATCGCGCAAGCACTCCTGAAGCAGGGCGCCACGGTGCGCGCTTACGATCCTGCCGCGCTGGCGGAAGCCTGTCAAATGCTGCCGGGACTCGTGCCTTGCCAAGACGCCTATGACGCGGCCCAGGGCGCCGACGCGCTCATCCTCATGACCGAATGGAACCAGTTCCGCACCCTCGACTTCGAGAGACTGAACACCCTCTTGCGCCAGCCCCTCTTCTTCGACCTGCGCAATGTCTATGAGCCAGACCGGGTCGCGGCCTACGGGTTCCGGCACATTTCAGTCGGGAGACCGAGCAAGGCGCCTGCCCAGACCGCGTAGCCGCGCCGCTACGTGAGTCGCGGCGCCTCGCCCGCCTTCACCGCCTCCTGAACCTTGGGCTTGTAGCCCATCCGGTCCAAGACCTTCATGACGCGCGTCTTGAGCCGATCATCGGCGTCGGCGAGCGCTGTGGCCAGCGGCTCGACGGCCGGCTTCCCGATCTTCCGAATGATTTCCGTCACCGATTGCCGGATCTCATCCTCCTCCGACACCAGCAAGGGCACGAGCGATGACACAGCCGGTCCGCCGATCTTAATCAGCGAATCGTAGGCGCGCTGCCGGACATCTCCGACCTCATCCGCCAATGCATCGACCAGGGGCCGCACGGCACGAACTTCTTTGAGCTCGCCCAACACTTCGGCAGCATACTTTCGGTTCAGCCAATGGCTGTCCTTAAGGTCCAGGAGCATCGCATCGGCTCGCGCCGCATTGGGGTCTTTCGCGCGAATCCGAAAGCTCTTGGCAACCCGACGCCCTCCTTCTTCGACGACACGGATGGTAGCGCCATCCCCTACTTTGATCTTCTTCAGCTCTTCGAGCGCTTCGTCATCGACGTCCAGTACGACCGTCTTGCCATCGTAGGCCAACAGTTCGACTTCGAGCTGCTTTGCTTCAGGGTTCACCGCCACGACTCGTTCCGTGACGAGATTGAACCCGTCCTTCTTCGCGCCGCCCTTCGGTCCGATTTGAATAAGTTTTGGAGGAGCTTCATCCGCCATGAGAGTGTATCCTTTACGTCGAAATAAAGATTACGGTGTAACGACTCAGGTGTTCAGACTGAAGGCTAAAAGCCTTCAGCCTTCAGTCTTCAGCCTATCTGCCTGAGTAAGTACCATCAGCCAACTCAAATGCCCGAAGCTGTGTGTGGTCTCGCACAATTGACCCCTATCAACCTTCAGCCTGAACCCCTTCAGCCTATCAACCCAAGCCGTTAGTTTACGGCTTCGCGGTCCACCCGAGACTCGCCAACACCCCTTCGACCGTCTCCTGCACCATCGTATTCTCATCTTCGAGCAGCGGAAGCAGAGGATCGATGGCCTGCTTGGCCCCGAGCCGCGCCAGCGACTCCGCCGCATTCCGCCGCACGAGCCAATCTTCATCCTTGAGCGATTCGATCAACGGATCGATTCCACGAGCATCGCCGATCTTGCCCAGCGCTTCGGCTGCATGACGCCGCACCATCCAATTGCTACCCATCAGCCCATCGATCAATGCATCCACCGCGCGCGCGTCGCCGATTTTTTTTAGCACACGCGCCACGTCCTCACGCACTGTGTGGTCGGTCAAGGCCTCGACAAGCCCTGGCACCGCGCGCGCATCGCCGACACGCTCGAGCGCCCACACAGCGGCAGTCCGCACCGCGCCGTCTTTGTCTTTCAGCGCCTTCACAAGGGGCTCAACCCCTCGCGGATCTTTCAACTTCCCTAGTCCCGACGCAGCCTGCTCGCGAATCGCCCATTCATCGTCCTCCAATGCCTCGATCAACGGATCGACGACGGAGGGTCCGATCCGCACGATGGCGCTGGTCGCCGCTTCCCGAACAAGGACATCCTCGTCCGCCATGAGCCCGATCAGAGGGCCCACTGCATCTTCACCCACCTGGCCCAAACTGGCGATCGCATGGTCGCGGAGCGCGTCATTTTCGTCTCTGAGGGCCCCGATCAATTGGTCGATCCGTTCAGCCTGCATCTCGTCACTCATCGTCGTCCTGTCCTCCCTGACTTCCGACAGGCGTCCCATCGAGCGCTTCCAGTTTGTCGGCGATCAACCCCGAGTTATAGGCAACCAGTCCGTCCCGATCCGTCCTCAACCGATCGAACAGTTCCTTATAGGGCCGCAACACGTCCACGTCCTTCACTTTGGCCAAGGCCTCCATGGCATAGACCCGCAGGGGCCGGATGGGAATGGCCTCGATATAGAGTTGCGCCGGCCTGGCGTCGCCGATCAAGCCTAACGATTTCATCGCCAGCTCCTTCACGCCCGTATCTTTATCGACCCGCAACCGCTGCATCAAGGGCTCCACTGCTCGCACATCGCCGATCTTTCCCAGCAAGTCTGCGGCGGCTTCGCGGATCACCCAATCGTCATCCTCCAGATACTCGATTAAAATATCCACGCTCGGACGCCCGATGGCCAGGAGATTGACCACCGTGCTCATACGAGCTTCTTCCCGTTCGCTCAACTCCTCGATCTCGCGAAGCCCGTCGAACACCTCGTCGATGCGCTCACGAATCGCGCTCAACTTTTTGAGCGTCCGCACGGCAATGTCGCACAGGGCCGGCCGCCCCATCGCGTTGATGAACGCATCCGCCGAGCGGGGATCGAGGAGATGCTCCAACATCTTCGCAGCCATGATCTGCGCTTCCGGATCCTGATGGGTCAGCATCTCGCAGAGCGGCCCGATTGCATTCGGGATGACCCCCAGCAACTGCGAGGCAGCCAGACGAATCCCCTCGTCCTTCGATTCATAGAGCAGCGCGGCCAGGGCCGCCGCGGTCGTCTCGTCCAGCACCCCCGCCATATGCTCTAAGGCCGAGGCTCCTGCCTTACGGACCGCCTCATCTTCATCGCGAAGCAAGCCGACCAGGGGCACACCGGTCTGAGGATCGTTCACACGAGCCAGCATGGCTGCCACCTCGGCTTTCAATGCCGGCGATCCAGTCTGTAACGCTTGCACCAACGCCTGCACCGCGCGAGGCCCGCCAGACAGGCAAGCTGCCGTCGCCCGCATCCGTCGCCAATCCTCTTCGTGGACCAGCTCGGAAATCAGTGTTTCGATCGTTTCTTTCGGCATGGCGGTATGACTTAGTACGCAATCAGCGGTGAGTCGTATGTCTTGAGTCTCACGTTAACAATTCAAAATTGTCCATTCAACATTGAACATTTGCCTGTTAGATACGGCCTGCCCGCCAGCCCACTCTGCCCAACGTCTCTTTGACATGGTACCGGATGTTGTCATCCGGTTCGCGTGCCAGCAGCGCTAACAACGGCGCAATCACGACGTCCCCAAATCGAGTCAACGCGTCGGCTGCTTCCGCTCGGGTCACCGTATAATGGAGCGCTTTGATGAGCGACGGGATAGCCGACTCGTCTCGAATCGCACCCAATGCTCTGACTGCTGCGCCCAACGTCAGCATTTCTTCATCCCACTGGTCGCCGCAGCTTTCGATCGGGCGCAAGGTCTCCGGTCGGTCCAATCCCTCCAGCACATGTTTCAGCGCCGGCACGGCGCGACGATCGCCGACCCGGCCCAGCGCCTCGACTGCCAACGGCCGCAGCCCGGGCTCTTTCATCGCCATCACAAGAAACTCCACCGCGCGCGCGTCGCCTACCTGACCCAGCGCGCGAACGGCATCTTCGCGAACCGCCCTGTCCCGATCGTTGAAGAGCACCGCCAATAACGGATCGACCGCCTCGGGCGACTTCGTTTTTCCCAACGCCTCTACCGCATGGAGCCGGACCAGCCATTCATCATGGGTCAACGCAAGAAGCAGCGACGGCAGCGATGCTTCACCGATCGCGGCAAGGGCTGCCGATGCCTCCTCACGCACCGCCTTCACTTTGTCTTGCAGCAACGGCACCAATGGCGCCACCGATTCAGGATCTTGAATCCTGCCTAACGCCTTGGCGGCGTGCATCCGCACAATCCAATCGGAGCTTGCGAGCGCCTTGACGAGTGGCGCGAGCACACGAGCATCGGCAATGGCGGCCAAGACCGACGAGGCTAATTCCTGAACCGTGAGCACCGGATCTGAGAGACAATCCCCCAACGTCGTCATAGCCGGCTCTCCGATGGCCAAGAGAGCGCCGGTCGCGGCATCGCGAACCGCGCGATCGCCGTCACGAAGTACGGAAACCAACGGCGCGACAGCCCTGGGATCCCGAAACGCGCCGAGCATGGTGGCAGCCTCTTCACGAATCGCCCAATCCTCATCTTTGAGCGCGGCGATCTGTTCGGCTACTGTGTCTGCCATGCACAACCTTCCTCTCAAGAGCCGTGAAAGGTAAGACGTGAAAGGTGAAACGTAGAGCTGCCGAGCATTCTTGCTCCGAAACCTTTCACTTTTTACGTTTCACGTCTCACGAATTGCTGGCGGGGTTTTCAGCATCCTGCTAGCTCCGTGCGAAATCTCCCGAAGGCCCAAACCGTCCTGTGTCCCCAAGAGGCATGTCCACTCTGGCATTGTCGGCCACACTTGAATTGACGATGATGTCCTCCGGCGCAGGCATCCAACCTAACTTTTCGAGTGTTTCAAGCGCCAATTGCCGCAAGGCATCTTTCGCCGTGAGCCGAACCGAGGCATAGGAGAGCACCCGCTCCCCTTCCGCGACGACTTCGGACGCTTTCGGGTCATAGAGGAATGCGATCAGCGGCTCGATCGCCGTATCACCGATCGTCGCAAGAGCGGCACTGGCCTTCTCGCGCAACACGCCGTCCTTCAACAGCATGATCAAATCTGGAATGACGCGCGGATCGCGGAACTGACCGAGGGCCGTCGCCGCTGCTTCCTTGATAAAGGCATCTTCGCTGACGATACAGCCGGGGGTCGGAGTTCCATCCTGCCGAATTCCCTTCCCCTTCAACGCGTCCAGCACCGGGGGCAGAGCGCGAGGATCGCCGATCATGCCGAGCGACGCAATGGCATGCCGCTTCACCGCACCGTCCTTCATCGCTTCGATTAAGGCATCGATGGCCCGTGGATCGCCGATTTGGCCGAGAGCAATCGTCGCGTCTTCGCGCACGGCGCGATCCGGGTCTTTCAACGCAGCAATCAAGACGTCGACAACTTTGGCGTCCCGCACCCAGGTTCGACCGATTTGATAGTCGGTCGTCATGCCACCGAGTGCTCGGGCTGCATGGCATCGAACCACAAAATCCTTATCCTTGAGACACTCGATCAGCGGATCGACAGAGGGCTGGCCGATAGAGATGAGCGCGGTACCGGCTGTTTCCCGCACCGTTTTCGAAGGGTCGCGGAAGAGTTTGCTCAAAACCGGGATGGCTTTCGGATCGCCGATCTTGCCCAACGCCTCTGCAGCCGCGCTCTTTACGGCGCCGTCGCGATCGCGACAGACGAGCATGAGGGCCTCAACGGCCTTCCAGTCCTTTATCTCGCCACAGGTTTTTGCGGCATATTCTCGGACACGCCATCGTTCATCCTTCAATGCCACGATCAGGCGATCGACCACTGCGGCTCCCATAGAAGCCATGGCGGCCACCGCGTCGTTTCGCACGTCCATGATGGAGTCGTTAAACAGGACGATGAGCGCTTCCACCGCTTTGCCCCCCCCAATCCTGGCCACAGCCCGGCCTGCATGGGCCCGAACAGTCCAATACTCATCTTCACAGGCATGGATGAGCGCATCCAACGTGGTAGGATCGCCGAGCTCGGCAAGCGCCCTTGATGCCTCTTCGCGGGTCGCATCATCGACATCCTCGAGTGCTTCTAAGAGATCATCAAGCGCCTGAGCCATTGGTCCAACTCCTCTACTGATACTGATAATCGCGCTGGCCGCCATGCGGATAGGTCCGGCTGCAACGGATAGTTAAGGTCTGGGTTCCTCGTCCCCCCACACATTGGTCGAGCGACTGGGCGAACTCCAACTTCCCCTCTAAGTTCACCATAAACGGAAAGTCGAACGTGAAACTTCCAAACTTGTATTTGCCTGGCTTCAGCTTGAGGGCGCGGGACTCGGTTGTTTTATAGGCATCCATAGACTCGGGGTCTGAAGAATAGATCGAAGGGGTGACGCCTGGCACCTGCCACCAGGACTGAGGAGTCATGGTGGTCGCGTCGATCGTGATCGCATGTTCCTGCTTGTAGGCTGACGGCTGGCCGGCCAAAGCCAGCTGAATACCCGCGGCTGAGCCTAACAACCCCCCGACCAGACAGCAGCCCATGTACCAATTCACATTCGGCATCGCCGACCTATTCAGCAGATCCTCGCGGAGCTGCGGTAAAGGCAGCCTGGAAGATTTCCTCCACGGCATGACTCTCCCATTCGGTATGGGTCTGTAATCCCAACGTCCGCATCACTGTTGCGCCGGTATCCAAGATGGAAACCGGCTGGTGGATCACGTAACCAGGTTTAATCCCTACCCCCGAAGCAATCCATGGCACCATCGGAATGGCTGCGTCAGCCTGTTCTTGGTTTGCATCCCTTCCTTCGGCGCTAAGCGACGTCACAAACAGAGTCGTTCGTTTGATCAACCCCTGCTCCTGGTAGATATCCAGCACGGAATGCATGGCCCGATCCACTGTGCGAAGGGCGTCGCGATACTCCTTCGAGGTCCAGCCTCTGGACGAACCCACTCGCCCCGCCTCAGGAAGATGTACAACCAGGAAGTGCGGCAGCGACAGGATGGCATGCCCGTAGCCATGGCCGCTGGTCGCTTTCTTGAAGTATTGGCGGATATAGGACACGATCCGTTCCGTGCTGCACTCAGGCCTCAAGGGCCCACACATCTGGTAGTCCGTGTAGGGTTCAGGTCGCGCCAACTGATAGAGCGATTCATCCATAAGAAAAATCGCGCTGTCGCGCCCCCCGCTGAGATCGAGGTAGTCGAACAGGCTTGGGGCGCGTGGGTAACCCCGGCTAAACTCAAAAGTATTCCAGGTTATGCCGTGCTTCTCGACCGGCATTCCCGTAATCAATGACGCCATCGTCGGCAACCGTAACGCAGGCTTCACCGCCGTGGCAGACCACGTGACAGATCCGTCTTTGATTAACCGGCTGAGGGTCGGCATCGTGCCGCCCTTCAGAGATTCTTGGCCGAGCCCTTCAAGGACAAAGAGAATGACGTGCTCGGTCGGAGCCATTAAGGCAGGGGCCGGTGGCGACGCCGATATGGCAGCAACCTCCGCGTCTCTCGGAAGGACCAGACAGAGGACGAAAAGGGATAGCGCAAGAATCCAAATCGACCACCTACGATCAAGGCTAAATAACCTGTACACAGATCAGCTCTTTCTATTCTGTTCCAAGGGGGCTTCCACGCTATCATGGCGTTTTCCACCAAGGCAAGCGAGTCAAGGCCTCGCCTGCACGCCCCATTCGAATTCATGCGGATTCAACGGTTCCTGGCACAACGGCGGTGGCGGTGTTATGCTGATTCACAACTTCCTGGCTGTCAGCAAATCGGCCCCTGGCGTACCCCAGAAGGTAAAGGCGATGCCGGACCTCCATACTACACAGACGCTCATCCGCGTACGGCGCTCTCGCATCGCATCACTGAGCCTGAGCCTCTTCATCCTCCTTGCCATCCTATCAATCTGGCCGACATCGACTCTGGCAGAAGTCCGAGTCCTGACCGCTCAGGGTGAATACCGGATGGGAGACCGTGACACCAGAGAAGAAGCCATCCGCCTGGCCACCGAGGCAGCCAAGCGAAATGCCCTCGAGCAGGTCGCCGTCTATCTTGAAAGCATCACCATCGTGGATGGTCTGGATGTGACGAAAGACGAAATTCGAACCTATACCGCTGGGTTGGTCCTTGTGCTGGAGCAAACGACCAACACGACGTTAGAGGGAGACACCGTCGTTGTCCGCACGGATCTGGTGGCCCAGATCGATACGGAAGACGTGCGCCAGGCCATTGCGGCCTTGCGGGAGAACGAAGATGCCCGGCATCAACTCGCCGCACTGCAACAGGAAAATGACCAACTACAACAGGATCTCACTGCTGCCAATCTGGCCTTGGCGCAAGCCTCGACCTCAGAACAGACTCAGCAGGCGGCCCAGCAACGCCAAGACATCTTGAATCGAGTGCAATCGAACGCTATGGTCTCGCAAGCTTGGACGGATTGGGTGCTCGTCTCGCCGGTAGGCTATTCCTCTTCTTCCTTGATGGGGCTGGCCCAACTTCAGGCTCTCCTGAACGCCGCACAGGGCTTATATCCCACAAACCCGCATGTCTATATGGCGCAACAAGTGATGACCACCAGACAGCCGTCGGCGCCGCCGCAACCACCTTCCCCCCCTGTGCCTGGCATGAGACCACCGACCATGCCACGACACCAGATCACCCCAGCCCCCGGATCGCAGACTGTTCGACGACGGTTAAACGAATTCACATACAACATACCGACGGCGCCACCACACACCGACAATCAGCCAGGCGCCAGAGAGCACACGCAGGCCTTGACGGGATCGAGAACCTTCACCGAGGTCCGCCAGATATATCCCTTTCCGCAGTCTCCAACCGCTGAGCCGCCGCTGTCACAACAGGGGGCAATCCCAGGCTCACGGCCACCTCGTACATTTCAGCGGTTTTTACAGCCCTCACAGGCAGAGGCTGGCGTTCCACCGGCAGGGCAATCATCTGTGCCAAGACGATTACCTCCAGCGATGAACCAGCTCCATACACAGCCCTCCCAGCAGGCGCCACACGTCCCCCACCAGATTACGCCTAGAGGGTTTGGGGACGGCGGTCGTGAAGGCGGAGGAGATGGGATGGGTCGTGGAGAGGGTAGAGGACGAGGGAGGTAGTGTGTGAAGGGTCATAGCCCGTTCATTGTTGCATTGATCGCTGTGGGCTGCTCCCTCTTGCTTCCGCTGCATGCATTTGCCGCAGAGTCCGGCGATATTCGAACCCACGCGGACCGCTCCTTCGATCAACTCACGCAGCACGGAGGGCAACAAGACTCCCCGAAAGGGTCGTCCGGGATGCGCCATCCAGTTGAAGATCAGAACAACTATTCATCCGACCAATACCTTGTCGGCAAGGGCCAGGGGAACATGGCAAAAGGCCCGATCATCTGCCAGCGGGTGTCTGAACTCTCTGCCCGCACCGACTTGGCCAAACAGATTCGGGTCCTGGTAAAAGAGCGAATGGTCGACCGAGTTCGCGAACGGACTGGACGAGAGATGGAACAGGACATCGAACTCACCAGGGAGGAAATCGTCCAGGAATACCTCCAGGGTGTGAAGATCGTTGATCGCCACATCGACGAAGCCGGCAAAACATGCAGCGCCACCGCCGTCATGCCCAAAAGCCAAATCCAGCCTAACGCAGCATCCGACCGCCAGGAACCCACCCGTTAGACGTGAATCGTTAAACGTCAAACGTTTCGGATAAGGAGAGTACTCGTCCGTCCTACGTCTTACGTTTCACGTCTCTTGGGGGCGACTTTATCAACATCCTGCTGATCATTCGTTGTAGTCTGTCACCTACATCGGATATGTAACTCCTCATGTCGATCGAAAACAGTTTTCAGCACGACGAGATGTCTCGAAAGAATCCCGGCGAGCGGATCGCTCTTCGTGATGTCGCCCTGGCGACCCTGCCGGAGTCATCAGCTGGGCTGGATACGATGGCATCGCTCGGCAAGCGTCTCTCTCAAGCCGGTGTCCGTGTGATCGTCTTGCTGCACGGCTCCATCATGGGGACTGATGTCTTTGGAGTGCAGCGGTTGGATGAACTGGGCGGGCTCAAACGTGGCTACTCGCGCGGCGTAGCGGGACTCGATGCCTTATTGGCCCTGATGCGCGAAAACAGTAACGGCATCTCCCAGCTGCCAGGCGGGATGAAACCACCCCTCGCAAACGATGACGCAACCAAGAGATTGCTCGATGAACAGATGGGGGATGCCGGAAATTTCACCAATGCCTACCTTGAACTGATGAGACAGTCGCTCAACCGAGGCCCGGATCAGCCGATCCATTGCGTCCGCGAACTCTGGTCCTGTGAGCACCATCACCTGGGCCGTGCCCTGGCGGCTGTCTCGATGCTCGGACGTCTTCGCGACTGGGTCGAGGCGCGCAAGCTCGGCCTGGGAGATCGGATTCTCATACAGGCGCATGGACAGGCAGGGTTAGTGCTCGCTCTTGTCTCAAACCTCTTCTGTGTGACCGCGACTAGTAGCCGGAAACGGCTGCTCGACCTCTTATTGGATTTTGCCTCGCAGAGCAATCGACCAGACAGCGCTTCGACGATCCAACGTATCGCTCCGTTGCTGGCGAACGGCGCCCTCCTCAATGGAGCGATGCTGGATGTCGTCACGTTTGGCATGCCGGTACGTTACGGATGGGATCCGTCCGGTTTGGGCAAGCTGCTGCACATCGTCAACCATCGAAATCTCCGGACCGATGGTAAGACCTGGCTCTCGAAAATGGAGTTGCCCCAGATCACGATGGAAATGCCGATCGCCTGGGGGGGAGATTACATCCAAGAATTGGCCGTGGCCGGCAGCGATGCCCTGCCGACGACCGAATGGGCAAAAACAGCAAACAAAGCTGTGTGGGAAATGGTCGAACCGTTCGATGGTTTCGAACGATGGCTGGAATGTGCCCGCCGCGCCGTCCGTATCCCGAGTGAGGGGATGGGGATGCTCGCCGACTACAAAGACTCCACCGGGTCATCGAATGTGCGCGACCACTACTTCGGCCACGCAGCCTATACTCGTCTCAATGCGATGCTGTTCAACACGACCGAAATCGTGCAGACTCTCTATCCGGCCCATTAGCCTGCAATATTCAGAAAGCTTCTACCGCGATCGTGGACATGCTGTTTCTTGCATGTGACGCGACAGTATCGGAAGTGCTCAATTGAACATTAAAAATTGCGCATTAAACATTTTCTGGAAGCACGAAACCACGTTTTCGTGCTTCCTCCAAATCACCCTTCGCGCAACTGCACCGCTAGAGGCTCCCAGGAAAATATGCCGTCCAGGTAGGCATGGCCGTTCGGCGTGGTGGCAACGAGTTCAACGGATTCGTAGACGCTGATCGTCGTGCCGCTGCCGGCAGAGGCAGAGACTTGCATTGTGAGAGCTGCGCTCGGGGCAGGTGACGCAATGTCCTGATGCGTCCGCAATTGCTTGGGTGAGGCGAAAAGGTTCACGAACTGGGCGAGCGGCGCCTGACGAAACTCGCCATCATAGGTGACCCACAGCCGCACGGTGGCCGACACATGGGCGTACCACTCGTCTCCGATCGCGTTCGCTTCGACCCAATTGAAAAGGGTATTCACCCGCGACATGATCGACACCGTCGTCGGTTCCAGCGAGGCGGGAATCTGCAACAGAGTCGTGTAGCCAGCGTGAACATAGCCCAGCGTATCCCAGAGCGTGGGGTTCGCCCCGACGCGCGCCTGGACCGATTTATTCGGCAGCACATGCTCCACGTAGTGGGGATTGGCAGCAAGACGGAGATAGTGCGTGTCTTCAAGGTACTTGATCTGATCGAGCTTGCACAGGGTTTCGTCCCGATCGCCGAATCCGATGGTGTTCGGCGCCGAGACACTATCCGCCCCGGTAAAGATCAGCTTGCTCCAGCCGATCGGGGCGATGCAGCTGGCGCTTGCCGAGCCGTTCAGCTTCTCCAGCACCGCCACACGGCTCTTGATGTCGTTGAAAACCGACTCCAGCCCTTCTTTCGTTCCG
>CXWL01116559.1_pt1 | contig 23426 bp, 19 predicted proteins | sample 590931 | NCBI WGS metagenome assembly CXWL01 (sample SAMEA3498368, study PRJEB10139) | groundwater metagenome | biome: water well; material: biofilm material | place: Germany | collected 2015-04-27
TCGCTATCCGGAGGAATTCAAGCGGCGCACGTATCCCGCTTGTTGCGCGACGAAGCCGTCGAAGGCGGCCAGCAGCGGTTCGAAGCGCGCCGGCGCTTGCAGCCGCATCAGGGCGTAAGCGGTCGCTTCGAGCGTCGACAACTGGTCGGGCGCGTGCGCCTTGCGGATGCGGTAGTGCGATTCCGGCATGCCTTCCAGCGCCAGCCGCGGCAGGCTTTGCAGCAGCGAATTCAGATGCAGCATCTTGCGGCTCTTGCGCCAGGTGCCGTCGAGGACCACCAGGCGCAGCGACGACGGCTCGGCCAGGAGTGCCGGGTCGAGCGCGGGCGCAGGGGCGGCGATGGATTCGGGATACAGTAGCACTGGCGTGCGGCCTCCCGCGTGCAGCACTGCATGGAGGGCGTCGCGATCGAATGCTTCCCCGGCGAGCAGCACGCTGCCGGGAAGGCTGAGGTGCAGCAGGCGGGCGCTGCCCTTGGCGTTGGCGACTTCAAGCGGATGTTGCAGGATCAGGACGTCGACATCGGTGTCGACCGGGACGATCCACTGGCAGATACAAGTCGGCTGGGGACGCAGGCAGGTGGCGCAGGTGGCGCGGCGGGGCTGGGGCGGGTTGCTCATCGCCGCCAGCATAAGCGCTGCCGGCGCATGCTGGCAAGCACGCGCCGGGTTCAGGCAGGGATCAGAACTCTTCCCACTCCTCCTCTTTGTTGACCGCGGCGACCGGCTTGCGGGCGACGGGCACGGGCGCGACCACCGCAGGCGTGCGTGTCACGTGGCGCAGCGCCGGCGCCGGCCGGGCGATGGCCGCCTGGCGAGCGGCGATGCGCGATTGCGGCGCCGCCATCTGGTTGAGCTTGAACACGCCGACCACTTCCGACAGGCGCGCCGACTGCTCCTGCATCGAGGCGGCAGCCGCGGCGGCCTCCTCGACCAGTGCGGCGTTCTGCTGGGTCACGGCGTCCATCTGGGTGATGGCCTGGTTGACCTGTTCGATGCCGTCGCGCTGCTCGTCGCTGGCGGTGGTGATTTCGTTCATGATGTTGGTCACGCGCGAGATGCTGGCGACGACTTCGGCCATGGTCTTGCCGGCCTGGTCGACCAGGCGCGAGCCGTTGTCGACCTTTTCGACCGAATCGCCGATCAGGGTCTTGATTTCCTTCGCCGCGGCAGCCGAGCGCTGGGCCAGGTTGCGCACTTCGGAGGCGACGACCGCGAAACCGCGGCCCTGCTCGCCGGCGCGCGCCGCTTCGACCGCCGCGTTCAGCGCGAGGATGTTGGTCTGGAAGGCGATGCCGTCGATGACGCTGATGATGTCGACGATCTTGCGCGACGAATCGTTGATCGAGCCCATTGTCGCCACCACTTCGGACACCACCGCCCCGCCCTTGGTCGCCACCTGCGAGGCGGCGATCGCCAGCTGGTTGGCCTGGCGGGCGTTTTCCGCGTTGAATTTCACGGTCGAGGTCAGTTCTTCCATCGACGATGCGGTTTCTTCGAGCGAACTGGCCTGCTCTTCGGTGCGCGACGACAGGTCCATGTTGCCGCTGGCGATTTCGCTCGAGGCGGTGCTGATGGTGTCGGTGCCGCTGCGCACCTGGCCGACGATGCCGACGAGGTTGTCGTTCATCATTTTCAGCGCGGCCATCAGCTTGCCCGTTTCATCGGTGCTATCGACCACGATGGTGCTGGTCAGGTCGCCCGCCGAGACGGTCTCGGCAACGCGTACCGCTTCCTGGATCGGGCCGACGATCGAACGCGTGATGGCCCAGGCGAAGACGGCGCCAATCAGGATCGCCAGTGCGCCAAGCGCCAGCAGCAGGTTGCGCCCGCTCTGATACAGGGCGGAGATGTCGGTGGCGGTGGCGTCCAGCACTTTGCGCTGGGCCGCCGACAGGTTGGCCAGTGCCGCCAGGTAGGCTTCACGCTTGCCGACCATGTCCTTGCTGAAGATGGCCTTGGCGCCTTCGATGTCGCCGGCGGCCTTGCCCTTGAAGACTGACGCACGGGCCGAGGTGTAGGCGGCGCGCGCGCTCAGCACGTCCGCCACCAGGCCCTTGCCGAGCGGATCCTGGACCACTTCGACGAGCTTGTTCTGGATTTCGGTGGCGCGCGCCGACGAGCGTTTCATCTGGTCTTCGACGCCCTTCTGGTCGGCCGCATCGGCGGCCAGCCAGGCGGCGGTGGTGCGCGCGGCATTGACTTCGACGACTTGCTGCCATTCTTCGATCAGGCGCTCGTTGCGCACTTTTTCGCTGATCAGGACATCGGTGGCCACGCTCGCCGCCTGCATGCGCCATACGGCAATCGCGGTCAGGGCAACCAGAAGTGACAACACGATTGCGAAACCAAGCGCGAGACGGGTACCGATATTCAAATTTTTCATAACAGGTATCTAATTGCTGAATGGGAATTTATCGTATCAGCAAATAACGTCAGGAAATAGATCCATACCTTTACGTCAAGGCTTTTTTGCAACAGCGGAAATTAATCTTGCCAAAACGTAATATTGATGCTTAGCGCAATGTTNNCAGCGAAAGTTTGATCTGGATTGGCGTTCTGTCTATCCCGCAAAAATTACCGACGAGAATTGACAATCGAGTATTGCACTCAAAAACAGCGCTGCTTAGAATCAAATTATTCCATCCGGAAATTTCATCAGCCGTCATTCCTTGATCTTGCTATGGTTCGCGTCCTCCCATCCGTTCGCAACATGTCATTGGGATTCATTGTTTGCCTGACGCTGCTCCCTTCGTTGGCAGTCGAACAAGAACTCCAGCTCGATTACCGCCTCAATGAACACATCGTCCTGGTTCCCGCAGGCGATTCAGGGCGCGCGATGATGGAGACGACGGTATTCCAGCCGAATGGCGCGGGCCCCTTCCCCCTGCTGATCATCAACCACGGCAAGGACGCCGGCGCGCCCAGCCAGCAATCGCGCGACCGCTTCATCTTCATGGCCACCGCCTTCGTCAAGCGCGGCTACGCGGTGATGGTGCCGATGCGCCAGGGCTTCGCCAGTTCGACCGGGCGTTACCGCGATTTCGGCTGCAACATGACGGCCAATGGCTACGCGCAGGCCAACGACGTGCGCGACGTCGTCAACTTCGCGCGCGAGCAGGACTGGATCGACGCCGACCGCATCGTGGTGGCCGGCCAGTCGTACGGCGGCCTGGCTACCATCGCGCTCGGCGCCCAGCCGATACCGGGCGTGCGCGGCCTGCTCAACTTCGCCGGTGGCCTGCGCGACGACGCCAACCATTGCGACTGGCGCGCCGAACTGGTGCGCGCCTTCGCCAACTACGGCGCCACCAACAAGATCGCCAGCCTGTGGATGTACGGCGCCAACGATTCGCTATTCGGGCCGGAGCTGGTGTCGCGCATGCACAACGCTTTCGTGCACGCCGGCGGCCAGGCCCGCCTGGTGGAGTACGGCACCTTCAAGCGCGATGCGCACGGCATGATCGCCAGCCGCGACGGCGAAAAGATCTGGTGGGGCGAGACCGAACGGTTCCTCAAGCAGATCGGCATGCCGACCGAAGAGCGCTACGCCGTCGCCTCCCAGCCGGTGCTGCCGAAGACCGACTTCGCCAGGCTCGATGATGTCGACGCGGTGCCTTACATGAGCGAGCACGGACGCCGCGCCTACCGCGAATACCTGGCCAAGATGACGCCGCGCGCGTTCGCCGTGGCGCCCAACGGCGCCTGGTGCTGGGCCGAGGAAGGCGAGGATCCCGACAGCCGCGCCCTCGCCACCTGCGAAAAGAAAGGCGGCCAGCCATGCCGCTTGTATTCGGTCGACGACCAGGTGGTGTGGCGCAACGATCCGGCCGCGGTGCAGCGCAGCAGCACCATCGCCAGCAGCGGCGCGCCGGAAACGGGCGGCGCCGTCGGCGGCAAAACCGGGGCCACCAACTGAGACGCGCGGCGCGCTACGAATAGCACAAGCCGCGCCCGCGGCGACTGCCCGACAATGACGCGATTCATTCCTGGAGGGCGAGCATGGCGCGATTTTTTTCCGGCATCTTCTTGATCGTGCTGCTTTCCCTGGCCGGCGCCGGGCCGGCCGCCGCGCACAACAACGATCCGGTAGTGCTGGTGCCCGGTTTCCTCGGCTTCGGCCCCGACCAATTCAGCGACACCGGCTTTCGCTACTGGGGCGGGTTCGACGACATCGTCGGCCAAATGCAGGCCGGCGGCGCGCACCGGGTGATGGCGGCGTCGATCGCGCCGATCGCCGCGAACTGGGATCGCGCGGCCGAGCTGTATTATCAGATCAAGGGCGGCTGCGTCGATTACGGCAGCAGCCACACGGCACGGCATGGCCACCGCGGCGGCGTGCAAAAGCCGGCCGGCAAATGCTGGGCGGCCGACCCCGCCGACAATCCGGCGCACTACCCGCTCGCCTTCCATCCGGCGTGGGACGCGCAGCATCCGATCCACCTGATCGGCCACAGCCAGGGCGGCACCACCATCCGCGCGCTGATCCAGCTGCTCGAACACGGCTCGCCCGACGGCGCCGAAGGCGGCGGCGAGTTGTACGCCGGCGGCAAGACCGGCTGGGTGAACAGCGCCACCACCATCTCGGCGCCGCACAACGGCACCACCCTGCGCGACGCGGTGGGCGATTTCGCGCGGATGGTCGCCGACTGGACCGCACAGATCGACAACTTCGCGCTGCCCGCGGCGGGACCGCCGACACCGGGACTCGCCCGCCGCGCCGGCTCGCCGGTTGACGATTTCGATGCGGTGCAGGACGAGATGGCGCCGGACGGCGCGCGCGACTTCAACCGCTGGGCGCTGACCTCACCGCACGTGGTCTACTTTTCGATCGCCACGCTGGCCACCGAGGCGGGCGCCGCCTGCTGCAACGACACCGACCGCTTCATCGCGCCGTTCCAGTGGCCCGCGTTCCAGTATGCGCGCGACGACATGATGTACTTTTGCCGGGCGACGGCCGGTGAATTGATCGCGCCGTTGCGGGTCCAGCGCGGCATGGGCTCGTACACCCAGTCGGCGCCGGGACGCGTGAAGGTCGACCGTGCGTGGTTTGCCAACGACGGCGTCGTCAACACGAACAGCATGAAGGGGCCGGCCGGCCATCCGCAGCGCAATTTCAACGGCACCGCGTTGCGCGGCAAATGGAACTTCCTGCGGACGTACAAGGGCTACGACCACTTCGACATCCTCGGCTGGCCGGGCGCGCCGGCGTCGGCGTACCCAATCTACGACCGCATCGGCGCCGTGATCTACGCGCTGTGAGCCCATTGCTGCAGCTGATGGACGGTGGCGGTGACGCCGCCGCAGACAATCACCAGCACGTTGCGGAATTCGCCGAGCGTGGCGGCGGCATCGTAGGCTACCGCCAGCGAGGCGCCGCAGGCCGGCTCCACCACCACCCGGTGATCGTCCATGAAGCGGATGCAGGCGGCGACCGCGGCGCGGTCCGACACGACGACGCTGCGCACCGGATGCTGCAAGGTCCACGCGAACGCCTGCTCCGACACCATTCGCGCGCCGAGCGAGGTGGCGATGCTGGAAATACGCGGCAGTTCGACCCGTTCGCCCGCTTCGATCGAGCGCGCCAGCGATTCGGCGCCTTCGGTTTCGACCGCGATCACCGGCACGTCCGGCCAGCTGTTGCGGCGCAGGCCGGCGATGACGCCGCACAGCAGGCCGCCGCCGCCGACCGAGAGGATCACCGCATCGGGCTTGACGCCGGCACGCGCGACTTCGTCGATCATGCTGGCGTGGCCTTCCCACAGCAGAGGATCGTCGAACGGGTGGATGAAGGCGTCGGTCGCGGTCAGCATCGACTGGGCCATCGCGTTCGCTTCCATGAACGAGGCGCCGTGCACGATCACCTCGGCGTTCTCGCGGCGGATCAACTCGATGGCACGCGCGCTGGCGCTTTCGGGGACGACGACGCGCACCGGGATCGACAGGCGCCGTCCGGCGTAGGCCGCGGCGATGCCGGCGTTGCCACCGGAGGAGGAGATAAAGCGGCGTGCGCCGCGCCGCGCGTATTCTTCGCAGGCGAAGCCGATGCCGCGGATCTTGAAAGAGCCCGGCGGCTGCAGCGCGTCCATCTTGAGCCAGAGCGACTGGCCGGGGGTGGACATGGCGCCCGATTCGAGCAGCGGCGTTTCGATGTGGAGGGTCATGATTCAATTCTACCGCAGCACCGCCTCAGCATGGATTCCCGCCTCCGCGGAATGACGGTCTTACGGATATTGGCCCCAAGACCGTCGATCCCGGGCTCGGCGCGCCCCTTGGCGGGATCCTATGCTGAGCATCCGGGCCTTATCGCGCGCCCATGCCGAACAGGTCGTGGGAATCGAGGATGGCGTACGCAATCTCGGGATGCTGGTCGAGGCAGCGGCGCACCGCCGCCGGGATCGATTGTTTGGTTTTCCGGCACAGGCCGGGCAACTCGCCGAGCTCGATGTTGAAGCCGCGCACGGTGCGCACCTCATTGGCGCTCGGGGTGATGCGCAGCGCAATGCCCAGCAACTGGTGCATGCGCTGCTCCATCCGGCGCAAATCGTCGTAGCTCGAAATCGCCTCGATGCGCGCCAACAGCTTCTTCTCTTCGTCGCGCGTCAGCTTCAGTATCCGCATGTCCGCGCCCGGCGCCCCCAGCAAGCGCTCGCGGTCGCACACGCACAAGCCGGGCGGGCATTCGGTGCGAATCGGAAAGTCGACTGTTTGCAGCATCGTTGGCAGACCTGTCAGGAGCGAGGAAAAAAATTCTACCACCGATGCGGTGGAATGGCGTCTTCTTGCGGCTAACGGTGCGGTTTGCTTGATTTACGCCGTAATGTATGACTTCAGGCGTTTTCCAGGAAGGCCCTCCGGATGACAGCGCAACTGAGGAACGAACTGCTGTCCGGCACGCGCGCGCTGCTGCGCGACAATCCGTTCAGCCGCTCGCGCCTGCGCGCCTTGCGGCGCAACGAGTCGCTGATGCGCGAGCAGCTCGATCGATTGCAGGACACGCTGCTGCACAGGACACTGCGCACGGCGACCGCCCGCCTGCCCTTCTACGCGCACATCGCGCGCGACTTCCCGGTGTCCGCCGCACGCGAGGTGCTGCGCACGCTTCCGATCATCGACAAGGCGACGTTGCTGGCGCACCAGGACAGCCTGTATCCGCAGCGCGGCCACGCGCGGCCATGGCAGGCGCTCGGCAAGACCAGCGGCACCACCGGCACGCCGCTGACCATCGTGCGCAGCGTGCAGTCGCTGCTGATGGAGCAGGCCTTCATCAGGCGCCACTGGACGTGGAGCGGCTACAACGCCGGCATGGTGCGCGCCACCTTGCGTGGCGAACTGGTGGTCGACATCACCGCATCGACGCCGCCCTTCTGGTTCTGGAACCGCTACAACCGGCAGCTGCTGATCTCCTCGCGCCACCTGACCGAGAAGCACGCCGACGCGATCATCGACCGCCTCGAGAGTCTGGCGCCGGCCATGCTGCAGGCCTATCCGTCGACCGCGTTTACGCTCGCCGGCCTGCTCGATCGGCGCCGCCGACGCCTGCGCATCCCGTTCATCTTCACCGCTTCCGAGCCGCTGTATCCACACCAGCGCGCGCTGATCGCCGACCGGCTGGGCGGGCACATCATGGACATGTACGGCATGGCCGAACGGGTGGCGTTTGCGACCGATTGCGAATACGGCCAAATGCACGTCAATCCGGATTACTCGTTTAGTCGAGATCGTCGACGACGACGGCCAGCCGACCGACGATGTCGGCTACGTGGTCGGCACCACCTTCCACAACCACGCGATGCCGCTGGTGCGCTACCGCCTTAGCGACCGCACGCGCTGGAAGCATGGCCAGTGCGCGTGCGGGCGGGCCTTCCCGATGATCGAGGGCGTGAGCGGAAAATTCGAGGATTGCCTCACCGGCAGCGACGGCGCCGCGGTGAGCGCATCGGTGCTGACGTTCGCGTTCAAGGACCTGGCGAACATCGACAAATCGCAGTTGGCGCAGGTCGGCCCGACCGCCTGGGAGCTGCGGGTGGTGCCGCTGCCCGGCTTCACGCTCGCCGACCAGAAACTGCTGGTCGACAATATCCATCAGTTGGTCGCCCCGTATGTCGCCGTAAAGATCGTGCTGAAAGACGACATTCCGACCACCGCCGCAGGCAAATTCCGCTGGGTCGTCAACGAATTCGACAGGCCAGAATGAAAAAGGCCGCGTTTCCGCGGCCCTGTCGTCGCCCTGCTTTTACTTTGCAGGCCACATCTGCATGCGCACTTCGCCGCCCGGATAGGTGGCGCTGTGCACGTTGATGTACAGCTTGCCGGCCTTGTAACTCTCGTACTGGGCATCGGTCAGCTTGGCGCCGGGCGCCGGGCCGAAGGTGTTCTCGCCGGTTTTGACGAAAGGCACGATCACCGGGCCGTTGGCGCCCTTGACCGCTTCGTGGATGTGCGCCATGGTCGGGGTCATGCCCATCACCTGGACCGTGCCGGTCACCGAATGGTCGGCGCCGATCATGATCATGCTCTTGCCGCTCGCGGTCGATGGATTGGCCGGCACTTCCTGCGCGCCCGTCAGCATCATGGTCGATGCCATCGGCGCGGGCGTTGCGGCTGGCGCCGGCGCCGGCGTCGGCGTGATGGCAGTGGCGGTCGGTTTGTCAGGCGCGGTGGCGGCCGGGTCCTTCGATTTCATCGACGAGCAGCCGGTCGCCAGCAGCAGTGCTGCGGCGGCGGCAATCCATAAAACCCGGACGTCTTTTTTTGAAGTCTTCATTCGTCGTTCTCCTGGTGGGTTGACTGCGGTAAAAGCGGGCCCGCACGCACATTGCGCACAATTCGATATCTATATTACATTACTGCGGAGGTAACGAGCGCACCGTTCGCAGCCGCCCAGTCGCCGCTGGCGAAGGCGCAGCAGGAGTACCTGACCCCGCTGCTGGTGCAAAAGCTCGGCACGAGCATCTTCAACGGCGACCTGCGCCACCTGCTGGGCCTGATCGCGCACCGGCTGTCGACGGTGATGCATGCCGATACCATCTTCGTGCTCGAAAAGGGTCGCATCGTGGAGAGCGGCAGGCATGCCGCGCTGCTCGAACAGAAAGGCTTGTGCTACGCGATGTGGCGCCAGCAGGTCGGCGAACGCCCTGCCCTGCATGCGCCGGCTATACTGACTTAGAAGCCCGATGTCGCAATCAATCGCCAGCGATCATGACGCTCNNCCGCCTGCGCGGGAACGACGGCTCGGCGTGCAGCGATTCAAATCGAGCGGAGGCTACTCGCGGGCCGCGTGGGCGTGCAGCAGCGCGGTCAGTTCGGCGGTGTTGACCGGCTTGACCAGGTGGTGGTCGAAACCGGCGGCGTACGCCTTCTGTTTGTCGTCCTGCTGGCCGTAGCCGGTGATCGCAATCAGCGTGGTGTGCGCCAGCTGCGGCGCCGCACGGATGCGGCGCGCCAGTTCGTAACCGTCCATCTCGGGCAGTCCAATGTCGAGCAGGCAGACGTCGGGCCGCTCTTCCAGCGCGCGGCGCAGACCCGCATGCGAGCCGTTTTCCGCAGCCACGTCGTAGCCCGACGCTTCGAGCAGCAGCGACAGCATCAGCGCCGCATCCGGATTGTCGTCCACCACCAGCAGGCGCAATGGCGCCGCCGCCGGCGCTGCCGCCAGTTCGCCTGGCGCGCCAGGACCATCGGCGCCGCCGCGGTACAGCAGCGGCAGCGAGACGGTGAACGCGCTGCCCATGCCGGCGCCGTCGCTGGCCGCTTCGACGCGCCCGCCATGCAGCTCGACCAGGCTCTTGACCACCGCCAGCCCGACCCCGAGGCCGCCCTGCGAGCGGTCGGCGCTGCGCTCACCCTGGGTGAACAGGTCGAATACGCGCGGCAGCAGCGCGGCGCCGATGCCGATGCCGTCGTCGCGCACCGTCAGTCGCGCCATGGCGCCATCGACATCGACATCGAGCGCAATGCGGCCGCCGTCCGGCGTGTATTTCGCCGCGTTCGACAGCAGGTTGGTCAGCGCCTGCACCAGCCGTTTCTGGTCACCCAGGATGAAGGCAGGCGGCGCCGGCAACGCCAGCGCCAGCCGGTGGCCGCGCGCCTCGATCGCCGGGCGCGACTGCTCGACCGCCTGCTCGACGATGCGGGCGATGTCGCACGGCTGCTGGTCGGTCGAGATCAGCCCGCGCGTGACGCGCGAGACGTCGATCAGGTCGTCGACCAGGCCGGTGATGTGCTCCACCTGGCGCACGATGATGGCGCTGGCGTGCCTGGTGCGCGTGTCGTCCGGCTGCAGGTGAGCGAGCAGCTGCGCGGCCGAACTGATCGGCGCGAGCGGGTTGCGCAGTTCGTGCGCCAGCATCGCCAGGAACTCGTCCTTGCGGCGGTGTGCCTCGCGCAGGTCTTCCTCGGCGGTGATGCGCTCGGTGACGTCGAGCGTGACGCCGCGCACCGACACCGGCGCGCCGTCGGCATCGCAGCGCACCTTGCCGCGCACGTCGATCCAGATGGTGCGGCCGTCGACCGGACGCACGAAGCGCATGATGACCTGGTACCCGCTGCGTTCGGCGATGGCGCGGTTGCGCGCCGCCACCACGCGCGCCACGTCCTGCGCCGGCACACACGCGGTGACGGCGTCGATGTCGCGGTCGCTGGTGCCGAGCACCTGCTCGGCGTTCGACGAGAACACCATCGCGCGGGTGGCGATGTTGTAGTCCCACACCACCATGCGCGCCGCCACCATGCCCTCGGCCAGGCGCTCGGCGCTCTCGGCCTGCGCCTGCTGGGCAGCGTGGCCTTCGCTGACGTCGTGGCCCTGCGCGAAAATGGCGCTGACGCTGCCGTCCTTGGCAAACATCGGCTGGTACAGCACGTCGATGTACGCTTCGGTCGCCGGCGCGCCGGCCGTGCGCTGCAGCTGCGCCTTCAGGCTGCGCCCGACGAAGGGCTTGCCGCTGCGGCGCACTTCGTCGAGCAGTTCGACGAAGCCCTGGCCGCGTAATTCGGGCAGCGCTTCGATCAGCGGCTTGCCGATGATCTGGCGATGGCCGACCAGCTGGTAGTAGGCTTCGTTGACGATCTCGAACACGTAGTTCTCGCCCGTCACGACGGCGATGAAGCCGGGCGCCTGGTTGAACAGGTTGCGCAAATGGCTGCGCTCGTCCGACAGGATGCGGCTCATCGCCTCGTGCATCTGGGCGCGGCTGAAGTCCTCGGCACGCGATCCGGACTGGGGCGCCGGCCCGATCGAGGCGGTCTTGGTGTGGCGGTCGTAGCTGTACAAGTCGGACACGTCGATGGCATTTTGCGCGACGAACGCGACTTCGCCGTCGGCGCCGCGGACCGGCGTATGGACCGTGCTCCAGAAGCGCTCCTCGAACACGGGGCCGGCGTCGGTCTGGCGCTGCACCGAATAGCGCAGGAAGGCGGTGGTGTCGGGCTCGCCGGTGGCGATGGCGCGCAGCAGCGAGGCGCGCACTTCGGCGACATTGGTCGAGGACGGATCGTCCGGATTTTCCGGAAAGGCGTCGAACACGTAGCGCCCGAGCAGGTCGGCCTCGACGCGCCCGGTCGCCTTGAGATAGGCGTGGTTGGCGCCGATGATGGTCAGCTGCCGGTCCATCAGCAGGTAGGGATAAGGCGAAACGCGGAACAGCGCTTCAAAGTCGGGAAATTGGCTCATGTGGCAATTGTCGCACGAACGGCAGTCTGTCCAGAACAGACTTTGACGAATGGTCAACCGTCGTAAGCGAGCCGCTGGCGCTTGCTGTAGGCGTATTTGTAGCCGTAGCCCGACAGGCGCGGCTTGACGTCGTTGAACACGATGCCGCACGGCGCCACGCCGGCGTGGCCGAGCCGCTTGATCGACTCGGTGATCTCGCGCTCGGTGCTGACGCCGGCGCGCACCACCAGGAACACCGCGCCGGCCTGGCTGCCGATCAGCAGCGCGTCGGCCAGCGCGAGGATCGGCGGCGAGTCGACCAGCACCAGGTCGTAATGCGTGCCGAGCGAGGCAAGCAGCGCGCCGATGCCGCTGTGGACGGTGAATTCGGGCCGATCCGGCAAGCGGCCGGTGGGGATCAGGTCGAGATTGGGCAGCACGTCGCGGCGGATCGCCGGGCCGGGCGGCATGGCGCCGGCCAGCGCCTCGCACAGCCCGGGCGCGCGCTGGACGCCGAAGTACTGGTGCAGGCGGCCGTTGCGCACGTCGGCGTCGACCAGCAGCACGCGCTTGCCGCCGGCCGCCATCACGGCGGCGAAATTGGCGGTGACGAAGGACTTGCCGAGGCTGGAGGTGGGGCCGGCGAACACGATCACGTTGTTGTGGAAGCGCGGCATCGAGAACTGCAGCGAGGCGCGAAAGCTGCGCAAGGCTTCGATGGCGCCGTCGTTGGGCCAGTCCTGCGCCAGCAGCGCTTGCCGGCTGGCTACGGCGCCGCGTTTGTCCAACCGGGCCTGCGCCTCGCTGTGGGGAATGCTGGCGAACACCACGCGCGAGCCGAGCAGCTGTTCGATGCGCACCGGGTCGTCCACCCCGCCGGCCAGGTCGCGCCGCACGAAGGCGGCGCCGGCGCCGAGCATCAGGCCGGTCAGTGCGCCGATGACGACCACCAGCAGGCGGTGCGGGCGCACCGGCTCGTAGGCGGCCATCGGCGGATCGATCATCCTCACGTTGCTCGCCTTGCCCACCGAGACGACGCGCAACTGCTGCGCGGTGTTCGCCAGCGCCGTGTAGAGGTCGGTGTTGACCTTGATCTCGCGCGACAGGCGCAAGGCATCCTGCTCGAGCAGCGGCAAGGTCTTGATGTGGCGCGCGATGTCGCCGCTTTCCTTGTCGATCTGGCGCAGCTGGCCGGCCACCGCGGCGACCGTCGGGTGGTATTGCGTGAAGCGGGTCAGCAGCTCGGTCCTCTTTTGCATCAGCTCGGTGCGGCGCGATTTGGCGGCGGCGGCCTGTTGCAAGCTGAGCTTGGCTTCCTCGGCAAAGTCGATGGTGCCGTTGGCGTTGCGAAACGCGTTGTATTCGCCCTCGGCCTGTTCCAGCTTGGCCTTGAGCTTGGGCAGTTGCAACTCGAGGAAGGCCAGCGACTTTTCCGCGTCCTCGCTCTTGCGTCCCTGGTTCTGGGCGATGTACTGGCGGCCGATCTCTTCCAGCACGGCGCCGGCGAGGTCGGCGCGGCGCGCCTCGAGGCGCACGGCGATCACGCCCGATTGCCGGCCCTGCTCGGCGATGATGAGGTCGCGCTGCAGCTTCTTGATGGCCGCCATGGCCGAGCTGCGCGAGAGCAGGAAGCGCTCGCCGGACGCGCCCGCCAGGCGCGCGATGCGCAGTTCGACCAGGCCGGCCGGCGTGTCGGCGCGCAGCAGCTGCCCGACCTTGCCGTAGAAGATGACGTTGCTGCGCTGCTCGAAGACGCTGAAGCGGTCGCCGCCCAGGCTGGTGAGGACGAAGTCGCGCTGGTACAAGGCCGGCGGCACGTCGAACTGCGCGACCGCGAGCGGCGCGGAGCCGGGGCGCGCGCCGCGCCGCCACAGGCTGGCCAGCGCGAACGACGCCGGGCGCGCCTCGACATACAGCTTGAGCTGCTCGACCGCGGGCGCCAGCACGGTACGCGAGCGCAGCAGCTCCATCTCGGCGGTGACCGCCTTCTTGGTCTCGAACATCGTCGCCATCTCGTTGAAGGCGTTGCGGGCGCCGGCCGGATTGGCTTCCTCGACGTGGATCAGCATGCTCGCCTCGTACACCGGGCGCGCCAGCAGCGCGTAGGCGAGCGCGATGAGGGTGACGGCGGCGGCGGTCGCCAGGACCAGGCGGAAGTTGTCGCGCAGCACGCGCAGGTGCGCGGCCAGCCCGATCTCGTCCTCCTCCGGGGCGGGCGGCGGCATGGCGATGCGCTGGCGGCCGAGGGCGCGGCGGCGCAGCGGGCGCAACGGGTACAGGGCGGGCGGGCTGGTCATTGTCGAGGTCGCTCCGGGTGGTGGTGTCAAGCCTACCCATCAACCCTAAGCGCGGCAGCGGGTGGCCGTTTGTGATGAGTCAATCGCGCGCGGGCGCACGCCTCGTTGGGCGGACACAACAGGCAATTTTGGCGTGCGTCGCGTCAATAAATTTCCCGCTAAAATGCCGTTCCCGCAACCTTCAGTGCTGGCGCACTGACCGACCCGATGAACCAGGCCACACCCGAGCTCGCCCCGCTGGACTTGTCGAGCTGCGACAAAGAACCGATCCGTTTTCCCGGCAGCATCCAGCCGCACGGCTTCCTGCTCTGCCTGTCGAGCCGGCTCGACGTGCTGCAGGCCAGCGACAACCTGGGCGAGCGCACCGGCGTGGGCGCCGCCGACGCGATCGGCAAGCCGCTCGCCGCGGTGATCGGCAATGCCGCCGCGCGCACGCTGGCGGGCGAACTGCACCTCGACAAGATCGGCACGCGCCCGAGCTACCTCGGCACAATCAGCCTGGCCAACGGCGCCAGTTTCGACGTGCTCGGGCACGGCTACGACAGCCTGCTGATGCTCGAGTTCGAGGCGAGCGAGCGCAGCGCGCAGGCCGACTTCCGCCACCTGTTCCCGCTGGTGAGCGAATTCCTGCAACAGCTGCCGGCCGCCGGCACCGTCGAGGCGATGAGCCAGCTGGCGGCGCGCCAGATCCGCAGCCTGACCGGCTTCGGCCGGGTGATGGTGTACCACTTCGACCAGGACGGCCACGGCCACGTGGTGGCCGAGTGCCGCGCCGACGGCTACCCGTCGTACCTCGGCCAGCGCTTCCCGGCGTCCGACATCCCGCGCCAGGCGCGCGAGCTGTACACGGTCAACCGGATCCGCCTGATCCAGGACGCCAACTACACGCCGGCGCGGCTGGTGCCCGAAACCAATCCCTTGAGCGGGCGGCCGAACGACCTCTCGTTCGCGGCCCTGCGCAGCGTCTCGCCGATCCACCTGCAGTACATGCGCAACATGAACACGCTGGCGTCGATGTCGATCTCGCTGATGGTCAAGGGCAAGCTGTGGGGGCTGGTGTCGTGCCACAACGCCGCGCCGTGCCCGCTGGCGTTCGACAAGCGCACCGCCTGCGAGCAGCTGGGCCAGATCCTGTCGCTGTCGATCGAATCGCGCGAGGATGCCGGCGAACTGCAGTTCCGCCTCGACGTGCGGCGCATCATGGTGTCGATGCTGGCCGGCCTGACCCATGGCGCCGACTTCATCGACAACATGAGCAGCGTGTTTCCCGAACTGCTGCAGTTCGCCCGCGCCGGCGGCGTCGCCATCGTCGTCGACGAGCGGGTGATCAGCTACGGCGATGCGCCGTCGGACGCGCAGATCGGCGAGCTGGTCGGCTGGCTGAACGTGCGCAACCACGACGACCTGTTCCACACCGACAAGCTGTCGGCCCTCTACCCGCCGGCGGCCGCCTTCACGCGCAATGCCAGCGGCCTGCTGGCGATGCCGATTTCGCGCATCCACCAGCACTACCTGTTGTGGTTCCGCCCGGAAATCGTGCACACCGTCGACTGGGCCGGCAACCCGCACGCCAAGGATGGCGCCGCCGACGCGCGCGCGCAACTGACGCCGCGCACCAGCTTCGCCACCTGGCGCGAGACCATCCACGGCACCAGCGCGGCGTGGCACAACGGCGAACTCGAACTGGCGCTCGAGTTCCGCACCGCCCTGCTGGGGATCGCGCTGGAGCGGGCCGAACAGATGGCCGAGCTGGCCGCCGAGCTGGGCCGCTCGAACAAGGAACTCGAAGCGTTTTCGTATTCGGTGTCGCACGACCTGCGTGCGCCGCTGAGGCACATCGTCGGCTTTTCCGACCTGTTGATGACCTCAAGCGCCGACAGCGACAGCGAAACGCGCCAGCGCTTCCTGAAGAACATCAAGGATTCGGCGCGGTTGGCCGGCAAGCTGGTCGACGACCTGCTGAGCTTTTCGCAGATGGGCCGCGCCGCGCTGCGCCCGCTCGACGTCAACATGCGCGACCTGGTCAACGGCTGCATCGAGAAGCTGGCCGGCGACCTGGCCGGGCGCGGCGTGCAGTGGGAGATCGGCGACTTGCCGAGCGTGCGCGCCGACCCGACCTTCCTGCAGCTGGCGGTGTTCAACCTGCTGTCGAACGCGGTGAAGTTTACGTCCGCCAAAGAGACCGCTATCATACGCATCGACGCCAGCGCGAGCGAGACGGAAACGGTGTTCCGCATCGCCGACAACGGCGCCGGCTTCAACATGGACTACGTGCACAAGCTGTTCGGCGTGTTCCAGCGGCTGCACCGGATGGAAGACTTCCAGGGCACCGGCATCGGGCTGGCGAACGTGCGCCGGATCGTCGAGCGCCATGGCGGCCGCACGTGGGCCGAATCGGCACAGGGCGAAGGCGCGACGTTTTATTTCAGCATCCCCAAAGAATTCGATATTTAAGGCAAGACATGTTAAAGCCCATCCTGCTGGTCGAGGACAATCCACACGACCTCGAACTGACCCTGATCGCGCTGTCCAAAAGCCAGCTGGCCAATGAAGTGGTGATCGCGCGCGACGGCGCCGAGGCGCTCGACTACCTGATGTGCCGCGGCGAGTTCGCCGGGCGCCAGGCCGGCAATCCGGCGGTGGTGTTGCTCGACCTGAAACTGCCGAAGGTCGACGGCCTCGAAGTGCTGAAGGAAATCCGCCACACCGACGGCCTGAAGAGCATCCCGGTGGTCATGCTGACGTCGTCGAAAGAGGAACAGGACCTGCTGCGCAGCTACGAGCTGGGGGTGAACGCGTATGTCGTCAAGCCGGTCGACTTCAACGAGTTCGTGCGCGCCATCGCCGACCTCGGCATTTTCTGGGCGGTGCTCAACGAGCCGCCGCCGGGCTCCCACCGCTACATCAAGCCGAAGTAAGCGGGGCGCGGCGACGGCGCAGCAGGTGGCGGATGCGCGCGCTCAGCACGTCGGCGCTGTAAGGCTTCTGCAACAGGTTGACCGCGGCATCGANNCTGGGCGGCCGGCAGCTTGTCGCGCACGCGGTCGCGCAGTTCCAGGCTGCTGACCTCGCCCGGCATGATCACGTCGGTAAACACCAGGTCGACATGCACGCCGCTGTCGACCAGCGCGACCGCGCCGGCGGCGTCTTCGGCCGACAATACCTGGTAGCCAAGCGCCGACAGCAGTTCGACCGTCGAGGTGCGCACGTCATGCTCGTCCTCGACCACCAGGATGGTTTCCAGGCCGCCGCACAGCGGCGCGGCGACGCTCGCTCCGAGCAGCGCCGGCGACTCGTCGCTGCGCTGCAGGAAGATCCTGACGCTGGTGCCCTCGCCGGGCGCGCTCTTGAGGACGATCTCGCCGCCGGACTGTTTGACGAAGCCGTACGCCATCGACAGCCCGAGGCCGGTGCCCTGCCCGGTCGGCTTGGTGGTGAAGAACGGTTCGAACGCGCGCTCGAGCACCGCGGCCGGCATGCCGGCGCCGCTGTCGGCCACTTCGAGCATGACGTAATTGCCGCTGCCCACTTCGGCGAGCGCGGGCGCGCCGTTGGCCAGGTTGCGCGCGCGGATGGTCAGGGTGCCGCCGTCGGCCATGGCGTCGCGCGCGTTGATGACCAGGTTCAGCAAAACATTGTTGAGCTGGCTCGGATCGATGGTGGCGCTCCACAGGCCCGGGTCGATCTCGCTGACGACGGTGGCGCGCGGCCCCAGCACGCGCCGCATCATCTCTTCCATGTTGCGCAGCATGTCGGCGAGGTCGACCACCACCGCCTGCAAGGGTTGGCGGCGGGCGAACGCCAGCAGGTGCGCCGACAGCTTGGCGCCGCGCTCGACGCCGGCCAGGGCGATGTCGATGCGGCTGCGCGCGCTGTCGCTGACGCCGCCGAGCAGCTTGAGCAGCTGCAGGTTGCCGCCGATGATCTGCAGCACGTTGTTGAAGTCGTGGGCGACGCCGCCGGTGAGCTGGCCGATCGCTTCCATCTTCTGCGCCTGGTGCAAGGCCGACTGGCTGGCGGCCAGCTCCTGCTGGCTCAGGCGCAGCGAGACGAAGGCGGCGTCGCGTTGCCGGCGCGCGACGAACGCATCGTTGTGGTAGCGCACCCGCGCCGCCAGTTCGCGCGGGTCGGGCCACTTCACGAGGTAGTCGTTGGCGCCGGTGGCGAACGCCTTGGCCTTGATCTCGGCATCCTCTTCGGACGACAGCAGGATCACCGGGATGTCTTCGGTGGCGGCATCGGCGCGCAGGCGCCGGATCACCTCGAAGCCGTCGACCCCGGGCATGCGCAGGTCGACCAGCACCACCGAGGCCATCACTTCCTTGGCAAGCTCGACCGCGCGCCCGGCATGCGGATCGTAGCGCAGGTGCAGGTTCGGGCAAGCGCGCAGGCTGTGCGCAATGAGGGTTTCGGCAAACGATTCGTCGTCGATCAATAGAACCGAGCAGGTATTCAGATGGTCTTCAGTCATCGATGACGGTGCTGGCGTCGGCAGGTGTGGGGCCGATCGTCGGATAGGTTAAGTTCCGCAAATTTTACATGAGCGAAGGAAATTTTCAGCTGCCCGGGTTCAACCGTGCGCACCTGAACAAGCGCGCTTTCTCGTTCCGTTCGGCAGCATTTACCTACCAATATTATTGCGGCGCGACGCTGCGCAAGTCTTCCACCGGCACCGTGCCGAACTGCGCGCCGAGCAGGTACTCGACCAGCCGGCGCGCGCAGTCGGCCGGCGCGGCCAGTTCGCCGGCGCGCTTGAGTTCGTCGAAGCGCTGGCGCAGTGGAAACTGCGCCAGCGAGCTGGCCCGGATCTCGGCCTGCATGGCGGTATCGATCACGCCGGGCGCCAGGCTGCAGATGCGCAGGCCGGCATTGTCGTCGAGGGCGACGGCCTCGGCATGACGGTCGAGCGCGGCCTTGGTGGCGCAGTACACGCTCCAGCCCGGATAGGCGCTGCGGCCGGCGCCGCTCGAGACGTGGACGATGCGGCACGCGGCCTGCGGCGGGCGCGCCGCCGCGACCGCGCTGGCCAGCATCAGCGGCGCGGCCACGTTCAGCGCGACGGCGCGCGCGACCGCGCACGGATCCTGCATCGCCAGCGGGCCGACCGGCTGCACTGTCCCGGCGTTATTAATCAGCAGTACCGTGTCGCAGCCGGCCAGCCACGCCTTGAGGACACCGCCGGCCAGCCAGTGGCCCAGCGCGCCGCTGTCGGACAGGTCGATTTCGATTTGCTCGAGCACTTGCGCGAACCGCGCCGACAACGCGGGCGCGGCGCCGCGCGCCAGGCCCAGCACGGGAATGCCGCGCGCCAGCAGCTCGGCCGCGATGGCCGCGCCCAGCCCTTTGGTGTGGCCGCTCAGAATGGCTTTGATCATGGTGGATTTTTCCGTTCGCATCGGTGAATCCCCAAGTCTACCGCGCTGGCAAAAAAACCACGATCGCGCGTGGTTTTTTGGGCTGCCGTTGCCTATTCGGGGATCGGCTTGACGCGGTTGAACATGTCGCGGTGGACGCGCCAGACGCCGCCGATCTTGCGCCACGCCACGAAATAACGACCGTCGTCGACGCAGCTGCGTTCGCCGTTCGGCAGCGGCGCGAACAATTCGTAGCGGCCGATTTCCAGCGCCTGCACGTCATCGCCCTCGACCTCCTGGGTGGTGAAGCGGGCGGCGACGATGCCCTGTTCGATGGCGCCGCGGAAGAAGCCGCCGATCGCTTCGCGGCCGTGGAAGGTCGGCATGCCATCGGGCATCAGACAGGCGTCGTCGGTGTACAGCGCCGCGGCGCGGCCGCCATCGCGGGCGCCAAAGGCATCGGCCATCAGATTCTGCGCGCGCTGGATTTCGTCTTTAAGGCTCATGGGATTTCCTCTTAAATAGATAACGTGAAACGAACCATGCGGTCATTGCCCTGGCTATTCGACCGTTGCACGACAGCATTGCTAATGTAACACGACTTTTCGAATGAGCAACACTGGAGGCAGGCTGTTTTCACGGCCCTTGCCGATGCCGACCGCGCGCTGATCGGGCGCCTTGCGGCATGAGGTGGTTCAGGCGAGCGCGGTCAGCAATTCCTGGATGGCAGCGAACTGCACCGGTTTGACGAGGTGGTGGTCGAACCCCGCCCGCAGGGCGCGCTCGCGGTCTTCCGGCTGGCCGTAGCCGGTCACCGCCACCAGCACCGCGGCGGCGGTCGCCGGCGTGGCGCGCAGTTGGCGCGCCAGTTCGTGGCCGTCCATGTCGGGCAGGCCGATGTCGAGGAACAGCATGCGCGGGGCGCTGCGGCGGGCGGTGTCGAGCGCGTCGTGCGCGGTGTGGGCGATGCTCACTTCATGGCCCAGCATCTCCAGCAAGGCCGACAGTGTTTGCGCGGCGTCGACGTTGTCGTCGACCACCATCAGCCGCACTCCGTCGGCGGCGCACTGCATGGCGCCGCCGGAAAGCGGCGCCTGCAACGCGCTGTCGGCGGGCACGACGCCCGGCAGCATGACGACAAACCGGCTGCCCAGGCCGAGGCCCGGGCTGTGCACCGCGACGCTGCCGCCATGCAGTTCGACCAGGCTCTTGGCCAACGCCAGGCCGAGGCCGAGGCCGCCTTGCGAGCGGTCGGGCGAGCGCTCGGCCTGGGTGAACAGATCGAAGATGTGCGGCTGCAAGGCGGACGCGATGCCGATGCCGTCGTCCTGCACGGCGACCTGCACCAGCTCGCCTTCGGCGTGCAGGTGCAGGCTGATGTGGCCATGCGCCGGCGTGTATTTCGCCGCGTTGTTGAGGATGTTCGAAAACACCTGGATCAGGCGGGTCGGGTCGCCCTTCACGAAGCACGGCTGCCCGGGCAAGTCGACCTTCAGGTGATGGTGCTTCAGTTCCACCAGCGAGCGCGACTGCTCGAGCGCGTCGGCCACCAGCGCGCCGACGTTGCACACTTCCTCCTGCAGCGACACCAGGCCGCGCGTCACGCGCGAGACGTCGAGCAGGTCGTCGACCAGCTTTTTCATGTGCGCGACCTGGCGCGCGATGATGTTGCTGGTCTGGCGGACGCGATCCTGGTCGAGCCCGGCGAACTTGAGCAGTTCGGCCGCGGTGCTGATCGGCGCCAGCGGATTGCGCAGTTCGTGGGCCAGCATGGCGAGGAACTCGTCCTTGCGGCGGTTGGCGGTGCGCAGTTCGTGTTGCGCCAGTTCCAGCGCGGTGACGTCGGTGTTGGTGCCGAACCACTGCACCAGCTTGCCTTCCGAATCGCGCAGCGGCGCAACGCGGGTGAAGAAGCTGCGGTACTCGCCGCTGGCCGAGCGCAGGGAAAACGTGCTTTCGAACGGCAACCCGGTCGCCAGCGAGCGCTTCCACGCCGCCATCACCTCGGCCAGCCGTTCCGGGTCGTGCACGCTGGTCCACTGCCAGCCTTCCATTTGCTCGAGGGTGCTGCCGGTGTATTCGTACCAGCGGTCGTTGTACCAATGGATCCAGCCGTCCGGGTTGGCGATCCACGCCATCTGCGGGATCGTGTTGGCGAGCAGCCGGAGTTGCTCTTCGCTGTCGCGCAACGCCTGGTTGGCGCGCACCGCTTCGGTGACGTCGTTGCCCTGGACGAAAATGCTGGAGACTTCGCCGCGCGCATCGCGCACCGGCTGGTAGACGAAATCGACGTAACGTTGCTCGAGCGGTGCGCCGGGCGCGCGCTGCAGCTTGGCCGGCACGGCGCGGCCGAGGAACGGCTCGCCGCTGGCGAACACGTTGTCGAGCAGTTCGAGAAAGCCCTGGCCGCGCAGTTCGGGCAGCGCTTCGACGATCGGCTTGCCGATGATGTCGCGATGGCCGATCAGCTGGATGTAGGCGTCGTTGGCCAGCTCGAAGACGTGGTTGCTGCCGCGAATGACGGCGATGAAGCCGGGCGCCTGCTGGAAAATCTGCTTGGAACGCTCCAGCTCCTCCGAGCGGTGGCGCTCGGCCAGCACCTGGTCGGTCGTTTCGGTGCAGGCGCAAAAGACGCCGGCGACCTTGCCGGACTCGTCGCGCACGGGCGAATACGAGAACGTGAACCAGGTTTGCTCGGCGTAGCCCTTGCGGTCCATCGTCAGCGGCAGGTTCTCGAAATAGCTGGCCTTGCCGGCCATCGCCAGGTCGACGATCGGTGAAATATCGTCCCAGATCTCCGACCAGACGTCGCGGAAGCGCCGCCCCAGCGCCAGCGGGTGTTTGGCGCCGAGGATTTCCGCATACGAGTCGTTGTAGAGGAATTCCTTGCCCTCGCCCCAGGCGACGAACATCGGGAATTTCGAATTGAGCATGAGGCTGACGACGGTACTGAGCGAGTGCGGCCACGCATCGGGAGCGCCGAGGGGAAATCCGCTCCAGTCGTGCATGCGCATCAAGGCCCCAACTTCACCGCCATCGGTCAGGAAAGGAGAAACTGCCGGGGTCGGGTAATCCATATTGCCATCGCCTAGAGAGGGGAATTCGCCACACCATTTTCGAAGTGGCAAAAATTTTGTGCAGCTATTCTACTGCTTCACGGTAATCAAGGTCGCGCGTCCCTGCGGAGCATGCAACGATCCCGCAAAGCTTGCTGCCATGCTCCTACAACGCTGCGACCGTTATCTTTATCGCATCGTGCACAGCCAGCCATCCTGACGCGACCAGTTCCGGGCGACACTGCGCGCATTCCGCAAATGGATTGCAGTCATGCTTCAGTTCGAAGTAGTGCGCGCCGACGGTCGGCTTGCCGACGTAGGAATCGACCCTGCCGTTGGGTTCCGCGGCACCTGCCTTGACCGCTGCGCCTGCGTCACTATCCCCCGCCAGCCACTGTTCAAACGGCGTGGCCGCTGTACCGTCCGGCACGTACCATGCCTTGCGCACCGCGTTCCACCGGGCGCCGAGGGCCTTTGCCTTGTCTTTGTCCGCGTACGGAACCTTTAGAAAAATCATTATTTTGTACCCCTAAATTAATTTCACCGAGTTTAACGCGTCGCGATGCAATGCTGAAGCCGGAACGAAATGAGGACGCTGCAGTGGAGGCCAAGAGTCACTGACGAGCGCGGCGCAAGGATCTTTAGGCCAGGCGACCCCGAGATACCGCGACCAGGCCAATGGACAGAACACCGCTCCCGGTGCGGGTCTTCGGCGCGATTTCAACTAGTCGAACGCGAAGCGAACCCAAGACGGTGCCCAAGCGCTGGATGTCCTAGAAATGCGATGCTCATCTGCGCTGGGGCAAATCGGCGGGACCGTTCGTCGTTGCCCGCAACGCTATACCGACCCGACCACGAAACCAGCTCGGCGATAGCGCAAGCTTGGGATATCCCACTCAACGATAGTATTTTGCAATTCCGAAAATTGATCGCGATCAAACTTGGAAAGGTTGACTCTCGGTAAAGTGCACCATGTTTTGTGCAAAGAATAATCAAGCATTGATTGCGTCTCTCAGACGTCATCCTACCGGCGCCGGCGGTCGGGAAATATACCGGCACCAATTCCTTG
>CXWL01121674.1_pt1 | contig 23426 bp, 22 predicted proteins | sample 590931 | NCBI WGS metagenome assembly CXWL01 (sample SAMEA3498368, study PRJEB10139) | groundwater metagenome | biome: water well; material: biofilm material | place: Germany | collected 2015-04-27
AGACTATGCTTACCGATGCGTGCATAATAGTTGGGGTCACACGTAGGGGGAGGGGGTAAACGGGTCTTATCGCCCATTAGGTCTATCCATGACTTTTGGTGATCGCTAGATAGTTGTTGACAGACTGATTAGTTGTGCTATAGTTAAGGCTTGGCTGTCAGGATAGATATTGATTGACAGAGTTAATGAACTGTTACAAACTATTTTAAATGAAAGGATTGACAAACGAAAATAAACGCCTATAATTAAAACATCGCAACAATGGGAATTGTCCGATACTCCCAAAATGGGAAAGCCGCTAGGGGTTAGCCTAGTGTTAGTTAATTGGAGTACTTACCATGCAAAAGATCGAAATGGATATCAGCGTTACTAAGAATGCAGGCACCCCAAATGCAAAGCGCGAAAAGATTGGCAGTGTTCCCGTTTATGTTCCTACGCTGACTGAGATCGCCGCCGCTATCGGTGCAAGCAAGCCTGCTGTTGATGAAAAGAATCAGCCAGTGCTGGATTCTGATGGCACCGTTGTTTATGATACGGACGCTGCAAACTGGATTCAAAATGCTATTGCTAACGCTGTCAAAATGTCAGCACGCAACAAACTTGAACCACAATCTGTCCAATGCAAGGACGGTCTGAAGATCGCGGAAACGATGGACGAACTGTGCGCAGAATCCAGCCGTGGCGGTAATGGTGAAGGTTTGGCCATTCTGCGTGAAGCTAAAGACTTGTTTGCTAAGTATGTTTCCACCTTGGGCAAGTCTGCGGACACGTCGAATCTCCTGGTTACGCTGTTCTCTAACCGTCAAGCTCTGAGCACTCAAGCCAGCGCGGTGAAGGAGAAAATGAAAGGTTATGTCGAAGCATTCGCTGTCACCCTGAGCGAAGAACAGGCAGAGCGTTACACTCGCCCAATTGAGGCAGTGTTGAAGGGTTGCGATACTGTTGACACGCTGGCCGCCGCCACTGACTTCTAATCCATCTGTCAATCTGTCAATCTGTCAATTAGATTAGACAGCCTAAGCCTCCCCTCTGAAAAGTCGGGAGGCTTTTTTACGTTCTACCTCAATTGAGAATGATTCTTATTCAAGCTCAGAATAGCTCATGCACCAGAATAAGGCAGAATGCACCAAAAGAATGCAATGCACCAAAATGGGTTGGCATAGTTCTTGCAGTGTGCGAATAAGAATCATTTTTAATTGTGCGCTAAGTCCTTGATTTAATAGACTATTTAACTAATTGAATAGACTGGGTTCAAACTGGCATAGTATGTGCATGTAATAGTAGGTCAATCCGACAAACCCAAAAGGAACCCACTATGTCAGTCAAAGCCCATTGTCTTAAGACCCTACTTAACCACTATGTTAAGACGGGTAAACCTCAGAGCCTAGCTATTGCTAAGACTATCGCTGCCCTGATTATCGCTAACAAATAACCAAGGTTGACTATCATGATTACACTAGCTAATGATTCCACTTTCGAGCTGATGCAAGCTATCGCCCTAATTGAGCAGAAGGCAGAGCGCGAGACAACCAAGGCCATGCTCCGTAGCATGTTTGCCCGCCACTATCGCGCAGTGGCTAAGCATAGCATTGGCAAGGGTGACAAGAGTAAAGCCGCTAAGCAGTATGCGCGCGCAAGGAAACTTGAAGCCCGCGTTATCGACATGGCTAACGACTTGATCTACTAACCATGTCGACCGACTTCTACACCGACACGGTGATAGTAATAGGCGGCATCATTATCCTGGCTATCTTTGCTTGGATAGAAGACCATTACTATTAATCAATTAACTAATCAGAACAGTCCGGCATCCTTTAGGGGGTGTACGGACTTTTTTTTGGTCCGGGCGCGGGCGGGCTAATCAATACCCTGCTTCTAATTTCGCTAAACTTTTTCCCTTTTACCCATACTCTGAGAACCTATATTAAAGTCTGTACAACAAATAAGCAAAATAAAAATATAAAAATAAATCACCATCTAGCCGACCGCTAGCGAGATTTTATAAGGAGGGTGGTATTCTACTTTAGAAAATGGTATTATCTGCTTATTGTCCTTGCCCTAATGCAGACTTGTCGAAAAATGGAGAATAATTGTGCGCGAACGTATTATGGAGTATCTTGCTAATGGCGTTACAGCTGCCAGAGTAGCATCCATAGTAGGATGTTCACCTGGTTATGTCTCACAATTAGTTAATGAGGAAGAATTTAAACAAGAATTGACTGAAAGAATGTCAGTTCAGACTAAGAATGCCAGTGAAGTTTCCTTAGATGTCAAGTATGATGCCATGGAGCACCAACTGCTGAAGCAAATGGAAGATGCTATGACTGGTGCAGAGCTTCCTGCTATCACTAATGCTCTGAGAACAGTGGCTGACATTCGCCTTAAGAAAACAATGGTGCGGAATCCAGTGCCACAGAATCCTCTGGGCGCTGCTAACCTTACTGTTGTTAACGTCACTCTGCCAATACATGCTCTTATGAATCAGGCTGAGGTGGAGATGAATAGTAATGGTGAGATTCTTGCAATCAATAAGACTTCTCTTGCTCCTTTGAGCAGTGATGGAGTACGGAATTTGTTCAAAGACAGAATGATACAACGTGGAATGGCAGTGCGAGAGCAAGCACCCACTCTGGAGGCTGTCCCAGTGGACTTTTAACTATGAATACAAAAGCTTTAACCACGAAACAACCTGAAAAGGAGACTCCTTCTACTGTTCTTCGCGTGCAAGAAGAAGTAAAAGCGGCTGCACTTCTTGGCAAGAAGCTTATTGTGCATTGGCCTAGGAGAAGTGGTCGTTCCTTTATCAATGACTTGTTGAAGAATAATGGCTGAGCTCCTAGAACACCGGGAAACAGCAGGCGTCAAAGTACTGCAGACTAAAAATGTCAACATAAATGCCGGTGAAGCATTAGAGCGTGGTCGTGTTGACATTAATTTCTTTGCGGATATGATTATCCCTGAGGTAATGGAGTCTCATTTCCCTGAATTCTATGTGGGATTGTTTCGTGTTCTCACTAGTAGGAACTCTATTAACGTTGGAGCCATCCTACGGTTTGCTTTGGGACTCCCTCGTGGCCATGCAAAGACTACCTTCATCAAGGTTATCATCTGCTGGTTGATAGTTTATGACAAGATTAGCTTTGCTGTTATCATTTGCGCCAACCAAGACCTGGCTAATGAGCTTCTCTCCGACGTTAATGACATGCTCTCGCATCCTAATGCAGAGTTGATCTATGGTAATTGGCATAGCCAACTGTCAACGGATAGTAAAGAATTGAAGAAGTGTCTCTATCACGGCAGAAACATTATTCTTGCAGCTAAAGGAGCTGGCACTGCTATTCGTGGTGTGAATATTAAGCACAGAAGGCCTGACCTTATCTTCTGTGATGATGCGCAGACTAAAGAGAATGATGACTCTCCTACTGATTCTATAAAGTTTAGGAAGTGGTTAGTAGCTACTTTCAAGATTATTGCTCCTAAGGGTGACCGTCTTATTATCTATGTAGGTAATATGTACTCTGAGAACTGCATGTTGTGGCAGTTCAAGGTTAGTAAGAGCTGGATTAGCCTTGTAACAGGTGCTATTAAAGAAAATGGTGAGCCGCTGTGGCCAGAATTGCACTCATTAGATTCTTTAATGGAAAGTTTCTTCCACGATGAGGAACTAGGAGAGGCTGAGGTGTGGTTTGCTGAGGTTATGAATGATCCTATTAGCAAGGCAACATCTCTTCTGACTGGTCAAATCCCGCAAGTCGCAGACGAAACAGTAGTTCCCGATGGTGTATTCATTACGATTGACCCTGCAGGCTTCCGTAAGAACAGTGATGATAATGTTATCGTCGTGCATTATATCTTCGATGGCAAGGCTGCTATTGCTGAGATTCATGCTGGTAATATGGACCCAGGGATGCTTATTCAGGAAGCTCTACGATTAGCTGTTCATCATGGAGCATCCCTGATTGGCATTGAAGACGTAGGCTATCAGCAGTCACTGCAGTATTGGATTAATAAGTACATCATCGAATGGCATTTAGAAGGTATTAATGTTGTTCCTCTGAAACCAGCGGGCAGAACCAAAGAATCACGTATTCGTCTGCATGTGAAAGAGCTAGAGAGCAACAACTACATGATGTTTGCTTCTTGTCGTGGAGCCTATGTCTATCAGGCTATGAAATATAAGCTTGGTAAGAAGGACAACAAAGACGACATTTTGGATGCGTGTGCGTACGGAATTGATGTGCGAAAAGAGTATTGGCATCTTATAACGAATCTGCGTGCAACAGGAAAGTTTGCATCAACAGCAGCAGTGCAAGTAGATAACACCCCTTTTAAACGGATTGGATAAATAATGGCCACCCAACAGCCTGTCAACGAAGCTGGCAAACTTGCTAAGCTCAGCTGGAAAGCACAACAGAACGTTATTCAGTTCCTTAGCGACGCTATGCTGAATAACAAGAAGCAGAATGGTCTCCAGGAAAAGATGGATGCCATTGATGTTGCATACGCACGTTATAAAGAAGCTGAAAGTTGTGAGACTGGCTTCGTGAATGGCAAAGATATGCGGGGACAAGTAGNNCATGACAATGTTACTCCTCCTATTGTTGTGAGCCAAGTAGATAGCTACGTAGCCTATTTGGCAGATGTATTCTTGACAGGTACACCAATGTTTCCTGTTGTCAGCACGTATAAGAACAAGACTCAGGCTGAGCAACTGGAAGTTCTGCTAGATGACCATGCTTTACTGGGAGCTTACCCCTTAGAGCTTCTGCAGTGGATTACGAACGGGGTCAAGTATAATTACTCTGCACTGGAATGTGCATGGGACACTATTGACCAATTCAACATTGCGGCAGACTTTAGTAAGGAAGGGCAAAAAGTCACTCGTGCTCCTCGTGGTTTCAATCGTTTGAAGAATCTTGACCCTCGGAATATCATACGCGATTTGAGTGTTGATCCAATTCACGCTTCCACAGAAGGTGACTTCATTGGTTATATCGAGCGCTATTCTAAAATGCGCATGAAAAAACTAATGAACAAACTGACTTTGGAAGGTAAAGTATATAACGCAGACAAGGTTATTATTCCTAATAATGGATCAGAGCCTGGCAGTGCTTTGAATGGTAACTATCGTGCTCGTCCTATAATCAGCAAATATGTAAACCAAGACTCACAAGGTAGCAATGCTACTGATTGGAATTCTTGGTTTGGTGATGATAAGGATGGTAGTAGCCGTGTTAGCAGCTATGGGACGAAGTATGAAGTGTGCAAGATTTATGTGCGTCTCATGCCTTCAGACTTTGGCATCGTAGCGCCACAGCCTAACACCCCGCAAATCTGGTGTTTCCGTGTTGTTAATAATACAACCCTGATTAGCGCAGAGCGAGTTGTAAGTGCTTATGATGTGTTGCCTATTCTCATCGGTGCTCCTATGCAAGATGGTATGGGTATGCAAACACAGGCTATTGGCGAAAGCGGTATTCCTTTCCAGGATGCAGCCTCTACTCTTTACAACATTAAATTTGCAGCTGCTCGTAGAGCTGTTAGTGATCGTGCTCTGTACCGCAGTGACATCATTAGTCCTGCGGATGCTAATGCTAAAGGTCCAGCTGCTAAGATTCCAGTGAAGATGTCTATCCTGACTAACAAAACCCTGGATGATGTTTACAAAGCTATTCCATTCGACAATCGTGGTCTGGAAACTGTAATGCAGGATGCTACTGTCATTTCAGAATTTGGTGATAAATTGCTTGGATTGAATAAACCTAGAATGGGACAGTTTCAGAAGGGTAATAAATCAGTACAAGAGTGGAATGATACAAACGATGGTTCCGAAAATAGAATGCGTTTGCGTGCTTTAGTACTGGAGCATACAGGATTTGTGCCCTTGCGTAGCATCATGACGTTGAACATTTTCATCAATGGCGATGATGTTGCTGTTGTTAGCCAGAAGACTGGTGAGGTTGTAAATATTAACATTGCTGAATTGCGTAAGGCTGTTCTTAGTTTCCGCCTTGGTGATGGATACTCTCCTAAGAGCAAACTGGCCAGTGTAGACGCAATTGCAGGTGGCTTGCAGCTTCTTTCTACCAGTCCTGTTCTGCAAGAGGCTTATGGTCCTATGCTACCCGGGATGTTCTCACATCTTATGTCATTGCAGGGTGTTAAAGGATTGGAGGAGTATGATCCAAGGAATCAACAGCAGCCAACCGCAGCTATCCCAGGCTCTCCTATAGCGCAAGTACCTGGACAAGCAGCTCCTACTGGGATTGCTCCGCCTGTAGAGATGCCTCAGTTGCCACCGACATTGCCTTCTACCACACCGTAATTCATAAGAAAGAACAAAATGGAACTCTTTGAACTCCCATCGTTTAGCGTATCAGAGACTCATGAGATTGCGGAAGCGCTCAGAAAGCCTGCTGTTGTAAAGTATTTGAAATCGTTGGCATTTGGTAATGCCGTTCAGATTGTTGTCAGTCCCAAAGAAGGGCAGTCTGATACAGAATATATTCGTACGCAAGAACAATTGCGTGGCGGTATAGCAATGGTGGAAACACTGTTGAGTGTGAAAGAGGCTGACAAAGAAGAACAGCCGCAGTCTTAATCTTATTAACTAACTGGAGTATTTATCATGGGTATGCTTGACGCAATTGATCGTTTTGTTTCTGGTAACAAACAACCTGCTGGTGGCAATCAGTCTAACCAAAGTGGCCAGGGAAGTGGTTTCACACCTTCTAATGGCAACCAGAATATGCAGTTTCAGCCGGCCGCTAATAATGGGCAGAACAGTGCTGGTACTAATCAAGGGGGTGCTACTGTACCTGGTGAAAATCAGAATGGTGGTCAAGGGGATGGTGGCCAGAATACCGGTCAGCCAAAAGCTGAACCACACCCAATGGACAGATTCGGCAAACTATTCGATAATAGTGCAAAGCCTGATGAAGCGCCAAGATTCGCTTTGGATGGAAAGACTCTGGATGACGTAGCTAAGTCTCAGGACTTCTACAAAGGAATTGACCCAGAATTGATGGCCCGTGCTCAGGGTGGTGATGTGCAAGCTATGCAACAGATGAATACTCTGGCAATGCAGAACATGTACAAAACAGTACTGCAGCATGGTGGCACACTGAATGAAAGGTTTGTTAGCGCTCGTGAAGAGCATAGCAGCAAAGGGTTTAGTGGGAGAGTGAAGTCGGAACTAACTGCCGCTCAAATGGCAGACCATCCGGCAATGAAGAATCCAGTTGTGAAGAAACAACTGAACGTAACAGCCGAGCAATTTGCTAAGCAGCATCCTGATGCTTCACCTGCTGAGATTAAGCAGATGACTCTGGACTACTTTACGACGCTTGGATCACTGTTTGGTGAGAAGAAGGAAGAACCATCTGCAGAAGGCAAGCCGGATTCAGACTTCCGTACGTGGTTTGATGATGAGCCTGCTGCAGGGCAATCTGCGCAGGGTGGTGGCTACTTCAATTAACGTTTCATTTACATTTAAAGGAGCCCATAATGGGACTTGCAACTGGTATTTTTAACACCCTCACGGGTAATCCCTCTGAGTTGAACGCACGGAGTTTCGCAGCATCTATTCTGCGCCGCTTCCCAAATGGTTCAGCTCCTATGTTTGCTCTGACCAGCATGATTGGTCGCAGCAAAGCCAAAGTTTCCACTCATGGTTACTTTAGCAAAACGATGTCCTTCTTGGTCATTACGACTGGCGTCGGCGCTTTGGTTGGTGATGCTACGTTCACTTGGCCTTCTACGGCTGGTGTGACCAAAGGCATGACTTTCATGAACCGTCGTACACGTGAAGTAGTGCGTATCAGTGCAGTGAACTCTGCTACTGTTGTTGCCGTTACTCGCGCCTTTGGTCGAGTAGCAGCAGCTGCTGTGAACATAGCAGACGTATGGGTTAACATTGGCACAGCGTTCGAAGAAGGTTCTGATCGTCCTGAGAGTCGTCGCCTCACGATGACTTATGTCGCTAACTATACGCAGATTTTCCGTAATGCGTGGGCTGTTACCGATACTGCACGGGCTTCTTATCAGGAAATGGGTATTAGCAACGTGTCGGAGAACAAGAATGAATGTGCGATGTTCCACTCTGTGGACATTGAAACTACCATTCTGTGGGGTCAGGCTAAGATGGATACGACTGGCGCAACGCCTATCCATGCTACGCAAGGTGTGATTGATGCTCTGGAGCAGTACGCTCCTGAGAACACTAACACTGCCGCGGCCACCACGAACTTTGACCAGTTGGTTGCTCTGATGGAACCGATGTTCAAATACTCTACCAACCTTGGCAACAGCAAGGAACGTATTGGCTTTGGTGATGCTCAGGCTATGCGCGTGCTGAACTCTATCGGTCGTTTGTCTGGTCAGATCCAGATGATGACTTCTGAGACTCGCTTCGGTATGAAGTACACCAGCTTCCAATTCTTCAAAGGTACAGTCGATCTGATCGAACATCCTCTGATGAACGAACTGGCTCCTGCTGGCTCCTTGCTCGTGATGGACATGTCTGCCCTTAAACTGGCTTACATGGAAGGTCGCGACACTGTGCCAGAAGACTACGGCGTTATCAATGGTCAGAAGCGTGACCCAATTGGCAAGGATGCTGTTGGTGGTTCTCTGACTACTGAGCTTGCAGTGGAACTGGTCAATCCGTACTCTTGCGGTTTGATCGAAGGTTTGACTGCTGGCGCAGCCTGATCTGCGGCCCCAGACTAGTACTTCGAGGGAAAGTCTGGATTTGCTCATTCTGAGCGACCTCTCTCACTATACGGCACTCCACCGAAACAATATAGTGAGAGAGGCTTTTTGACTACTAAGGAAACTATCATGGGAAAATCATTTTTGGAAGCTGCACGAGAACGTGCTAAGCAACCTTCCGCTGTTCTTGCACCCGGGCAGAGTAATCTGCAGACTGGCATGGCAACTACTGCTAACACAGCAGCACAACAAGACTCTGGTCAAGGCAATGCAGGAGAAACTCCTACTATTGTACGTAATCCATTGTCTCCTACCACTCCTGCTCCTGTTGATAATGAGCGTGGCGGTGTTCCTATGGCCGAAGATCCTGATCGTGCGCGTGATTCTGCAGACGCCACAAAGACAGATGAGGCCATTCTCGCAGAAGTCGCTGCAGCAATTCAGCCTGCGTATGAGCCTTATCAGCCTGTAGAAGGTGACTACAAAGCTCTGCGTCTGAATCAATTCTTCAAGTCCACTGCTCTCCGCGTTGCTCCTAATGCGGATGGTTGGTATCATCCCAAAGATGAAGAAGAAGCATCTCTATTGGCTTACTATGCCACCAAGCATGGTTTGGTCGAAGCTTTCACAAAATAAGATAGGTAGAACATCATGAATTTCACAGCAGTAGTAGCCGAAGTATTGAGCATTGTAAAACGCCAAGACAAAATTCTCGACATACGGAGAGAGGTAAACGCTGCTGTGAGTTTCTATTGTCAAGACGCAGACTTCAAGCGTGACTTAGAAGAAGTAGCCTTCGCAATAGATCCTCAGCAATATACTGCTAATATTCCTTATAGCAGTCTCACCCGCTTTCGTAAATTCCGGTATATTAAACAAGGGCGCTGCTACTTGACCGAGATTATGACAAGTCGGATTCAAGAGTGTGGCTCACTCGCCAATACGTACTACATGGCAGGAAGTGGGATTCGTTATAGTCTAGGAGCACTGAGCGCTACTCTGGACTTGGCTTATTTCCAATATCCTCCCACTCTTACCGATGCAGCTCCAAACTTCTGGATGCTTGACTTAAGTCCTTATATGGTTATTAATCGTGCTGCTGGTAGGATCTTCGACAACATTGGAGATGACAAGAGTAGCTCTAGTCATTCTAGGACAGCCAATGAGATTTATCTTGGATGGCGGCAGGATCATCTATCTAATTAATTAGGAGCTATTGTGGATAAAATGCCAGCAACTCCTAAACTAGATTCTGAGATTCTACAGACTTTAGAATTATGGGTAGAGTCTCGTTTCCACGCTGAATTTCTTGCTATAGCCAAAATGCGAGCCGAGATGGATGCTCATAAGGCAGTGGTAGAACAAAACTCAGCAGAGAATCAGGAACTACTTCTTCTTCTCCGCCAAGTAAAAATAATTATAAGCATTCTCAGCGGGGCAGAAAAAATAGCAGTCTGGGTGACAAAAGTAGCTGCTGCGTGCATCGTAGTATGGGCTACTTGGAAATACCTTATCTCAGAAGCATTGAAACAGATAAGATCAGGAGGTTAGTATGAGTGCCTATAGTTCAGGGTTTATTCAAAGAGTAATAAAAGAACAAATAGAATCCTCTGATGAACTCCCAGAAGGCGTTGCTAATTTGTATTTTACCGAACAGCGCGTAAGAGATACTCCGCTTACAGGAATGGTAATTGGCGCGGCAGCTCCTATTACTACTACGGATAGTGTAGTAGAGATGGCAGGAAAATTACAAGCTCAGATAGATGCTATTGTTCCTCCTGCTCCTACTGATTATGGATTAATAACTGCTGCAGCCACCAGTCTATACGATTGGGGTGCTCTCACTTAAGGATTACAAATGGCTGGCACACAGATACAGAGACGACGTGGAACAACAGCAGAACATGCTGCTTTTACCGGTGCTTCCGGAGAACTTACTGTTGACACTACTAAGAAGACTGTGGTAGTTCATGATGGACTAATGGCAGGAGGATTTCCATTAGTAAAAGAAGCTGATAAAGCAGTACCCAATGGGGTAGCCAGTCTAGATGGTACTGGAAAAGTACCATCTATTCAATTGCCAGGAACGTTAGCAAATGGTTTTGTCGCCAATAAGAATGGTGTTTCACAGGCCATAGCTGCTGGCACTCCAACCAAGGTAACATTCACAACTGAGGTATTTGATAAGCATGCAGAATATGATGCTCCTAATTCCAGATATACTCCTACAAGGGCAGGAGTATATCTAGTTGGCGGTGGTATTTATTCTACCACTGGAGGTATTCAAATACAATTCCGTCTATACAAGAATGGAGCACAGGTTGCTAATTTGGGGGCTATAGTAGAGCTTGGCTTTTCCGGATGTGCTCTAGTAGAAGCTAATGGAACTACTGATTACTTCGAAGTATATACATATTTTGGAGCAGCAGGAACTATAGAGGGAGCAATAGGTACTACTGCGTTCTTCGGCATATACATGGGCCCAGCCTAAGGATTATCATGTTACTCGCTATCAAACATTTATACCCAGCTGCCGTCGCAGAAAGAGACTTTCGCCTAAGAGACGACTCTGATAGTAGAGGGACATACGTAGAATTCTGGGATACTTTAGTATTAGGTCCTCAACCTACAAAAGAAGTTTTACAGGCTGCTGAAATTGTTGCTAATGATGCAGCAATAGCCGCTGCTACTAAGGAGGCACAAGACATTGCTGCTGCTAGAACCTATGCTAAGCTGATAGCATTAAAGAATATGTCTCCTGCGCAAGTACAAGCGTGGGTAGCAGCCAATGTAACCAACTTAGCTCAGGCTCAAGATGCAATTGCTACTCTGGCAATTGCTGTTTCTATTCTTGCCCGCAAACTGTAGAAAGATTGCCATGAACTACTCTACTCTTGTGAAACCCATCATCGCCAATGAAAAAGGCTACTCAGATCATCCTTCTGATAAGGGCGGTCCTACTAAAGATGGTATTACAGAAGCCGTGGCGCGCGCTAATGGATGGCATGGTAGAATGCAGGACTTACCGGATTCTCTTATTGAAGAAATCTATATCAACCGTTACATAAAAGGCCCAGGGTTTGATTTTGTACATACTATTTCTCCTATTATTGGTGAAGAACTTATCGATACAGGTGTGAATATGGGGCCCGTTACAGCAGCTATGTTCTTTCAGCGACTTCTGAATGCTTTTAATGCCCAGGAATCTTATTACCATGATGTATTTGTAGATGGTAAGATCGGTCCTGTTACTATAGATGCGTTCAAAAAGTATTTGAAACGTAGAGGTGACGAAGGTGTTACTGTTATGCTAAAGGCTTTGAACCATATTCAAGGTTCTAGATATTTGGACATTGCTGAGAACAGAAAAAGCCAGGAAGATTTCTTCTATGGTTGGATTTTGAATCGTACTTAACCTAAGGAACTATCATGCCATTGCCTCTTCTTCCTATCATCGGTATTCTTGCTCAGTTTGCACCACAGATCACAAAATGGTTGGATGCTGGAAAAACTATTCAAGAAGTAGCTGAGACTGCTTCTTCAATTGCAAAGCAAGTCACTGGTACATCTAACACCGATGACGCTGTAGAAGCTCTAAAAGGTAACCCTGAGTTGGTTGCTGCTTACCAGAATAAAATTCTGGAACAGGACATGGATTACGAGCGTCTATACATTAAAGACAAAGAGAGTGCTCGCGCCATGGCCGCAGCATTAGCTTCTACCCCACAAGGTGCAGCACGAGCTAATGCATTAACCTGGTTTGCTTGTGGAGTGGTAGTACTCTGTGCTGTCATTGTAGTCTTTATGACGAATCTGGATGAATACGCCAAGACTACTATTACTCTTGTACTGGGTATGTTCCTCAATGAATTGAAGAATATCTATAGCTTTGAATTTGGTACTACTCGTCGTAGTAGGGCTAAGAGTGATGCTATGGATATAACAAAGGCAGAGTAATTATGGCTACCGAATCTGTTAAGCAATTATATCCACTCTCAACCGCAGGGGAACAAGCTATTCCTTTGGATGTAATTCGCCCATTATCACTTATACGGAAGTCTCTTGCTCTTGCAACAACTGCTTTAACTATTCCTGTAGCATGGAAACTAGCTACTTTTTATTCTCCTTTTGGCTGTTTAATTCAGTTCAACGCAGCTGTTATTCCGTATCCGGCGGTAGATGGGATTGAATATAATAATACGCTCTTTGTCCCTCCTAATTGTATTGTTACTTCTACAATAGAAGCAGGGGTAGCTACCATTATTCCTCTAACTACGGATGCAAATAATTTTGTAGTGGCTCAGCAGATTCAAAAGTGGGCTGGTCTATCTCTTGAACGTCAGCTTATTAAACGTTGAAAGCATTGTATGGCACAGTCTGCAAAATTCGTTGATGTCACTAGGACATATCTCCCTGTAGATCCTAATAGCTTTCCAATAGGATTGCATGGTGCTGGCAAGGAAGACTATCCTGAGAACAAAATCCCTGTAATGGCGTACAAGGGGTATAACTTCTTGCCTACCTCTTATGGTTACAAGAGTTACTTTGGTACAGCGCAACAAGTGGGCATCGATGCTCTTACTGCTAGAGTGGATAAGATTTTTATTTACCAGAATCAAGGATATGAAAATATTCTGATTGCGCTCACTGATACTGGAGTATGGACGAAAAAAGGTAGTGTGGCAGGAGCATGGGTGAATGACGTGCCTATGGCTGCTGACATTGATCCTAATGTGCATTACATGTGGACGTTTGTTGTTATTGCAGACATTCTGTATGCATACAGACAAGGGCAACCTTCCTTTCAGAAGTTTGTGCACAACTCCATCACACAACTTACTATTACTTCTGAGGTACCAAACTTTTTGAATATGACAGCTCAGGTTGGCATATTCAAAGCAGCTGGGCGTCTAGCATTTTNNTTTTGGGATAGTGCAGATAGTACAGCATGGGCTAATCTTGATACGTTTACAGATTTTGAACCTAGCCTAGAAACTCTAGCTGGCAACACTACTTTTGCAGATGTGCAAGGCAGAATTGTAACTATCCTTGCACATGGTCCCGGTTTTATTATTTACGCTACAAAAAGTATTGTTTACATTGCAGAGAGTGTGAATGAGCTTTACCAATGGAACCCGCAAGTAGTTTCCCCTAACTGTGGAATAACCTATCCTGATCAGGCTACTATTGCTTCACCAGACACTATTCATTTCGCTTACACTAACGAAGGACTGGCACGCATTGAGAACGCTAAGAGCGAAATCATAGTCCCTGAAGTTACGGACTTCTTGAAAGACTATGACAAGCCTGTATATGTTAGAGTGTTAGAAGGACGTTATCTCTTTCTAGAGTTGCTGGATGCTAACTATGTTACTGGTTTGGTGCAGATAACAGACGAGATCGTACCGGAGACTCAGTATGCTTTCCCAGGATCTGATGTTAATTTAGAAGATTGGCAGATGCCGAACCAGGGTGCGCAGTGCATTACTCTGGCTGGTATTGACGATGGGTCTTTCCCTGATACTTTACCAGCGGCTCCTCCTGATCAGCATCCTGCTAATAAAGCAATGAAGCCTATATGGACTTGTTATATCAGTAAGAACGGAGTGCCAGATAATGGTAACATAGTATGGAGCGCAGGAGCATGCCCTACTATTGATCCAAATGGGGTAGAGGCAAATATGTCTCCTTCTGGTCTTACAGTTGGCAAGATGACACAGACTTCTGTTAACAAGGTTGCAGTTACAGGAGCGGCTGCTTATATAGATGGCATCTGGACTATGGAACGCTTTGTTCAAACTCAGACTGCTATTTGGAAGGCCGAAGAACAGAATCTTAAAGCCTACCTTAATGCCATAGAAAACAGAGCTAAAAGCGTTACTAAAAATAGTAGTGTGGGAGCATGTGTTGCTGTTCCGATTGATCGTAATGAGTGTACACTAGGACGGTATGTAACAGATTTCAGCGCTCCTAAATTTGGATACAGTAAATGTCAATTCTGGCTTACTAGGTTGGCCACCGCTGCAGCGGATCTTATTCGCACTAAAGCTAATGTTACAACTTGCATTGATAGAAAAGAAGTTAAAGCACAATCTGGTTATATTAGACTTCAGAATGGAGTGTATTTACTTCCTCCAGCTTATCCTGTTTATGGATCGCCGCAAGCTGCACTGGATGCTATAGATTATGGTGGCCTGCAACCTCCTGGTTATTTCAATCCAGTGGTAGTAGCAGCCGGAGCTCTGGGAGTATCTATTACAGCAGGGGTACTGAGAACAGAGATGGAGTATAGAGCGTATCATGCTGGTATAGCTGCAGGAGGCCCGGGAGGAGCTCATGGAGTTGCCGCAGTTTGGTACTATCCTGGTTCTACGCTTGTTCATGAAGTAGGAGGATCTAGCAATGGAGTTACCATAACGCAGCCTGTAGTTTCTGCCTATCCCGATGCTGGAAGGTACGATAAAATAGAATCCATGAATGCTTATAATAAGCTCGTGGATGTGGCAGATTTTGGAGTAGGGGCTGTAGAATCTCCCTATTGTGAAATTACAGGATGGACATATACTAAAGCAGATGGCACCACTGGAACAGTTGCTGCCGCTGCTTGTACTAGTCCTACTATCCATCCCCCTAATACTCCTGGCACAAAGCCTGGTGGCACTAAACCATCTGTAGCTGACAAAGATGGAAGTTACTGTGGAAGTGCTTTTGAGGGAGCAATAGTAAATGGAGGAGCTATTACGTGGCCTTCCACCTCCGTTGCGCTCCCAGCTGGTACTTTTCTTTTACAGAAAGGTTCTATTGCTCCAGTTTATCCTACATTTGAAGGGGCATTAGTCTACGATCTACAGCTGAAAAAATGGGGTAAAATGAAATATCGGTATAAACAGTTGCTGGATTATTCGCCTATCAATTCTACTTTGAATGGCGTAGTACCTAGTAATGTATTCGGCATCAATGCTGGCGCTATTGGGGCAGATGGCAAGATAACCCTATTTGACAACAGACCAACAGATAGCTATATCTCTTATGGTAAAATAGGGTATTATCGTCTAGGTATGACTTCTCCTGAAGAAGTTCTTGTGCAGTTCAGAACTCTATCCACAGGGCAACTCAGTGTGGAGACTTCACTAGAAGGACGAAACCTTAGCGCAGGTTTAGTTGTTACCCAAGATTTTACCAATGCAGATGAAGTGCGTTTAACAGGAGCATATCCTGGTCGTTGGTGCAATATTAAGATCAGCGGTATCTATGACATTAACTACCTCGAATATAGAGGTTTCACTCAAGGAAGAAGGTAAATCATGGCTACTATGCTTTCAGCCTCGGCTGGTTCTGGTGATGGTACTAAACCAACTGCAGGAGATTCTGCCACAGGCAGTGGAGGATTCGATGCTAATTCGCAGGGTATTCTGGATACTATTCTGCAACAATTGTTAGCAGGGGGTACCCCTCAGATGCAGCAGCAGGCAGGAGCTCGTCAAGCAGAAGTAGCTGGTTTGCAAGGACAGCGTGCTGGCTATTCCAAAGAAGCTGCTTTTGCTGACGCACAAGGGTTGATCGCACAGACTATGCGGCAAGCTCTTGAAAAGCTTGTGCCCAGCATTAATTCTGCTGCTCTTGGTGCAGGAGCCTCTCAATCTTCTATGCGTGCGTTGCTTACTCAGCGTGCTGCAGAAAATGCTGCTCAAATGTCTGCCACAGAAGGTGTCAAAGCTGCCACAAGCTATGGCCAAGTTGCAGGAGGTCTTTCTGACGTTATAGCACGTCTACTGTCGGTACAAGATCCTTCTGCGGAACTTCTTATTCGCGCTCTAGGAACTGCTAAAGGCCCTACATCAGGAGGCACGACTGCGTCCAGAGGTTCTTCCGGTGGTAGTAATGGAAATGGAACTAATTTTTCTGGCCCTAGTTTATTTGGAGGAGGTAGTCAGACTCCTTCTGCCCCAATGGCTCCTATGGTCTTTGGTGGAGGGGGTAAAGATTACTCTGGGCAGAATCGTACCTTTGGCCCAGTGCCAGATACTAACCCGGAAAACATCGTAGGAACTACCCTCGACACTCTGCGGGAACTGGCTGGAGATACTACCTTCCGCGGTTACCAGTTCTAAGTAGGAATTATCATGCAAGATCTTTTGACTAATCTCAATGATGCTATGGGCTATGATGGTTCAGTTGTTAATAACGACCTAACAAATCTTCTGCAACAACTTTCCACAGGAGCTACTGGTTCATGGGAAGAACCTGTTGTGCCAGTAGCTCCTGCTGCTGTGCAGACTCCTACTACTTCTGTAATTCCAGAGGCAGGTGCTGCATTAGAAGCGCCGACAATGCAAGAGGCGTTGAAAGGTCTTGCGGGTGCCATTGCTCCTCCTGCTGCAAAAGATCCCCTGGCCGCGGATAAGAATGGCTGGAATAAAACTAAAACTGGCAAGGTTGACACAGAAGGAGCTGTCCAACGTGTTAATGCCCGCAGTGAAGAAACTNNCAACTAAAGATGCTAAAGGACAAGTTACTCTGACCAACCTCGATGCCAATGGTAATCCACGTAAACAGAGTACTAGTGGTCCTATTGGAATGGTTGGTGCGTTGGATCAGTTGCGTAAGGCCACTACAGTAGCCGATGCTCAGGTTATCATGGATAGCATCCGTCAAACTGCCGCAGCTGAAAATGCTACGCTGAACAAGCGTGCTCTGGAATTTGCTGCTAATAAACTAGGTATTCCTGGTATGACTGCTACTCTGCAACAGGCTGAGATGGCGGATAGAGCGCGCCCAGACTGGTATCCTGGAGCTGGAGACTCTCCACAGACAGCTAAGATTCGTCAACAAGTTCTTACTCTGCAAGGTCAAGCAGCAGGACAAGCTGAACAATACTTGGCTACCAATCTTAGTAGCGGGGCTTTGAAAGCTAATCTCACTGCTGCACAAGAAGCATACACAGCTGTGAAAGTTAGAGAGCAAAGAACAGAATCTCGACAAGAACAGATTGACATGCGTCTTGATGCCAAGAAAGAAGAAGACGCACGCAAGGCACAGGATGTTCTAGGTAGCATGGATGCTAAAGAGATTTCTTTTCTAAAAGTACTGAATCCTTCTCTGAGCAATGATAGCCCAGTTGCTTTGGCTAAGGCTGCTGCTGAGTTGGCTAAACCTTCTGGTGCTAGCCGTTACGCTGCTATCAAAGCCGCGGCTCAACCTGGTGGTAATGAACTGATTATTCTTGCCGCAGAAAACAATGCTGACGCAAAGACTCTTCTGTTCAAAAGTGAACTGGCTAAGAATCCTTTCGCAGATCAAACACAAGTAGAAGAGAAAATTCGTAGAGTGCAACAGTTTGCTCTTGATCCTAACTTCGTGAAGAAAAGTGCTCAGGCTAAATTTGGGAACGTCAATACTCCCGAAGCTAAAGAGTATATCATGGGGATGAATACTAAAAAGCTTTCTACTGACCCTAAAGAAAAGGCTATGGCTCAGCGTGAAAGACTGGCTTTGGCAATTGACTTAGAGCGTCAGCAGGCTACTAACAACTTTCTGTCGGATACTACTAAGTGGGGTGCTACTGATCCTGCATTTCTGCAGGCTGTCAGTGACACTGTAAAAGCCAGAGGTTCTGCCAACTTTGAAGACGTAATGACTACTTACGTTGGCTCTAGTACTGGCATGGAAGCTCAGCAGAAGCTGTCGGCATTGAATGCTGTGGTACGTGAGCGCACTGCTGCACAGGCTGCTTCTGTCTTCGGTCAGCCTGAGGTGTCAGTCATTCAAAGAATGATTACCAATAAGGCTAAGAATTCTGGAATTGGCAATGCTATAACAGAGATGCTTACTAGTCAATTGAATAGCAGAACTCCTTGGTTGTTTGGTCCTACTATGCGTGGCGCAATCTATGGCATTGGTGCAGTAGGAGATGCAGTTAAAGGAGCTACTGATAAATTCAGAGTAACAACTGACCCTGTTACTGGCAAGCCTCTGTAAAATTGATTGAAAGAAGAATATGGCACCCGAACAAACTACTGACTTTGATACCGATATCAATTACACTTACATTGATAGCAAGCAGAATGCTACTACTGACTTGATGTCTACTATCAGTGGTGGCGTTGCTGCTACTGTAGTTGACGCTGGTGTTGGTTTGTGGAATTCTCTCCCTATGACGGAGGAAGTGGAAACACGTGATATCCTGAAGCGTGTTAATAATGATGCCCTGCGAGTGTACGATGAGAACCCTGAATTGATTCAGGCTGCCAGTTTCATAGGTAGTTCGTTTGTTCCAGGTGGTCTTGCACTCAAAGGCATGAAACTAGCCCGTGCTGGTGTAAAGGGCATGGACTGGTTTTCTACTGCCGGCAGACAGGCTGAGATTGCTAATATTGGTAAGATGTTTGCAGAAGGAGCAGGAGCTACGAAAGATTACAGGAATGCAGTACGTAGTCTGTATGCCAAGACGGCAGTCAATCAGACTATTGACGCTATCGCTGCAGAAGCTGCTATCGTAGGTATGTTGCATAATACTCCTATGATGGAGGATTATCTGAAAGATCCAATTGAAAACTTTGGTATTAGTATTGCGTTGGGCGGAGTATTCGGTACTGGCATTGGGATTGCTGCAGATCATTTTCTTATTCGTGGCGCTGCTGGGCAATTAACTGAGACTGCATTAGATTCTCTTCGCGGTAGAATTGGTAATGTTCCTAGTAATGCTACCAATGCTGTTGCTCTACAAGTAACTGGAAAGAATCTTGATAACCTTGGCAATCTGATTGAGCAAGGTAAATTGGCGGGTAAGACTCCTGAGAATGACTTGCTCATGAGTATGGCGCAGAAAACGCAGAGTATTTATAGCAAAGAAGTAGAAGACATCTTTGTTAAAAGTGTTGATGATAAGTTGCTTAGTCAACTCAATGCTTCTCAGAGAGAAGAGCTTAAGACTTGGATGGTCAATAGCCCAGAGTTGGTTGGGGTTGAGAGTGTGTCTCCTGCAACTGGTGCTGAGTTCTTCGCGAGCAAACTGTTGACAGAACCCAAGACTGCACTGACCAAAGAACCTGAGTTGTTGAAAACTTCCTCTAAGAAGGGTCCTATTCTGCCCGAGCTGAAAGAAGCTATTTACTTTCCAGAACTTGGTCTGTATGGTTCTAAGAGTGACATTAAACATTATGCTGGAGCTAGCGCACTCTATCAAACAGCAGATGATGCCGCCAAGCCACTGAAGAAGAACTTCGGTAAATTTCCTGACCACGATACGCTTCTGTCCTTGCAGACTAAGAGTGCTGCTCAGGCACAGGGAGAGTACATCGGGGCGATGCAGCTTGTCGACAAGATGAGTCTTGAGGAATTCAAGAAGCTCAGAATCAGTCCAACTGATAATGCGATGCTCACAGCCGTACGTGCTAAGATGGCTAAAGAAGCTGACTTCGCTGCAGTTGGTGTTAGGATGGAGGACGCTACTGCTTATAACAATGCTGTTATCAAGGAGAAACTTCCGCTTCCTGATAACTATAGTTTTGCCAATTCTGAAAATATTGGTAAGTATTCCTTGCTCGGTCGTTGGACTAATCCAATGAAAGAGGCGGAACCATCTATTGCCATGCTAAGGAATTGGCGTAGTGGCTCAGTGCATAGCATGCGTCTAGGTGCTGAAGAGTATAAGCGAGCTGGTTTCTCTGCCACTAATAAACGTACGGGCGAGAAAGAAGAACTCTATCAAGCGTTCAAAGGTATCTATGAGAGCCCAGAATCTATCGCACTGCGGGAGAAGTTCTCGAAAGTAGCGGACGCTGAAGGATACATTTATCTATGGCGTGGAAGTCGTAGTCTGAAAGACCGCACTGGTGTGCGCAGCTATACAACTCTTAAAGATAAAGCTCAGGAGTTTGGTAACCCTCGTCTGTACAAAGTGCATGCAGAGGATATTGTCGCTGGCATTCTTGACCCAGGTCAGGGTGGAGCTAAGACTGAGATTCTGGTTATGGAAGGTGAACGCCTTCCTGCACAATTATCTGATGCTGGCAAGGCCACTCTGTCTGCTAACGTTACTCCTAATGCAGTAATGGCAGACATTACAAATATCAATCAACTCATCAATGCTAACAAACAGACTGAGATTGATAGTTTGATTGCCAATGGTATTCCTCCTCAGAGTATCGCAATCAAAACAAATACTCCTGTTGATGTGGTAGAACGTTACTCATTGACAAGAGATTGGCTTGCATCGCAAGAAGCTCCGAGCTTGGAAATGATTAAGACTACAGAAGACTTTGCCAACGTGTTGAGTCCTTTGAAAACTCCATTGCAGTTGAAGGGCAACTTGCTAAAGAATTCTTACGCTAAGGCAATGGCCAACAACAACAACAAAATGATGAAGGACATTAATGCTGAATTAACTGCAGCAACTATGTACAAATCCAAGAATCCTTTTGTTGCTGAGTTGGCAGACTTTCTTTATCGTCCTTCCTCTGAAGGAGGTAATCGCCATATGCTTGATCTGATTTATGATCGTCTCGGAAAAGCGAATAATCAGGCTGCTGGTAATTTCTTTACTGGTAGCGCAGACTTCGCTATGCGTAACATGGGTGATCTTGGTCCTGCTATCAGCTTTATAGGAAAAGAAATCCAGCACATTGGAAACAAAGCCAAGAATAGTGTGATCGAGCCTATTCGTATGGCTATGCTTAGCCTTGCTAATAAACCAGTAGAGACTCTGGAGTTCAATACTTTCCGTGAAGTTAATGCTGGGCTTGCCGGCTGGAGAACATTCAAGGACGGTAAAATTTGGCAACGTGCTGTGGATGATGCTGGCAAGCCTCTTCTGAATGAAGATGGTTCTGCTGCGCTGAAAGCTGTAAAATTTCAAGGCAAAGATTATCAAGTTGTTAGCAAAGGTGTAATTGATACTATTGAGACTATGCAAGCGAACAGCAAGCAGCTTCTCGACATGACCAATACTACTCGCAGGATTCAGGGTTTGCCTGATGTGAATGACATTGGCCTGTGGGTTCCTTCTTTCAATCCTTTGAATAAGCATATCGCTTATGTGCATGATCTGACAACAGATTCGACTTCTATCATCTGGGCTAACAGCAAGGAAGAGCAACAGCAGCTCATTCGTAACTATAGGATCAATCTGACTGCGCAAGGTAAAGATTCTACTGTGAAAGTGTATGAGAAAGGCATTGACCAGGAGAATTGGAGTCGCATGAACTCTCGGCTTGACGTTATGAAAATGACTGTGGCCGATAGCAGCATGAAGAAGTCTGGTAGCAGTGCCTCTTCTCTTGTTAGGACAGACAACCAAGTATTTGCTGAAATCACCTCAGGCTATGAGCACTACATCACTAGTCAGTTCCGTAACATGGCAGACTTGGCAATGAGTGACATTACGCATGAGCTCGATACTATGAGCAAGTTGAATCGCTTTGGTTATGAGAGTCAGCCTTTTACTGGTGTCAAGAAAGTAACAGATCGTCCTAAAGACGCTGCTGCCAATGTAAAGAATCTCTTGCTGGGAGATAGTAACCTGGGAGAGTATACAGGCTGGAAGGACGTCAATCAGAGTTTCGAGACCGGTCTCAGTATGGGTGTCAATGCTGTCTCTACTCTGTGGAAGTCTGCTACTGCTCCTTTGGAAAGAGGATTCTTTGGCGGCAAGAAACAACTTACTGCCGACAGCATGTCTAAGATGGACTATGAAAAGTTTGCCAAAGACTTGGAGAAGGCTGGTGTTGTTAATCCATTTGCGGCCTTTGATGCAGAGGCTGCTAAGATGTTTAACCTGTCCAATTTAACTGATGGAGCTGATACTAGTAAGCGTCTTGTGTTTGCAAGTAATGCTCTGGCTGCTACTCTTGCTCTGAAAGTCGGTGAGCTTGCACAGCCTTTGGTTAACATCATGAGTTTGCCTATTCTAACAGGATTGGCGGGTGCAAACAGATTCCCTGAGTCTTTCATGGGAATCAGCAAAGGCACTGCTAAGGTCAATCCTGTGCAGATCATGTATGAAGGGCAGAGGGCAATGCATGATCCTCAGTTTGCACATCTTGGTAAACTATGGGAAGAAAAGGGTTACTTTAATCCAATGGTTTCAGAGGTCAATGATACTTTGAAGGCTAGTAGGAGTTTCAACAAGGGAGCTATTCAAGCCACAGAGCGTATGGTGGATAGTAAGTTTGTAGAGATCATGAGCAAACCTGCTGACTGGTCAGAGGCCTTCGTGCGTAGGACAACTATGTACACAGGCGGCATGCTGGCTAAGCGTCTGTATCCTGAGCTGGATGATTTAGGTGTTACTATCTTTGCTAGAGACTTCATGGATAAAGCAGTGGGCAACTTCCATGCAGCACAGCGTCCAGTGTTCTTCCAAGGCACACTAGGTGTTGCGTTGGGATTGTTTCAGACCTACTCTCTCACACTAGGCCAGAACATCTATCGGCATCTGGAGTTGAAGAACTATAAGGCATTGGGAACTGCCATGCTGACACAGTCTTCTTTGTTTGGTATTGGGAGTATGCCAGGCTTCCATGCTGTGAGCAACATGATAGGAGAACATTTCTCAGATCAGCATGTGGACTTGACAACAGGAACCTATAGAGCACTAGGAGATGATGTTGCAGAAACAGTCTTGTACGGCTTGCCAAGTCTGGCTGGCATTGGTACTCACACTCGCGGCGATGCTAATTTCAGGATACCTGGTCTGACCGGGGATAATGTAGTAG